>Ga0315285_10009191_pt1 | contig 10108 bp, 8 predicted proteins | sample YL17G09_36_MG_FD_203698 | JGI IMG/M metagenome (GOLD analysis project Ga0315285, IMG submission 203698) | Sediment microbial communities from Yellowstone Lake, YNP, Wyoming, USA - YL17G09_36 | ecosystem: Environmental > Aquatic > Freshwater > Lake > Sediment | place: USA: Wyoming | collected... | reverse complement strand
CAGATATCGGCAGGAAAAGTCAGCAAGGTCAAGTGACTTAGCCTCCTGAATGGACGAGGCGTGTTCTGATAGACGATCATACAACACCATTCCGGGGGGACTATCAAGACCGTATCCTCCTTTGCGGGCACCCTTCGGAACGGCCTTGCCTACGTATATCGGTTGATGCAAACGACCATCTCTGTTTTCGCGGGAAATCCGTTCATAGGGTAGGTAATCTCCGCAGTAGTAGATCGCGTAAACGCTCGCTCCCTCGAAAGGGGTTTTCGGCGGTAGCTTGCTCAGCGGTCGAGCTACGAGCGCATCGGCGACACTAACACCGAGATTCGCCTTGTCGAGTGGATTGAACGGGTGCTGTGCCGTATGGTCCGGTTGGTTATCGCTCACTCCCGGAAAATTCATCTCTTCCTCAGAGTAACGGTACTCTCGTACAAGATGGCCCGGTTACTTTCACCTCGACGAACCGAGGAGTTCGTGATGCTTGCTCCGACCCGTTTGGATCTGACACATTGTACACCTTTGACTTCGAGGCCTATTTCTTCGGCCAACTCTGCCAGCGCCACCTCGGTCTTTATCTCGTGCCCTTGGATTATTGAGTTGCCAATCACGATTACACCGATTCCACCACGGCGTAGCACTCTCTTCAGGGTTTTCAAGAAGCGAAAGGAGTCGTTGAAGTACGCGGTCACATAGTTGGCCCAACCACGTCCACCATACGCCCCTCTATCGCGGCGTGTTTCGCTGAGTCTATTGAGAATGCGCTCGATACCGGGATGATCGAAGTCAATATGCACAGACTCCCGACCCCGCACAGCCTGCCACGACTTGCCTAAGTTATGCTCCTCCAGTGTCCGAAGTTGATCTGACGAACTCACGTATGATAGCCAGAAGAGCTGCGGTCTCGTATTCCTCACATAATGGTAGTTGTTCATGTATGGTGGTGATGTCACCATGAGGTCTATGGAATTCGCGTTCAGCACGCTCTCGCAGTCCATGAAGTCCATGTTGAATATCCTGCCAGAACCAAGCTGTGAGACTCCCCGCGTCTTCTCCTGCAGCCATACGATGTCGGCACGCATCACATTCAACTTCCGCAGTATGATTGAGCGCACGTCTGCCTGATCTATGAGAGGTTTGCCTGCACCGGGACGCGAGCCCAGGCTTGGCTCGTAGGTGTAATTCGAGAAGCTCACCATCACTGAGCCAAACGCCACTCGGAAGATATCGGCAACTTCAGGCTGACGAATGCCTCGTACAAAATCGAGAAACGTGAGGACTTGTTGCTCTACCGCTGGGCTGAAGAATGGAATGCGTGACTTGAAACCTTCTGGTCTGAGTGAATCCAGGTGCCGCCGTTTCTGACCTGTGAAGCTCTCGTACGCGCTGAGATACTTGCCCAGTCGTTTCACTTCGATGATCGGAGCACGTAGCTTAACCTCGCATGCGAGAGCCGCCCAGGGATTTATTTCGAAGCCGACTGTGTCATATCCGTTTGTAACCGCCGTGAAGAGAGTTGTGCCAACGCCGGCGAACGGATCAAGAACACATAGGGAGCCCTCCCGGGTGGACTTGCTGCGGAGATGTGCTTGAAGACAATCTTCGACAAACTTACAGGAATACCCAGCAATCCAAGGCACCCAGCGATGGACTGGCTGAACCTTGTTTTCGGCAAACGCGGGGTCTCTGAATCCTGAGCCATTGCCGTTGGGTGCGAGCAACTGCAACTGCGATGGTGACTTCCCCTTGGACGGAACCGCCCGCCCTCTGCCACGCACGGCGGGTCCAAACTCAGCAGGAGTTACTGTCCCGAAAGCGAGTTGATTTTTCGCGCCGCGGGCGTCTGCCTTGTCCCAAAGAGGCATCTTGCATTCCTTCACACACATTAGTAGTCGGCTGCGTCAGCGTGCGAATCCGGAGATTCACGTCCGCGATCAGCTATGGCACCGCCAGCGTGATAACCCGCAAGAGCCGCTCGGGAAAGATGCCGATGATGAGAATGGCCAGTGATGAGATGACCAGCGCGAACCGGTACGCCGCGGGCTGGACAATCGTTCTCTCGCTTTCCGGCCGGGCCATGTACAGCAGGGTGATAACGCGCAAATAGTAGTAAGCCCCCACAGCGCTGTTCAAGAGACCCACCACCGCCAAGCCGATGTGCCCTTGCTGAACCGCCGCCGAAAAAATGTACAGCTTGCCGAAGAACCCTGCGGTGGGCGGAACTCCAGTCAAAGAGAGCAGGAACACGGAGAGCGTGATCCCCAGCAAGGGATGAGCGAAGCCCACGCCGCGCAAGTCCTCAAACCGGTAGCTTCCTTCGTCGCGGCGATTCAGCAGTATGAGCACGGCGAACGCGCCCAGATTCATGAGAGCATAGGCCGAGAGATAATAGCCGGTAGCCGCGAAAGCCGCCTTGGTTCCGGCCACGATTCCGACCAACAGGTAGCCCGCATGAGCGATGGCCGAATAGGCCAGCATGCGCTTGACGCTCGTCTGTCGGATGGCGACCACGTTACCCACCGTCATGGTGAGAATCGCCAGAGCCGTCAGCACACTCGACCAGAGCGATGAGGCGGGCGCCAGCGCCACTCCGAACACGCGAATCAGCGCCACGAACGCCGCCGCTTTCGGACCGGTGGACATGAACCCGGTCACGGTGGTCGGCGCTCCGTCGTAAACGTCGGGCGACCAGAAGTGAAAGGGCACCGCCGCCACCTTGAACGCGAAACCCACCATGAGCAGCGCCAAACCCGAAACGAGCAGCGGACCCGGATGGAAATCGGACGCGAAAAACGTTCCGATCACCTCATAATCCAACGACCCGATGGACGCGAACAGCAGCGCAATGCCGTAGAGCAGAAAGGCCGACGAAAACGATCCTAACACCAGATACTTCATTCCCGCCTCGGCCGACTTCACGTCGCCGCGCTGCGATCCCGCCAGAACGTAGAGCGAAATGGACATCGTCTCGAGGCCGACGTAGAGGATCAGCAGATTGGCGGCGGACGCCATGACCATCATGCCGAAAACGGCGGTCAGAATAAGCGCATAGTACTCTCCCAGCCGCACGCCGGTGATCTTCAAATAGTGCGGAGAAAAGAGAATCGTCAGAATGCCGATCACGGCAAAGAGCACGCGGAAAAACGAAGCGAAGCCGTCCGCGAAGACCGTTCCGTTGAACACCGTGCCGCTTGTGCCCCACAAAAAAATCGCCGCCGCTCCCGCCGCCGCCAGACCAATCACCGACAACACGGGCAGCAGCGCTCCGGAACGGCCGCGCTGGATCGCGTCGGCCATAATCACCGCCAGCGCGGCGATGACCACGATCGTTTCGGGCAGAACGCCCTGAATGTCGGTCAGCGAAACGGGAATCATCACGGCACAAGCAATTGAGACACGCCCGCCGACTGGAAGCGGCTGAGCACTAATTCGAGCGAAGGCTGCATGCGGGACAACAAGGGATCCGGATAGACTCCGATCCAGATCGTCAGAACCACCAGCACGGCGATCACGAATCCTTCGCGCAGCGTAACGTCCTTCAGTTTGAGGTTCTCCTCATGGCTCACCTCGCCGAAGAATACGCGCTGATACATCCATAACAGATACACCGCGGCGAGAATGATACCGGCCGTGCCGAGCACCGCATAAAAGGCATTGGATGCGAAGGTGCCGAGCAAAATGAGGAACTCGCCCACAAATCCGTTCAGACCCGGCAGGCCGATAGAGGAGAGCGCAATAATCATGAACAGTGTGGCGTACACCGGCATCACTTTGGCGACGCCGCCGTAATCGCTCACCAGCCGCGTATGCCGCCGGTCATAAAGCACGCCCACCAGAAGAAAGAGCGCGCCGGTGGAAATTCCGTGGTTGATCTGCTGCAAAAGCGAGCCGCTTAGGCCCTCGATGTTCAGCGCGAACATACCTAACATGACGAATCCGAGATGCGCCACCGACGAGTAAGCCACCAGCCGTTTGATGTCTTTCTGCACCATGGCCACCATCGCGCCGTAGAGAATTCCGATCAGCGCCAGCACGCTGATGAGCGGCACGAACTGCATGGTCGCCAAGGGAAACATCGGCAGGCAGAAACGCAAAAAACCGTAGGTGCCCATCTTGAGCAGCACGCCGGCCAGCATGACCGAGCCCGCGGTGGGCGCTTCCGTGTGCGCGTCCGGCAGCCACGTATGGAGCGGAAAGAGCGGAACCTTGATGGCGAAAGCGATCCCGAAGGCGAGGAACAACCAGCGCTGCACCTCCAGCCCATACTGAGCCTGTTCGGTCGCCATGAGCAAATTGAAGGTGTGCGCGCCGGTGGCCGGATCGGTGGTGTGAAAGTAAACGTACAGAATCCCCACCAGCATCAACACCGAACCCGCCATGGTGAACAGGAAAAACTTGACGGTGGCGTACACGCGCCGCGACCCGCCCCACACGCCGATAAGAAAGAACATCGGCACCAGCATCACTTCCCACATCACGTAGAAGAGGAAGAGATCGAGCGCGCAGAACACCCCCACCATGCCCGCTTCGAGCAGCAGGAAGAAAAAGTGGAATTCCTTGACGCGTTCGCTGATGCTGGACCACGAGCTGATGATGCACAAGACCGAAAGCAGCGTGGTGAGCAAGATAAGAAAGAGGCTGATGCCGTCCACCCCAAGGTGCCAGTCCACTCCGATGGAAGCGATCCACGGCTGTTTCTCGACCAGCTGGAATCCCGCCTCGCCAGCACGGAAATTCGCGAACATCACCAGCGAAGCGATGAATGTGGCCAGTGTGCCGAGAAGCGCCACCCAGCGGGCCGCCTGCGCGGCGCTGCGCGGCAGCAGAAGCAGCAGAAAGGCGGTGGCCGCCGGTAGGGCAATGCAGAGGGAAAGAATCATCTATCCGAGTGTGCTCATCAGAAATACCACGAGAACGGCCAGCAGACCGATACCCATGAAGAGCGCGTAGTTCTGCACCATGCCGGTTTGCACGCGCCGCACGCCGCCACCCACCCACGAGAAGAACGAACCGACACCGTTCACCAAACCGTCAATCGTGCCCACGTCGAAGTAACGCGCCAGAAGCTCCGAGCCTTTCACGAACGGCTGCACGATCCCGATGCTGTAAATTTCGTCCACCCAGTACTTGTTGAGCAGCATGGTGTGCAGTGATGATTCGCCCAGAGCCTTCACCGTCTCGGACTTTTTCATGTACCACGAGTGCGCGAGGTAGATGCCCGCTAAAGCGATGAGCACCGAGACTATCATGAGTGTGAACTCGGTGGCCGCCTCGCCGTGGTGCGCTATCACTTCGCCTTCGGCTACGGGGCGCATCACCGGGTCGAGCCACTGACCGAAAGGATTGGTTCCAGCCAGAATGTGCGGCAGTCCGATGTAGCCGCCGATCACCGAAAGCACGGCCAGAATGATGAGCGGGACGGTCATGGTGCGCGGCGACTCATGAAGATGATGCTCGGCCGATTTCGATCCGCGGAACTTGCCGTGAAACGTGAGGTACACCAACCGGAACATGTAGAAGGCGGTGCAGAAGGCGGCGGTCAGCCCCACCAGCCACAAAACCGTTTGGCCGCCGCTGAATGTCTTCCACAAGATCTCATCTTTCGAAAAGAATCCGGCTAAACCCGGAACACCCGCGATGGCCAGCGTGCCGGCGAGGAAAGTCCAGTAGGTCACCGGCATCTTTGACTTCAAGCCGCCCATGTGCCGGATGTCCTGTTCGCCCGACATGCCGTGAATCACCGATCCCGAACCGAGGAACAGCAGTCCTTTGAAAAACGCATGCGTCACCAAATGGAAGATGGCCGCCACGTACGCGCCCACTCCGCAGGCGAGGAACATGAGACCGAGCTGGCTCACGGTGGAGTAAGCCAGCACTTTCTTGATGTCGTTCTGCACCAAGCCGATGGTGGCGGCGAAGAGCGCGGTGCCCCCGCCGACAATGGACACCACCGTCATAGCCCCGGGCGAGAGCGTGAAGAAGAAGTTAGCGCGCGCCACCATATACACGCCCGCCGTCACCATCGTCGCCGCATGAATGAGCGCCGACACGGGCGTGGGACCGGCCATGGCATCGGGCAGCCACACATAGAGTGGGAATTGCGCCGATTTGCCAACCGCGCCCATGAAGAGCAAGAGGCAAATGGCGGTAATCACGCCCGAACCCACGGGATAAAGCGAAGCCATCGGAATGAGCTTGGTGAACTGCACCGTGCCGAAGCTCGTCCAGATGAGGAAAATAGCGATAAGAAAACCGAAGTCGCCGATGCGGTTGACGATGAACGCTTTTTTACCGGCCGTGGCCTTGGCGTCATCGGTGTACCAGAAACCGATCAGCAGATATGAACACAACCCCACGCCTTCCCATCCCACGAACATGATCAGGAAGTTGCCGCCCATGACCAGCAGCAGCATGAAGAAGACGAAGAGATTGAGGAAGACGAAATAACGGCGGAATCCGGGATCGCCGCGCATGTAGCCGATGGAATAGACGTGGATGAGAAACGAGACGCCCGACACCACCAGCATCATCACCAGCGACAGCGGATCAACTAAAAAGGCCACGGGCGCTTCGAACTTGCCCGCGGCCACCCAGGTGAAGAGTTCGATTTCCAGACGCCGGCTCGCCGGCGCCAGGCCGAGCATGGCGATGAAGGCGCCGCAGGCAAAAAGAAAGCTGAGCCCGATCATGCCGGAGCCCAGCACGCCCACCGCCTTCTCGCCCGCGCGGCGCATGAAGAACGCGTTCAGCAGCACGCCGAGCAGCGGGAAAAACGGAATCAAGTACGCGAGGTCGAGCATCTCACCACTTCAGGAGCTTGACCGAATCTATGTGCATCGTGCCGCGATGACGCCAAATGGAAATGAGAATCGCCAGGCCCACCGCCACCTCGGCCGCGGCCACGCACATCACGAAAAACACGATCACCTGCCCGGTTAAATCCGCCGTATAGCGCGCCACCGCCACGAACGTCAAATTAACGGCGTTGAGCATGAGCTCGACCGACATGAGGATGATGATCAGATTCTTGCGCGTCAGAACGCCCATCACACCGATGGCGAACAGCACCGCCGCCAAAAGAAGATAGTGCGTCAGTTCAATCTGCATCGGTCTCTCCCGCATCGGGCTTACGGATCAGCGCCACCGCGCCGATCACCGCCAAGAGAAGAAGCACGGACACGACTTCAAAGGCGTAGAGATACTTCGTGAACAGCAGCCGACCCACTTGGCCCACGGTGCCATAGCCCGAGGGAAGCGGCGAGGCCGGAGGCAGAAGCGACGAGACCGACATGATCGTCAGAAACACCACTAACAACAGCAGTGCCGCCACGGCGATGCCCGCCGCGTGCCACGGAATGGAAATCTTCTCTTCGACCGGCTTCAGATTGAGAAGCATGATGACGAACAGGATGAGCACCAGCACCGCGCCCGCGTAGACGATGATCTGAATGGCGGCCACGAACGGCGCGGCCAAGAGCACGTACAAGCCGGCCACGCAGAAAAGCGTCACCACCAGATAGAGCGCGCTGGCGATGGGAGCGGGAGCCGTGATGGTCAGGAGCGCCGCAAGAATGGTGGCCAGAGCGAATGCGGCAAAGAGGATGGTTTCCATGAAGGACTGTACACTTGCCGGACGACCGGCGCATGAAGTTCGACCAATATGCCCAAGAGCACCCGAAAAATCAATCGGACTCGCCGGAAGCCGTCGCCGAAGACTGAATCCGGTTCAACTCGCGCAGAAACTCGTCCAGATTCTCATAGCGTTTGAACACCGACGCGAAGCGGATGTAGGCCACCTCGTCCGCGCCGCGCAGCTCTTCCAAGACCCACTGACCGATCTGCTGGGTGGTCACTTCACGCGGCTCCGAGGCTTGCACCCGGCTCTCGATAGCGGCGGTGATCTGCTCGATCGCTTCGGCGGTCAGCGGCCGCTTGTTGCAGGCGATAGTGATGCCGCGATACACCTTGCGGCGGTCAAAAGGCTCGCGCGTGCCATCGCTTTTTGCGACCAGCACCACGTGCTCTTCGGGCGCTTCATAGGTGGTGAAACGATTGCCGCAAACCGAACACTCGCGGCGGCGGCGAATTGCTTTGCCGTCGCGCGCCGGCCGCGAATCAATCACGCGGTCTTCGTCATTGCCGCAAAAGGGGCATTTCATGACGCGCCGCGCAGCACCAGCGATTTCGGATACAAGGGAAAGGACTTCACTAGTTCCGCAACTTCCGCCTTAACCGCCGCCAGCACCGACTCATCATCCATGTGCTTGAGAGTCCTGTCCACGAGCTGCGCGATCTTCTTCATCTCGGGCTCTTTCATGCCGCGCGTGGTAATGGCCGGGGTGCCGATGCGAATCCCCGACGTCACCATCGGCTTCTGCGGATCGAAGGGCACCATGTTCTTGTTGACCGTGATGCCCGCCTTCTCCAAAGCCTTCTCCGCCGCCTTGCCGGTCCAACCCTTACTCGACAGGTCCATGAGAATCAGATGCGTGTCGGTTCCGCCTGAGACCAGATCGTAACCCAAAGAAACGAGCTCGTGCGCGAAGACTTTCGCGTTCTTCACCACCTGCTCGACGTAGGTGCGGAAATCGGGTCGCAGCGCTTCGCCGAAAGCCACCGCCTTGGCCGCGATCACGTGCATCAGCGGCCCGCCCTGCACTCCGGGAAAAACCCACGAGTCCAGAGCCTCGGTGATGGTCTTGGGCTTGGGCATGCCGGCCAGCAGCAGCTCTCCCCCCTTCTCGCTGGAGACCAGCATGCCGCCGCGCGGCCCGCGCAACGTCTTGTGCGTAGTGGTGGAAACCACGTGACAGAACGGCACCACGTCGGGATGCACCTTGCCGGCCACGAGGCCCGCGAAATGCGCCATGTCGCACACCAGATACGCGCCCACTTCGTCGGCCAGCTCGCGGAACTTGGCCAATTCCCACGCCCGCGGATAGGCGGACGAGCCCGTCATAATCAGCTTCGGTTTCACTTCGCGCGCCGTCTTGGCCAACGCGTCGAAGTCAATGAAACCGGTTTCCTTCTTCACGCCGTAGCTGACTACGCGATACGTCCGTCCCGAAAAATTCACCGGCGAGCCGTGCGTGAGATGTCCGCCGTGCGCGAGGTCCATCCCCATGAACGTGTCGCCGGGCTGGAGCAGCGTGTAATACAGGGCCATGTTGGCCTGCGCGCCCGAGTGCGGCTGCACGTTGGCCCAGAGGCAGTTGAACAACTTGCAGGCGCGGTCAATGGCCAGACGCTCGGCTTCGTCCACGAATTCGCAGCCGCCGTAGTAGCGATGGCCGGGCAGACCCTCGGCGTACTTGTTGGTCATGACGTTGCCCATCGCCTCGAGCACGGCGCTGGACACGAAGTTCTCGGACGCGATGAGCTCGAGTCCGTTATTCTGCCTCTGGCGCTCGCGATCCACCGCCGCGAACACTTCGGGATCCGATTCCTGAAGATGCACTTCCGAGATCATGTTGTTTCCCGTTGCCGTTCCGGGCTGCGGTCACTTGGGCAGGCGCGGCCGCGTTCTTTGGAACCATGTCTCACTGAATTCCATCTGCAACGATGTGCGGAAGAACAACTCGCGCGCACCGAGCTTGTCTTCGTCAAGGCCGCGCAAGCCGCCCTCGAAGGCGGTGTGCAGCCAGGTCCGCAAGCCGTTCATGGGAACCGAGAACCCCGCCGTCAGTCCGAGGTCTTCCACGGCCTGTGCATAAGGTTCGCCTGACGGAAATTTTCCGGTGTGCAGCGGCCAGTAGTGACGGCGATAGTATGCGCCGCCGCGGAAAGCCCAATTCTGCAAGCCGCTGTAGAGCGGCGGATAACCCGAGGCACGTTCTACGCCGACGGAAATGAAAAGCGGATTCTCGGGAGGGAGAAGCGAGTCGCGGTCGGCCATGATGCCCAGATCACCTTGCGACCATTGCCCAAGCTGCATGTCGGCGACGGCCACCAGACGCTTGGCAAGCTGGTAGGTTGCCCCCAAGCGGACTTCGCCCGGCATGTCGCCGCGGCGATTCGTCTTCACCGTGGAGTCGGAGCCCAACTTAGTCATCGTGTAGGTCCACCGGCCGCTGCTGCGCGGACGGAACGTAACCGCCAGTCCCCACTTCTG
>Ga0315285_10009188_pt1 | contig 10110 bp, 9 predicted proteins | sample YL17G09_36_MG_FD_203698 | JGI IMG/M metagenome (GOLD analysis project Ga0315285, IMG submission 203698) | Sediment microbial communities from Yellowstone Lake, YNP, Wyoming, USA - YL17G09_36 | ecosystem: Environmental > Aquatic > Freshwater > Lake > Sediment | place: USA: Wyoming | collected... | reverse complement strand
ACCCCAATGAAACCTTCGGCCTTGGGACCAGCCACAGTCCCTGCTGCTGCGATTCCAAGACCACTTCCACCCAACACACCAGCTGCAGTGGCTTCCCCGAGACCGATTTCGCCATATGCTCCGGCAGTGAAGCCATCTTCTCCGAGTCCGAATTTGGCTCCGGCCTCGTACTTGCCTGCCTTCACGTCTGCTTGGTAGTCTCCAACGTCTGCGGCGCCTACTTTCACGTCACCCGTTATATCATCGGCATCGTAAAGGGCTCCATCCACCGCTCTTATCTTTACCTCTACCTCGCTCTCGGTTTGCCGTTCCTTATCCTTAAGGTCGTAGGATGTGGACCGGCCAGCAAAACCTTCTTTAAACTCAACACCTACATTGGCAGAGCCCTTTGAGTCTGTACCCATACCGCCGCCGCCACCGCCGCCACCGCCACCCGCAAAACCAGCCATGCCAGCACTCAGACCAAAGTCCACCCATGGCATCCCCTCCAGATTATGGGCGGCTGTGTTATCCTCCTGCTCGAATGTATCGGCCACCCGCACCAGCGTGCGCCCCAATTCGTCGAGGTCCTCCGACACACGCGCGCTCTCCGGCCGCACACGGCTCAGCAGCGGTTCTGCCTGGGCGCGGCTGTGCCCATCCCAGGCTCCAGTGTCCAGGCTGCCGATCGCGCCCTGTAACTCGTGTCCGATTTCGTTCAGACGGTCACCCTCAGCGATGAGCCGCCGACCGACATCCCTGACGTGCTCTGTGTCAATCCGGATTTGTGGCATGGCTCTTTCTCCCGGTCATCCTTCAGTCACTTTTTGGACAAAGCCCACTGCAACTTGCGTTTTGCGGAATTAGGTGCTATAATTATACTTGAATTTGCAACTCTGTCCAGCCGGAGGAAGCCTATGACTCAAATCGTTGTTTCTCCTGAGAGGCTCGAAGCCGTCGCTCGCACGTTCGATGACAAGAAGGCCGAAACAGAGACTATGATCAGCACGCTGAGAGGCACTATGGACACTCTCGATGCGGAATGGGACGGTGTGGCGCAGAACAAGTTCTATGCCGAGTGGAACCAGATGATTCCCAAGATGACCCAGTTCACCGACCTGTTGGGCGAGATCGCCTCGGAGTTGCGCCGCATCGCCCAGGTGTTCCGTGAGACGGACGAGCGTGTGATCTAGTGTGCACCGGTCTTGCTGACGGCCACAAAGATTGCACGCCAGGTACAGCAGCAGGCATACCAAGAAAGGAGAAATGGCAAGATGGTTGATATTCGTGTATCCCCCGAGCGACTGCGGAGTTCTGCCTCCACGCTAGAGACCAACAAAGGTCAGGTTGAAGAGACGCTAAGCACGATGATTCGAACGGTCAACGATCTGGCAGGCGAGTGGACCGGCCTGGCGCAGGTAGACTATGCCAATCTGTTCAACGAACAGGTGCCCCAGATTCAGAACCAGCTTCGCGATATTCTGGAACGCCTGATCAGCGAACTACGCCGCATTGCTGACGTGTTCGAGGAGACCGATCGCGGCGTGATCTAGATCGCCTGCCGCTCTTCTGTCCACACTCACACAAGCGGCGATGACGTTCTGTCATCCCCGTTGAGCCATTACGCCTCCGCACCCGTGGCCTGAGTTGTCTCAGGCCAACTGGCCCGGGCTACTTTCGCGTTGCTCCACCGGCGCTCTAGCCTGGCCGCCCAGTCGGCAACTGCTGTGCTGTCCCCCGGCGTTGCCACCTGGAGCATCTCCTCAGACCCACTGCGCACGACGTAGCCGCGGCCAGGCACCATCTGCTTGACCTCCGCGGCTCTGACGCGCAGGCCCAAGGGATTCTGATCGCTGGCATCCAGGACGCGCAGAAGAAAGCCCGAGCGTCCAACTTTCAATTGTTTGATCAGGGGGTCCCGAAATGCGATTCCCCCCATGTCGGGCAACGGGCCGGTCACGACGGTGTGCATACCTACGTCGCGTCCACGCCTGGCCAGCAAGGTCAGCCCGTCCTGTACCGCTTTGTCGCTCCCTACGGCGTTGAAGAACTCGTCGTAGTCGTCAAACATCAGCACGATATGTGAAAGCTGAGCGAGGTTTGCAGAGCAATCGCTCAACAGCGCTTCACGACGCTGGATTTCGGCCTGCAACCGGTCGAGGACGCTGTCCTGGCGAAAGCCCTCCGGGGTCCGGCAGTAATCCAGGACGTGAGGCAACCCTTCCAACGGCCGCAGGCTGTTGCGTCGCCCGGCCATCAGCACGAACTGCACTTGCTGTGGTGAGTTGAACTCGGCTAACATCAGTGCCCAGGCCAATAGCAGCGTGGTCTTGCCCCCCTGGGGCGTGCTGGAGACGATAAAGTCAGGGCCATCGTTGGCCAGGTCTACCAACACCGGTCGCAATCGAACGCCATCCAGACCAAGCGGGACGGCCGTCTGTGGGCATGATGGCAGGGCTACAGGAGCCGGAACGCGTGACAGCAATCTGCCCAGCGAGACCACGTCCGGCAACGCCTCCACAGGCTCAGGTGTGGGGCCACGCCAGGCGCTGGCCATTTCGTCCACGCTCTGCTGCAGCTCAGCGATCTGCGCGTTCTCGTCACTTTCGTAGCCTGGGGAAGCGGTCTGGAACTCGAGCGGAGGACGTCCGTACCATCCTCGACCAGGTGGGAATTTCTGTTCCCTGCTCAACGCCAGTCTTGCACCGAACACCATGCCATACTCATCGGCATCTGCCAGGCGCAGCGCGACACGACGCGCGATCACGCTACTGAGCGCCATAGGAACGTCGCCAGCCCGGTCACCGACCAGCACGATGTGGATGTCATAGGGGCCACCTTCGCGGATGAGGCGCGTCAATTGTAGCATCTCGTCCTGGAACGTGGTGCGGAACTCCGCAAACCCTGTCAGGACCACCACGATGGCGGGGGGAGCCTTCCCTGGCTGCAGTTCACGCAGCCGCACCAACCGGTCTACTCTGGCATCGTTGCACATGGCCTTGCGCTCTTCCAGGGAGTCAAGCAGGCGCAGGAACAGGCGCTGTACGCGTTCTGTGTCCAGCGGGGTAAAGATGCCTCCCACGTGCGGCAGTTTTTCAAAGACCTTGAGTGCCTGCCCACCAAACTCGATCAGGTACAAGTGTAGCTCGTCTGGTGCGTGGGTACGAGCCAGGCTCATGACCAGGGTGCGCAGCCACGTCTCCTTTCCCGATCCTGGAGCACCGACGACGATCAGTTGTCCATCCTGCTCGGCTAGTTCCAACACCAGGGGCAACTGACGCTGGTGAACCGGATCATCCTGCAAGCCCAGGAGTGCCCCCAACCAGGGGCGGTTCGGCAGAGCAGGAGGGCGTGGAGGTGGGAGTTGGGGCGGCGCCACCTTGGTGGGAAGTGCAATGGCCACTTCACCGCCACACGCTGGGCAAAACCTGGCGCTATCTCTCAGCGCTGTTTTGCACTTGGGGCAATGGATGCGCACCGGGGTGCCACAGGTGCCACAGAACTTGGCGCCAGCCCGCAGTGAGTTGCCGCAGGCATGACAGTAGCGTGGTCGTTTCACCTCCGGTGGTCCGGCCACGGCGCGGTCAAACGCCCAGCAGGTTCCGTTCCACCCGGCGTATGCCTGCCTGAGCAGCAGGTCTGGCAGGGCTGTGTGGTCTGGCAACGGGTCCGGCCATGGACTGGGGAGCTTTTGGACATTCATCTGCTTTGCTGCACCCACCAGCCGCTGGGCAACCACGTCCAGGTCAGTGGGCGATTTGGTCTGATCTTTCTTCTTTTTCCCTGTCTGCTTCGAATCGAACAGCACGGTACGGCGACCCAGAGGGGAGATCTCAGCGATGACGATGCGTTCCTCCGGCCTTCCCACGAGCCTGTCTGTGTCTCCCAGCGCACGATAGCGGCCGGCGACTCGTGCGACCTGGAAGAGTTCGAACACATCGTTGTTGCCCACCTGCAGATACCCACGCCCGGGTATCCTGGGCAGATTAGCGGCTTCTGCCCGATGCAGCATCTCTGTGCTCTCTTGGCGTGACTCGACACGCAGGCAGATGCGGAACTTGGCGTTGGCCCAAATCTGTTGTTTGACGACGCCGGCCGGGCTCTGGGTGGCCAGGATCAGATGGACCCCCAATGAGCGCCCTACCCGTGCGATGCCGATCAGCCCGTCAATAAAGTCAGGATGGTCATTGACCAGCTCAGCGAACTCGTCAATGATGACGACCAGACGAGGCAGTGGATCCTTGACCTTGCCTTGCCAATACAGTTCCTGGTAAGGGCCGATGTCATTGACGCCGGCATCGCCGAATAGCCGCTTGCGCCGGTCCATTTCGGCCTCCAACGCGACCAGTGCGCGCTCAGTCAGGTTGCCGGTGAGATCGGTGACCATACCCAGTGTATGGGGCAATGTAACCAGGTCAGAGAAGGCGCCACCGCCCTTAAAGTCAACCAGGACAAACCCGACGTCGTGGGGGTGGTGCGTCAGTGCGAGGGCGATTACCAACGTCTGGAGCAACTCGCTCTTGCCTGACCCGGTCGTACCCGCGACCAGGCCATGGGGGCCGTGGCCGGTGTGATTCAAATCCAACAGCATAGGCTGATTGCCCCGCCGTTCACCGATCGGCACTTTGAGATACTGGTCGGGTGAGCGGTGGCGCCAATTACGGGCGAGATCGTACCCGTTGATGTCCTTGATACCCATCATATCCAGCAGGCGCACGTGGGAGGGCATCGCAGTATCGGATTGAAGCGTATAGACCTGAATGGGAGCAAGGCTACGCGCCAGTTGCTCACTCAGAGTCACGTCTGCATACTGTGGCCAACAGCACAATGCAGCCCCGGCAACCCCAGCGATGGAATATCTGAGCTGTCCATTGGGCTGACACTCGGCGATGGCACTGCAACCCATTGGCACTTGATGGGCCTGATCTACCATGAAGATGGCCGTGACGTTGAGTTGCCGGCCCTCAGGCGAGAGCAGCAGATGGATAGCCGGATTGTCACGCACCAGTGCATAGCTTTCCACCAGCAGCACCAGCCAGGGCCACGTGGATGCTCTTTCGCCGTGTTGTGTCGTCTGCAACTGATTCTGGCGATGATGCAGCTCTTCCAGCAGGTCATTGAGCACATCTTCCGCAGAGCCAGAGTCGTTGGCCAGGTAATGGTGTCCGGCACCTTCATTCAGGGCGTAGTTGTGTGGCAGCCACTTGAGCCAATGCCACTCGACTGCCTGAGCAGACGAGTAAGTGGCCAAGAGGTGGACTTCATCAGGAGAGTGATGCGTGGCCAGGTTGCAGATCAGGGCACGCGTGACGCCGGTGCGGTCAGACAGCGGACCAGCGATCCCCAGCGGCCCGGTGCGCAGGCTGGCCGTCACCGGCACTTGAGGCACCGAGACGTACTCGGTCTCCATCCTGTGGGCTTCCTCCAGGCGAGGGTCTGGCATGTCTGGATGGGGCGCCGAGACGGCAACGGTCGAGGGCAGGTCGCCAATGCCCAGGCGTACGCTCAGAAAGTCCACGTCTGCGGGCCGGCGCTCCCATAGCCGAGGGTTACGATCCTGGACGCGGGCGAGCAACGTTGCCAGGTCCGGGTCCGTGTCGGTGCGAATGCGTTGTTGCTCCAACCGCAAGCGCTCCAGCTCGGCCTGTTTCTGACTTAAGACCTGGGCGTAGAGTGCCTCGTTCTCCTTAACTTGTTTCTCGTGGTTCTTGCGCTGTGACACTCGGCCAACGATGGAGCCGATGACCGAGAAGCCGGACATAGCCACCATGGGGATCGCCAGGAGCCAGTCTCCACGTATCCCACCGTATATCCCCACCATCACAAACACGCCTGCCAGCGGCAGCAACATCTGGAGCCAACTGTACTTGGGAAGAGGGCTGACGCTGGGCGGAGCCGGAATCTTGACTTCGTCCTGCGGGAGCGGTTCCTGCATACGGGGCATGCGGTTGAAGTGTGTGGTTCGGCTCATGTTCTCTCCATACCGATGTCGCAACTCCGAGCTGTGCAGAGATGGTGCCGCTGGTTGACGTGTGTTGCCTTTTGACCGGCACGAGTCTAAGACAACCTGAGATGATACCATTATATCCACTATCTCACGGACTGCAAGTCGCATTGTGTTAAAAGGACGTTCCACTTTGTGGAGGAGGTGCACTGCGTCAGAGGCCTCGCCCCACATAGAGGAGCAACTGGAGCAACACAGCCGTGAGCCGGATGAGCGCAAAACCGGACTTGACCAATGCCAGTCCAACGTGCCCTTCCGGCGCGCGGTGTGGTATCCCCAGGCGAAGACCCCCAGGCCCACCGCCAGGTACGCAACCGAGTGCACCGATGGGCCGATTAGCGCCCCGCTCCTCCACAGGGCGAGGAATGTGACATTCTCGACCAGCATCGCCCGCATGAGCGAGATGCCCCACGTCAGCGGGAACAGAAATCGGGTCGCCGTGAAGGCCCACCCCAGCCTCTCCAGCCCCACGAACGCCCCGGTGAAGAAGATCATCAGGCTGAACACCAGGTTGGTCAGCGACGACGTGCGCTTGAACACCAGCGCCAGCCCGGCAAACAGAAAGCCCATCCCATACGCGCCCACCAGACTCACGAGTAACACCGCCAGCAGCCCCGCGCCCACCCGGAGAGGGCCGGTGAAGAAGACGAGCACGACCGCCGCCAGAACGCCTTCCGCACTGGCGGTCAGGAGGTAGGCCACGCTACGAGCCGCTACGACGGCAGCCAACGGGACCGGGCTCAGGCACACCGCTCCAGCGCCCCTGCCTGCGCCTCCTCGGAGATGGCATCTGAGAGATGGGCCATCACTCTGCCCGCCACCTGCCAGGCCAGCCAGCCGACGAGCACCAGCGTGCGCTCCTGCGCGCCATAGGCTCCGCCGGTGATCCCATTCAGGATGACGACCACCGCGCCGAACATCAGGCAGGTGTAGAGCACCCACGACAGGCTGTCCCCCGGGTACGACCACTGGTCGGCCAGGTGCCGCCTGAGTTCCGCTCGCAGAACGATCCATAGATTCGGCATACCGCCCTGCCTAATAGTGCCCCAATACGCCCAGGGTGCGCGCCCGCCGCTCCCCCCAGGCAAACAGCGCCGCTCCCAGCGCGACGTAACAGGCCGTGTTGAGGAGTAGTCCCAGAAGGTCCCCGCTCCGCCACAGCGACGCGGCAGTCGCTCCTTCGACCACGAGGGCGCGCAGGCACGTGATGCCCCAGCCGAGCGGCAGCGCCCTGGCCACGCCTGCCAGCACAGGGTGCGTCATTGGCGCCAGCGCACCCGTGAAGAACACCAGCATCTGCCACACCAGGTGCACCAGCCCGTCCAGCCGCTTGTAGACCAACGCCAGCCCGGCCAGTGCGAAGCCCAGCCCACAGGGCCCCGCGGCGGTCAGGACGAACACGACGATGGCAAATAGCGGTATCGGCCGGAGGATGCCCAGGAAGGCAGCCAGGGCGGTCGCCAGCACCAGGCCCCGCGCGGCGTGATTGAGGAAAATGCCCGCGCTGCGACCCAGGAAGGCCAGCCCCGGGCGCAAGCCCCCCAGGAACATCTGCTCCAATGTGCCGGTGCGGGACTCCTCGACCACAGTGTCGGCGATGCCGGCCATCGTGCCGGCGCAGACCTTCCAGGTCACGAAGCCGATCAGCGTGGCCAGGTATCCTCGTGGGCCAAAGTCGTCCGAGGCGGCGCGAAAGACGGCCATCAGCAACAGGAACCCGGCAGCGTAGAGCACAAAGTCAGAGATGTACTCCAGCCAGTATGACCGGGCCAGCCGGAAGGCGCGGTGCAGTTCTGCCCCCAGGACCACCAAGCTCATACCCGTGAGTCTCCCTCGGAAGTCAGGCGTACGAACACCTCCTCCAACGTGGCCTCGCGCCGGCCCACGTGGGAGATGGGCAGCCCTTCCGCGTCGAGGAGTTCGAGCAGGTCGAGCAACTCCCGCTGCGGGGTACTGTTCGACCACGTCAAAACGGTCGTACCCCCATCTGTGGCCGCCGACAGCAGGGGGAAGACCTGTCGAATGCGCGAGAGCGTTGCCTCGTCAGTTATAGCCCCCAGGCGGATCTCCACGGTCTGATGTTGGCCTCCGAACCGCTCGATCACCTCGCCTGTAGGCCCTTCCACCACCTCGCGGCCCTGGTGGATGACGAAGACGCGGTCGCACAGCCGCTCGGCCAGTGCCATCTGGTGCGTGGTCAGCAGCACCGCCTTGCCCTGCTCATCCACCAATCGCCGGATCGCCTGCTCGATCAGACGGGCCGACTGGACGTCGAGCCCCAGCGTCGGTTCATCCAGCAGCAGCACGTCCGGGTCGTGGAGCCGTGTCCCCCTCGGCCAGGAACAGCGCGGTCCGCCGGATGCCCATCTGCCGGGCCAGGTCCTGGCTGAGCAAGGCGACCAGCGTGTCCCGGTCGGCGGCCTGGGCCAGGCGGCTGGAGAAACGGGAGGTTACCGAGGAGAAGTCGTAGTGACAGCCGTACAGCGTCCGGTTCACGTGCTGTTGCACGGTCTTGTGGAGGCTCACGGCGGGCAGCGATAGGAGCATCGCCAGCACCCCGCCGACGAGGGGACACTCGACGGGCAGGTCGAAGGTCAGGGCGACGATGCCCAGGATCAGGATGTACAGGCTCAGGACGAGGAGGGCAAGCACCAGGAAGACGACCACCCGGTTGATGATAAAGTCCACATGCAGCAGCCTGCGCTGGTAGATCACGTAGGCATAGGCCAGGGGCAGAGCCACCAGGAAGAGGATGCTGTAGATGCCGTTGACGTACTCGGCGTCTATGCCGAACAACAGGCGGGGCAGCAGCGTCAGCACGAAAAAAGGGTCGAACCCGATCACCGTGCCCCAGATGACGATGCCGGTCTGGCGCCTGACGTCGTGGTCGGTAGACAGGAAACGGTTACGGACCAAGAGGACCATGCCGGCGTGGGCGGGGTCCAGATGAGCACGAGGGCGAGCCCACGATAGGGGTGGCGAACATGAGGAAGGGGCGGCGGCGGCCCCAGCGGGACTTGAGCGTGTCGCTCCAGTGGCCGATGAAGGGGTCAATCACGGCGTCCCACAGGCTGCCGATAGTGAGGAGGACGCCTACCAGGGCAGCGGGGAGGTACTGGACGCGGCCGGAGTCGGGTGGAGGGGCGTAAAAGTAGAGGATCCACGTGCTGGCGGTGATGCTCATAATGTTGAGGCCGGCCGAGGCGGCGCTATAGAGCAGGATGCGGCCGAGCGTCAGTTTGCGACCTGTGTCAGTCATGGTTACCCTCCTTGACCTTCCCGAAGGCTCCGAGCCTTCGGGAAGGTTGAAACTTATGCCTTGTACAGCCGTATGAAGATGGTATAATGCGGCGTCACGAAGGGCGGACTCTCTCCCACATGGCGGCGACGGTGCGGGCGAGCCGTGCGCCGAGCAGGCCGGTCGTGCCAAAGGCCAACGGGAACCACAGCGGGATGCCCAGCAAGGTGGGATTGGCGTAGTGCCAGATGCCAAAGCGCACGAAGACGGCTTCCGCGAGCGTGCCCAGCGTGGCGATGATCAGGAAGAAGGATACGGAGAGCTGGTCGTGCCAGAGGGCCAGGGCGAGCAGGCATTCGGCCAGGGCGACGGCGAAGAGGAGCAGGTTGTTCCGCCACAGCAACGCGACGGAAGCGGTGAGCAGGGAGAAGGCCAGGAATTCGGTGAGCAGTTCGGTCCATAGTCTGTTTGAGTGTCGCATGGTCGTCCTCGGCTGGAAGATCCCCGCTGAAGCGGGGCGTCCCTCGGAGGGTGTCTCTCGCTTATGGCTATTTTAGGGATGGTTCCCTATTCTGTGACATAGGCCGGAGATATTTGTGGCTTCGGTAGCCCCACGGCAGAGAAGAAATCAGTGGCGCCGAAGTCAGCCAAGTTAATCGCGGCACGTTGCATAGCACTGGTGCCTTTGTTCGGCCCCCGTGTCTTGACATCGAAGTTCTCCATCAAGGCCACCCCTGCGAACAAGGACCCGCATTTGTCAGGGCGGGAGAAGAACTTGGCGATGAGACTGAAAGGTTTGAAGATACTGTTCTTGCTTTCCAGCGCATTCGTGGTCGTTGGCGTGCCCTGCTTGACCGAGAGCTGCAACAGGAGGTTGATGGCGTGACCG
>Ga0315285_10009186_pt1 | contig 10111 bp, 19 predicted proteins | sample YL17G09_36_MG_FD_203698 | JGI IMG/M metagenome (GOLD analysis project Ga0315285, IMG submission 203698) | Sediment microbial communities from Yellowstone Lake, YNP, Wyoming, USA - YL17G09_36 | ecosystem: Environmental > Aquatic > Freshwater > Lake > Sediment | place: USA: Wyoming | collected... | reverse complement strand
ATCCAAAATCTTCTTTCAGGTACTATGTTCCATAATATATCTGTCAATCTATAAGCGACCGCTTCTTTAATAAAGTGATAAAGTAAATTACAAGTATTACATTCTGCTCGGCACCACTTACCCCAAGCATTGTAAATAACAGTATCATCACATAGCGTACATTTAATAATACTTATTTCTTCAAGAGAATAATTATTACTAAATATATTCACTTCCATCTCCATACATCGAAACCTTTAAAGCCATTACCATATACTGATAACATTAAGTCTTTAGGAAAGCTGGAAGTTTCTCCTTCAAATACTAATCGTGGAGATACTGCAAGTACCATTGCCTTATTATGTACGTGTTCGGCAAACCAATTAGAACCTACGCTGGCTGGTGTTAAGAATAAAATCAATCCTTGACGTTTTGCACTTTCTTCAGCACATTTGCTCGCCCAATGTTTTATATTTGAGAACGGAGGATTTATCCATAAATTGCCAGTAGGAAATAATTCTGCCCAGGGCTGACTTAAAGAGTCATCTTTTTCAGTAAAGAAATTATCACATTTTTTATTATGTTCTTCAGCAGCAAGATCAAATATGATCTGACCAAAACGTTTCTCTGTTGCTTCAATAAATGCTCTTGGAGTTCCGTAGTTTTGTTTGGAGTGCCCCGGCTTTTGAACAGGCATTACTCGTATTTGGGAATCTATATTAAATACTCCCGGTATTACTGTACTATTATTTCCTATATATGATGACATATCATTTCCTATTAATTATTATATTGAGCTATCCACTTATCAAGCTCTTGTTCTTGCATATAAAGCTCTGCGTAGATCATTTTATAATCACATCTAAACCAAGAATCATCGTGAATATCTATATCATCTACAGTGGCAGTGCCAATAAAATTAGCAATAAGATTTGCGGCATATTTGCAATATTTAATATTGTAGGCAGGGTATTCAGATTTCAAATGTAAGTGTTGCTTTAAATTGTTTTCTATTGTCTCTAAATCGCCAATTAAATGATCTATCTCTATATTAGCAAAGGCTCTTGTACAATATAGCGACTGTTTAGTAATATGATTATCTATCACATATTCGACGCTCATTTTTTAATCATCTCGTTATATAAATAATGTTTGCCACATTTAGTACAATAATATGTATCAGAACGTTCATAGCGAAACGGATGTGTGTCATCTATGGGACAACACATAGATGGACTTGGAGTTAAAGTAATAATTGTCTTTTGTTTGGGTTTAAAACGAAACCTTATCTCTTGTATAACAAAAGTAATTTTATCATATACACAATCGATGATATCAAAAATTGTCGTTTTACGTGGCTCTTTCCAATTCCGTCCTATCATATTATACTTTCAATGTTATAAATTCCGGCAAGAAATGTGCCGTATTTTTATTAAATGGTAAATCTTTAGCTTCACCTAAATCACCATTAATTAATAATCGTGTTCCAATTTTTGATTCAATAATTTCAAACTTATATCTATCGTGATAGAAATTAATGCCATAATAGTTTTCTGGATCATTAAACGTATCAAATTTAATATTTGATGGAAAAGAAATTATATGGCTACCAACTTTAAAATCTAATTTATGCATTTTATAATCTATAATCATAACATCTTATTTAATAACTTGTACATCGTGCGCGTGTGATTCTTTTAAGCCCGCCATTGTTATCTTAACAAAGCGAGGGTTTTTCTTCAAGTCCTCTAAATTATAAACGCCTTGATAACTCAATCCAGAACGAATGCCTTCAGCAATGTTTTGAACAATTTGAGCAGTCTCTCCTTTGTATCGCACAACAGCTTCTACACCTTCACTATATGTACCGCGATGTGTGGAGCTACCTACATAGCTCTTATATAGATTGCCATCTACTTCTTTTATTACATCTCCCGGCGTTTCAGAAGAGCTTGCAAATAAATTGCCAGCCATACATAAATCGGCAAAACATAATGCTTTGACTATATCTCCAGGAGATTTTGTACCGCCATCATTCATTATGAATAGTTTGCGACCCAACTTTGCCTCTGTATATTTTTTAGCATCATAACAATCTGATAGAGTTGTAATTGCAGGAACACCATTACCAGTATTAATTCGAGTTAAACAGATCGATCCTTGCCCAACACCGACTTTACAAATATCTGCTCCAGCTTCCCATATTCTCGAAGCTCCATCGCCCATTGCCGCATTGCCAGAAATTAGAAGTACTTTAGGATATGTTGTAGCAATCCATTTAGTCATTTGCAAACAATGTTCACTATCTCCGTGAGCAATATCAATGCAAATAATTTTTACCCCAGCCTTTATAAATTGTTTAATTTTATCTTTATCTTCATCTTTAACACCAATAGAAATGCCAATAAAGTTTAAAGCATCATCTCCCCAGGTTTTTATTTCATCGATCCATTTTAATTGATTATCAAAATCTATAAATCTATGTAGCACTGCTAATGATTTATATTTGTACATTAAATTAGCCATAGCTAATTCAGTAATAGTTTTCATATTTGAAGGAACGACAGCCGAATTAAATTTAAACCCCTTACATAATGTAATAGATAAATCTACTTCCGATCGACTTCTAACTGTAGAATATTTGGGAATTAGCATTAAGTCGTCGAATGTTAAACTTTCAATATAATTGAGCATTAATTATAACCTTTGTGTGGAGAATAAACCCATATATCTATATCAGGTGTAAGTAGAGGAAACAATGAAAAACAGTTTTATAGCAGCCATATTATTAACATTTATTTTGATTGCTTGTCTTGGACCAATTCCTATAAGTAAAGATATTAAATATTGTCAAGCTGCTGAAAATCATCTTAAAGAACTTGGCTGCATTCCTAAAGACAAACCATATACTGCTAAAGGTAAGAGTTTTTCTATATTTTGTCAAGAGACAATGTTAAATGGTGTTGATTTATCGCCAAAATGTTTATATGAAATTAAATCGTGCGAACAAATGAATGCTTGCGTTCAGGGTCAGTAAGGTAAATTATGTTTAAAATTGGTGGTTATCGACAATCGTCTGGAAATATAGGCGTCGAGTCATTTAATAATAAGATTGCGCAATTTGCTAAATTGGCATCTGCACAATTAGATATTCATATTTTACCAGAATTTACGCCATTAAGTAATCAAGGAATGTTAAATTCTTGTGTAGCTAATGCTACAGCTGACGCTCTAGAATTATTAAAAGGACTCGAAGATTCGTCAAAAGTACAGCAAGTTAGTCGTTTATTTATTTATTATAGTGCACGTCTTTTTTCTAATGAAATAAATAAAGATGAAGGATGCTATATTCATAATGCTCTTAAATCTCTTACAACGCTCGGTACTTGTAGAGAAAGTACTTGGGATTATGATATTTTCAAAGTATTTACTCGCCCCACATTAGAAGCATATCGTGAAGCTAATGATAATACTATTACTGATTTTTATCAAATTACCGCAGATGGTGCCGAACGTATTAATCAAATTGAATTAGCAGTACGAGCCAATCATCCTGTTATTTTTGGTACAAGAGTAGGTTCAGAATTTAGACAATATCAAGGAGATAATAGAATTATTGGAATACCATCTGATGATATTGGTGGTCATGCAATGATCATTGTTGGTATTAGAACAAATGATAGTGGTCAAAAAGAATTTTATATACGTAATAGTTGGGGGCAATGGGGACAGCAGGGACATTGTTGGATGTCTGCCGATTATATTACTTGGTCAAAAACCAAAGATATATTTGTACCAACAAGAATGATAGATTTTCTACTATAAGGAATTAATATGAATTGGAATACCTTTGTACAAATTGTAAAAGATTTATTATTTAATTATAAAGTGGCTGCAGATCCTCATACTGCATATACTCCAATAGAAACTATTGATTTTCCTAATACCTATAAGGTAATTAATCCAACTATACCAGATAGACAAGATAATATGTTTTCCGGCTCTGAATTTGGACAAAGTATCCTTACTATACCAGCAACACAACAACGCGATGATGCTATCATTGCGCAATGTGCTATTGGTAATTTGCCAAATTGGATGAGAACATTTAAAGAAGTTGTGATTACGGAAAAAGGTAATACTTTAACTTATTTCATTGCGCCAGATGTATTATGTATTGGTAATGATAGTGATTTTTTACGAGTATCTTTAAATGGATATTCTGCTCGACAAGTCGTTGATATGTTTAATTGTATGTTGCCAACTAAAAAAATGTCAGACCAAATTTGGCGAGCGGCTAATTTAAAAATGAATCCTGTTGGTATGGGTGCATCAACTCATATGACCAATACACAAACACTTATTGATCATAATCGAATTATAGAACAACAGCGCGGCGGTAGAAATTTTAATATTATTGCCGGTATCAAAAAAGATATTATCTTCTATTCTCCATTATTAACATATAGAAACAATATTTGTATTTATGGATGGCATTATCCTAATAGTGGACAACCAATACAAGGTGCACAATATATGGCACATAATATTATGTATCAAGATTACAGTCATAGTATTAGATTAATTAATCGTGGAGCTATTCTTAACGGTAAGAATGTAGATTTACTAGATGTATTAAATAATATACAATACTCATATCTTATTAATGATGAGTTGACTCCATATAATGCAGCCTCTATTTATAAAAGATAATTATAATTTCATTCTTTTGACAATACGCCCTACTGTCATATCATAAGGGCTAACCTCAATAATTACATTATCTTGTGTGATGACTTTGATTTCATTAATTTTCATACGACCACTTAATTTACAATTTACGAAGTGACCTTCATTTACTTGTACTTTAAATACGCCTTTGTTAGTTTCAACTACTATTCCATTCAATTCCATTTTGTCATCACGATCCATATTACTCATTATATAAAATACTCCTCAATTTATTATATGCTACAATATTTAGCATAAACAGTTTTTGAGCTGGTAAAGGAACAATGAACCATTCAACGTCTTTTACTGGCTTTAATTCAGATTTAATAGTTAATTTTTGAAATGTTGTAAGTGATTTCATCGTCACACAACATTTTAAGATTTTCAATCCCACTATCAAAGGAGTGATAATCTTTATACGATCATCTATACATTCATAACAACGAAAATAATTATCAGTACCCATCAATAACAAAATGAAGTTTTTTGTATCCGGGTATAAACCAATACAGGCATATGAACTATGTTCAATTATAAATTGAATTGTTTCATATTTAAAAATATCAGTAGAGTTACTCAATAAAGTAACTGGCCAAAATTTAATTTTAGCTTTTTTCTTTTTGATTTCTAATACATTGCCATTAAATTCATCTACCCACATATCTTCTAATATTTTTTGTGGCACAAAATGATTTGATGAAGGAGAAAAAATTGACAGCGGTTTCAGACGACAAGCTTTAATGATATCACATATAGATTTGTCTTCTATATATCCGCCAATTAAAGCAATCTTATTTTTAATTCTTTTATAAAATTGTTCTAATGAAAGGTTTTGCATTACTTTGATTTGCCAAATCTTACCATATTTAATTGATTACAAACACATTTATAATATTGTTTATATTGAACAGTTGGAAAATATAAGTCTGTCCATATTTGATCTATCTTAATTAATTCTAATTGCGCTTTGATTGGTAAATTTTTAGGCATTGAATACGCATAAAATAAAGCCAAGTTTTTTGGAATACTTTGATTTAAATGTTTATAAATAGAAATTAAACCTGATGGAATAATAGACGCATCACCTCTATTTCTATAAATATCTAATTCAACCGGAACAGTTAATCTAATAGTAGAAGTAGTATCTTCAAGCAAATAAGTTAAATCAATTAACCCATCTTTTTCTTTAGATTGCCCTTCAAAAGCTATTGATGTAAACATAATTATTCAAAATCTCCCATATCTTCAACAGCCGGCTCCTCAATCTTACGATGTGGAAATTGTTTAATCAAGTCAATATATTCAATATTTGAATTCATTAAATGTTTCCATAAAGTATAAGTATTTCTGGAGTCACCTTTTGCAGTGTGAGTTCCTGCTACTTTTTTTAAACCAAATAAATCCATAGCTAACTCTAATTTAACTTTAGCTTTAGGTTGTCCCATTTGAGTAGCAAGACGTTTGCTTAAAGCTAATGTATCCAAAAACATATCAATAGGAAATGATTGTCCGTGCTGATCCCATAGATGATGTAAAAATCGTCGGTCAAAACTAATATTGTGTCCTATTAAACATCTATGAGATGGTTTTAATCCATCCTGCTCTATAAATGCATTAAAATCTTTAATTGCAGTTTGTTTTGAAATACCTTTATATAAATCTTCTATTGTTTTACCAGTTATACGCAAGGCATCAATAGATGCATTTTTTGGGTTATCAACTTTGAGCTGTCTTGATAATTGAACTTTATCCGAACATCGTATAATAGAATATTCGCATAATTCTGCATAACCAGGCATAAGCCCTGTAGTTTCTGTATCAGCAACATAATAAAAAATACCTTCACTCATTAATTATTCCCAATCTTTTTAATTTACTTTTAGTTGGTCTGATAGAAGTGCCTTCGCGTGGTATCCAAGTTTTCCAAATATCATAGTATTCTTTTTTTCTTGATAGACAAAAATTATGATTTTTATAAATTATATCCATAAATTGAATGGCATTCATTCCCCAAAATTCAAGCTTAATTCCTCTGATGGCACTTATTATGTCTAGTTGATTTACATAATTTTGCACTTGTTTTAATATTTGGTGGGATGTCGATGAATAAAAACATCTTGGCTGCGGTTGTTTGGCTCTTGGATTAGCAATACAACCATCAGTATCCATTAATCCTCGTAAAAAATGTGGAATTAATTTTTTAGAGATATTTGGGATAGTAATTTTATCAGACTTTTTATTTGTATATACATTCAAATGACGATGTAAATCAGCCGCCATCTGTTTTGATGTAATGCCGATAAAACAACAATTATCCGATTTATTTACAATAGGAGATTGTGGTGATAAATAAGTTTGAAATAATGTTAATGTTTCTATATCTCGCTTAGCCGCAACAAGCGAAACTCTTTTATTATCAGCTATGGTACCATCACCAGCAATTACTCCAAGTAAATAAGCTTTTATTTCATTATCAATATTTTCAAAAAATGAACTGTTTATTTGATCATATTTGAAATAATGACTTTTACTACCTTCGTGAGTATCAAATATGCCACATAATTTGCATCTATATTTTCCATTATTTCTTTTTTTATTTAATCGAAGACTACTACGAGTAATAGTGTATTCTTTTTGACAAAATTGTGATATTTGAAATTGACAAATTATTGTTTCTTTGATGTAATCCGCTCTCATATTACTATGCTCAAATATGTATATGTGCGCAATATCAAATACTCCTATAGGTCTTCGTGTATTTAACGATGCTTGTACTGGCTTGAAACACTTTAGCTTTTATTTTAATTTTTCTTTGCATATTGTGTTTCACGTGACTACGAGATGCTGGAATTTTTTCCACCTGTTTTAAAGCTTCGTGTTCATTTTCTGCCGATACTTTATAAGTAATGGTAGTAGGAACAAGAAAGTCAATTTTTATATCGTAAGATTTTAAAGCTACTTTTTCTATTTTATCCATATTAAGCTCCCGTGCTACCAAACCCACCCTCACGCCTTACGGCATCTCGTTGTGTAGTTTCTTTCTTATATTCTTCATTAGAAAGTTCAACTACATCCATCTCTTGTCTGCGAACCGGTACGAGTTGTCCAATAGCATCACCAAAATTAATAATTAATTCGTGATGTAAGTACTCATACCAAGTTTGCAAATAATTTTCAGTCAAGTTTAGTGCAGGAATATATTGACAAGCAAATACTAATTCGCCCTCATACGTTTCATCTATTGTACCATATAAAGAATGCAATGATTTTTTACCAAATGTGGAAGAACGTGGTTTAAGTTCGTACCAAAATCCATCTGGACAAAATCCTCTAAAGCCAAGAGGTATTGCTACTTTTTGAAGTGGCTTTAATACAAGTGGTTTGCCGTCAGACATTGCCGCCCGCACATCCCAACCCGTAGCTTTAGGTTCTGCCCTTGCAGGTAAAAATTCTTTGTTATCTTTTAAATCTTCACGCAATGCAAATTTATAAATAGGATTACTCATTTTATTTCTCATACCAATGTGTTGTGATGAATGGGACAATTAGGATCTTTAATAAGATTACACTTGAAAGAATTATTCTTATGTTGCATCAAATGATTACCAGTATTCGGATCCCATACAGGATAAAGAAAATTTACTTTATATTGACAAGAACAATATAAAATATCATTTATTCGTATCGCTCTACCATTAACAATAATAACATTCACTTCTTTATATTGTATAGACATTACTATTTAACCTTTGAATTTTCTAAAGAATATATTCTATTACGCAAGCTGCGTAGTCGAATATCATACTCTTCTTTATCTCTATCTCTAACTTGTTGCATCTGTTTGGTTAAATATTGAATATCTGATTTAGCGTCAGCGATATCATTATTACGATGTACTGTTGGAGGAAAACATCCCGCACAACTATCCATAAATAAAACAAAAACTATAAACCATAAATATTTAATACTTTTTTTATTTGATTCACAATTACATTCAGACATTTTAACCTTACTAACTTTGTATATTATTATGGTTTATTCAGTAGCTCCATCAGCTGTTATTTTAGTTAATGCAGATTTGACACCCAACGTTCAAGCTGCTATTCAACGACAATTATATATCAACGATACGATCACTGGAACTGAATTTGATTTAAGAATTGCAGCTGATCCAAATTATGTTGCTATTGTACACGCTAATGGATTGAGAGTATTGGTAATCAGACCATTTGATGAATTGACAAATAGAGATCAATTCGATATTGTACTTTTTGCCAAGGCTGGACTTGCAAGCGTGGAGACTAGTAAAGTAGGTCCACCAGGACAAACATATCCGATAGATAGAATGTATTTAAGCCAGTTATTCTTTACTTCTTGAAAAATCTTTTCGAACAGGCAAATCTAAATCATATGAATTGTACAGCCATCCAATAGCCCAAAACTCTTTACCTTCATTTAATTCACACATTAAAATTTGTTGAGAACTTTTCATTCTACTTTTTGTAAGTCGAAAAAATTTAGGCATTTCCATCCAACGTTTTACAAATGGAATGTCCAACAATTCTTCAATAGTATCAAAATCATATTCTTTTGGTATAAAACCAGAAAAGAAATTAGGAAATCTTTGTTTGAGTTTAAATTTCTTTATTAATTCCATACGATATCATCATCATCTTTTAATTGCATCTCGGCTTGAGTTGCCATTATATCACCAAGAACTTCTTCTTCGGTGATTTCTCTATTTTCCATCTCTTCAATAACTTCCATTTCATAATCTTGAATAATACTTGAAACAAATTTCATAGTATCTTTAGCTTCTTGTATATCTATGAATTCATTGTTGCCGTGATTATTACCATAACCACAGGTCATATTAACAGCATTTTTACATTTACCATCACCTTTAATGGTGGCAACATCTGTAAACAAACCATTGACTGGAGTGCGCGGCATACCTATTCTATTTGAAATTTCTAATAATCTTTTGGCGACTTCAGGACTACATAGTCTTGTACTACCTATACTGGTGACAAGTTGTCGCTCCGTATTACCTCTATCGACTTGAGCTAATAATTCAAAATTTCCTAACTCTGGGAAAGAAACATAATCTGCCGCTTGCCCACCTACCTCTTCATCGGTACTAAACAATAGTCCCATATCGTAGCCAGTATGTAAAGCAATCCAAGTATTGATGGCTACACCACAACGATCATCGCCGCCCAACTGTACTTGACAATCTTTATCTTGTATGATACGCATATCTTTTCCAAAACGATTAACTTCTTTAATTACTGGATTGGTTTTTCTTTGCTTGCCATATCTGCCGTGATCACGTACAACATCGGTATGAGAAACTAAACAAACTTTTGGTATCTTTCCCCTGATAGCAAGCATATTGTGT
>Ga0315285_10009185_pt1 | contig 10111 bp, 9 predicted proteins | sample YL17G09_36_MG_FD_203698 | JGI IMG/M metagenome (GOLD analysis project Ga0315285, IMG submission 203698) | Sediment microbial communities from Yellowstone Lake, YNP, Wyoming, USA - YL17G09_36 | ecosystem: Environmental > Aquatic > Freshwater > Lake > Sediment | place: USA: Wyoming | collected... | reverse complement strand
CCCTCTCGGGGGACCTTGAGCCGTAGGACGCAGCGGATCCCGCCTGCCTCCGGACCCAAGCTGAGATCGCGGCAGCGGCGGTCGTAGCGGGGGTTCTCCTTGCGCTTCTGTTGCTCCTCCCGAACCGCGGCCAGGCGCTCCGGGGAACAGACGCAGTAATAGGCCTTGCCTTCCTCGATGAGCCGCTTCTCGTGCTCCCGGTACACGGCCAAGCGTTGGGACTGGAAATACGGGCCGTAAGACCCGCCCATCTCCGGCCCTTCATCCCAATCCATCCCCAGCCACCTCAAACCCTCCAGGATGGCTTTCAAGCTGTTTTCCACCAAGCGCACGCGGTCCGTGTCCTCGATGCGCAGAATGAACCGCCCCCCTTCATGGCGGGCGAAGAGCCAGTTGAAAATTGCGGTGCGGATATTCCCCACATGCGGCTCCCCGGTGGGGCTGGGTGCGAACCGCACCCGCACTTCGGTCATGCTATAACTCTCCGATGGTAGTCAGGATCCTGGCCACCACGATGGTTCGTTCGTCCACATGGACCTTTCCCCAGGAGCCGTCCTTGTTCTGGGTCCGCTCCAGCTTGGGCAGGAGGCGCACCATCTGACGCTCGACCTCCCTGCCATCGTAATAGGACAGGCTGTGCAGGGCGTGGTAGAAGGGCACGGAACGCCAGTCCCCGGTCATCTTCTGCTGCTTGGCCAACCAGTGGAGCCCGCGCAGGGCGATGTCGTGGTCCCGGAGCTGGGGATGGACCCCGAAGGCCTGCAACACGCTCTGCGTGCAGCGGCCGCAGCAGTAAATGTGCCCCTCACCGAACAGGGCCTCCAGGCGCTTGATCTTCTTTCGGACCTGGGAATCGGAGGCGTACCCGGCACGGAGCAGACTGCGCAGGGCATGGTTGCTGTGCATGAACGACGCCGACGCTCGTGAGACGATGGGCTCTCCGGTGTAAACCCTATTGTGGGAGGCATGGTCCTTCTCGGTCGGGGCGAAGAAATCTTCGCGGTAGGCCTGGGGGTTGCCCTGTCGGGCCAGGATCCACAGGGCGCCCTTTTCCACGGCCCGGTCGTTCACGAAGCCCAGGTCCACCAGGGCGTCGACCTCCCGGGCGGTCGCGGAGAGCGAATGATTCCAGCTGCCGTCCGAAAGCTGCTTGGCGATGATCTCCTTGCGTAGCCGCTCGGCCAGAGCCTTATCCCCCTTGGCCACCTCGTGCAACAGCTCTCGCCGGGCGTACACCCCGAGCGGCGTCTCCCGCGCCGCAAGAAAGCCTCTTGGGTCCGTCCTGAACCGCATCATGTGCTCCTTTTCATGAATGCTCAAAAGGATAATTATAGGCCTTTTGAGCCCGCAAAGTCAATCGCCCCAAGACGGTAAGGATCTTGAGGCGAAAGGGACCAAAGGATGAAGGGCAGGCTTCTTATCCCCTCCTTCGGGTTCCTCTAAATTTGGCTTTTCCCTGTGTTCTCAGGATAGTCTTTTCTCAATCCTCACCCACGTATCCCGCAAGGTTACCGTCCGATTGAAGACCGGGCTTCCCGCCCTCGAGTCCGGGTCCACACAGAAGTAGCCCAATCTTTCGAACTGATATCGCTCCCCTGGCGTCGCGTTAACCAGACCCGGCTCCATCCGACAGTCTTTGAGCACCTCCAGCGAGTTCGGGTTGACGGTCGTCTTCCAGTCCACCCCTTCCGGAACGTCATCGGGATTGGGCTGGGTGAACAGGTGGCCGTAGAGCCGTACCTCGGATGGAAAGGCGTGCCCGGCAGAGACCCAGTGCAGGGTGGCCTTGACCTTCCGTCCGTCCGGAGCGTCGCCTCCCCGAGTGGCCGGGTCGTAAGTGCAGCGGATCTCGGTCACTTCCCCGGTCTTGGGGTCCTTGGTCGTGCCGACGCACTTGACGTAGTAGGCGTAACGCAGGCGCACCTCCGTTCCGGGCGAGAGGCGGTAATACTTCGGGGGCGGGACCTCGCGGAAGTCCTCCTGCTCGATGTAAAGCACGCGGGAGAAGGGCACCTTCCGCGTCCCGGCGCTCGGGTCTTCGGGGTTGTTGACGGCATCGAGCTCCTCAACCTGTCCCTCGGGGTAATTGTCGATGACCACCTTCAGCGGGTGCAGGACCGCCATGACCCTCCTGGCCCGCTTATTTAAATCCTCGCGCAGGCAGTGCTCCAGAAGCTGCCTGTCCACCACGCTGTCGGTCTTGTCGATGCCGATCCGCCTGCAGAATTCCCGGATGGCCTCCGGGGTGTACCCCAGGCGGCGAAGTCCGGCCAGGGTGGGAAGCCGCGGGTCGTCAAAGCCCTTTACGTAACCCCCCTTGACCAGATCCAGGAACCTGCGCTTGCTCATCACCGTGTAGGTCATGTTCAGGCGGGCGAACTCGATCTGACGGGGGTGGTAGATGCCGAGTTGATCCAGATACCAGTCGTACAGCGGCCGGTGGTCCTCGTACTCCAGCGAGCAGAGCGAGTGCGTGACCCCCTCGATGGAGTCCTCCAGCCCGTGGGCCCAGTCGTACATCGGGTAGATGCACCACGTGCTCCCCTGGCGGTGGTGGCGGGCGTGCAGGATGCGGTACATCACCGGGTCGCGCAGGTTCATGTTCGGGTGGGCCATGTCGATCTTGGCGCGCAGGGTGCGCGAGCCGTCCGGGAATTCACCCGCGCGCATTCGACGGAAGAGGTCCCGGTTCTCCTCCACGGCCCGGTTGCGGTTGGGGCTCTCCTTTCCGGGCTCGGTCAGGGTTCCGCGGTACGCGCTCACCTCCTCCGGGGACAGGTCGCAGACGTAGGCCTTACCCTTTTGGATCAGGTCCTCGGCCCAGGCGTACATCTGCTCGAAGTAGTCCGAGGCGAAGAACAGCCGGTCCCCCCAGTCGGCACCCAGCCAGCGCACGTCCGCGATGATGGCGTCCACGTATTCCTGCTCCTCTTTGGCTGGATTGGTGTCATCGAAGCGCAGGTTGAAAAGGCCCCCGAAGTCCTGGGCGATGCCGTAGTCTATCCAGACGGCCTTGGCGTGGCCGATGTGCAGGTAGGCGTTGGGCTCCGGGGGAAACCGGGTGTGCACGCGGTCGAACCGACCGCTCGCCAGGTCCGCCTTCACCGCCTCCCGGATGAAGTCCGTCTTGTGTAGTGTCTCGTTCGTGCTCATAGCCTTAGCTCGGTAAATTATATCCCCTTTCAACGCCCAAAGTCAATCGCCCCCGCCCCAAAACCAAAGGGCCGCCCGAAGGCGGCCCTCTTCAAAGTTCGCGGGCTAATTCAGCTCATTTCTCTCCGAACGCGATATACGCGCCGGCGCAATATCTCAGCCCCTGTGCGAATAATGCTTCAGAGGGGCTCACGATCTGGTATCGTCCTTCCAGTTTTAGGCCGAGCCGCTTGGTCAGTCGGAGGTCGTATCCTGCGAAAGGCTCGAAGGTAATAGATGAGTAGTTTTCTTCAACGATAACTTGTAGGCCTCCCCAGGTGTTGCCATACAAGCGGATCCATTGGTACCCAGAGCCGATCCCGATATAGGGCGTGCGGCGTTTCCACAAACGGCAAGCGACCCTCGGGGTCACCCTATAGAGGATCGCGTAATCGTACCATCTCCCGGAGGCACTCTTTGCCATGACCCAATGAGCCTCAAGGCTGAGGTCAAAATGTCCCGAAACCCTTCCTATCTCGGAGCCCAGGCCTCGGAAAGTATCGAATTGATCGGGTATGCCAAGATAGTCCGGGAGCTGGATTGATGGGAAGAAATACACGGCCTCCAAACCCACTCGGGATACTGGATCCTCCCCGAATCCCGTTCCCCCTAGCGCGCACACAAGCGCGATACATGCTATTATATTTCTCATCATAGGCCGGGAATAAAGCTCGCTATTAGGATGCACGTATCCGCCCGTTAGTTGTCTAACAGGTCGGGGGCGGGGCGAAGCCCCGCCCCCCCGGTCCTTTGTTTTAATTCTTCAAAAACAGGCCCGACGCGTAAAGTGACCTCAGGATAACCTCGTAAAATCCAATTAACATTATGGGCGCAAACGCACACAACCACCACACCCAACGGTACTTAGGGTTTAAATATTTATCAGTTTTATCAGCCCATAGAGCAGCAATATATAACGGGGTGGGCGTTAATAACACCAGGGGGACCAGACAGCAAAGTATCACCGACATTCCGGTGAAAAAGAAGGTGACAGTATATAATAATGACCCCATAATAAGGAAGGTGTGTGCGCAGGTAAGCAATACCCTTACTCTTGGTATTTCCAACTGTTTTAACTCCTTTATTCTTCTCTCTGGTTTTTCCGGGGGGCTCCGAGAAATCGGAGCCCCCTCTTGGTTTGGTTGTTTGTTGTTTTGGTTTCCGGTTTGCCGTTACCGTCTGACCTCTCCCCTTTCATCCCCTCCCCCGGCGGGGGAGGGGAAAAGAAGGGGTGGGGTCGCTCGCTCACCCGACCTCTCCCCTTTACTCCCCTCTCCCAATGGGAGAGGGGGAAGGGGGGTGAGGCCTGCCCTGAGCTTAACTCAGGGTCACACCGGCTTCTTCTTCCTCTTCTTCTCCCTGGCCAGAATCCCCAGCATCTCCAGCAGGTCATGCCGGTCGCGCAGGGCCCGGCGGGCCATCATCGCCCCGTCCTCGTACCAGCGCCACATCGTGTCCATCGAGGCCTTCAGGTCGTGCGTCGAGGCCTGGGCCAGGCCCTTGGCCGCTTCCTGGGCGTCGTTCATCGCGATCATCTGCTGGATGTCCATCCGCTCCGCGTTCAGCCGGATCAGGTCGTAGCCCCGCCCGGCCAGGAGGGCCTGAATCTCCCCGGTGGCAATCGCCACCTCGTAGGACGACCGCGCCCGGTTCACAAAATAGCTGAAGGTCTGCGAGGTCGGAGCCCGAGGCACCAGTCCCAGGGCGTCTAAGAGGTCCCGCCTCGTCCGCATCGTGGCATAGGCCGCGTCCACGAACAGGGAGAACTTCTTTTCCACCTCTTTCCACTTCTCCATCAGGACCACGGTCTTGCGCTCCGAATCCCCTTCGAGAACCAGGTTGCGGTCGAACTTCTGCTGGCCGTCGTTCTTCAGGACCACCCCCTGGGCGATCTTGGGCGGCCCGTAGCCCTGGGCTGCGATCCGGGCCTGGATCTCCGGCTGGAGGGCGTTGTCCACGAACACCGTCATCTTGACCAGCTTCGTGGCCATGTCCCTGCCGGGAGCCTTCGGCTTCGGCGGAAGACCGGGCGGCAGGTCACTTCCATCTGGAACCATCTTTACCTCCTCTTTATAAGTGGTTGATATGGTGAAGGATACACCGGCGATGCCGCGACCATTCTGAAGAACCCGGCACCCCGGTTAGAACGAGGAAAAAGCCCGTTTATCGGCTGTGCAAGCCTGTTGGACGGCTGTGCAAGCCTGTCCAGAGGCCGTGCAAAGCTGTTCAGAGACCCTGCAACCCTGTCCGGTGCCTGTGCAGAATTGTTGGAAGGTTGTGTAAAGCTGTTAAGCCACCGTGCAGACATATTCAGACCCCCTGCAAACCTGTTCATCGTCACTGCAAAGCCGTTCAGCGCCCGGGCCAGGCTGTTTCCCCGGCGTGCAAGGCTGTTCTGAGACCGGGCATCTTTATTCGACGACAACGCACCCCTCCCCACGCCCCTCAGTCCGGTCGCAGCGAAGCGAAGATCCCGATTCATCGGGGCTCCGCGAGGCGCTGCTTGATTCGTTTTACCCACACCATGACCGTTCATCTATCTATTATAAGGAGGACCTCCATACTTACCAAGACTACCTTCTGGACCTTTAAGAACTTTGTTTTCCCATCGTTTCTTTACTACCCTTGCAAGAGTCTTGAATCTTGGATCGTCCCTGAGGTTATTCAGGCTCTTGTCCTTTTCCATCGTGTACCAGTCACCGTAACCCTTATTAACAACCATTCTCAGGCTCTCGATCGCCTTTTCCTTCTTACCCCATAGCGCATAGCACTCGGCCAGGTGAAAATACGCGTCTCTCCCCCATTTCGGCTGCTGTTTGACAGTCTCGAGATATTGTTTCTCCGCTTCCTCATACTTTCCTTGGCATTGAAGTGCAAGGGCAAGGCCCCAATTCGGATCGGCCTCCCATACTTCCTTCCCTTTCAAGGCTTCGCGATACTCTACCTCGGCTTCTTTACACTCCCCCTTCTCGTAAAGCAACCGACCGAGAAAACGGTGACACCATGAATCCTTTGGATCGATTCGGATTGCCTCACGATATTCCCTCACCGCCTCGTCTTTCCTTCCTTGGTCCTCAAGCATATTACCGAAGATACGGTGGGCATCGTAATGGTTTGGGTTCAAGCGGATCGTCTCGCGATATTCCTTTTCGGCCTCCTCCTTCTTGCCTTCGTCTTCGAGCGCACGAGCCAGGATGTAATGGGCCTCGTCATAACCCGGCTTAAGTCGAATCGCCTCACGAAATTCATGAATCGCTTTCACGGGGTCGCCTGCTACATTTTCTTTAAGTGCTTTACCAAGCTCGTAGTGCGCCTCAGCCCAGTTCGGCCTCAGACGGATGGCCTCTTGGTACTCTTTGATGTAGTCCTCAAAAGTGACCGTAAGACCTTCTCTCATTTCACGACCAAGCTCGAGGTGCTTCTCAGCAAGATACCCTTTCACTTCCGTTCTGTGAATATGCTCCATGACTACAATCGTCAAAATCACCACAAAACAGAGCGAGGAGGCCCAGGCCAGGATTACTATCTTTTTAGGTAGAGAGAGGAATCGGTCCATCCAGGTTATGCGAACTTGTGGCTTATTCATGACACTAACCTCCTGCTGGCGGTAGCAAAAAGAGAGACGAGCGCAAGGACGGGCAAAAGCAAATGACCCTGAAACAAGTTCAGGGCAGGCATCTGTAGCAAAGCGAAGGGGGCGTATTGCATCCCCCCGCCCCCATGCAGGGGCGCTTCGTCCGACGTCATTCTCAAAAACCTCACCGTCTCCATCAGAACCACGTTTCCTCCCAGATGGCCGACCACCGTGGACTCCATGGTGCTTTTACTTCAAGAATACTAACACCCCGCCCCCTCCACTGTCAAGCCCCTCTTAAAGTAGAGAGTAGAGGGTAGAGAGTAGAGAGAAAATCTCGCTACTTGCTACTCTCTACTTCTCTTCCTGCCCCGGCCTGCCCCGGATTTATCGGGGCCATGACCTTGGCCCGGTCGAACCTCACGCTGACCACCCTAAAACGAGTTCAGGGCAGGCCTTGGAGACCCCGGGCTATGGTCACCCCAAGCCCAGCCCCGACTTGACCCCCTTCAGCGGAACCGTCTTCGCCTGCCGGGCGCGGCGATCCAGAAGCGCCATCAAGGGACGGCACCGGCGGGCCAGTTCGATCTCGCGGTTAAAGTCATCCACCTCGGCCAGGACGTATTCGCGTCCGTCCGGGGACCGGAGGATGAGATTATGTCGCCGGGCCACTTTGAGCAGGGCGTTAACCCCCCGGGCGCGTTTCGATATCGTGATCGTCTTCATAATTCGTACTCCTCACCGTGAAGATAAAGGCGGCTCCCCCGCTTATAACCGATCGCTTCCACTTTCACACACCGCTTTTCTAAATCAACATCGTAGAATACCCGGTACGGTCCGACCCTGAGCTCCCACTCGCACAGCTGATTAGGGCGCAACCGCTTCCGATGGCGGGTCTCGAGTTCAGAGTCGTGGCGGAGCCGGACCTCGATCCCGGCAACGATCTGAATCTGCTCCCGCTTCCTGAATCCCCGCAGGTCCTCAAAGGCCTCGAGGGTAAGTTCAATGTCAAAGGCCATGCGGATTGATCGGCAATTGTATTATACTAAAAGGAGGTCGGAAAGTCAATTCGAGAAAGAAAAGAATGGCCTGTGCAGAGGTCTACGTCCCCGCCATGACCTTGGCCCGGTCGAACCTCACGCTGACCACCTTGGACACCCCGGGCTCCTCCATGGTCACCCCGTAGAGCCGGTCCGCGGCCTCCATGGTCTTCTTGTTGTGGGTGATGATCGCGAACTGGGTGTTCTGCTTGAACTCGTTCATCAGTTTCACGAACCGCCCGATGTTGGCGTCGTCCAAGGGCGCGTCCACCTCGTCCAGGACGCAGAACGGGGCCGGCTTCACCAGGTAGATCCCGAACAGGAGCGAGATCGCCGTCAGGGTGCGCTCCCCCCCGGAAAGCAGGGCGATGGAGCGCAGGCGCTTCCCCTCCGGGTTGGCCAGGATGTCGATCTCCGCCTCCAGGGGGTCCCCCTCGCCGACCAGCGCGAGCTCCGCCTCCCCGCCCGAGAACAGGGTGGAGAAGACCTTGCGGAAGCCCTCCTGGATCTTGGCGAAGGTCTCCACGAAGATCGCCCGCGCGGTCTCGTCTATCTTGGTGATCGAGGCCCGCAGGTCTCCCTTAGCCTTCTCCAGGTCCTCCTTCTGGGCGGTGAGGAAGGTGAAGCGCTTCTCCTCCTCCTGGAACTCCTCCAGGGCCACGAGGTTCACGGCCCCGAAACGCTTGAGCTTCAGGCGCAGCTCCTCGGTCTCGGCCTTGAGCCCGTCCAGGGGTTCATCGGATTCCAGGAGCTCTACAGCAAGGTCGTACTCCTCCTTTAGCCGCTCCTGGAGAGACTGGCGCTCCATCCCGATATGGGAGAGGCGCAGGCTGCCCCCGTAGGCCGCCTCCGAGACCCGGTCCCCCTCCTTGATCAGGGCGTGCAGGGCCCCCTCGGCCTGTTTCAGGGACTCGAGCAGTCCCCGCGACTCGACCTCCACCCGGCCCCGGTCCCGGAGCAGGGCCTGGCGGCTCTCCTGCAGGGCGGCCATCTCGGACTCCTCCCGGGCCACGACCTCCTGCAGGGCCAGGATCTGGGACTCCGAGGCGGCCTGCTCCCCGCGCTTGCGGGTGATCTCCTCCATGGCAAGGGCCTTCGTCCGGGAAAGGGCCTCCATCTCGGCCAGGAGCTTCTCCCGCTCCCCCCGCTCCTCGGCCAGGCGCACCTTCATCTCGTTGGCCTCAGCCGCGAGGTCCTGCCGTTTGGCCTCCTGGGCCAGGAGCCGGGCCTCCTCCTCGACGAGGAAGTGCTCCTCCCGCTCCTTTTCCTCCACGGCCACGGCAAAGGAGGTCTCGGCTTCCCGGAAGGACAGGGCCAGGGTGTTCTGCTCCTCGGAAAGCCCCTTGGCCTCGGCGTCCAGGGCCTCGTGCCTTTCCTTCGCCCGCCCGGACTGGAATCCGGCCCGCTCGATGCGGGCCTCGGCCTCGCGGACCCTCAGGGACTCCTTCTCCTGGCGGGACACGCAGTCCTGCAGGCTGGAGACCGCCTGGTAGGCCACGGCCTCGCCCCGTTCCTGGGAACGCCTGGCCTCTTTGAGGTCGAAGTCGGAGGCCGCGAGCTCGTGGCGCAATTCCTCGATCCGGCGCTTCCGCTCCAGGTGCCCGGCCTTCTCCCCGCCCTCGCCCAGATAGGTCACGATGCCGGAATGCTGAACCACCTCCCCGTCCAGGGTCACGAACGCGAAGCCGGAGTTCTCCCTTCTCCCCAGGAGAAGCAGGGCCGTGTCGTAATCCCGCACCACGACCACGTCTTTGAGCAGCTGCTCCACGGCCCCCGCGAACCGGGATTCCCTGACCTTCACGAAATCTCTAACGAACCCGTCCGAGCCCTCGGGCTTGCGCCCCTTCCCCTTCTCTTTGCTCCCGACCCGGTCCAGGGGGACCAGGGTGACCTGTCCCTGGCGCTTGGACCTTAACAGGGCGATGGCGGTCTTCACCTGCTCGGAGCGCTCCAGGAGGACCCATTCCAGCTTCTCTCCCAGGGCGGCCTCGATGGCCCGGATGTAGGGAGGCTCCGCCTCGATGGCATCGGCAACCGTGGCCATCCCGGGAACCTCGGCCAACAAGGTGCGCACGCCGTCGGAATAGCCCTCGCGGCCCGCCACCAGTCCCTCTAAGAGCGAAAGCTCGGCCCTTTTCAGCTCCAGGGCCTGGGACAGGTCTCCGGCCTTCTGGGCCAGCCTCTTGGCCTCCTCCTCGGCCTTGAGCCGGGCCTCCCGGAGAGCGCCCTCCTCTTCCTTGAGCCTCTCCGCAGCTTCCTTGGCTTCCTCCCTCTCGGCCTCGGCCTGGGCGGTCTCCTGGGCCAG
>Ga0315285_10009183_pt1 | contig 10113 bp, 6 predicted proteins | sample YL17G09_36_MG_FD_203698 | JGI IMG/M metagenome (GOLD analysis project Ga0315285, IMG submission 203698) | Sediment microbial communities from Yellowstone Lake, YNP, Wyoming, USA - YL17G09_36 | ecosystem: Environmental > Aquatic > Freshwater > Lake > Sediment | place: USA: Wyoming | collected... | reverse complement strand
GGCACCGAGGATTCCTCGTGGTTCCTCCGGTTCGTCCACGCCTTCGGGTTGGAAGACGTCCTCATCCCAATGGCGGTGACGCGACCGTGATCTCCTCACGCGTGGACAAGTCTATGTATCCTCAACACCTCTCGGAGGTTCGCTAGTGCGGGAAGATGTCCCAGATCAACTTGGCTGCCGCCACGAACAGCATGAGGACGAAAATCAATGAAACGGTCCTCGTCTTCAGCCTCGCCAGGCCCCACCTCGACCCGACGAAGGCGCCGATGAAGACCAGCGGTGCCAGGACCGGCACGATCCAGAAAAGCGAGTAGTCCGCAGGCTTGAGGACGGCGTAGATGGAGAAGCTGAGCAGGGACGTGGGGATGATCAACAGGGCGGAGGTGCCAATCGCCTTCCTCGTGGCCCTCCCCAAGATGCTCACGATGATCGGGACATTGACCAGACCGCCGCCGATCCCGAGGGCGCCGGAGAGGAAACCCGCGCCGACCTCGCCCGTCGTGGCGGTCCCCAGCCTCGCCCTGGTCTTCTTGCTCGCGTCATCATTGTCAATGAGGTGCGGGCTGCGGTAGAGGGTGAAGATCATCTGCGCGCCGAAGATGCAGAGGATCGCGACGAAGAAGAAGATGAACTGCTCCTTGGTCGACTCGATGTTGAAGAAGACGCCGAAGACAGTCCCCGCCAGGGCCCCTATGATCAGCGTGGAGGCGAGCCTGACGTCGACCAGCTTGCGGCGGTAGTGGTTGTAGAAGGAGGCGATGCCCGTTGCGGTCGTGAAGGTCAGGGAGAGGGGCACCGCGATGAGCTTGTCAGGCGTGACGATCGAGAGGAGTATCGGGACGTAGAGGAGGCCGCCGCCGAGCCCCAGGTTGCTGTAGATGAAGGACACGCCGAAAAGCAGGAAGGCGAGGAGGGCGAAGGTGAACGGATCCACGAACCTGATGAAGGAAAGAGACGTATCAACCTATCGAGGACCCTTCGGCGATGATGGGCCGACAGTTTTATCACCCGTCCAGAGCTATGTTTTTTCTGAAAGGACGAGTGGTGGGGACGCCTTCATGAAGTCCAGCGAAGAGGGCCGATGGACGGCATTCGGGGTGGCCGTCTGGATTCTTGGAATCACAGTGCTGATTGCGGGTTTCGTCCTCTCTCAGCAACGGGAGACGAAGATCACGCAGCAATGCGGCCAATATGTAGGAGGAAATTGCCATCGCTGGATCGATGTCGAGCAGACCATCGTGACTCCGCTGGCCATCGTGGGTTACGTGCTTGCGGCGTTAGGGATACTGTTCATCATCTCCGGATTCATCGTATTCTTCGTCCTGACCTCGAGGTCGAAATCACGAGTGGCAAAGGCAAATACTGTCGCGGAGAGCGAATCGCCTGAGGATAGAGAGCTCAAGCGCTAGCCTTTTATTACGCTCTCGGTCATCCTCTCCCCGTGCTCTTCCTCGTGCGCTTCGGTGAGATCCACCTCAAGAGCAAGTACGTCCGCAAGCAGTTCCAGGACAAGCTCGTCGCGAACATACAGGATCACTTCGCTTCGAGAGGCGTCGAGTGCCTCACATCGTCGGACAGGGGGAGGGTGTACGTCGAGACGGACGACGAGGCGGCGGGGTGGTCGATACTGAGGCGGGTGTTCGGAGTCGTGTCGTTCAGCGCGGTTGTCGAGTGCCACGCGGACATGGAGGCGATTTCGAAGACGCTCGTGGGCTACTCCCGCAATCTCGTGAAGGAAGGAGCGAGCTTCGCGATAAGGTCTAGGCGGTCGGGGAGCCATGCGTTCACCAGCCGCGACGTCGCGGTGGCGGCGGGGAAGGCGATGCAGGATGCTTACAGGTCGCTCGAAGTCGATCTTGCCAAGCCTGACATCGAGCTGTTTATCGAGGTCAGGAACAACAGGGCGTTCATCTTCCACGAGGTGGTCGAGGGGCCAGGCGGGCTGCCCATGGGTAGTCAGGGGCGGATGCTCGCGCTGGTCGACGGCGAGAGGGGGATGGTGGCGGCATGGATGATGATGAAGCGGGGGAGCAAGGTGACGGTCATCGCGACAGACGGATCGGAGTGGGTCGAGCCGCTGAGGGAGTGGGACCTGCACCTGAAGGTCCAGAGGATAGCGCGCATGGACGAGCTCAGGGAGATCTCGAAGCTGAACAGGGCTGAGGTCCTGGCGGTGGGGTGGGCCCTCGAGGAACTGGAGGCAAGGAAGGGCGAGGTCCCAGAGGGACTCACCCTCTTCCATCCGGCGGTGGGGCTGACGGATGAGGGGCTGGCGGAGATCGCGGGGAGGATCAGGCTGGGCGGGGAAAAGGGGATTCTTTCTTAGGAACGCCGTGTTGGAGAATCGCTTGCCGGGCAGCCACAGTCTCTACCAAGGTGAACGCGTTCGCGCTTTCCGCCGTCTTTCGCAGGGCCTCTGTATCCGCCAAATCCGCGGTTGAGTTTCGGCACTTGAGAACCTGAGCCAAAGCATTATCGTCTCCGCGTTTGCTCGAAAGCCCGTGTCCGCCTCCTCAAGATCCTGTCCGTTCTGCGGTCAATTGAACGGTTCTGCGTACGCCATGTGCGTGCGGTGCGGGAGGATACTCCCCCCGGTGACCATGGCCCCGCCAGCTGCGGCGCCGCCAATGTCGATGGCGGGAATGGGCATCCCTCCGCCTCCGCCCAGCCCACAGGAAATCGATCCGTTCGAGACGGTCTTCGACAGGCCGCTTACTCCGGAGGAACTCAGCGCGTTGAAGCGCGTCGAGCGCTCCCCCGCCATCGGGGCGACGAAGGTCATTGCCACGCTCTTCGGAATCGCGCCTCTCTTCCTGATGTTCCTGGCCTTCATGGGGACCCCGTTCGATCCAGCTGCCGTCCCCATGGTCATGATTGGAAGCGCAGTCATCGCTGTTGCCATGGGGGCAGCTTCGCGCGCGAAAAGATACCCGGTGGGTCTCACGATCACGAAGGGGAGCGTGAGGGAAGCTCGCGGTGTCCCCAGAAGGATGACGCGGCCAACGGGGCAATCTGCTGTCCGGCTTGGAGACGTCGAGTTCGCCTCGACGGCGGCGGTCATGCAGAACCTGCAGGAAGGCCGCATGAACTCGGTCGTCTTCGTGCCCCCGAATGAATACGCGCCCAACGCTGCGGCGAGGAAGCGAGGGTGGATCCTCGGCGCGAACGGTATCATGTTCAAATCGCCCGTGTCGTGCTCGATCAACCCCGCCACGAACACCCAGGGCCCACCTCCACCGCCACCGACGATGCAATCGATCTGGGGAGGGAAGTGAGATGCGCGCATCCGTCTTGATCATCGTCTTCGCGGCGCTCTCAATGTTCCTTCTCTTCATGCCATCCGCCACCGCGGCGCCGGGGATCAGCATCCAGGGCTACGACACGGGCGGAAGCTTCACCCCGAACGACGGCACCTACCCCATACCAGTCGGAGCGACTTTGGAGGTGCGCATCTGGGACGACTTCTATGCATGCAGCGACGCCACGGTAAATTGGGGCGATGGCACCGCACCCGACACCGGCGGCACCGGCAGCGGTTTCGCGCAGACGTACGAGCACGTGTACACCGCGGCGGGGACATACACGATCACCGCGACTCAGGACGTTTGCCCCGGCCTTGTGTCAGCAAGAAAAGTGATAGAGGTCGGCGGCATGGGCAACATGTTCGACCCCTCTAGCCCGATGTTCTTTCTGATATTCTTCGCTCTCATCCTCGCGGTTGCCGCCCTCATCCTCGCGAACGCCAGGATCACGCCGCCGAGGCCCCGACCCGGAACACGCCCGGGGACAACCCCCGGAGCACCGCAACAGAACGTTCCGCGCCCCACGCCTGTCCCGAGGCTCGGGTACTCCGGCATAAACGCGAACATGACGCATCACCTCGTGCGGCTGCGGGAGGTACCGCCGGGGGCCCCTGTCCAGTACGACCCGCTCGGCCCGCCGCACATCGACATGGTGTTCGGGAAGCCGACCAACATAGACCAGCAGGTCAACTGCAAGGCGTGCGGGTCGAAGCTGGGCTACACCGTCGAGGGCTGGTTCTGCATGAACCCGCACTGCCCGTTGATCGGCACTGGTCCGAAGGGTTTCACGCGGGGCACGCTGCAATTGTAGATCAAGCCAAGGATTCTGGACGCGAGGGTGCTCCCAGCTCATTTCGCTTATCGCGAATGAAAATTGGCGGCACGCCCTTATGAGCTATCACTCAGCTTGATTAACATGGCCTGGGAGCTGGCGAGCCCGCGGGCCAAGAATCAGTCCGAGGTGTTGTCATGCCGATGGAACCCAAGAGACCGATGAACCCCCCGAAGCCGATGAAAGCCACGCTGCTGAAGCTGTTCGTCATAAACAACGACGGCGAGTACGCAGGCGAGTACGCGGTCGACGAAGACTGCGCGGTCGAGTATGCGGACTGCATCGCTGCGATGGGGAGCGCGGCCGTCGAGGACATGCAGACGATCTTCATGGGCCAGCTAAGGATTACGATGATCGCGGGCACCAGCTTCAACCTGCTCGCCGTGTCCAGCGGGCCGCTCGGATCGCAGGAGCTGACGTGGGCGAAGGCGACGCTGACGATGAGCGAGGCGGTTTTCAACCGCGTTCTCGAGGACAGGAAGCAGCAGCAGCCGGTCAGGGACGAAGGACTCGTGTCCGAGCTGAAGACCGTCAAGGGGAAGCTGAGCGAGGTCGAGTCGCAGCTCATGGTCGAGAAGTCGAAGGCGGAGCAGGAGAAGAGGACCCTCAAGGAGCAGGTGACAGAGCTCCAGTCGAAGGTCGGGCGGGCGGAAGACCTGGAGAAGCAGCTCGCCACCGCGGCCGGCAGGGAGCAGCAGCTCAAGAGAGAGATGCAGTCGAAGCAGGAGTCGATGCGGGGCATCGAGATGACGATTTCCAGGGCGATCGAGAGGGAGGAGGAGCTGCGTAGGAAGTTCGACTCTATGAAGGCTGAGAACGAGAGCCTGAGGAACATGGCGGCGACGGTCTCGGAGACGAAGCGCGAGGTCGATGCGCGCATGGAGCTGATCAACAGGAAGGCGGCGGAGCTGCTCGAGAAGGAGGACGAGCTGAAGATGAGGGAGAGGAACACGCGGACGCTGCCGATCCAGGTATTCGGCGGTGAACGTTAGCAGCCGCGGGCGTGGCCGGGCGGGATCCGTCGGCTGTCGGTGGAACGCGGCTCTCCCCACGTCCATGAGATTCGTCTCCTCTGACGGTTGGCGGGCTACTGACCTGAAAATCCGGGAATCTGGACTCAATGGATGGGACCGAGGCGGCATTCGTCAAAAAACGCGTCTTGGATATGGAGGAGAGTGTGTTTCTGCCCCGAAATGATGATTCTCACTTCCGTCATTGACGCGGGTATGCTTAAATATCACGAGATTTTTATCGGAGCCAGAATATACTAAGAATTCCCCCGGATAATACGTGGCGGTTTTCGGAGTAATAGAGGTGAATCACTTGAGTACGGAGAATGAGCTTGAGCCAGTGAAAAGTTGGCCCGTGAGACGGATCGTGTGGATGTTCGGATTTGTGTTTCTCCTGGCGCTGGTGGCGCTCATGATGAGCAGCCAGGGAGGCCAGGCCTCCCAGACCCTCGGGGACACGACGATATCCACGCCCGGGAACGTGTGGGCGGACGACACCTACTACATGGAGGGCAACCTGACGATTGCGAGCGGCGGGGAGTTGACGATGGACAATGTGATCCTCCAATTCAACATCACCAGCGACGGCGAGCACTGGCTTTCGGTGGAGGGCGGGAGCACGTTCGACGTCATGGGCGGAACCTTGATCAGGTCGAGCAGCTCGAGCCACTACAACTTCTGGATTGAAGCCACAAGCACATGGAGGATCAGGGATACCATCATCGAATATGCCGGCTACGCAGCGGCAGGAAGCAGGGGTGTGAGCATCAAGACCTTGCCGACGGCGGACGTGGTGCTCGACAACGTCGAGATACGCTACAGCAAAGGCAACGGCATCTACTGGGCAAGCGACTTCAGATCGTTGACACTGACGAATTGCCTCATACACGACAATTCTGGGAACGGAATATTCTTCCCCGGCCCGAATTCGGGGACATCGACCTTGAGACTGGATGGCACCGAGATATACGACAATGGCCAGGGTGGCATCTACGTCGAGGGAATGAACGGCGCGATGTTCTCCATAAGCATTGTCGACAGCGACCTGGAGGACAATGCCAATGAAGGAGCCGTGACTTTCGATCACGCCACGAGCTCGACTATTGACGTGTCCGTGGTCAGGAGCGTTCTGGCGTACAACATGCATGGTGTGTACCTCGTCTACGGCAGCTACATTGACATGACCGTCAGCGTCGAAAACAGCACGGTGTCCTTCAACGGCAACCGCGGCCTATCCACATGGGGCACTGACCACGCCAACATCGACTACATCGTGACAGACAGCACGCTGGAAGGGAACGGCATGTCACTGTCGGATTATTACCACTACGGAGGTAACGTGAGCATGACCGTGGTTCGCAGCAGCATCATCAACGGCGCTTCGGACTGCCTCATGGTAGGTGACGTGCAGGATGGCAGCGTCAACGTAGTCGTGCGCGACAGCACCATCGCAGGTTGCGGCGGGCATGGGGTATTGACTTACATTACCTACAATGCCGATGTGAGCGTCCATCTATCGAACACCACCGTGGCGGGCAATTCCTATGGTGTTGGGGAATATTCGCTGTATGGGGGCAACTACACACTCACGGTGGATCAGGATAGCAGCATCTCGGGCAACTCCAACGACGGCATTGTCATTGACGGCATAACGGCCGGGAACATGACGGTCGTCTTGGATGACAGCGACTTCAACGACAACGGAAACCACGGCATCTCGATTCTGCCGAACGGTTACGCGTATCTTGTGAGGGATCCGCAGATCAGCCTCAACCGCGTTCTCATTTTGCGGAACGGTTACTATGGGTTCTATATGGGCGACTACGCCGCGAATGTGAATCTCGCCCCGGTCTTCAATGACGTTGTGCTCAACAGCAACTACGGAGGCATATACTTCATCGGGAAGATGGGCGGGACATTCACGTTCCACCCAACCAGCACATTCATCATCGCCGACACGTACGGCTGGTCCTCGGAGTATGGCTTGTACATAGGACCGATGTACGGTGCCGACCTCATGGTCGACTTGTCGCGCGCGCAGATCATGGACCAGTCATCGGACGGTATCTACATCGAAGGGTCGTCTATCGTCATGCCTCAGGAGGACTGGCTGCCGGGCGGTAGGATGGGCACGTCGGCGGTGTTCACCGGACAATATTACTATGTATTCGGTGGGACGACCTGTTTCGGCAACTGCGACACCTCCGAGATTGTGAAGTTCGATTCGGTCACCCACAGCACCTGGACGATCGCAACCGCCCTACCATCCTCCAGGATGTTTACGTCCGCGGTGTGGGATGGCGGCAATTTCGTCTACATATTCGGCGGGGAGCAGAACTGGCATGGAACGTTCCTCAACGACATCCTGCGGTTCGACATCAGGGATGAGTCGATATCGCTCTTGCCTGTTGTCTTGCCGAACGCGCGCATGGGGACATCCGCCATATGGGATGGGCAGTACGCCTACATCTTCGGCGGTTACGACGGTTCTCCACGGAATGAGATATACAAGTTCGATCCTGTGGCGGGATCCATATCCACGGTCGGTTACCTGCCAAGCTCCGGCGGCTACTGGGCATCCGCGGTGTTCGACGGGACATATGGGTACATCTTCGGCGGCTACGACAACTGCTGGAACTACTGCACTCTCGATCTGATTGTCCGTTTCAATCCCATCACCGGCGCCACGACCGTCGTGGGTCATCTGCCAATGTCGCAGCAGGGCGCGTCGGCTGTCTGGTCCGGGAACCATGCAATCATCTTGGGCGGGGACCAATACAACTTTGGAAATTGGTGGGTAACCAGTGGAAACGTCATCGCATATGACCCGTCTACAAACGAGGTGGAATCCGTCCAGGGGCTGCCAGACGGGAGATCGTACGCTTCTGCCGCCACCGATGGCACGGGCAGGGTCGCCCTGTTTGGAGGAGCCTACACGACTCCGGTCGATGGAGTATACTCTGAGATATTCCTATTGGATGTCAGCTCGCTTTCCGTTCCCAATCAGATGAACATCTCGATGCAGGACACCATCAGCATCGGGAACGGCGGCAGCGGCTTCTATCTCAACATGGTGATTGGAGTCGACCTCGGCATCACGACAACGGATGGCGACTTCGGAAACAATAACTTTGGCATCTACCTGCAGAGTGCCTACCGGAGCTACCTGACTCTAAGCGTGACAGACAGCGATCTCGCGGAGAACAGCAATTCGGGCATTTTCCTCAACTACTTCGAGAACACCGATTCGGTCATCGACATCTTGGGCAGCAACATGACCGAGTCTCAGAACGGTTTCTACATCTACCAATTCAGGCACAGTGCCACAACGACGCACATCGAGAACAACACGTTCGATTTCGTGAACTACGCGATTTACCTGGAGTATCCCTCATTCTTCGACGTGAACACGCAGGACCTAAGGGCCAGCTACTTCTACATCTACAACAACGTCGCGCACGAGGTCTACTACAGCTTCATCTATTACGATCAAAACTACAACGCGCCGATCTACTTCTACATCGACAACGTCGTGGCAACGGGAGACCCGAGCAGTTTCTGGAGCGTGAATTTCTTTGACTTCGAGTATGCCAATTATGGTGACCTGCATGTCTGGATCAATAACGCACAGGTTTCGGACGGAGGTTACGGGCTGTACTACTACATGGACCAAAGAGCCGACGCATACATCACGATCCAGAACAGCGTCTTCACGGATGTGTACTACGGTCTCTACCTCTATTACCCCGCGTACTTCGCGGACCTGTTCAAACTGGACATCGTGAACACGGAGTTCTACGTATCCGAGTACGGCTACGGGATGTACATCTATTATCTGGGCGACGACTACGGGTGTCGCTTCGAGATGACGATGGTGGACTCGCTTTTCGATGACTACTCGGGAGACAGCTACTGGTACGAGTACGGGATCTACGTCGAAGAGGGCTACTACGGAGCGCATTCCTGGACGTTGATAAACACCGACTTCGTCAACTACTACGACTACGGCTGGTATCTGGAAAACATCCAATACGGCGAGAAGGTTTCCATCTGGATGTACGGCGGAAGCTTCCGCGGCGCGCCGGGCACGTATGCCGTGTCCATCTACGTCTACCAGGAGTACTACGACGGCACCTGGGACATCAACCTCGTGAGCGTCGACGGGGACCAGGCATACGAGATCGATGACAGCGACGGCGACATGTACCAGTCTTTCGTCACGGTGTATTGGTACATCGATGTGACGGTGTACACGGGCCTGAACCTCGACCTGCCCGCGCCGAACGTGAACGTTCTGGTGTATGACAATGGCGGCGGGGTGGTCGCCGGCGGCATGACGGACAGCTCCGGAGTGGTCACCGGGCTCATCGCCAAGCAGTACAGGATGAGCTACGGCTACTTCGAGGCCTTCACGCCGCACAGCGTCGTCGCGTCTAATGGCATGACGAGCACCTCTGCGACGGTCTCGCTTGCAGGGGCTGACCAGAGCGTCGTGCTGCACCTCACTGGTGACGCTGACGGGGACGGCCTCAACGACGTGATCGATCCAGATGATGACAACGACGGCTACTCCGACAACAATGACGCGTTCCCGAACGACCCGAACGAATGGCGGGACACCGACGCGGACGGGATAGGCGACAATGCGGACCCGGACGACGACAACGATAGCTACTTGGACACCGTCGACAAGTTCCCGCAGAATCCCAATGAGTGGAACGACACCGACAACGACGGCATCGGCGACAACTCCGATCCAGACATTGACGGTGACGGCTATCTCAACAGCAATGACGCTTTCCCGTATGATCCGACAGAATGGCGGGACACCGACAACGACGGCATCGGCGACAACAGCGACCCTGACATCGACGGCGATGGCTACCTGAACAGCAATGACGCCTTCCCCTATGACCCGAGCGAGTGGAGAGACACGGACGGGGACGGGGTCGGCGACAACAAGGACTGG
>Ga0315285_10009182_pt1 | contig 10113 bp, 8 predicted proteins | sample YL17G09_36_MG_FD_203698 | JGI IMG/M metagenome (GOLD analysis project Ga0315285, IMG submission 203698) | Sediment microbial communities from Yellowstone Lake, YNP, Wyoming, USA - YL17G09_36 | ecosystem: Environmental > Aquatic > Freshwater > Lake > Sediment | place: USA: Wyoming | collected... | reverse complement strand
GACAGCGCCTTCGACCGGTGCGTGGCCGAGCGCCCGGTGCTGCAAGACGTCGGAGCGGATCACCGCGCGGCGTGCCACCTGAACGAGCGGACGGTGCCGGTGTGAGCGACGACGCGTCGCTGCTCGAGGTCCGCGAGCTGGTCGTGACCTACCCGATCCGCCGCGGGATCGTCGGCACGATCCGCCGACGCCCCAAGCGGTTCGTCCACGCGGTGGACGGCATCTCGCTCACGGTGCGCAAGGGGGAGATGCTCGCTCTCGTGGGTGAGTCGGGCTGTGGGAAGACGACGACCGCGCAGGCGGTCCTCGGGATGGTCGAACCGGTCTCGGGGTCGATCCGATTCGACGGGCAGGAGATCACGGCGCTCGACTCGCGGGCGATGCGGCCGATCCGGCGGCGGATGCAGCTCGTCTACCAGGACCCCTACGAGTCCCTCGATCCGCGGTTCCGGGTGCGGAAGACCGTCGAGGAGCCCATGGTGATCCACCGCCTGGGCGGCTCGAAGCGCGAACGCGAGAGGCTGATGTTCGATGCCCTCCGGCGGGCCGAGCTCTCACCTCCCGAGCTGTTCGTCGACCGCTACCCGCACGAGCTCTCCGGAGGCCAGCGGCAGCGGGCTGCGATCGCGGCGAGCCTCGTGCTCGACCCTGAGTTGCTCGTGGCCGACGAGCCGGTCTCGATGCTCGACGTCTCGGTGCGGGCCGGCGTCCTCTCGCTGATCGACGGGTTGCGCCGACACGCGGACGTCGGCGTGCTGATGATCACGCACGACCTCTCGACGGCCGCGCACTTCGCCGACCGGATCGCGGTGATGTACCTCGGCCGGATCGTGGAGGAGGGTCCCGCGCGCGAGGTCGTGCGCGACCCGCAGCACCCGTACACGAAGGCGCTGCTGTCCGTCGTGCCGAAACGCGATCCGCGCGATCGCACCACGCCGCAGATCCTCAAGGGTGAGACGCCGAACCCGATCGACGTGCCGCCGGGGTGCCGCTTCCATCCGCGGTGCCCGGTGGCGGAAGACCGGTGCCGGACGACCGACCCGGAGCTACGACCGATCGTGGGGTCATCCGACCACTGCGCTGCATGCGTCCTGGTGGCTGCACCGTCGCCCTGAACCCGACCCGGCGGGGCTGTCGGGGAGGGGACGTATACTCGGCCACGGTGACCGTGCTAGGCGGGGAGCTAGCGGTGCCCTGTATCCGCGATCCGCTTCAGCGGGGCTGAATCCCCGCCCGCGGCCCGGTGGGTCCGAGGCAGCTCCCGGTGCGGAGCGTCGATGGTCGGGTCCCACGCGACACCAACCTGCGAACCCCGTCAGATCCGGAAGGAAGCAGCGGTAAGCGGGCCCTGGTGGGTGCCGTGGGGACGCCTGGCCGGAGCCACCGGCCGGTGACGCGCTCGGGTCCGCCTGGGTCAACGGCGGGTGCACGGTCACCCTTATGATTCCCGCGCGTCCTTCTCCGCAGCGGGAAGGCGAGCGAGGGGAACACGTGGCCGAAGAGAAGCCGTACCGGTCCCTCTACCGGAAGTACCGTCCGCAGGGACCCCGGGAGGTGCTCGGCCAGGAGCACGTGATCCGTGCCCTGATGGGCGCTGTCCGCGAGAGCCGTCTCGCCCACGCGTTCCTGTTCTGCGGGCCGCGGGGGACCGGCAAGACCTCGACCGCCCGGATCCTCGCGAAGATGGTGAACTGCGAGAACGGCCCGACGCCCGAGCCCTGTGGGGTCTGCGAGCAGTGCGTCCGGATCCGCGAGAGCCAGCACCTCGACGTCGTCGAGATCGACGCGGCCTCGCACGGAGGCGTCGACGACGCGCGCGACCTCCGCGAGAAGGCGTCGACGGCGCCGGTCCAGGGTCGCGAGAAGGTCTACATCATCGATGAGGCGCAGCGCCTCTCCCGCGAGGCGTTCGACGCGCTGCTGAAGGTCTTCGAGGAACCGCCGCTCGGGGTGCGGTTCGTCCTCGCCACGACCGAGCCGCACAAGATGCCGGCCACGATCATCGGGCGGTGCCAGCGGTTCGACTTCCGCCGCGTGCCGACGGAGGCGGTCGCCGAGCACCTGCTGCGCATCGCGAAGGAAGAGAGCATGGCGCTCGCGCCCGAGGCGGCGCAGGCGATCGCGCGGCAGGCCGAGGGGTCGGTGCGCGACGCGCTCTCGCTGCTCGACCAGGCCTCGGTGCTCGGCGCCGGCGAGATCGGCGAGGAGGTCGTCGGGTCGCTGATCGGCTCGGGCCGCACCGACGTTCAGTACGCGCTCGCCGACGCGGTCTCGGTCGGCGACGCGCGCGGCGTGTTCGAGATCGTGAACCGGATGGTGCAGGAGGGGAGCGACCTGCGCCATGTCACGAACGAGGCGCTAGCCCACTACCGCAACCTGCTGCTCGTGAAGACGGCGCCCGAGCAGGGTGATCTGGTCGACGTCACCGAAGCCGAGGCCACGCGCCTCCACGCGCAGGCCGTGAAGTTCTCGCCGGCCGAGATCTCGCGCATCATCGCGCTGCTGCTGCAGGCGCAGGCGGACATGCGTTGGACCACCTCTCCGCGCCTATCGCTCGAGCTCGCGCTGATCCGCGCGACGATCCCCGAGACCGACGCGCAGCCCCACGCGCTCATCTCCCGCCTCGAGCGCCTCGAGCGGCTCGCGGGTATCCAGACGGACGGCGCCGGGGTCGACGCTCGGGGGGAGTCTGCGCAGCTCCCTGTGGAGCGGTCCGTCGCTGCTTCGGCCGAAGCGCCACTCGCGCGTGGCGCAGAGCCCCCCTCCGCGCCGACCCCGGCGCCGTCCACGAAGAGCTCACGCAAGACGTCCAAGGCTGGCGAGGAGGCCGCGGCCGGGGCCGCTGCCGGAGTCCCGGTTCCGGCCGTCGAGGCACCGGCTGCTCCGGTGCTCGGGGCTGGAACCGAGGCAGTCGACGTCACCATGTTGCGGGGGTCGTGGGCGACCTTGATCCAGCACCTGCGGTCGTCGGGCAAGGCGGTGTTGCCGTCGTTCCTCGAGATCGCGACGCCGGCCGCGTTCGACGGGGAGACGCTCGAGCTCGTGTTCCCGCCCGACCGCAAGTTCGGGGTCGCGAAGGTGGAAGAGCGCGAACAGGAGCTCCGCGGCGCGCTGCAGGAGCTGTTCGGCGTCTCGCCGAGGATCCGGTGCGTCGTCCGCGAATCGGTCGTGAGCCTCGCCGAAGCGGTCGAGGAGGACCCGCCGCTCTCCGAGGAGGAGGCGCTCGCGAAGCTCACCGCCGAGCTCGGCGCACAGCCGACCACGGAGGGCTCGTAGTGTACGAGGGCCCGATCCAGGAGCTGATCGATGAGCTGTCCCGCCTGCCCGGGATCGGTCCGAAGTCGGCTCAGCGCCTCGCCTTCCACCTCGTGAAGGCGCCGCCGGAAGAGGCGAGACGTTTGGCCGAGGCCGTTGTCCGGGTGAAGGAACGCATCTCCTTCTGCAAGGAATGCGGAAACGTGGCCGAGGGCGACCTCTGCCGCATCTGCCGCGACGAGGGCCGCGACCGGACGACGCTCTGCGTCGTCGAGGAGCCGAAGGACGTCGCGACCATCGAGCGCGCCGCCGTCGTCAGGGGCCGGTACCACGTGCTCGGGGGAGCCATCTCGCCTCTCGACGGCATGGGGCCCGAGGATCTGCGGGTGCAGGAGCTGCTCGACCGCGTCGAACGCCACGGCGTCACCGAGGTCATCCTCGCCACGAACCCGAACCTCGAGGGGAACGCGACCGCGATGTACGTTGCCGCGCTCCTCAAGCCGCTCGGCGTGAAGGTCACGCGCCTCGCGAGTGGTCTGCCGGTCGGCGGCGACCTCGAGTACGCCGACGAGGTCACGGTCTCGCAGGCCCTCGAGGGCCGCCGCGAGATGTGACCGGCCCGATGAGCGGGCCCGAGACCTTCCCGCGGCAGAATGCGCGGACGCGCGGGTTCACGCTCGGCGTGCCGAGGGACTTCTCGGTGGCGGCCGATGGATCGCGCGTCGCGTTCCTCCGATCGAAGGCCGGCGACGATCCCGTGAACGACCTGTGGGCGTTCGACGTCGCGGAGGCGCGCGAGCGGCTCGTCGTCGACGCGTCCTCGCTCTCGGTCGAGAGCAAGGAGGACCGGACCCCGCTCGAGCGCGCTCGCCGCGAGCGTGTGGGCGAGCAGGCCGGCGGCATCGTGGGGTACGCGACCGACGCGGCGTGCGGTCTGGCCGCGTTCGTCCTCGGCGGACGGCTGTTCGTCGCCGACCTCGTGAACGGAGGGGCGCGGCCGATCGACACGCCCGGCTCGGTGTTCGACCCCCGGCCGGAGCCGACGGGGCGCCGGGTGGCGTACGTGTCCGAGAGGACGCTCCACGTCGTCGAGCTCGAGAGCGGCGACGACTTCGCGGTGGTCGGGGAAGAGGACCAGCCGGACGTCGCCTGGGGCATAGCCGAGTTCGCCGCCGCCGAGGAGATGCGACGCCACCACGGCTGCTGGTGGTCGCCCGACGGCGCGCGTCTGCTTGCCGCGCGCGTCGATGACCGGCCGGTCGAGGTCTGGCACATCGCCGAACCGGTCGACCCGGCCGCGGAGCCGCGCGCCGTCCGCTACCCGGCGGCCGGCACGGCGAACTCGGACGTCTCGCTCGCGGTCTTCGACCTCGCCGGCGGTCGCGTCGACGTGTCGTGGGACCGGCAGGCGTTCGAGTACCTCGCGCGCGTGCGCTGGACCGAGCGCGGACCGCTGCTGCTCGTCCAGTCGCGCGACCAGCGCCGCACGCAGGTGCTCGCCGTGGACCCCGCGACCGGCGCGACCACCGTGCTGCGGGAGGACTCGGACCCCTGCTGGATCGAGCTGATCAACGCCGAGCCGGCGTTCCTGGCGGACGGCAGGCTCGTGACGGTCGTCGACGCGGTCGACACGCGGCGGCTCGCGTTCGAGGGCCAGCCGGTGACGCCGGCGGGCCTCTACGTGCGTTCGGTGCCTCACGTGGGCAGCGACCACGCTCTCATCACCGCGTCCGAGGACCCGATGGAGACGCACGTGTGGCGGGTCGGCGCGGCCGGTGAGCTCGTGCGCCTGACCGAGACGCCCGGCGTGCACGACGCGGTCGTGGGCGGCGACGTGACGGTGATCGTCTCGGCCACCCTCGACGGCGTGACGGCCGAGGTCCGCCGGGCCGACGTGCCGGTCGCGACGCTCGCGAACCTCGCCGAGAGCCCGACCATCGAGGCGCACCCGACGTTCTTCCTCGCCGGCCCGCGCGAGCTGCGGAGCGCGCTCTTCACACCGGGCGGCGCGGAGCCCGACCGCCCGTTGCCCGTCTTGCTCGACCCGTACGGAGGACCGTCCGACTTCCAGCAGGTGGCCCGCGCCCGAGGGGACTACCTCACGTCGCAGTGGTTCGCGGACCAGGGGTTCGTGGTCCTCGTCACCGACGGCCGGGGCACGCCGGGGCGCAGCACGGCGTGGGAGCGGGCCATCTACCGCGACTTCGCGCGGCCCGTCCTCGAGGACCAGGTCGACGCGCTGCACGCGGCGGCCGAGCGGTTCGGGTTCCTCGACCTGTCGCGCGTGGCGATCCGTGGGTGGTCGTTCGGCGGATACCTGGCCGCCCTGGCGGTGCTGCGGCGGCCCGACGTCTTCCACGCCGCGGTCGCCGGCGCGCCGGTCACCGACTGGCGCCTGTACGACACGCACTACACCGAGCGCTACCTCGGCCACCCCGACGAGGAGCCCGTGGCGTACCGGCACAGCTCGCTGATCGACGACGCGCCGAACCTCACGCGGCCACTGCTCCTGATCCACGGGCTGGTCGACGACAACGTGGTCGTGGCGCACACGCTGCGGCTGTCACGAGCCCTGCTCGAGGCCGGTCGACCCCACACCGTGCTGCCGCTCTCCGGCGTCACGCACATGACGCCGCACGAGGTCGTCGCCGAGAACCTCCTCCTGGTCCAGCTCGACTTCCTGCGCCGCGCCCTCGGACTGGGGCTGGACCCGGGCGACTGAGCGCTCCTACACGACGCCCCGCCGCCGTCGGACCCGCAGGAACACGAGCGCCGCCAACGCCAGGAGGACCGAAACCGGCACCAGGTACCCGAGCCCTACGACCACGGCGAACACCACAGCGAGGAACCCGGCGACCGCGTGCTGGAACGCGTTCCCCAGGTTGGGCTTGGCGACCTTCTCGGGCTTCGGGGTGGGGACCGGCGCGCCCTCCTCGCGGAGCGACGCCTTGATCGTCGACATGTCGGCCTGGTTCTTCAGCACGCGTAGCTGGCCCTTGATCTCCTCGATCCGGAACTGCACGTCCATGATCAGGTTCGTGTAGCGGATCGTCGCCTCGGGCGACGCCGCCTTCGCCAGGAGTCCATTGAGCACGCGCTGCTGCTGCTGCCACACGCTCAGGCGAGCCTTGAGGTCGACGAACTGCGACGTGACGTTCTTGCCGGTCACGGACTGCGACTCGATGCGTGTGCCGAGTGCCGCGAGGGCGCTCATCGCGGCCTCGAACCGCGCGGCCGGCACGCGGATGGTGAGCGTGCCCGACCTGCTGCCCGACGTCGACGAGGACTGGACGTAGCCGCGGTGCGTGGCCGCGATCATCCCTGCCTGCCGGAACTTGTCCTCGAACGTCCCGCTACCGACGACGATCGACAGCTGGCCGGTCTTGACGATGCGGGTCATGTCTCCGGGGATCTGGATGCGGGAAAGTGACAGGGTGGCGCTCTCCGCAACCGTGCCCGGCTGCATCTCGGGCACATCCGCGGCAGCCCGCTGGAGCGCCGCGTCCATATCGACGGTAGCTGCCCAGTTGGACGGAAAGGCCGCAAAGCCTGGCGCGGCCTGGTTATGGATCGCCGAGGGCGGTGCGGAGGCCAGCGCTCGGACGCGAGATCCGAGGGCTGCGAGTCCGGTCCGGAGCTCCTGCGACGCGCCCCCCTGTCCGCGCGTGACGAACCACCCGATCGCGCCGGCGAGCGTCAGGAACGCCACCACGCTGGCGAGCACGAGCAGCGCTCGCCGACGCGGCCTCTGCCGGACGCGGCGCGGTCGGCGCCCGGGCGAACGCCCGAGGCTCTCGCGCCAGGCCGCTTCCGAGAGGTCCTCGTCGAGCTCGTTGAGGAAATGGATGTCGTTCTTCATGTCAGTCGGCCTCCCTGATCAGCTGTCTGCGGGTCGGCTCGAGCACCTGCGTGATCCGCCGCAGACCCCGGCTCACCCGCGCCCGGGCGGTGGCCTCGCTGCATGCGAGGATCCGGGCCACCTCCTCGTACGGGCGTTCCTCCATCACGCGCAGCCGCATCGCCTCTCGCTGGTCCTCGGTGAGGACGTCGAGCGCGTCCGCCAGAGCCGCCCGCAGCGGCGTGAAGTCGATCAGCTCCTCGATCCGCTCGTAGTCGCTCGGCGAGAGGTCCCGTTCGGGCATCCCCAGCCGCCGGCGCGCCCGAGCGTCCACGGCGCCGGCCCGGAGGTACCGGCCGAGTTGGTGGCGTGCGATGCCGTAGAGCCACGCGGCGCCGCCCGAGCCCCGGTCGCGGAACCGGCCCCGCGACGCGAACGCCTCCGCGAACGTCTCGGCGGTGAGCTCCGCCGCGCTCTCGGGGTCGAGGGTGCGGCGCGCGAAGTACCGCAGGAGGTCCTCGGCGTGGCGCCGGTAAAGGGTCCCGAAGGCCTCCGGTTGCTCGCCAGACAGGACCAACAGCTCGGCGTCGGTGCTCAGCTCGTTGCCCAAGGCTCCCTCGACCTCGTGCGTTCCTCCCTTACTATGCCGCTCGGAGCCGATCCTGTGACGGCCGGGACGGCTGCTACCCTCATCGCAACCCGGAGGAGAGGCCCGCGATGCCCATCATCGTGCAGAAATACGGGGGCACCTCGGTCGGCGACGCCGAGCGCATCCAGGCGGTCGCCGACCGAGTCGTCCGCACGCGCGAGGAGGGCAACGACGTGGTCGTCGTCGTCTCGGCGATGGGCGACACGACCGACGATCTGTTCCACCTGGCCCACCAGATCGCCTCGATCCCCGAGCCGCGCGAGCTCGACATGCTGCTCACGGCCGGCGAGCGGATATCGATGTCGCTGCTCGCGATCGCCGTCTGCGGCCGCGGCTGCAAGGCGGCCTCCTACACGGGCTCGCAGGCCGGCATCATCACCGACACCCAGCACGGCCAGGCGAGGATCGTCGAGATCCGGCCGAAGCGCATCAAGGAGTCCCTCGAGGCCGGCAACGTCGTCATCGTCGCCGGGTTCCAGGGGCTCTCGACGGACTACGACATCACCACGCTCGGCCGCGGCGGCTCGGACACCACCGCGGTCGCGATGGCGGCGGCACTCGACGCGGAGGTCTGCGAGATCTACACCGACGTCAACGGCGTGTTCACGGCGGACCCGCGTGTGGTGCCCTCCGCGCGGAAGATCGACCGGATCTCGTACGAGGACATGCTGGAGCTCGCAGCCGCCGGGGCGAAGGTCCTGCACTCCCGCTCGGTCGAGTACGCTCGTCGGACCGACGTGCGGATCCATGTGCGGTCGTCGTTCACCGACGAGCCCGGCACGTGGGTCGTGAAGGAGGGCGAGGTCGGCATGGAAGTCGGGATGGAAGCAGCGCTCATCTCGGGTGTGGCCCTCGACGAGGGCGAGGCGAAGATCACGTTCGACGAGGTTCCAGACCGTCCGGGCGTCGCGGCGGCGCTGTTCAAGGCCGTCGCTGCCGAGGGCGTGAACGTCGACATGATCGTCCAGAACGTGTCCCACGAGGGGAAGACCGACCTGTCGTTCACCGTGCCGCGCGCCGACGTCCCGAAGATCGCCACCGCGCTCGACGGCATCTCGCACGAGGTCGGCGCCGTCCGCTACTCCGTCGACGACGACATCGCCAAGGTCTCGCTTGTCGGCGCCGGCATGAAGAACCACCCGGGCGTGGCCGCGGATATGTTCGACGCGTTCGCCGCCGAGGGCATCAACATCGAGATGATCTCCACGTCGCCGATCCGGGTGTCGTGCGTCGTACGCGCGGCCGACGGCGAGCGCGCGGCCTGTGCTATCCACGAGCGGTTCGGCCTTTCGGGAGAGGTGCACGAGGGCGAGGGCTGATATGCGGGTAGCCGTCGTCGGCGCGACCGGGGCTGTGGGCCGCCGGATGATCTCGATCCTCGATGAGCGGGGCTTCCCGGTCGATGAGCTCGTCCCGCTCGCCTCGGAGCGGTCGGCCGGCACGCGTCTCCGGTTCCGCGGCGAGGACCACACCGTCGATGTGCTCTCACTCCAGGCCCTTCGCGGGGTGGACGTGGCGCTCTCGTCGTGCGGCGGCTCGGTCGCGAAGACCTGGATCCCGCAGGCCGCCGAGGCCGGGACCGTCTGTATCGACAACTCCTCGGCGTTCCGGATGGAGCCGTATGCCGCGCTCACCATCCCCGAGGTGAACCCCGAGTCGCTCGAGGGCGGCCCGCGGATCATCTGCGTTCCCAACTGCACGATCATCACGACGCTCATGGCCGTCGCGCCGCTCCACCGTGCGGCCGGCCTGCGCTCGCTGGTCGTCTCCTCGTACCAGGCCGTGTCCGGCGCGGGACAGAAGGGCGTCCGCGAGCTGGCCGAGCAGGTCGAGAAGCTCCGCGGGATGGAGGACGAGCTCGGCAGTCCCGACGTCGGCTCGCTGCCGGTCGGCGACGTGTTCGGCAAGACGATCGCCTACAACGTCGTTGCGAAGATCGACGTGTTCGACGAGGAGACTGGCTTCACGTTCGAGGAGATCAAGATGGCGCGGGAGGCGAAGCGGATCCTTTCGATGCCCGACCTCGACATCGCGACGACGTGTGTGCGCGTGCCGGTGTCGGTCGGCCACTCGGTGTCGGTGCACGCGACGTTCGAGCGGCCGATCTCGCCGGACGAGGCGCGCGCGGTGCTCGCCGAGGCGCCGGGCGTGCAGGTCCGTGACGACCCGGTGAACCTCGTCTACCCGAGCCCGATCGAGGCTTCCGGCATCGACGACGTGCTGGTCGGGCGGATCCGGCAGATGCCGGGCCACGACGACGCGCTGCTGCTATTCGCGTGCGGCGACAACCTGCGCAAGGGCGCGGCCCTGAATGCGGTCCAGATCGCCGAGCACGTCTTCTCGTGACCGCCTGCGTCTTCTGCCGCGTCGT
>Ga0315285_10009180_pt1 | contig 10115 bp, 10 predicted proteins | sample YL17G09_36_MG_FD_203698 | JGI IMG/M metagenome (GOLD analysis project Ga0315285, IMG submission 203698) | Sediment microbial communities from Yellowstone Lake, YNP, Wyoming, USA - YL17G09_36 | ecosystem: Environmental > Aquatic > Freshwater > Lake > Sediment | place: USA: Wyoming | collected... | reverse complement strand
TTGCCAGGTGCATTGGGCTTAGATGATGTAACAGACACAGTGGAAGTCTCGGTAACGTCGCTCATTGTCGCTGTAACAACCTAGATGTTTACTAGTCAATCATTATTACTAGACAGACTGGAAAAAAGAGTATGTGTCCTGTCAATCGCGCGCGCTTTCCCTACAATTCTGACGGAATGCCACTGTAGACCAGGAATCCTGCTACTCGGAATACAGAGGCAAGAAGAATAATGTGTTGTGGTGATTAGAGATAGTTACTGTCAAACATCAGGTACTGTATGTCCTGCTTCACTCAGATCCTATGCAGGCTATTGCGTCTATCTCTATGAGCAGTTCCTGTAGGGGGAGCTTTACTATTACTGTTACTCTACCGGGTGGATTTACTGGGAAGTAGGTTTTGAAGACTTCATTCATGCCCGAGAAGTCTTTTGTGTCAGTCAGATAGACTGTAGTTTTCACCACGTCCTTCATCGATGAGTCTGCCGCTTCCAGTACTGCCTTGATGTTCTCCATTACTTGGGTTGTCTGCTCTTTGATTCCTCCTGGCACTAACTTTCCATTCTTGTCGAAAGCAACAAATCCTGCTACATAGACAGTGTTTCCCACTTTGACACCCTGCGAATATGGAGCTGCTGGAATGGGTGCCTTGTCCGTTTTGATAATGACCTTGTCCATCAAAACTCACCGAGGCTGATTTACAGAGCCAGACTATTTATGCCTTGATGAAGCATTGAACTTTTGCCATTGTTCTTGCTATGATCTAGCCATCACAAGAAAATTGTAGGGGAAGCCAATGAGTCAAAATGGTTTTCCGAAGGGTGTGATTTGAATATTAGTTGAAACCGCGCGTCTGCCTACCTCATTCTAACCTCTTGATTATGTGATAACCAAATTGGGTTTTTACAGGTTCTTGGGTTGTCTGTCCCTTTTCTAAGGTAAACGCAACCTTTTCAAATTCCTTAACCATTTGACCTCGGTTAAACCATCCGAGATCACCCCCCGTTTCTTCGACGAACATATAGAGACTTCTTTCGCAACAGCGGAGAAGTTCTCACCCTTACCAAGCCTGTTTAGAACCTGCAGAGCCTCAGAATGCTTCTCAATTAGGATATGTGCACAATGAACCTTGTTGCTCATTTCTGAGACTTCCTAACAGCGAATCATTGCTTTAATAGTGTATTCATCATGCGAGGGGGCTAGGTTCTTTTTGCTATTATTATTGCTTCCTTCCAATTGTCGACTTCCCGTAGAGAATCAAGCATTCCAACAAGAATATTCCAGATTATCTTCTGGACGAATTTGTTCAATTTTATAGTTCTACCGTCAACCTTTATCTCCAGTTTAACAGCTTCAGTTCCCATTCTTTCCAACATCCTCCAGATACTACCCCTAAAGGTTAGATCTAACTTTAAGTTGTTCCTAGATACCGACTGAGGAGTGACTTGGTGCAAGTCTTGAGACTTCGATCAAAGCTCAATATCAGGACGGCCTCTGCCGCGGTAGAACTCTATAACAAGTATAGGAGTCCGGAAGTGACAGCGAGACTGATTAGTATTGACGCCGCAGGGATAACATTGCAGTTCGAGGGTACCTTCTGTAATACTTGTGGGTTTATGGACTATTTTGAGGACTTCATCTTTGAGGTAAAGAGACTAGCTAGCATTAATATGAGGATCGACTATGTTGAGGAGAAAGCCTTTCAGACATTTGTAGTAAGGTACTTAGCTGAATAGAAGCCGAAAGTGTAGGCGTCGCTCATGGTGGAAAAGAGAATCATTCCCATCAATATTTTGCCGCATATGAAAGTGACTGAGCTAGTAAGCGCTTACGGAGAGTCCCACGCATACAATGCAGGCAGACTCTATGAAGCGTGTAAGCTCTATGAGAAGATGCTTGATGAAGATGCTACGATTGCACTTACGTTGGCAGGCGCTATGACACCTGCTGGAATGGGTGGTCCAATAATTAACCTAATGAAGAACGGGTTCATCGACTTTCTAGTATCTACGGGCGCAAATCTCTACCACGATCTACATTTCGCCTTAGACCTCCCTCTGTACCAAGGAGACTTTAGAGCTGATGATATTGAACTGCGGAAGAAAAGGATCGTCAGGATATACGACATATTCATACCAGATGAGACTTTACTAGGGACCGACCGGTTTCTCAAAGAAATCTTTCGTTCAGTCAAATTGAACAATCCAATCTCGACAGCAGAACTCCATCGTATGATCGGGGAAGTTGTATTGAATAGAGCCCAGCGGCCAGACCTGTCGATAGTTGCTCAAGCTGCAAAATACGACGTGCCTATTTACACATCTTCTCCTGGAGACTCCTCAATAGGCATGAATCTTAGCGCAGCAAAAATGAGCGGTAGCACAATTACCGTTGATCCAGATCTTGACGTCATGGAAACAACCGCTATAGTCTATGCAAGTAGTAAGAATGGAGCCATAGAAATTGGTGGCGGCTCACCTAAGAACTTCTACCTTCAAACACAACCTCAACTATCACAAATACTAGGTATGGATGGTGGGGGACAAGACTTCTTGATCCAGATAACGACGTCCTCGCCCCAGTGGGGAGGGCTCTCAGGCGCAACATTCCAAGAAGCGATCTCGTGGGGGAAAGTTAACCCACGTGAACCAAGAAATAATGTGGTCTTATACGCAGATGCAACGATCGCTGCGCCAATACTCTTTGCATATATTATGTCGACAAGAAAAGGAAAAGCCTTGAAGAGATTGTATGCACAAAGACCCAAGCTTGTTGAGGAACTTCAAAGGGACTACGACAAAAAAGATGAAACAAGGAACGTCAAGATGCAGCTTCCCTAAGACCTTCAGACTCATTAAGAGGATGAACCGACTTGTTGACCAAAAGTTAAAGACAGCGCTACAAGAAGCCGCTAAGAACTCGACCGTTGACCCATTTAGAGTTTTAGTGACAACAATTCTATCGCAGAGAACAAGAGATGAGAATACACGTAAGGCTTCAGATCAGTTGTTCTTGTATTATCCAGATGTGCGGAGTTTGGCCGGCGCAGACATCAAGCACGTCGAAGATTTGATTCGCCCGTCAGGGTTCTATCACGTAAAAGCCCGTTCAATAATTTCCGCATCGAAAGTATTGGTCGAGAACTACAATGGCAAAGTGCCAAGAAGCCTTGACAAATTGCTTGAACTCCCATCTGTAGGCCGCAAGACAGCCAATTGTGTTCTAGCCTATGGCTTCCAGATACCCGCAATTCCCGTGGACACTCACGTACATAGGATTTCGAATCGACTAGCTATAGTCAAGACGAGGACACCTGAGCAGACTGAACATCTCTTAAGTGTAAAAGTTCAAAGGCGCTATTGGCTTGATCTAAATGAAGAGTTTGTGAGATTCGGGCAAAGAATATGCAAACCCGTAGTCCCTGAATGTCCAGTGTGCATACTGAAACAATGCTGCTGTTGGTATCGAAGGCATCTAAGAGAGCGGATAACGCAGAAGGCTAGAGGGAAGGCTTCCAGAGTGAAATCTCACCCTAAAGGTAGTCGCTGATAAGTTTTCCATTTTCTTCTCTTAGCCCTTCGCCACTGATAACTTCAACAACAGTAAGACCTGTAGAAGACATAATTACTTCTCCAGTGGACTTCGACTTCGGTTGTATCCCCACAACTCTGATCTTCGCCCCAGCCTTGAGACTTGCAGCCCTTTCCGCAAGATCTCTCCACAATGAGAGCCTAGCTCTACCGCTACCATCCGTCAGCACCAATGTTGCGACCTTTACATTTTCATTACTTCCGACTTGGACATTCCTTAACACTACATCCCCTGAAACTACACCCTCAATAACCACGGGACGAGAGAGATTGCTGAGACTACCAAGCATAACTGGCTTGGGACAACTTGGCACCTTCATTCCGACTACCTGTGGATTGCGCGTTAACTTACCAACCCCTCCAACACTCACAAAGAGTTCTCCACCTTTCTCCTTTGCAAGAGCATCACCTACAAGAATGATCTCGTCCACATGCACTTCATATACAAACTCCGCCAGCTTGTCCCATAGAAAGAGCCTTACGAGGCCTGTTTCGTCTCCTACAAGTAGAGTTCCACAGCGTCTCGTCCCACCATCCATTCCCGAAAATTCTCTAATCCCACCCACTTCCACAACTCTGACAAGTAGTGATAGACTCTTTCCCTGTTGAAGATTCTCAATCTTACAGAATTTGGGTAGTTTCATTTTTAGATACAGTGGCTTCTCTTTCAGTATTGATGTGATACTGTTATTCCCCAAATGCACTTCTGGTTTGCCTAACATGTCTGCCTTTACACGTCCACCTATCACCTGCAAAGTGTCGCCCCTTTTGAGATCAATCAGTCCTTGGGCCTTTTCGTTCCAAGCAACGATATTGATTGCTCCTGTCCCGTCTGTGATTGTTGTCTTAAGGAAACTTCCCTTTTGATCTTCTTTGCTGAAGGTCGAAAACTTAGGCGGTGACTCTACAACCCCTATGATACTCACATCGGCATCATTCAGTCTTAATTCTTGAAGTTCTGTGAAAAATTCGAAGATATCTGGATAGTCATTATTTCTGGAATCTAGGGGTAAGACCGTTATCTGGCATCTGTCTCCTCCGTTGAACTCTGGGATCCCAGACATGCCTTCACGGGTGTATCCGTGTGCAAGCCGAATCAGCCTCCCTTGGAGTTCCCCTACTGCCGTTACCTGCTCAGCTTTGCTGTTCCATAATACGCACTTCATCCTTCCAGTCCTATCACCCAAGACTAGCCTGACAAGTTTCCCTGGGGTCCCATCTTGCTTTCGAAATTCTTGGAGTGGCCACTGAGCGATGACCCTTCCTGTCAGTGTGACATCATTCAGGTTAGTGACTACATCAGCTATCTTGATCTCACTAAAGGTCTTTCCATCGACTCTTACAAGTAGATCTTGGGCTACGAGCCTCGCGGCTCCTTCATCAGAAAGTAAACCTTGTGCTTCCGCTTTTTTTTTCTCTAGAAGACCTAGTACCGATTCCCTTGACAGATCCGACCTTTGATCGAGGATCCTTTTTACTATGTGCTCAAGACTCATGATGCTGGATCCTCGTCTGTATTCCTACCTGAAAGAGTTCCAGTATTCTTTCAGAATAGACTTGAGCTTCTTTATCCGTTCTTCGATCTCTTGATTTCTATTCACTTCTTGCCGTGCCTTCAGTTCTACTGGTAGGCAAGGTAAGTCAGCTAGAGCTGTAACTATGCTGGCTATGGACGCTGGAAGAGCTTCAAGATTGTATCCTCCTTCTAGAACTAGAGCTAGGTTATCCCTGCAGAACCTATGTGTGAGAACTAGTAACTTCCTCGTAATGTTAGCGTACGTGTAAGATGTGAACTCAAGATTCGCAATTGGATCTGCATAGTGAGCATCTTGACCTGCAGATACTGTGATAAACTCAGGTCTAAACTCTTCCACCAGTGGTGATACTATCTCAGCCAAGATCCGGTCGTAAACATCTCCCGATGTCCCCGCTGGCAATGGGAGATTAACATTGAAACCTCTTCCTTCCCCCTCACCAATCTCTTCCATATATCCTGTCCCTGGGTAGAGCGGCATCTGGTGGGTAGAGAAGTAGAGAACTGTAGGGTCTCCATAGAAAATATCCTGAGTTCCATTACCGTGATGAACGTCCCAATCTATAATCATGAAACGCTTTAGGCCAAATTTTCTCCTCAGATGCTCGATCATCACACAGACATTGTTGAAGTAGCAGAAGCCGCCACCATAGCCTCTTCCAGCATGATGTCCAGGAGGACGAACTAGGGCAAAGGAGTTTTTCACTTCTCCTCGGATTATGATTTCTCCAGCCTGGATAGCCCCTCCGGCACTCAGTCTAGCAATTTCATATGTTTCAGTTTGAACAGGTGTGTCGAGTGTGAGTACTCCCCCGCGTTTGCTAAGTGACTGAATCTCTTGGACATAATCCTCTATGTGGACAGCTGTTAGATCCTCTATTGTTGCTGGCTTGGGCGCGAACAGTTGTATCTCTGGATTGTCAAGCAAACCCGCTCTTCTAAGATATTCAATAGTTGTGCTAATTCTTTCTGGCTTCTCTGGGTGATCTTGCCCTAGATTGTGCCTGATGTAGTCAGGATGGTATACCAGCCCAGTTGTAGGCATCCCTGAAGCCTCGAAGGTGGACAGAGTAGTTATATGCTCTTAACGTTTTCACAACTTAATCCCAGAAAAGTCTGGTGCGCTGATATTCCCTCTCGGCCTTTAATATCTCCGAATATAATTCGGCTTCGCTGTGAACGTATTGTCTGAGAATACGTGCTGCTGTTGCGGGTCCAACCCCTCTTGCAGCCATAGTTAGTATAGCCTTTCTTCCCGCTGTCTGTACTAGTCCCGCAGATCTCCAAGCTCTTCTCCACTGGTCCTCCTCTTCTAGGGTCAGCTTCGCATTGTTTTTCTTCTTAGTCGCTATTGTTAGAAGTTCATTGTCGCCGTGGTAGGCAACCGCTATCAATGTTGATCTACATTTGAGGCATCTTATGACCTCGGATAGAGTCTTGACTGCTCTCACACTCTCCCAGTCAGCATTAAAGATGCCAGACCAATCTAACCGTTGTTGATAGAAGCCTTTCCTTTACTATTTCGGCTAGTGGTTAGGTTGGCAATGCGGGTCTGAGGAGATTATATGGGATAATCTTATTGATTATCGGTAGGGCAAAAGGTGAACAACTCATTCCCTTTGCTCTACTGCCTTTACTTTTATCTCTCCAGCGATGATTTTCTGAATTACTCTTATCGTGTTCGGGATGTCCAGCTTCTCTAAGTAGATCTCGCGCTGCGCCTCATGGTTTATTGGGGTTCCCCTGAATATTTCAACGAGCAGTTTGGCTCTCCGAATCTTAGTCTGCCTTCGATTCAACTGCTCCGAACCTCTTTGCTATGTGCCAATGCCTCCACGCAAAGAGCTCTGTGCTCTCAACTGCGCTGCCTATTATTGTCGAAACCTCATCTGGGCTCAGTTTCAGAAGTTCATTGGCAAGACTATTCGGATCTAGTTTCACAGGTGTCACTATAGCGATTCTGTAAGCGTCCACCTGAGTGAGAATGTTTAGTCCAGATTTGGCCTGCAGTAGAGTGGCTAGTATCAAAGCTAGAGTTTCATTGACTAGGTTACCGAAACATGCATGGATCACTATACAGTTTTCAAAACGTTCAATGACTATCTGATCATTTGTTGGCAAGGGATAATCTCGGATATGAGTCTCGACTGTTTCCTTGACTCTTGACGTAGCATTGTCATTGATGTCAAGGTTCTTCGAGAGTTTTTGGAGTTCCTCACTAGAATCTACGGCCCTCGAGAAGGTGTCTCGAAGTCTGCCTACTTGCATAGCAACCTCATGCTCGACTGGTATTATCTCCCCTTCCCAGCTAGGTATCGCTTTCAGAGTCGGTGCTGATGCTTCGACCTCTACACTTAGTTTGTCATCATCGACACATATGACGCGCCAAGTGCTCCCGTGCATGATAAATTCTGTACCAGTATGGCATCGCCTTGCCACAAACTCCTGATCGAGCGTTCCGAGGTGCCTTTTCAAAGCGAAATCGAACACTTTGTACTTCTTTACATCTGGTATCATTGACAGATTTTCATAGTAGTATTTGTGTATTCTCGGAAACTTGGTGTATAGGATCTCAGCGGTCATTCTCACGATTCTCTGTTGTTGAAGCTGTTGGATGACACTAGAATGTTTTTGGCTCAAGATTTCCGTAGGGATACGCTCCTCTCACAATGTTGTATGCTTCATCCAAAGCTATCTTTCTTGTATCTAGGATTAAACCTACAATTTGGTGGGCCAGAACATCCAACGCATTATAATGTATCTTGAGTTCCTCAAGTTGACCCTTCTTAGCACGGCTTACCAGTACTGCTGACTCTAGTATGTCATCAGCCCACGTTGTAATTATGTGTCCGCGTGGTGAAGAGGTTAGTTGATGACCACTCCTCCCTATCCTTTGGATCATTCTGGTGGCTTCTCTCGGAGACATGTACTGGATTACAAGATCTACTGTTCCTACATCTATTCCTAGTTCAAGGGACGATGTGCAGATTACACCTTTGACTTTACCTTCTTGAAATTCTGCCTCAACTTGCTCCCTTATTTCTCTGGATAGTGAATCGTGGTGAACCTTCACGAGAATCTTGCAGCCTATTGCATTTATTTGTGAACCTAGCGCTTCTGCATGTTCCCTTGTATTTGTGAATACGAGTGTTGAACGTTGCTCAGAGATGAGCTCACATATTCTTCTTACGCGACCAACTGTTGCTGGTGGAATGCCTAGATTCTTTGCATCATCGTAGTCGCTTTTACTTGGATTCACATGTTCGACTTTGACGTCCAAGTTGCGGAGTTCAGCAGACTTCAGTATACGTGCTTCGCCTGATGAACCGGTGAGAAACTTCGATATCTTCTCAGCCTCACCAACGGTTGCAGAAAGCCCTACTCGTTGAAAATCGTGGCCAACCAGTCTACGGAGTCTCTCAAGAGCTACTGAAAGCTGTACTCCCCTTTTGTCTGTTGCAAGTTCATGGATCTCGTCAACAATTAGCCATCTAACATTTCTTAGATGTTCTTTCATCCTCTTGCCTGGAAGTATTGCCTGTAATGTTTCGGGAGTTGTAATCAGCATATCAGGTGGTGACTTCGCCTGTTTTGCTCTTGCAGTCGTTGGGGTATCTCCATGTCTAATCTGGATGTCTAGCCCAAGATCCTTGCCACTTTCAAGAAGCCTTCTCAATAGGTCGCGGTTGAGCGCCCTGAGAGGTGTTACGTATAGTATACTTACTCCTTTGAGCTTCTTTGAGATTTGATTCGACAGATAGAGATTGAATATTGGAAGAATAGCTGCCAGAGTTTTGCCTGTTCCAGTGGGAGCGATAAGAAGAACGTTTTGCTTTTCAATATGTCTGGAATCGCAAGCTTCTGAATCTCGCTCGCTTCTGCTATCCCGTACCTTTGAATTTGTCGTCTGAGAGGCTCTTCCAGTAACCCAAATACGTTCTCAGCCATCAAGCTGTCTCCAGTGATCTCTAGGTCGATGGTGCCTCCTAATGACTCAACTAGCAATAGTGCAAAGGATAAACGTTCACTTCATGAGCAAAGCCACAAGGTAGCCTGTTCAGAGCACGCGCTAAGTCACTTGGTGTGTGCTATTGTTCTGTAATGAACTTCTACTGGTTACTAAGCCGCTTTCCAGATTCGCTAACGAACTATAAGCACTGGACATGGTGCGTGGTGACTCACACTGTTGCTTACACTTCCCAAGAGAAACCTCTTCGCTCCGCTCAAGCCCCGACTTCCAATGATAATCAAGTCACTTCCCTCTTCCTTAGCGATATTGATTATTGTGTCGGCAACTTGACCAGTCTCAAGTCTAGTTGAGGCTTTTACACCTAAAGACTCGACAATATTCTTTGTATTCTCAAGTACTTTACGTCCCGATTCCTCAAGAGGACGGTAGTCAATAATCCCAGCCTCAACCCCTAATATTATTGGAGGTGGAATGACACATAACAAAGTCATCTCGGAGCCATACTTCTCAGAGACACTGCAGGCATATCTGACGCCCTGATCGGAACTCTTGGAACCGTCAACCGGGACAAGGAGTTTCTTCATCATTACAGCATCAACATTAATCTCCACGTAGACTAGTGAAAAGCCTTACCTTTCCATTCAACAATCGTGATTGATTGTCCGGTTTTGCGCTTTTGATGCCCGCGCTCTATTAATGAAAGGTATGATCTTCACCGTAAGCCATTTATTTGCACCATATTACTCGCTACGTGGTGATATCTAATGAAAAGGTACGACATCGGCATAATGTTCGCGAACGATGAAGAGCAAGATCGACCGATGGACCGAGACACATGGCTCCGTGAATGCTTCCCCGAGTGGGGAACTTACCTCAACAGACAAATAGAAGCTGAGAAGGTCGACAAAGGTAAGCTTGTGCTCTGGTGGTTCGGTGCATGCGCATTCTACATCAAGACTCCAGGAGATGCCAACGTTCTCATCGATAACTACAGTGGTCCATCCCTTTACATCACATATGAGGG
>Ga0315285_10009179_pt1 | contig 10116 bp, 8 predicted proteins | sample YL17G09_36_MG_FD_203698 | JGI IMG/M metagenome (GOLD analysis project Ga0315285, IMG submission 203698) | Sediment microbial communities from Yellowstone Lake, YNP, Wyoming, USA - YL17G09_36 | ecosystem: Environmental > Aquatic > Freshwater > Lake > Sediment | place: USA: Wyoming | collected... | reverse complement strand
TACCTCATGTATTTTAAGAACCTGGGAGATTTCAGAATTATCCAGGTCAAAGAGATAATCTAAAAGCAAGGGGATACGGTGTTTTTCGTTTAACTTGTTTATGAAAATTAGCGAATCTTCGGAACTATTTTTATCACTGGAACGCTGGATGGTTACTAAATCATTCCTATGATCCTCTGTATGGGAAAATCCCTTTTCATCCTTTCGTTGGATATACCAACAAGCTTCAACAGTGATGGAATAAAGCCATATTTTTATACTGGTATCCGGAGAGTAACGATGATGTTTTAAAACCACATTGATAAAGGTTTCTTCGACAGCACGCGCAGCTTTCAGCGGATTCTTTAGGATTGCCAGTGATAAACGGTAGACTTCTGCGTAATATTCATAAATCAACGTCGCTAACAGACTGCTATCGCTCACCTGATCACTTTGCAGCATCCACTCCAGATCAGGGGAGAGTTCTGGAACTGTACCGATAGGATCAAACATTTTATTCATAATATTCGTTTACCAAGGCTGTAATAAAATGACCTCGCTCACCTGGTCACTCAACATCATCCATTCCAGGTCTGGCGATAGTTCTGGGTTTTGATCAAACATTATTGGATGCCTATGGATAACCGGATTTGGGGGTGTGAACGTGCGTACGCACGCTCACACCCCCAAATCCGATACCTTACCAAGAGAAATCCCAAAGACCCACGTACGTATTGAAACATTGAATTTGAAAGTGAAGTATAATCGCCTGGGTTTTTGTGTGAGACTATACTTTGTACCCTGGGATATATGGCTATACTTTATCTTACATATCCGCTCAGTGCTGTGGCCATTGTTACCTTAGCTTTAGGGTTGGGAGTTTGGATCACACGAAAATTCCAATTGGATTGGCGCTTATACTGGATTGGTGGTGCCATATTCATCCTATCACAGGTCTTCCATATCCCATTTAACGTAGGGTTGACAATTTTATTCAGGAGAGGGATCTTATCAGTACCCCCAACAGCCTGGTTGACCTTGTTCAATGCTGTCATCCTGGGTTTAAGTGCCGGGTTATTTGAGGAATTTGCTCGCTACGTGGTGTTCCGTTGGTGGGCGAAAGACGCTCGTTCTTGGAGAAAGGGGCTACTGTTGGGCGCCGGTCACGGCGGTATGGAAGCCCTCATCATAGGACTGTTGGTTCTTTACACTTTCATACGGATGATCGCTCTCCGTGGTGTAGATTTATCCACCATTGTACTCCCAAATCAACTCATAACTGCTCAAGAGCAGATAACTGCTTATTGGTCTGCAACCTGGTATCAGTCCTTACTTCCCGCAGTTGAACGCTTATTCACCCTGGTCTGCCAGGTTTCATTGGCAGTCATCGTTTTACAGGCTTTCACACGCCGTCAAATCCGCTGGCTGTGGCTGGCAGTTCTATGGCATGCATGCTTAGATGCCAGTGCAGTATATTCAGTCTCTCTCTGGGGTATATATATCACCGAAGGCATCGTAGGAATTTGCGCATTAGTAAGCCTTGCTATCATCTTCCTACTTCGCCAGCCTGAACCGGTGGAAATCCCTATCGAAAAACTTCCAATCCCAAAGCTGACAATTACACCTGTCGAGGTGGAAGAAACAGCAGAAAAATTAGACAATACCCGTTACAATTAAAATATATGATTAAAACTGAAAACTTGACGAAATCTTTCGGTTCTACCCTGGCGGTAGACCGTTTGACGATGGAAGTCCACGAAGGTGAAGTATTTGGCTTTCTCGGTCCAAACGGCGCAGGCAAGACCACTACAGTGCGTATGCTGACCAGCTTAATTGGACCAACCGATGGCACTGCTATTGTCAATGGTTACGCGGTCGGCAAAGATGATACACAGATCCGCCGCTCAGTAGGAATCCTTACCGAGACACCTGGTATGTATGATAACCTGAGTGCCGAATATAACCTGCGAATTTATGCAAACCTTTATGAGGTTAAAGATCCAAAAGGGCAAGTTGAGAAATACCTGCGCATGCTGGGCTTATGGGAACGTCGTTTCGATGAAGCCGGCACATTCTCAAAAGGGATGAAACAAAAACTGGCTATCGCACGCGCCTTACTCCATGAACCCAGAATACTCTTTTTAGATGAGCCCACCGCTTCATTGGATCCAGAGTCGGCACACCTGGTGCATGATTTTATCGCCGAATTGCGCAAAGAAGGTCGAACCATCTTTCTATGTACCCATAACCTGGATGAAGCCGACCGTTTGTGCGACCGCATTGGAGTCTTTAAAACTCACCTCTTAGTCATCGATACACCTGACAAGCTGCGTTCACAGATATTCGGTAGGAAGGTGGTCTTTCACCTGAGATCTGCCGATGAAGCCCTGGCAACCCCTATCCGTTCTATGCCTTTTGTCAAGGATGTCAAGGTAATCGACAACAAGCTAGTGGTGATGATGGATGATCCGGAGACCCATAATCCAAATATTGTACGCGCTCTGGTCGGTGCAGGTGCAGACATCCAATTCGTAGGTGAGCTACGCCACTCATTGGAAGATGTGTACCTACAGTTGGTAAAGAATGCGTGAATAAGGGCCAACGGAAGATAAAGGACGAAGATAAACGATGAATAAGATAAAGACAATCATTCAAAAGGAATGGGCTGAAGTCTTCAAAAACCGTATGGTCCTATTTACGGTGGCATTTCTTCCACTTATCTTGACTGCTTTGCCATTAGGGATTTTATTCGCTATAAAAGACAGCAGTTTAAGCAGCGCCTCCAGTAACCAGATTCCTGCAGAAATGAACGCATTCTGCCCGGGGACACTCAGTGGAGGAGATTGTTTCCAGGTCTATATGGTGAGCCAATTTATGCTCATGTTCATGATCCTACCGTTGGCAATCCCGGTCACGATATCAGCTTACTCTATCGTTGGCGAGAAGACAACGCGCAGTCTGGAGCCTTTGCTAGCTACCCCGATTACCACTGCTGAATTATTAACCGGTAAGAGCTTAGCTGCTGCTATACCGGCTATCCTTGCTACCTATGGCGCCTTCACCCTGTTTGCTTTAGGTGCTTGGATCCTCATTCCCAATAGGGCGTTATTTTTGGCCTTGATGGATGCCCGTTGGCTTATCGCAGTCTTTATCGTTGGGCCACTCATGGCAATCATGTCCATAGATGTCAGCATTATTGTGTCATCGCGGGTTAATGACCCTCGTGTTGCAGAACAGCTATCAATGGTGGTCATCGTACCTTTATTAGCTGTATTCTTTGCTCAAATTGGCGGCCTGATCGTCATTAACAGTAAGTTAGTGATCGGGATTGCTGGAGGTCTTGTTTTCTTAGATTGCATCCTAGTATACCTTGCCGTACGCCTCTTCCAACGTGAAACCATTCTCACCCGATGGAAATAAGAATATGAAAAAATATATACCGCTATTTCTGATCGTTATTTTGATATTGGGCGTTAATCCTGTTCTCGCACAAAGTGAGGTTACGCTTGATATAAAACTAAGGCGAGTATTCGGTTACGATTCGGGTTTTTTAAAGCAGCCCCATGAGATACAGGGTACTTTCAACCTCACGGCTAACGGGCCGTCAACCATAAACCGGGTAGTCTTTTTAAATGATGGTAAATCTATGGGAGAAGCCACCCAGGCTCCCTTTCAGTTACAATTTTCCACCGATAGCTACGCTTTAGGTTCTCACACCATAAACGCAGTCGGGTACACTTCTGACGGGAGTGAAGTAAAGTCGGCTGATATCACTGTAACTTTCGTAACAGCCAGTACAGGCATGCAGGCAGGTTTTAAAATTGCGTTACCTATTCTCGGTATCCTGGCTGTCGTAATGCTGCTTTCCTTTTTAGTGCCGATCATCATGGGAGGTAGGAAGCAAGTTCTCCCCCCAGGTGCACCTCGTAAATACGGGGCTGCCGGTGGCACAATTTGCCCAAGGTGCGAACGTCCCTATGCATTACATTTTTTTGCTTTTAATCTTGGTCTCAGTAAGTTTGATCGGTGTCCATATTGTGGAAAGTGGTCTATGGTGAGACCTAAACCAATGTCTGAGCTGCGTGCAGCCGAATCTGCTGAATTAGAAAAAGCTCAGGAGACCGGTCAGGTTCCTGTACCGTCTGAGGATGAAAAGTTACGTAAAGAAATTGATGACTCCCGTTTCCAGGGAATGTAGAGGGATTTTATTCAGGTAAGAATTATCGTCATTTGGAAATTGGCCGACGAGTATCTGTTATCCATTCACTCCACGAACCAGCGTAAAGACGAGCAAAGCCCAAGCCTGCACAATCCATAGCCAGGATGTCATGTATTGCGGATACACCAGAACCGCAATATACAACTGTATTGGCTGCAGGCACCCCATTAAGCAACGCCAGGTAACGCTCCCGTAACCTTTCTTCGCTCATAAATTGTGCAGAGGGAGTCAGGTTTTCTGTATAAGGGGCAGAAATGGCCCCAGGGATGTGACCAACTACGGGGTCTATTGTCTCATTCACACCATGGTAACGGTCTGCAGAACGGGCATCCAGGATACGATAGGCTGGATCTTGATATATCTTTTCCACTTCGGTGCTATTTACCACCAGTTCTGGTCGTAGTTTAGGTATAAATCGACGAGTTGGGCGGCTTTCAACGCCTGAATGTTCCGGAAGGCCTTCGCGTTTCCAGACAGACCATCCGCCATCTAGAACCGAAGCTGCATCATGACCCAGCCAGCGTGATAGCCACCACAAGCGACCGGCTGCCATCGCCCCTCCGTTATCGTCGTATGCAACAACCTGCACTCCAGAGCCAATCCCCCAACAGGAGAATTTATCTGAAATCGCTTCCACAGATGGAAGTGGGTGGCGCCCGGTAACGCCGCGAACTACTGGACCGGAGAGGTCTTCATCCAGGTGAGCGTAAACCGCGCCAGGAATATGTGCAATCGAGTAATCCTTCTCTCCACGCGCAGGGTCAGCCAAAGAAAAACGACAGTCAAACACAACCCAATTTGGATCATGAAGATGTTTATATAGTTCTACCGTGGAAATCAGGTTCGTATAAGCCATAATATGATTTTATCATGGTGAATTATGGATAATTCTACACTAAAGCCTATTGCTTGCCCGTCAAACCCATCCGTGAGATAATCTATTATTAGTGTATACCATTGTCTATAAAGAGGTTAACTATGCGCTTTGGTATCATGGCGATGCAAATTGATGCGTTGGTTCCGTCGGGATTGACTCCGGAAGGCTTACTGGCAAGCATTGCTAACTTTGACCATACCAATCTAGTACACAACCTGGCCTCCCATGGGTTTAAACTCATTGAGTTAGGCGGGGACCTCGTATCATTTTTCCCCCAATCTTACTCACCTGGCGCGATCCAAAATCTCGCCAGACTTAAATCAGAAATGGAACTCAGGTATACGGTTCATCTACCGCTTTGGTCAGTTGAACCTTCCACACCGCTCACACCGGTCCGGCAGGGATCAGTACAAGCCATTATTGAGACCATCCTTGCCACACAGGTGCTCGAGCCTGAAATATATGTATTGCATGCTACTGGGGCATTAGCAGCGGAATTCTATAGGATGCGGATCCCTGAATCCGCACGTGGAATCATCCTAAGGCTGTTCCAGGCTGGCGCACGCCAAAGCCTGAAGACCATCTTACAAAAGACAGGACTACCATCACGTCAGCTGGCAATCGAAACTGTTGAGTTCCCATTCGAATTGACCCTTGAGCTCGCTGATGAACTTGATCTGTCAATATGCCTAGACACGGGACATGTGCTGGTTGGCTTTTCTGGACCGATCGATCTCTTCGAGGCACTCTCGCGCTGCTTGCCTCGTCTGGGTGAAATCCATCTGCATGATGGTCCCTGGCAAGGACCTGAGCATCGTATTGGCTATGGGAAAGATCACCGTCCCCTTGGAACAGGAGATCTGGAAGTATCCCTGCTGTTGGATCAATTAGTTATCTCTAATTTTCAAGGTCCGATTATTTTTGAGTTAAATGTTCTGGATGCGCTGGCTTCTCGGGACCTGATACGGAAAATTCGACCTGGTTTAGACGTAATTTAGTTTTATAAATTCATTGGCGATATGATAAAACCTGATCTTTCACAACCTCCTGGTAACCGGCTTGCATTGCTTTATCAATTAACACAGACCTTTAACTCCTCTCTTAATCTCGAGGAGGTTTTAAACCTCGTAATGGATGAAGTAATAAAGGCAATGCATGCAGAGCGTGGTTTTGTGATGTTATCCGAAAGTAACAGTAAACTGATATTCCAGGTCGCTCGAGGGATAGACCAACAGCTCATCGATCAACCCCAATCTCAAATATCACGGAGCGTGGTTGAAAGAGTCGCCCGAGAAGGGGTGTCAATCCTCACTGATGATGCCCAAACGGATGTTCGCTTCAGCGGGAGGCAAAGCGTTATGATCCTCGGCCTCCGCTCAATATTATGTGCCCCATTAAAACTCAAAGATAATATCCTCGGTGTTATTTACATTGACAACCGACTCCAGGCTGGCATATTTAACCAATCCGACCTGGAGCTGTTAACTGCTATTGCTGCAAACGCTGCTGTAGCTATTGAAAACGCCAGGCTTTTCTCCGATGCGCAGGATAAGCTGCAAACATTACGCCTACTACAAGAGATCAGCGCCGATTTAACATCTACCCTCGACCTCGAGCGTGTGCTTACAGCCTGTCTGCAGCGTGTCCAGGAAACCTTTAACGCCGAGGCGGCATCTATTTTCACCGTCGAGGGAGATGATTTGTTATTCCAGATCGCGCTCGGCGAGAAATCTACTGAGATTAAACCTTTCCGGGTTCAATTAGGGAAGGGGTTTGCGGGTTGGGTAGTACAAAATAAGCAAGGGGTCATTGTGAACGATGTGCATAATGACCCAAGGTTTTATAATGCTGTTGACGCTGTTTCAGGCTTTGTCACCCAATGTGTCATGGCTGCCCCTCTAATCGTCAACGACCAGGTTATCGGTGTTATCGAGATATTTAACAAAAAAACCGGAAATTTTAGCAACATTGATTTAAACCTGCTATCAACTATAGCATCTACAGCCTCTAATGCGATCGACAATGCAAAATTGTATGAGGTCGCGGTAGAAAAAGGACGCATGGAACGTGAGCTGCAAATGGCGCGTAAGATGCAGGTCCGTCTACTGCCGAATATAACCCCACTTGTTCCTGGCTGGGATTTCGCTGCTAAATGGCTTCCAGCACTTGAGGTAGCCGGGGATTATTACGATTACATTTTATATGAGAACGGAAATATCGGTCTCGTTATCGCTGATGTAACCGATAAAGGGATGCCTGCGGCCTTATTCATGGCGCTGACACGGAGCATTGTCCGCGCCAGCCTGGATCGAACTACCTCTCCTTCTCAAGACCTGACCCGCGCTAACTATCTTATATGTGCTGAGTCTGCTGATGGGTACTTTGTAACACTCGTTTACGCTCAACTCAATCCACATTCTGGAGAAATTACCTATGTCAATGCAGGGCATAATCCTCCGTTGCTGTATAGGTCTGGAATAGGTTACCTTGAATATTTCACCACCACCGGGATGGCTTTAGGTATTCAATCCGATTTTATTTTTAATCAACGTTCTATACAACTCAATAGCGGAGATTTCATTCTTTTCTATACCGATGGTATCATCGACGCGATTGACGGTGCAGGTAATGAATTTGGGAGGGAACGGCTGGAAAAAATTATTAAGGAACATCAGGAAGCGACTGCTGCAGAAATTGTAGCGATATTAGAAAAGGAAGTGAGTGATTTTACCGGCGCGTCTGTACCGTTTGATGACATCACACTAATGGTAGTTAAACGGCTGTAATGTTATAAAGTCAGACAAGCTCACAAGGATAACAAGATGGATACAGTTTTAAATAATCGTTATCGGCTTGATGTTGAGCTTGGCCGCGGTGGTATGGGTACCGTCTATCGGGCTTATGATACTTTGCTAGACCGTCCGGTAAGAGAAATGCTTCAACAATCCGTAGAGATATTTAACCAATTAAAAATCCAACGATATCGAGACTTGGTCAATCAACATTTGGAATCTATCTAGATTGGGGAACTTATAACCACCGCCCTTCTGATAACAGGTTCGTCGTGAGGGATTATGCATAAAATTGGACTACATCTAATGGAATTCCATATTTCGCGCAGAGCACGTGATCGTTACCAATTTGATGGAGCACTCTTCTCATTGAGTGGAAATGTCATATTTGCCAATTTCCACGCCGCGCGACTGTTTGCTCAAAAAATCAACCAAAAACGCGACCTGGTTAATTTTCCAGAGCAAGCCATACGAGCCGGCCAGATTACTGCAATGGGGTTGATTGACGAGATCCTACACCTCGTCGTTGAGCTTTATCGTAAACAGGTTGATCCCAATACGATGCAAAAAGCCCTCGCCTGGCTTTACGAAGATTTGGATAAAGAGGTCGTTAACACTGCATTGCAAAAATTTTGTGAGGAATTTCCACCTTTAGGAGTTTATCGGCGGCAGATATCTCTTGATGAATATATGAGTGGTGTAACGAACGGTATTCCCAATCGCCAGATCGCATTAGAAGAAATGCTTGTATTGTGGCTGGCAAATGCCAACCTGGCTTTCTCACCATTTATGGAATTGATCGATGATAAAACGCTTGACAAAGAATCCGTCTATCGTCAAATCATCCCAAGTCTGCACAAGTTTTTTGATACTATCCCACCTTTTGGATCACAGAACCAAAACCTGGTGGATATGCTACGCAGCCCAGCAGTTGCCGTACCTCACTCACTCAACGGGCAATTGGAATTCATCCGTCAGCATTGGGGATATCTTCTAGGCAGATATCTCTACCGTCTGCTCAGCAGCCTCGATTTGATCCGTGAGGAAGAGAAAGCTATATTCTTAGGTCCTGGCCCAGCGCGTGTCTATGATTTTACAGGCATGGAGTTAGAAGTGGAACGCTTCAGCCCAGATAAAGAATGGATGCCGCGACTGGTGCTTATAGCGAAAAACGCTTATGTTTGGCTGGACCAGCTCTCTAAGAAATACCATCGGCCTATTAATACCCTTGATACAATCCCTGATGAGGAACTCGAAACCCTTACCCGCTGGGGGTTTACGGGATTATGGTTAATCGGTCTCTGGGAACGTAGTGCAGCCTCTAAACGAATAAAGCAACTACGGGGTAATCCAGAGGCGGTTGCTTCAGCTTATTCCATATTCGATTACCAGATTGCCAGTGACTTAGGCGGTGAAGCTGCCTTCCAGCAGTTACGCGACCGAGCCTGGAGGCGAGGCATCCGCATGGCATCGGATATGGTTCCTAACCATATGGGCATCGACTCCCGCTGGGTGATCGAAAACCCCGATTGGTTTATAGGCTTGGATTACAGCCCATTTCCTTCATATACTTTCAATGGCCCAAACTTTTCCTGGGACCAGCGAGCGGGTATATATATAGAAGATCATTATTACAACAATACCGACGCAGCAGTTGTTTTTAAACGGGTAGACAACTGGACCAGCAGTTCAAAATATATTTATCATGGCAATGACGGGACCTCCATGCCCTGGAACGATACTGCGCAATTAAATTATCTTAAACCCGAAGTCCGTGAGGCCGTCATCCAATCAATTTTGCAGGTGGCACGTAAATTTCCCATCATACGCTTCGATGCTGCTATGACATTGGCGAAGAAGCACTACCAACGTCTCTGGTTCCCTGAACCTGGCACCGGTGGAGCAATCCCATCCCGAGCCGAGTTTGGCCTGACAAAAGAGCAGCTAGATTCGGCTATGCCAGTCGAGTTTTGGCGAGAGGTTGTGGACCGCGTCGCTCAAGAAGTGCCTGATACATTATTACTGGCTGAGGCCTTCTGGTTAATGGAAGGTTATTTTGTGCGTACTTTGGGAATGCACCGAGTTTACAACAGCGCTTTTATGAATATGCTGCGAGACGAAAAAAATGCTGAATATCGCCTGGTTATCAAGAATACGATGGAATTTGACCCGGAGATCCTGAAGCGTTATGTTAATTTTATGAATAACCCTGACGAACGTACCGCCGTTGATCAGTTCGGTAAGAGTGA
>Ga0315285_10009178_pt1 | contig 10116 bp, 7 predicted proteins | sample YL17G09_36_MG_FD_203698 | JGI IMG/M metagenome (GOLD analysis project Ga0315285, IMG submission 203698) | Sediment microbial communities from Yellowstone Lake, YNP, Wyoming, USA - YL17G09_36 | ecosystem: Environmental > Aquatic > Freshwater > Lake > Sediment | place: USA: Wyoming | collected... | reverse complement strand
ATAGAAATGAAAAATAAAATAAATTATTTATTTGCAAAATTTTTAAAAAAGTTAATAATAGTAATATTTGATTTTTAAAAAATTTTTAAGGGGGGAATATGAGATTATCTAAAAGGATTATAAGCATTTTAATTATCAGTATACTGGTAATAAGTATAGGGTTTTCGGCAGTTGCCTGTCTTCCAATAGCAACACCAGAAGAAGGAACGACTGAAGGAGCGCAAACTGCAGAGCCTGGTGGTTTTGCCAGTATATTTGCAAGCTATGGAACATGGGTCTGGCTGGCAATTCTAGTGGTGGCATTTTATTTTCTACTTATAAGGCCACAGCGTACAAGATCCAAAAAAGCTCAGGAATTAATGTCCAGTCTGCAAAGAGGCGATGAAGTGGTCACCATAGGGGGTATTCATGGCAGGATTAAAGATATCAGGGAAGATGTAATTATAATGACTATTGCCAGTGGTGTTGATATAAAAATAAATAAGAGCGCTGTTTCCAAGAAGGCAAGTAAATAAAAAATATGAGAAATAAAAAAGTTCATATAACTATTATTGCAATATTTATAGCAATAATAAGTGTAAGTCTTTATTATATACTTAAAGAACCCATAAATCTGGGGCTCGACCTTAAAGGCGGCACCCAGATTATTTTAAAACCTACAGAAAGGGGCGGAGAAGAAGTAACCACCCAATCCCTGGATAAAGCCATGCTTATTATAATGGATAGGATAGATAAGCTTGGTATTTCAGAGCCACTGGTTACTAAAGATTTATCAAAAAATATTGTGATTCAGCTTCCAGGCGTAAAGGATCCAGACAAAGCAAAAGAAATCATAGGAAAAACTGCCCAGCTTGAATTCAGACTGGTTACAGGAACATTTATCTCTATAAAAAATCAGAATTGGGACACTTTAAAATTCGATTATGAAAAGGGTGAGTTAGTAATTGATCCTGACGCCGAAAAAGTCTTACTGGTTGATGATATAAATGCATTGGTTAGCGGAAACCTGTATGAAATAGATGGAGAATTATTAAGTGATCCTGAAAGTGAAGAAATGTTGCTGGTTAAATACAGTGGAAAGGATAATCAGGAAACGGATGTAGAAGGAAGTAGCACCGGTGATGGTTCTGAAAGTAACGTAGATATTAATATTGATCCGGAAAAAGTTATAGGAAAAATAATTTATAAACCTGAAACCAGAGAATTACTGCTGGTTGATTATAAAGATGAAAGTGAATTAGGAGAAATATTGGTTGATTCCAGAACCGGTGCCGCAACATTGGTTGGGCCGGTACTTCTAACAGGGGATAAATTAGCAAAAGTTGCTGCTGGTTATGGCACAAACGGGGAGATAAGAGTTGCTTTAAGTTTTAAAGATGAGGGAGTAGAAATATTTAAAGAAATTACTTCGGAAAATATTGGCAGGAATCTGGCCATAGTGCTGGATGAGGAAATTAAATCCGCACCATATATAAAGGTTCCAATCACGGATGGGGATGCAGAAATTACAGGTATCAGTAGTATAGAAGAAGCAAAAAATGTCGAGCTTGTTCTGCAGACTGGAGCATTGCCTGTAAATTTGCAAATAGAAGAAAGCAGTTCTGTAGGGCCTACTCTTGGAATGGATTCTTTAAACAAAGGTTTATATGCCGGGATAATTGGCTTTATTCTAATTATAGTATTTATGTTATTTTATTATAAGGGTTTGGGGATTTATTCGGCTTTAGGCCTGATAATCTATATTATAATATTCTGGGGCATAATCTCAGGGATAGGCGCAGCTCTAACACTGCCGGGAATTGCTGGAATTATATTGACCATAGGTATGGCTGTGGATGCCAATGTTATTATTTTTGAAAGAATAAAAGAGGAAATAATAAAGTCTAAATCTCCAAGGATTGCTATTGGATACGGCTTTAAGAATGCACTAAGAACTATTGTCGATTCTAATGTAACCACTTTAATTACAGCAGCTGCATTATACCGGTTCGGTACCGGGCCGATAAAAGGTTTTGCGGTTACTTTAAGTCTGGGTGTAATAATAAGTATGATGATCAGTCTTCTATTTACCAGGTCTATTATATTCCTGATGTCGGGTATCTCAAGAATAAACACGCCCGGATTTTTAGGTGTTAGAAGAAGGAGCAGTGAGTAATATTTGAGGTTTAGAAATTATAATTTCAACTTTATCGGAAAAAGTAAAATATGGATTATTATATCATTAGTGATGATAATAGCCGGTATTGCTGGTTATTTTATTCAAGGCGGCTTTAATTTAGGTATTGATTTTCTAGGCGGATCACTGATTGAAGTGGAATTTACAAGAGATGTGGATGTTGCTGAGGTGCGCAGTGTTATGAATGATATTGGACTTGGTAATGCTGTGCTCCAGCGGACAGAATCTGATAGGTTTATAATAAGAACAACGCCTATTGATGAAGAAACTAAAAATGAAATGCTGAATTCCTTGAATGAAAAAATTGGAACAACCGGACCGCCACTTCAGGATAGAAATGTAGACCCTGGCTTTGGGAAACAAATAACCAAATATGCTTTTATAGCTGTTGGTATCGGGTTTGTTGGAATTTTAATATATGTCTGGATCAGATTTGAATTCAGATTTGGGGCTGCAGCAATTTTAGCCTTAGTTCATGATGTACTGATAACTCTTGGGGTCTATGCTATTTTAAACCGTGAAATTAATACCTCAACCATAGCTGCAATACTTACTATAATTGGTTATTCAATAAATGATACCATTGTTGTTTTTGACAGAATAAGAGAAAATACTCCTATGACTGGAAAGTTAGGCTACATTAAAGTAGTAAATGATTCGATAAACGTAACTTTATCCAGATCCATAAATACTTCTCTTACTACATTAATTCCGATAATTTTACTTCTTATATTAGGAACCACTGCATTAAAGGATTTTGCTTTAGCACTTACTGTTGGAATAGTAGCTGGAACATATTCTTCCATATTTATTGCCAGTCCTATTGTGGTAGCATGGAATAATAGATTTCCAAAGTATAAGAAATAATAATGACAAATTTTCCTTCAAATTGGCAATGCAGAATAAATAAAAAAGTCAGTGAAAAACTCACAACAAGAATTGGTTATAGCCAGGCTTTAATAAATATACTTGCTGGTAGAAATATAATTACCGAAGAAGAAATAATATCTTTTCTGAATCCAACCTTAAATCAATTGCACGACTTTAGAATGCTTCCCGGTATCGGTACAGGTACTGAGAGAATAATAAAAGCAATCTACAGAAAAGAAGATATATTAATATTCGGAGATTACGACGCAGATGGAATTATCAGCGCTTCACTTATATATAATTTCCTGAAGAAGTTAGACTTAAATGCGGAGGTCTATATCCCTGACAGGTTTAATGAAGGTTATGATTTGAGACTTGATTTTTATAAAAAGATTTCCTCTAAGTACAAATATAGTTTAATGATCTGTGTTGATTGCGGCACAAATAGTGCAGAAGTACAAAAATTTATTCAAGATAGCCCGGGTCCTGATGTAATAGTCTGTGATCATCATAACCAATCAGTTGATTTTGATTTAAAGCAGGAGAATTATATAATAATCAATCCCAGGCTTAAAGGTTCCAGATATCCTTTCAAATATTTAAGTGGTGCCGGTGTTACTTTTAAATTTATTATAAGCATTTTGAGGGAACTGGATGAGGACTATAAGAAAAAATTTAAAAAAGACTATCTGACCAATCTCCTGGATCTTGTTGCCATATCAACTATTGCAGACATAATGCCTTTGGTTGATGAAAACAGGGTAATGGTTAAAAAAGGTCTTAAAATGCTTAATAAAACTGTCAACCCTGGCCTTAAAAAAATGATAAACGCAGTAATAAAGGATAAGAAAAATATAAGTGAATACGACATAGGATTTATAATAGCTCCCAGACTGAATGCGGCCGGCAGAATAAAAAATGCAGAAAGCAGTTTTAATCTTTTAAGTAAAGAAGGAGATATTTTAGATAAAATAATAAATGACCTCAATTCTTTTAATGAAGAGAGAAAGAATATCCAGAAAGACATATTAAATGAAATAATTGAAAATAATGATTTTGATAAAATTGTTAAGGAAAAGAAAATATTTATAGATAAATCAAAAAACTGGAACGAAGGGGTACTGGGAATAGTGGCTTCTGATATTGTAAAAAGATTTAATATTCCTGCCATTTTATTCAAAGAAATAAAAGGGAAAATAAAGGGTTCCGGAAGAAGCACCGATAAATTTGATTTATACGGGAATCTTGTTTCTCTTGGTGATTTATTTGAGAATTTTGGGGGACACAGACAGGCTTGTGGGATAAGTATGAATGTTTTAAATTTTAAAACTTTTTATAAGAAGATGTTAGAAATTGCTGATAAAAATATTAAGGATAGGGATATTGAGAAAATATTTGCCTATGATCTGGAATTAAACTTTAGAGATATAAATAAGAAAATTTTAAACGAAATTAATTTACTCAAGCCTTTTGGAGCAGGTAATCCTGAACCCAGTTTTACAACAGGAAACTGCGCTATTATAGATTTTTATTATTTAATGGAAGAAAGACATGTGAAGTTAAAACTCAAGCAATCCGGCAGGATATTTGATGCTATAATGTTTAAAATAGACAAAAGAGTCAAGGAGAAGGTAATAACCGGTAATAAAATTAATATATTATACAAAATTGAAGAAAATATTTGGGGTGATTTTAAGACCATACAACTTGTGATATTAGACTTATTTTAGAGAAGCCGAAAATGTTTTATAATAATAGTAATTTTTTAATTAAAAATGAAGAAAGATGAGTTTAGAACTGAATAGTAAAATTAAGAATATAAATACTGATCTTATATATAATAAGTTAGTAAAAAAAATTAAAGCCTACAATCCTGATGTAGACGAAGAGTTGCTGCATAAGGCTTATCTGATTTCAAAAAAATATCATCAAAACCAGTATAGAAAATCTGGTGAGCCTTTTGTAGTCCATCCTCTTGAAGTAGCTGGAATACTGGCGGATATTGAGCTGGATCAGATATCTATCGTGTCAGCGATTTTACATGATGTGATAGAAGATACGGATTATAGTCTGGAAATGGCTAAAAAAGAATTTGGGCAAAAGACTGCCAATATTATAAATGGGGTTACAAAATTAGATAAAATAGTTTTTACCAGCAAAGAAGAGCAGCAGGTAAGTAATATAAGAAAAATGATAATCGCAATGTCTGAAGATGTGAGAATAATACTGGTAAAGCTTGCCGACAGGCTTCATAATATGCGTACCCTATTCTCGCTAGATGAGGAAAAAAGACGTATAAATTCAATAGAAACTCTTGAAGTTTATGCGCCTATTGCCCACAGATTAGGAATATATCAAATAAAGTCAGAATTAGAAGATTTAAGTTTTAAATACCTGTATCCGAAAGAGTACGGGAAAATAAAGAATATGTTAGATGAGAAGTTGGAAGAAAGAAAGTCATTGATTGACGAGGCCATAAAAATAGTGAGTAAAAAAATAAAGGAAGTAAAGATTCCTGTTGATATAAGCGGGAGAATTAAAACTTATTATAGTGTTTATAATAAAATTACAAAACAAAATAGAAAATTTGAAGACATTTATGACATAGGTGCAATTAGAATTATAGTAAACGATATTAAAAGCTGCTATGCTGTCCTCGGAATAATACATTCATTGTGGAAACCTGTACCAGGAAGGTTTAAAGACTTTATAGCCAATCCCAAATTTAATATGTATCAATCTCTCCATACCACAGTTATTGGAACAAAGGGTAAGCCTCTGGAAATACAGATAAGAACATTTGATATGCATAAATTTGCAGAATATGGTATTGCTGCACACTATAAATATAAGGAAGGCGGGTTTAAAAAGCCCAGCGAATTCGATAAAAGGGTGGAATGGATAAGACAAATACTGGACTGGCAAAAGGAACTTAAGGATCCCCGGGATTATATGGAATCACTGAAACTGGATTTATTTGAAGAAGAAGTATTTGTATTTACTCCAAAAGGAAAAGTAGTAAATTTGCCCAGGGGTGCTACTACTATTGATTTTGCATATCAGATACATACTGATGTTGGGCATAACACAATAGGTTCAAAAATAAATGGAAATATGGTTCCTATTGAGACCGTCGTGGGAAATGGTGATATTGTAGAAATTATAGTTTCGAAAACTAAAAAAGGGCCCAGTAGAGACTGGCTTAATGTTGTTAAAACCTCGAGAGCGCGCAATAAGATAAAACAATGGTTCAGTAAAGAGCAGAGACAGGAAACATATAATGCAGGTAGAGATATAATGTTAAAAATTTTAAGGAAAAACAGTCTTTCTTTTAAAAGTGTGCCAGCAGAAATTTTTGAAGAAGTGGCAAAAGAGATGAATTTTGGGAAAGTGGACACACTGTTCAGGGGTATTGGTTCACATAAGATATCGGCGCACCACGTTTTTACCAAAATAGTAAAAATATTGAGCCAGACAAAGCCTAAAAAAGAGTTAACTATTGAAGATATACACAAAAAGGAAGCTGAGAAAAAAGAAAGCAGCGGCATTAAAGTCAGTGGTATGGAAGAAGTGCTGGTAACTATTGCAAAGTGCTGTAATCCTGTTCCAGGAGATGATATCGTGGGCTATATTACAAGAGGGAAAGGGATTTCAGTTCATAGGAGTGACTGTAATAATGTTAACACTTTAATGAGTTCTGAAAAGCAAAGATTTATTGAAGTCGTCTGGGATAAAAAGGCTCCTTATAAATTTAATGCTGAAATACAGATTGAAGCTCTGGACAGAACTAAACTGCTGAGAGATATTTCTAATGTTATAAGTGAGTATGACTTGAATATACTTAGAGCCAATTCTTTAAGAATTGATAAAAGCGGTCATGTTAAATTTAGATTTTTAATAGAAATTAGCAATAAATATATTATAAAAGATGTTATTAACAATATAAAAGAGATAGATTCAGTTTACGACGCTTTTAGAGTATTACCTAGAAAGTAAAGACCGGTATTGAAGTTAAAAAAATTAGAATTAGGATTTTTTAAAGTCAATTGTTATATATTATCTTTGAACGGGGTAAATGTAATTATAGACCCGGGTGCAGATTTTGATATCATTCAAAAATATCTTGAAGGATATAATATAAAACCAGATTTTATATTAAATACTCATGGACATCACGATCACATTGGGGCAGTTAGTGATATAATTTTAAATTACAAAATTCCGTTTTATATTCATGAATTTGAAGAATCAATTATTACGGACCCTGAAAAGAATTTTTCTTCATTTTTTGGTGAAAATGAATTATCATTAAAAACTTACAATTTAATAAAAGATGCTGACTATAGCTATTTTGCTGATTTTGGTATTGAAATTATTAATGCTCCCGGACATACTCCAGGGAGTATAATACTTAAGACAGGAAATTATCTTTTTACAGGTGACCTGCTTTTTAAAGGCGCAATAGGCCGTACTGATTTGCCGGGAGGAAATACGGTGCAGATTAAAAAATCACTGGCTAAAATAAAGAAAATGGACAGGCAGTTAATAATATATCCCGGTCATGGTCAGAGCAGCAGTCTTGAATATGAACTGGAATCAAACTATTATCTGGAGGAGTGTTTTTTAAGAGAAGATACTAAGAAGGAAAAAGGTGATTTACTTTGAAATTAAGTTCTCCCCGGGGTACAGCCGATATTTATGGTGAAGATATAGATTATAGAAATTTCATTATAAATACTGCCCGGAAAATATTTGAAATATTTAATTACAGCGAAATAATAACCCCTGCATTTGAATATACTCAGGTTTTCAGCAGAAGTATTGGTGAAGGTACTGATATTGTACAAAAGGAAATGTATACTTTTATGGATAGGAAAGGAAGATCATTGACACTACGGCCTGAGGGCACTGCATCAATTGTAAGAGCTGTTATTGAGAATAAAATATACTCTGAAAATATGCCACTTAAATTGTTTTATATTGGTAATATGTTCAGATACGAAAGACCGCAAAAGGGAAGAATGAGGGAATTCTGGCAGCTGGGAATAGAGTCTATTGGTACAGATAATCCAGTCATAGATGCTGAAGTTATCTGGATTTTAAATTCATTTTTTAAAAAATTGGGATTTAAAAAATTAATACTTCTGGTAAATAGTATGGGGTGCAGCAGGTGCAGGGAAAAATTTCTTGTGGAATTTAAAAAATATGTAAAGCCTGAACTGGGAAAATTATGCAGTGATTGCCAGAATAGATTTGAAAAGAATCCCCTAAGGGTTTTTGACTGTAAAAAAAATAGCTGCAGGAGCATTTTAGACAGTTCGCCAGAAGTATCTTCTTATTTATGTTCCGAGTGTAAGGAAAATTTTAAAGAAGTTCTGGAGTGCCTGAAAATCCTTAAAATAAAGTACAGGACCGATAAAAACCTGGTAAGAGGTTTTGATTATTATAATAAAACTATATTTGAAATAATATCCGAGGACCTTCATAGTGCACAGAATGCCCTGGGCGGTGGAGGAAGGTATGATAATTTAATAAATCAAATGGGTGGTCCGGAACTTCCTGCTACAGGCTTTGCAGTAGGAATAGATAGGACAATGATGCTTATGAAACAATTAAATTTAAAGTTTAAGAAACTGGCCAGAAAACCAAGGGTTTATTTGATAACGATGAATAAAAATTGTCAGATTTATTCTCTGGATATTCTAAAGTATCTTAGAGAAATGGAAGTGATCTGTGATATTAATTTTAATAATAAGAACTTGAAAAAAGAGATAAAATGGGCTAGAGATAATAATTATGATTTTATTATTATAATTGGTGAAGATGAAATAAATAGCGGGAGCCTGACTATAAAAGATATTAAAAAGTTCAAGCAATACAAAGTTGACTGGAAAAATCAAAAGGATAAGATCATAGAAATTATAGGAGCAAATGATTATGATTAATTCTGTTTTTAAAACCGGAATGAGGACTAATTTATGCGGAGAGATAAATAAAGAATTTGCAGGTAAAGAAGTTACTTTAAGCGGATGGGTCGGCAGGAGAAGGGATCATGGTAAGTTAATTTTTTTAGATTTAAGGGATTTTTCTGGTATTGTCCAATTAGTTTTTAATCCCAATATAAATAAAAATCCTTATACTATAGCCAAAGATATCCGTAGCGAATATGTTATTAAAATAAGCGGAAAAGTCACCAAGAGGTCAAAAGATACAATTAATCTCTCAATTCCGACCGGTGAAGTGGAAATAGTGGTAAAAGATATTAAAATTTTTAGCAGATCAAAGACTCCTCCTTTTATGCTTGAGGATAGAAATAAAGTAGAAGAGAATACAAGGTTAAAGTACAGATATATTGATTTAAGAACCAGGCAAATGCAGGAAAATATCAGGTTAAGGCATAATGTAACAAATGTAACCAGAAAATATTTTAACTCGAAAGGTTTTTTGGAGATAGAGACTCCAATAATGGCAAAAAGTACTCCAGAGGGTGCCAGAGATTTTCTGGTGCCTTCAAGAATGAACCCGGGTAAATTTTATGCTCTTCCACAATCACCCCAGCTTTTTAAGCAGATCTTAATGTTTTCTGGATTTGATAGGTGCTATCAGATTGCAAGATGTTTTAGAGATGAAGATTTAAGAGCAGACAGACAGCCAGAGTTTACGCAGATAGATATGGAAATGACTTTTGTAGAGGTAGATGATGTGATGGAAATAATAGAGGGTCTATTTTCTCATATCTTTAAAGAGATATTTAATGAAAAGATAAAACTGCCTTTTAAGCGGATCAGATGGAAAGATAGTATGGAGACCTACGGTACAGATAAACCTGATTTGAGATTTGACCTTCCTATAAAAGATATTTCTGGCTTATTTATAAATAGTGAAATTAAAATTTTCAAGGACGTATTAAAAAATAATGGCTGCATAAAAAGTATTGTAGTCGGTGACTCTTCGGATTTTACCAGAAAAGAGCTTGACGATCTTGTTGAGATGGCAAGGAAGTGTGGTGCCGGTGGACTGGTATGGATTAGGATTGATGAAAATATGAATTTGCAATCTCCAATATCTAA
>Ga0315285_10009177_pt1 | contig 10116 bp, 15 predicted proteins | sample YL17G09_36_MG_FD_203698 | JGI IMG/M metagenome (GOLD analysis project Ga0315285, IMG submission 203698) | Sediment microbial communities from Yellowstone Lake, YNP, Wyoming, USA - YL17G09_36 | ecosystem: Environmental > Aquatic > Freshwater > Lake > Sediment | place: USA: Wyoming | collected... | reverse complement strand
TCAAATAGAGTCAGTACAGTCGTGTTTTTACATTTACCGTCTCGAAAACATCCTGAGCTTAAAATAGAAGTCAATCTCAGAAAAAAAAGTGTCATTGCCAGAATGTTTAATACCTATAAACGAGTAGAATTAAATAGGTTTTTAACAAAATTATGATATGCGAAAATATAGTCACAACAGGAATTGTGACTGATATATTTATGGGCCCTACAGGAAGTATCATGATTAATACTGAAGATGGCCTGATAACTATACCTGTTAAAGACGTCAAATCTTTTAAATTCAACCAAAAACTTTTAATAAACGTACAGGTGTCAGATGAACCGTGATTACAAAGAACCTTTATTTGTACGGTATCTTAATGGTGAAATAGGCATATTGGAAATGATGGACAGCTTTTCCAGAATGACTGAGGATACTTATACCCTAAAAGCCATTGAAAACGCCAGGACTGCTTTCCCTGACATGTCTGGGTTTAAGGAAGAACTAAAGGGAGCTGTCCTCGATATCATGAATAAAGGTCTTGATGAAGCGTTTAAATTCTTTGTAAATCATTACATGGAAAGTTCATTAGCAGAAGACATTAAAACAGCCAAAAGTTCTCTGGGAGATAACATAACCAGGACTGCCAGGGTAAAAGATGAGAACGAAACCTGGATACAAGGTCTAATCTGTTATAATATGAGCCTTTATATCAGGGCTTTCGGCCTTGATAATCTAAAAATGTGCCGTATATGCCAAAGATTTTTTTCTAATAAAGGTCCTTATGCGATCTACTGCTCAGACTCCTGTAAAAAGATCGGAAAAGGGACTCCGGGAAAAAGCCCTAAAAACAGCTCTCCTGTGCTGTGATTAAAAAAATAAAAATACGGCTTTAAAATACACCGACATTCCTTGTATTATAGGTAAGAGGCCACCTGAAGGAAGGAAATAATCAATTAATGCAGACAGCCTTATTCATAATGAATGCACAAAACAGCTTTTTCTCTCCTTCAGGGTCTGTGTATATGGGGGATAAAGCAGAAATACTTAGGATCAGGTTGGAGGACTATCTATCAGGGATTAACGGATTAAAAGTGTTTTTTAGAGAAAAACATGCTGTGGAAGATGACTTTTTCATTAGCGATAAAACTCATTCCATAGTAAACACAGAAGATTTTCATATTATTGAATCACTAAGGAAGTATTCCAGTATTATTTTCGATAAAACCAGGTACAGTGCCTTTTATAATACTGGACTGGATGTTTTCTTAAAAAAAGAACATGTGGAAAAAGTAATAATGGCAGGAATAGAAACCCATACTTCGATCCTTTTCACTGCTGAAGAATTAAGAAACAGAGGGTATGAAGTCACTGTGATAGAGCCCTGTACAATGTCCAGAGATAATTTTCTGGCCGATTTTGCTATCAGTCTTATGAAAAACTGTCTTTCGGTGAGTATAACAAATGGCTAAATCAACATTAAATTTATGCTGTCCAAAATGTGGTCAGTCTGTGGAAGCTGAGCTGAAAAAGAATAAACTTAAATTCATTCTTTATTTGTGTCCTCAATGTCGCAGCAATGTGGTTTATTATAAAAGAAAAATTGATGTTATCTCTGATGGCCTTGTAAAAACATTAAGGGCACACAATAAACTTACTGAATGTGGTAATACACGCTATAAAAAAACCAGAGAACCTGACAGAATTACTGAAGAATCTATACTCGATCTCAAAATCCTACTGGCTACCGAGCAGGATTCAAGAAAAATAATAGCCCAATTATAAGGAAAACATTTTATGACCGATCTTCAACCAGGTGACCTGCTGTTTTTGACTGCGAATTATGATAAATATGTAAGAGGAAAACATAAGGACCTGAAAATAGTGTTGACAAACAGACTCGCTAAACTGGAAGAAATTATTGACTGGTCAAGTCCTAAAGGAAAAATAATTAAAGAAGCTAGGGAAAAAAGCGGTAAATGGGAAAACCTCCCTATAGAAGAATGTAAATATCTGATCACTATATATTACTACGATCTCAATGGAAGAAAAGGTCAGACCGGAGTGGTTGAAAGATGTATACCTCTCTTTAGAAATCACCCTAGAACTAATGAGCCTTTTTTCCACAAAGTCCCAGACTGGGTATATAAAGACATAATAAGTAAATGTCAGAGTTTCGATGTACAGCTTAAAGAAACTTAGAATTATGTTCTTAGATGAGCTGATAAATTATTTTCACGGGTCTATTTTCAGGTACGAGAAGGCTATAAACTATCTGAAATCAAGAAAAATATTTGAAGATGACATCAAGCTATATAAATTAGGTTACAATAAAATTATAGCAGTCCCTCAAGAAGACAGTCCTGATCGGACTCGCTTTTTACAGGAGAGTTTTAAAGGTAGAGTGTATGAAAACAGACTCATTTTCCCCATAATGGATGCTTCTGGACGAGCCATCGGGATAACGGGTAGAACAATAGATAAGAAAGGCTTTAAAAATTTTGTCCTGGATGAAGCTAAATTTACAGGCTATTTTTTCGGACTTGATCTGGCTTTACCTTATATTTACTCAGAAAATAAAGTGTATGTAGTTGAAGGCTACACCGATGTAATAGCTATGAGAAAAGTATTCCCCAATACTGTAGCTACGATAACATCTGGAATATCGGAAACACAGTATAACTATCTCCGTCTTTATTGTGACAATATTATAACTATGTTTGATTATGATAAAGCAGGTTTTCACGGAACCGATAAAGCGGAAAAGATGTTCCCTAATATAAAAAGAGCTTCTTTAGGAAATTACGAGGATCCAGCAAAATGCTATGAACATCTTAGTCTAAAAGATTTTAAAACTTTCGTGTCATCAAAGGTATTAACTCTTGGATAGAGATAGATTTTTAATTAAATGGGTAGATCTTCTTGGTACTCTGTCCATTTTCATCGCGGAATGCTCAGATGGCACCTATTTTTCCGGTATAGATAGAAATATTTATAAATACATTGAAGCCTTAAACAGAGGTAAAAGGCATAATACCTATCTTAATAGATTTCCGTGGAAACGCCCTATTTCCATGGTATTTAAAGAAGAAGGCCTTCCCTTGGCTGAAGCTCTCATAAAATATAAGACCATAACAAACATGCAACCCTTTAGAAAACGAAAACTTATAAGAACTGGAAAGTGGCCTGCTATAGGACTCTGGGGTAAATATCTCAAGAATAAAGACAGTACTATAGACGAAGTTTTAGGAAATAGCGTAAAAGAAATTTTAGACATTCAGAATAATGTTGACAAATAAGACCCGTTAATCATATATTGATATAAGATTTCTAACTTGTTAAAAACTGGGCGGTTATTAGTAATGTTAGATCAAAAATTCAGGCCGACTTCCTTTAAAGAAGTCCTTGGTCAAGAACCTGTCGTACAGATTCTACGTCAAATTATTATACACAAACGCTACAGCTCTGCCTATATTTTTACGGGCCCCTCTGGCACCGGAAAAACCACCAGCGGTAGAATCTTCGCAAAAGCTGTATTATGTGAATCTCCTATAGACGGAGATCCCTGTAACCAGTGTGAATCCTGCCGGCTATTCAATCGTGAGCAGCATTTTAATTACCGGGAACTAGACGCAGCTTCATGCGGCGGCAAAGACGATATGGTAGATCTTAGAGATGAAGCCTATTCGGTGCCCGCCTCCGGTAAAAAAATCCTCCTGATAGATGAATGTCAGGATATAAGCAGTCATGGTCAGGATGCCCTACTCAAGCAGATAGAACAGTGTCCTGACCATTTGATTTATATATTCTGCACCACAGAGCCGGAAAAAATAAAAAAAACTCTCTGGGACCGCTGTACTAAACTGTATGTGACCAAAGTTCCTACCTCTTTAATCACCCCGTTACTAAAAAATATCTGCCAGGCTGAAAATATAGAGTATGATGACTTAGCCCTGGAACTACTGGCAGAAAAATCAGATGGCCATGTCCGAGTAGCTGTTAAGAATCTGGAAAGAATATCCTGTATAGGTAAAGTAACCACTGAAAATGTTCAATCATGCTGTAATAGCTATGACGACACTATTTTTGAAATGCTGCTTAATCTGGGCAAAGACTTAACAAAAGTTCTCGATGCCTATAACAGTGTCTCTTCATACCTATCCTCTATGGATTTTTATAATGGTGTGATAACCATGATAAGTGATGCATGTGCCTTTTTAAATGGATATAATAATTTTTCAGAAAGGAAAATTAAAATCTTAACTGATCTTAAAAATGTACATGGATTTGGTCTGTTAGAGCAGCTCAATTATCTTATCGGCAGAGATAAATATGTCGATAAGTTAGGTCTTCGAAGCGATATTATAGTTCTTCACTATAAGTTTGGCTCAATTGTTCCTCAAAAAATATCCACTCAAAATACGGATAATTCAACACATAATATTCCGCAGCAACAAACCGCTGTTAATGCTCCCAAATTAAATTACGCTGACTATTCTAAAAAGCCTGTTATTGAACGGGCGCAGCTATTGCGAGAGCGACATAATAACGCTCAAGCACCGGAGCACAAAGAAACAAAAAATATTCATTCAGATTGGCCCTTACCTAAAGAAGAGAAAGTAGGAGAAAATAGCTTCGATGACGAAGTACTGACTCCTGAGGAATTTTCTCAGAATTTGGTAGGGGGGCGTGGTGGGCTCTGAGTGGCTTATTTTACAATTAAATGACATTTCCGATACCTTAGGCTACAAAGAAATTGAAGTAGCTATAAAGGCTGTTTTCGGTGATGATGCCGAATATTTCATTCCCATCCACTACGAACCTATGGGATCCTATGTTAGTACATGCTGTCTCGTAGAAGGATATGCTTTTGTACGAGATTCATTTTCAGTACGCTCCAATATCATGTACATCAATGACCAAAGATTATTTACTGGAGTACTTCATAAAAAGGGTAAGTACGAAACAGTAAATTCTCATATTATTGCTGGAATGAAGAAAAAGCTGAGAAATTCTTTAAAAAGAAAATTTATTTTAACCGATAAAGTAAGAATTCTGGAAGGAGTTTTTAAGAATCTTGTAGGAGAGGTAGTTGGAATAGAAGACGCTGGTAAAAAAATTTTTATAAAAATAACCCGTATTTCACGGGAAATGATCGTACCGATACCATCAACTCTACTAGAGCATTACTCAGATAGGAGCAATAAAGATGAGGACTAGCCCTGTTCTTAAGTCAATAGATTATTCTGATATGGATAAACAGTTCTCCAATGAAAGAGCTATTAAATACAATGAAATTCTCGGGCCTTCAGTGTCTTTGCAGGATTTCAATGATTTAATAAGTCAGCTTCCTGAAAGAGAAAGAGATCTGATAGATCTTTACTACAAAGAGCGAAAAAACCAAAAAGATATAGCTAAAATGTTTGGCGTTACCCAAGGAGCTATATCAAGTCGACTTACCCGAGCAAAAGCCCGTCTTAAATTTCTCCGGAAAATGCCGAAAATAACCAAAGAAGAAATTGAAACAGCTTTAAAAAGCTATTTCAATATTCTTGAAATAGAAATAATAAAATTCATGATGGAAACGACTTGCCAAAGTAAAACTGCCCAGCTTTTAAATGAAAAATTCGAGTTTTTAGGTGACAAGAAAAAAATGACCCAGGTGAAAGTACGTCATCGGTTTCTCAAATGTATGGAAAGATTGAAAATGGAGAGGAAAAGAAACAGAGATCTGGATCAGTATTACAGGCTACTAAAATATATAAACTGCAATCTGTATAAACTACACGAAGTTAGATTGCCGCACTTTGACCGTGGGGCATCGGTGATCTTTAGTATGACCATTTAAATTATTTATGCCCGATCGATCTAATATAGAAGAATTCGTTAAAAAAGCTAGAATAGTACATAGAAACAAATATGACTATTCTTTAGCTAATTACACTCTTTCCAGGGTAAAGATCAATATAGTCTGCCCTGATCATGGCTTATTTAAGATGGTTCCAAATGCCCATCTAAGAAAACAGGGCTGTCCAAAATGCGGGAGACATAAAACTGTTTTAGCCCTGTGCCTGAATCAGACTGAATTTTTAAAAAAGGCTGTCGCTGTCCATGGAAATAAATATGATTATTCAAGAACAGATTATAAAAATAGTCATGTGAAATTAGACATAATATGCACTAAACACGGACTTTTTCAGCAGACTCCAACAAAACATATGGCTGGCCAGGGCTGTCCAAGATGTGCCCGAGAACTTCCTCATTACAATTCTTTAACGACCAAAACATTCATAGAAAAAGCCAAGGCTATACATGGAAATAAATACGATTATTCCTTAGTAGCCTATAGGAAAAGCTGTAAAAAAATAAAGATCTTATGTCCTGATCATGGCCTTTTTGAACAGTCTCCGAACAACCATTTAATGGGAATGAAATGTGTTAAATGTGCTCTTAAAATTAATGCCGATAGCCGTAAGTATAACACACAAGAATTTATTAGAAAAGCAATGCTGGTGCATAAAAATAAATACGACTATTCAGAAGTTGATTACAAAAAATGTGAAATAAAAATAAAAATTAAATGTCATAACCATGGGGTATTTATTCAAACCCCCGCGTCACATTTGGCAGGTAAAGGCTGTCCTTTTTGTCTGGACTCTCAGGGTGAACTTAAAATAAGTGACCTTTTAAATTCAATGAATATTAAATATGAAAGAGAAAAAAAATTTACTGACTGCAAAAATATAAGACTGTTACCTTTTGATTTTTATATACCCAGTATGAACGCTTGTATTGAGTATGACGGTAAACAGCACTTCAACCCTGTAGATTATTATGGTGGCATAACAGCCTATGAAGATTTAAAGAAAAAAGATGCCATTAAAAACAGATATTGTTTAAATAATGAAATAAAACTTATTAGAATACCGTATACAAAAAAGTCCAGAGAAGACATTGAAGATATTTTAAAAAGAGAATTAACTATTTAAAGCTAGAGTTACATAGTGATGGGAACTAATTTATCGGTTTGGTTAATGGTTAATAAATTAGATTGCATCGCCTCTAGCTTAATGATAAAATTATCTTATGTACAAACTACTAATGATAATTTTTTTCTGTTTTTTCTTCAGCTGCAGCCATTATAAAATAACTACTATGCAGTATGGGATGACTGAGCCTGTCAGAGTTCTACAAGAGACTATTATTAAAATTGATACCGTGGACAATCTCGTGAAAGTAACATTCAAAGAAAAAATATGTGATTAATGTGACCATAATCACAGACATGAATTCTTCTTTAAAATATACTATATATAACAAAGGAGATTTTATGCTGTATGGTCCTGGTGTAAGAGATGGGCGTATAATGGATGATGATCCTCCTTCTCATGAGGATAACCGAAGAGAGATGCGTCGAATAGCTGCTCAAGAAGCTCGAAGGGTCTATGAAAAAGAACGATTAAAACAATTATTTTCAGGCTCATTAGAAGATCTATGGAAAAAAGAATAAAAAATACTTGACAGACTTTTTTAATGATGCTATATTCAAATCAATGACCGAACGTGCAGGTATAACGCACGTATGGGTAGGGCCGCCATATATTCGAGATGCCCAAAAACAGGTGACCGTGACAGGTTACCAGCCTTAAGGAGGCATAAATGTCAACTCCTCTATCAGTCCGCTGTCAGAAAGTTTCATCCATTCTCAAAGCCAGTCCTGAAGATCTGCTCAAAGCTTTTGCTGATGAAGGCATCACTGATGATGCTGCCGGCCTTGATGTCCTGGATGCCCCCACAACGACCATTGATGACGTAGTTCAGATACTGGTCAAGTGCGGTACTCAGGCCAAGAATCTTCAGCTTAAAGCCGCAGCATCTATGCTCAAAGATTCAGAAACGGCAAGACCTGCTCCAGTCACCCCGACTGAAACACAGGAAAAAATGCCCGTCCTGACCGCTGAAAGCATGGCTCAGGTCTTCAAAGCTGCCCGTCCTATCCAGCAATGGTCTGACCGGGAACTTCTGGAAAAGTTTGTTCAGGACCGTGACCCAGAAATCGAAACAGAACTACATAATAAGAGAGCCAGAGGGCAAAATTTTGTGGTTCTGGTCCCTGGTAAATACGAACCGGGAAAAGAAAAGATTAATCTGGAAACGACCCTGGAACTTCTCAAATCGGCCCGGAAAAGGACTGTGCCATCCATTGTTTCTAACGGAGATGGCTATTCTGCTGTCTATAAGATCACAGAATTGAATCTTGCAGACAGAATCATCGACTACTGTCCTATCTGTGGTGAAGTTCTGTATAAAGGCTATTGTGAGAAATGCTCGTTAAATTTCTCGCCGGTTGGAGAGAAAGAAAGAGCTTATATCAATCTTATAGCTCAATCTTCCAATTTCAACAAAAATAGCTTTTCCGACAGAAAAGCGATCATGGCCAGCGGAGCAAAGGGTCTGGATGATCTTAAACAGACCTGGCCTTCACTAGCTAAGACGTTTGATGAAATGGACGCTACAGGGAGTTTACCGAAACTCAGAGTAATTGAGAATCGGCCAAGTCGTACAGTAGCTGATCCTTTCTTCATGGAAGGTAGCCGGGCTTTCGGTAACAGAAGTTATTAACAACGATAAAAAGGGATGGGAATGATTCCTGTCCCTTTTTTTAAATTTTTTGGAGGATTTTATGACACGGAATTGGATGGAGTATAAAGGGTTTAAAGCCAGAATAATGGAAGCGGAACGACTGACAGGTGAAGGAGTTCATGGACTTCCCCCAGGATATGAACTACCGTCTTATCCGGCCGATCTATTTGAGAAATGGCCCGAAAATTGGATGAAAAAAGGAGCGTTCCTCATCCCAGTAAAGCCTAATAAAGGTTTGTGGTTTGATTGGAGAGCCAATGACCCTGATAATACAGCTATTATACCTACTGTAAAAGGATGTAATCCGCTCACAGGTATGCAGACATCAGGGTTTCACATGGAAAAATATGAGACTAAATGCCCGAAACATGGTTGTGATTTTTTGGCGGATAGATTCTGTCCTGAATGTAAATATAAATGGGTTTCACAAGGGTACGTCTCTCAGGCCCCCCTCTGGCTCGATGGTTGGGTCAATACTGAAGATGGTTCTGTCAGGCAGTTTTTCTTCACTGAAGATGAGCTCAGAGACGTGGCCTCAGCTCTGATCTCAAAAGAAAATACTGTACCTGCTTTCGGATTCGCTTTTTACAGGCCTAAACAATGGCGTCAGGTAAATAGAAGTAATGCTGTTTACCTAAATAACAATGAAAGTTTATACAGTATATTCAATGCTGCACCTGTTAGTGGCACAGTGAATTGCTTTTCATCCTCTGTACTGTATAGTGCTGCTTCTAATTTTTCAGAAACCTTGATACCTGATAAAGGTTACTCAGTACCTGTAGGATCCTCAGCTTCAGCCAGCTGTGATGTAGATTATGAACAAAAAACATCTGGAGGAATAATTAGCCCTGGAATATCCCCTACTCTTTCTAAAAAGAATTCGTATCAGCAGCGACGGTCAGATCTGAAATGTTCAACAGGACCTGAATCATTAACTATAGGCAGCAGAGGGCGTTCCTTTTCAAAAAGCCTGTCAAAGTCCCCTGAATATTCAAAGGGTTTAATTAGCGATGGGGGAATGGACTCCCATATAATTCCTGAGGAAAGAGCTGTTAAAGAAGTTTTTATAGGGGCAGGAGCAAAAATTGAACAGATTTTAAAAAATGACCCATACCCGTTGGATTCCTGGAAAGATACTCCAGATGCTGTCATGACTCTATATTTTGTGTTTCAAGAAAAATTTGAGGAACTCAAAGCCGGAGGTTTAAGGGACCTGACAGAAATCAAGGAAGGGATGTTGGCAAACATCCCTGTAGGCTAATTACTCTTAAATTGTTTATATTAAGCCTGATAATTCAGGCTTTTTTTACCCTTTGTCTGTTTTTTGTGGGCGCGACTCATGATGCGACGATATTCGTCAATTGTATATCTAACATCGGTGCTCAAATACGGTGCCACGGGAACAGTTATATGGCATGTTGCATAGTTATCGAAAACTACCCACATTTTGATTGGTTTACTTTGCATGTGGCTTTAACTCTTTCTTAATGC
>Ga0315285_10009176_pt1 | contig 10117 bp, 10 predicted proteins | sample YL17G09_36_MG_FD_203698 | JGI IMG/M metagenome (GOLD analysis project Ga0315285, IMG submission 203698) | Sediment microbial communities from Yellowstone Lake, YNP, Wyoming, USA - YL17G09_36 | ecosystem: Environmental > Aquatic > Freshwater > Lake > Sediment | place: USA: Wyoming | collected... | reverse complement strand
CCTGACGCTGATCGACCTGCCGCCTCTGACATCGAGCAGCGAGGCAGCCACACTATGTGATTGGTCGGATGGGACGATCATGGTCGTCCGCGCCAACTCCACGCGGGCATCGACGGTGCTGAGAGCGGTAGAGATGATCGATCGCGGCAAGGTGGTGGGGGTAGTCCTCAACCGGGAGCGGCAAGAGCTGCCGCGCTGGCTGGAACGGTTGCTTTAGGGGATCTTACGGTGGAAGGCCTGATCCTGATGACGGCGCTCTTGCTCCTCTTCGTCGTGCTGGGCCTGACAGTGAAAGAGGTGACCGGCCCAGTCCGGCTTCTTATGGCCGCCGCCATCGTCATCGGCACCGGCTGGTATCTGATATTTTGACCGAACCGACATGAGACAGCTCGAAAAGGTGGCCGACAACGTCGTCGCCCTGCTGGTACGCCAGGTGCTGACCTGGTCGCTGACCGCTGTTCTCATGATCTTCTTCCTACCTCGCCTCCTCGGAGACGTGGGCCTGGGGAAGATAACGTTCGCTGTGGCCCTGATCATGATGCTCCTGGTCGTCACCAACCTCGGCACCGCGACCTTCACCGTCAAGCAGGTCGCGCTTGACCACAGTCGTCTGTCGCAATTCCTCTGGCACGCCTACATGATCCGTCTCGTGATGGGGCTGCTGGTGGGCGGTGCACTGCTGCTTGCCACGCACCTGTCGGCCCTCGACGGCGACTCGAAGCGAGTGCTCAGCGTCGCCAGCATGACCATCATAGTCATGGGGCTTGACGCGGCGCAGGTAGCGGCACTGCAGGGGCTGGAGAATATGCGCTGGATCGCCATAGCAGAGGTGGCGAGCAAGGCCACGCTGGTGGCACTTGGCATAGCGGTCTTGGTGACCGGCCACGGCGTGTTCGCCTACTCCCTGACGATGCTCTGCGGCGTCGCCGTGGGCTTCATGGTCAACTTCTCCTATTTGGCGCGGCGTCACCTGCGCCGCCCGTCCTTTAGCCCTGCCGTGGCTGGGTACCTCATCGTGGGCGGGCTCCCCTTCCTGATGACAGGCGCCATCACGCAGTTCTACACCTGGTCCGACGCGCTGGCGCTGCGCTTCCTCACGCGGGACGCGGTCGTTGGCTGGTACGGGGCGGCCATCCAACTCTACGGAACGATGAACTTCGTTCCGCTGGTCGTGATAACGGCGCTGCTACCCGCGCTTACCCGCTTCCACGTCGCCGACAAGGCGACTATGCGCGTCGCCGTCGAGAAGGGGATGCTCGCCGTGCTGACGACGGCCATGCCCCTCGCGGCCGGCTCGCTCCTCCTCTCCGGCGACCTCATTGGCTTTCTCCACTATCCGTCCGAGTTTGAACACTCTGCGCCTCTGCTAGCCATATTGGCCTTAACCCTGCCGGTCACCGGCTCACTCATGCTCGTCGGAACCGTCGTCATCGCCGCCGACAAGCAGAAGGAGTGGGCGATTACCATCCTAGTCACATCCATCATCAGCCTGGCCATCAACGTGCCCTTCATCCTTTTCTTCGACCGCGCCTACAACAACGGAGCCATTGGCGTAGCGATTGCCGCCGTCCTCAGCGAGGTCCTCATGATGGCCCTGGGCATCAGGCTAGTGCCCCGGGGCCTGATGGGCGTTCCAGTCCTGCTTGCCGCGGTCCGCTGCGCCGCCGCCTCGATCGTGATGCTCGTCGCGATAGGTGCGGTCAAGCTGCTGCTCGACCCGGGTTTCGTCCCGCTTGTCTGTCTCGGAGTTCCCGTGTACTTCTCAGCCCTTCTTGCCGTGGGCGGCATAACCGTGTCCGAATTGAAGTTCCTGATCGGCGCTGCCCTTTTCAGAGGGCGTGCGGCGGAGGAGATGTCGTTCTGAGACCGAAGCGGCGTCCTTCGAGACTGATCGTGAACCGTGAAAAGGCATGAAGATGGCGTTGGCGGCCCGACAGGCGAGTGAGATCCAGCGACCCGCAGGCGAGCAGGTGACGACTCCGTTCCAGGCGAGCGCGATCATCCCGACGCATAACCGCCAGCAACTGCTCGAGATGACGCTAGAGCGTCTCGTCGGCCAGACTGTAGACCTGTCGTCCGTCGAGGTGATCGTTGTCGCCGACGGCTGCACAGACGGCACAATCGATATGCTGAGGTCCCACGGCTGGCCGTTCTCCCTGCGTGTCCTCCAGCAGGAGCAGCGGGGCAGAGCGTGCGCACGCAATGCCGCCGCCGCTGCCGCGCGCGCGCCCGTGCTCATCTTCCTCGATGACGACGTGATGGCGGCGCCTGACCTGATTGAGAAGCACCTCGCGGAACACCAGGACGACGTACCGACAGCGGCAATCGGCCGTTTGGCGCCCGCCTCCATGCGCGGCGTGCCCGGCTGGCACCGTTGGGTTGAGGGGCAGCTCGAAAAGCAGTACCGAGCAATGCTAAAGGGCCGGCGCCTGATCAGCGGGGTCTGCCTGTACAGCGGCAACTGCTCGATCAGCCGCGATGCCTTCCTCAAGATCAACGGCTTCAACGAGAGGCTGCCGTACTCGGAGGACATCGAGCTCGGCCTGCGACTGGAGAAGGCAGGCGTTCGCTTCCGCCTCGCCCTCAACGCCAGCGCCGAACACTGGGGTTACCGCGGCTACGACTCCTGGCGTGACATGGCCCACTCCTACGGCCGCTGGGACGCGGGCCTGCTCTACAACGCGGAGTTCCCCTCCGCGGTCGCGCGTCTGCGGGACGAATACCGGCGTCGTGGCAGGATACGGCAGCGAATCGTCTCCTCGACTCTCAAGAGCGAGCAACGACTGCGGTTGTCCGTCGGCGCCCTTCGCCTCCTGGCAGTGGCGTGCAGCTTCGTCCGCCTCTCCTTCTTGGAACGGAAGGCGTACGGCGCCATCTACGACCTCACCTACTGGAAAGGCGTCTCCGATGAGCTGGGCGGGCTGCGGGCCGTGGCGCGCGCCGTTGGGAGGGCGCCTTGACGGTAACCGCCGAACACGCAGCAGCGACAACGGCACGCTGGTCGGCCTGGCCCGCCACGAGCAGGCTATATCGCTTCAGCCTTGGTCTCGGCCTGCGCTCGATGAGCCTGCGTCATGCCCGTGCCGCCTTGCCCCGCGTCCTTAACCCCCTTTCCTACCCGCGCGCGATGGAGTTCGCCCTTACCCTTCGTGGGCTGGATCTGCCGCAGAAGGCACGGGTGCTCGACATCTCCAGTCCCAAGCTGCTCTTCCTCTGGCTGGCGTCGGTCACCAGTCTCGAGCTGACCGCCACCGACATCATGGACAGCTTCATCTCGCCCACGCGCTATCTCTTGGGACGGCTGGGCCTGACGGAGCAGACCGGCGGCCGCTTGCGGCTGGAGACGCAGGACGCACGCGAGTTGACCTACCCCGACGACCACTTCGACGGCGTTTACTCCGTCTCCGTCGTTGAGCACATCCCCGATGACGGTGATAGCCGCGCTCTGCGAGAGATCGCCCGCGTTCTGCGGCCCGGCGGTCGTGCCTGCCTGACCGTCCCCTTCTCGCCAGAGTACAAGGAGGAGTGGGTGGGACGCCCTGTGTTCGAGCGCCGGCCGCGCCGCGGCGAGAGGATCTTCTTCCAGCGTCGCTACGATGACGGGGCGCTGGAGCGGCGGCTCATTGCACCGTCTGGCTTGACCGAGGCTGAGCGCGCCTACTTCGGCGAGCCGGCGCTAGGATTCGACCGCTACTGGAATCGCCTGCCGATGGCTCTCCGCCTGCCGATGGCCTGGGCGCAACCGTTCTTCGAGCGCGCCTTCCTGCGTGAGCTGGACGGAGGGCAGCGAGACCGGGCTATCGGGGTCGCGCTGACACTTGTCAATGAAGGAGGCGCCGTTGACGGCTGAAGTGCTGCCTCGTCGTCTGCCGAGCGAGGAAAGGGCACCGCAGAGCCTCTTCTTGGTGGCGGCCGTCGCTCTCACCCTCCTGATGGCCTGGTTGCTCGTGATCTACGGCGGGCCGAAGGGCGACCTGATGGCTCCCGTCGCCTTCTTCGTCGCGCTGATCGCCGTGCCGCTCATACTGCGAAAGCCTATCGCGGGACTCTACATTCTCTTCGCCGCCGCAGTCATTGTCGAGACGGACCCGTTGACCTTCGGAATCAGCTTCACGTCTTCCATCCCGTTCTTCCGCGGCCTGAACGGCATCACCGGCATCCGGGGTCTCTGGGTGAACCCAGTGGAGCTGATAATCGTCGTGACCGCCGTCGGCTGGCTCTTGCGAGATCGCGGCGGCGACGGCGCCCGCCTGAAGCCGACGCCCCTGTTTGCGCCCCTGACCGTCTTCATCGTAGTCGTCGCCTTGGGCCTGATCCACGGTCTGATCACCGGTGGCAACGCCAAGACCGCCCTCTGGACGGTGCGGCCACTTGCCTACTTCTATTTTGCCTACCTGCTGACGCTTCAGGTGCTCAGCCACCGCCGGCAGGTGACCGTCCTACTATGGATCCTCGTCCTCGGCGCTGCGCTGAAGGGAGTGATCGGCTGGTGGCGGTACTACGTTGACCTCGGTGGGAGCCTGAAAGGTCTGAGCCATGTCACGGGGATGAACTCGCTCATGGAGCACGAGGAGTCGTTCTTCTACCTGGCGGTCATGCTCCTTCTGGCGGTGCAACTTGTGTACGGCGCCCCCCGCGGTCAGCGAGGGGCTGCCCTGCTGGCGACCCCCCTTGTGCTGGTGCCGTTCCTTGCCAACCAGCGACGGGCAGGTTCGCTCGCGCTGATAATTGCTATCGCCCTCCTCTGCCTGATAACTATCTCCCTGCTGCCAAGCAAGCGACGTCTCGTCCTTGGTATGCTCGTCCTGTCCGCCGCCGTCCTGCCTTTCTATGTTGCGATGTCCTGGAACGGCGAGTCGCTCGTGGGCGAGCCCGTACGCGCTATCAAGTCCGGTATCTCACCAGGAAGCCGCGATCTCGCTTCTAATGAGTACCGTGATAACGAGAACCTGAACCTATTGTACACGGTGCGCACCAGTCCCCTTTTCGGCATCGGCTTCGGCAAGGAGATGGTCGTCATGTGGCCGCTCACCGACGTTAGCAAGCAGTTCCAGTGGTACAAGATAGCGCCCCATAACTCGATCCTCTGGGTCATGATGACGACGGGCATCAGCGGCTTCATCCTTCTCTGGTACATGCTGGGTTCAACCACCATCAGGACTCTGCACGTGGCCCGCCGTCTGCCCGTCCGCCTCGATGAGGGGATTGCCGTCTACGGGCTCCTGATGCTCGCCTCGCTGCTGGTCTTCGCCCTGCTCGACCAGGGCCTTCTTTCCATGCGACTGATGATCTTCGTCGGGGTCCTGCTGGGCGCCGTCTTCGCCCTTCCCCGCCTGCCGGGACCCGCTGACGACGGCCAGACTGACGATCCGGGGGGTGAAGGTCATCGCTAAGCAGCGAAACGGTCAACTGGCGACGGAAGAGGCGGTCCAGCTCTCCCCCGAGCTACTGCGGCGCAAGACCGCCGAGACGCTGGGCTCCTTCCATTTCAAGCTCTGGCTGGTGAACCTTCTGCTCGCGCCCCTCCCTATCCTGGTTGGCAAGCGCTTTCGGGCCGCAGTCTACCGTGCTGCTGGCTTCCGCATCGGCCGCGACAGCAAGTTCCTTGACAGGGCCACCTTCGACGCTCTGTGCAACCCGTACCCTCACCTACGCATCGGGCGTCGATCCCAGGTGGGTATCGGTTGTCACTTCAGCCTCAACGCGCCGGTCACCATCGGCGACAACGTGGTCTTCGGGCACTACGTGCGCATCCTTACCGACACCCATGTCATCGGGCCCGCAGGCCGCCGCTGCGGCGAGCGTGTCCCTCAACCAGTGGTCATCGAAGATGGTGTGTGGATCGCCAGCAACGTCACGATCTTGCCCGGCGTCACTATCGGCGCGGGAAGCGTTGTCGCCAGCGGATCTGTCGTCGCCCGCAGCGTGCCCCCAAACAGGCTGGTCGGTGGCGTGCCGGCCAAGGTGCTGCGAGTGCTACCGGTAGCCGACACCCTGGCACGCGAGGCGCGGCTTCCCGCCGCGGAAGCAGAAACGAACGGGGTCACTAAGGGGAGTGTTCCATGGACGTGAAGGAATCTTCGAGGAGCAACGGCACGACTGACAGCCCGCACTTTCTGGAGGAGCTGTACCGGCACAGCGGCGAAAAGCGGACCTTGGGGCAGCGCCTGAGGGGAATCCGCGCGCAAATAGCGCTTGAGATCTCAGAGATGCACTTTGCCTTTGTCCTGGCAAACGTCCTGCTCGCGCCGGTGCCTCTGGCGGTGGCCCGCCGACTGCGGCCGATGGTGTATCGCCTGATCGGGTTCCACATCGGCCACGGTACCCTGCTATCCGGTACCTGGCATGTTGAGGGCATGGGTAGACCCTATGGACGTCTCACCATCGGCAAGAGCTGCTGGATCCGGCGCGTCCGCTTCGAGCTCAACGCCCCGATAGACGTTGGCGACGGTGTGGTCATCAGCGACGAAGTCCTGATTACCACCGATCTACACGAGGTGGGCCCTTCGGACCGGCGGATGGGGCTCCTAAGTAGCCGGCCGGTGAGCATTGGGAACGGCGCCTGGGTTCAACGCGGGGCCCTGGTATTGGGCGTGAACGTGGGCGCAGGGGCGATAGTCGCCGCGGGCGCGGTGGTGACCAGGGATGTCCCACCCAACACCTTCGTAGCCGGCGTCCCTGCTCGCGTAGTTCGCGAGCTCTCGACAAACGGCGAACGCTCCCTTCAGAGAGAGACAGTGGGGCAGTGAACAACTGGTTGCCGATTCTGGCCTACCACCGCATCTGCGACTTTCGGTGCGCGGACGACCCTCTCCGCATCTGCGCCCGGCCGCGGGACCTGGAGCGCGTCCTCCGTTACCTGACGGCCCGGCGGTACCGGTTCGTGTCTCTCGGCACAGCGGTGGACGTGCTGAGCCGGAGTGGCGCGCCTGGGGAGCGGCTGGTCTGCCTGACCTTCGACGACGGCTATCGCGATTTCTATACCAATGCCTTCCCCCTGCTGCGAAGGTACGGCGCGCCGGCAACGGTCTTTCTCGTCACCAACTACATCGGCGCCACCAACCACTGGGACGATGATTATGGGCTGCCGCCAGCGCCCCTGATGACAGAGCGGGAGATAAGGGAGCTGGACGCGCAGGGCATCGAGTTCGGCTCGCACACCCTGACTCACCCGCGCTTGACGCAGATCAGCGCCGCCGAGCAGGAAAGAGAGATCGTCGATTCCCGGAAGGCGCTAGAGGACCTGCTGGGCCATCGCGTTTCCTTCTTCTGCTATCCACATATGGATTCTGATGAGCGCGTGAAGGCACTCGTCCGCAATGCGGGCTACGACGGCGCCTGCGGAGGGGAGCAGGCGGAGAATTCGCGCTATCTCCTTCACCGTGTCAACGTATCGCAGACGGGCTGGGTCTCCACCCTCTTTCACATCTGGGGATGGCGCTACCGCCTGCAAAGCAGCCGCCGCTTGAGGTCACTGAAACACTCGGTGGTTCCTGCGCGTTCTGAGCCCCGAGAACTGACGGAGGTGCGTCGATGATTTCTACGCTGCAAAAGCAAGAGCGAATCCAGGTGTCGCGTCTGACCACGCTGCCCGAGATCGACTCACTCCGGGACGAGTGGCGGCAACTCGAAGAACGGTGCCCGGATATCACTCCCTTCTCAACTTGGGAGTGGTGTGACGCTGTCGCCCAGCACTTCGGAGACGGCCGACCGCTCCAGGTCTTCACTTTTCGCGACAATGGCGAACTCTTAGGGATCGCTCCATTTGCCGAAACGCCCGTCAGTGGGCTCCGGTTTCTCCGCCTTCTTGGCTCGGGCTTCGGTCACTACTCGATCGCCGACTACCAGGACCTGCTTCTCGCCGAAGGCCACGAAGACGAGGTGATCGGCGCCCTCTGCGACGTGCTCGCCCAGCACCCAACATGGGATGCCCTTCATCTCCAAGAGCTCCCCGCTTCGTCACGTGTCAGCCCCAGGTTGGTCTCGGCAGCAGCCTCGCGAGGCTGGCGGCCGGTGATTCGAAGCGACAGCGACGTTCACCTCCTCGCTATCGACGGTAGTTGGGACACCTACAAGGCAACCCTCTCCCGTTCCACTCGCAATGACGGCCGCAGGCTAACACGCAAGCTCATCGAGGAGTACGACGCGTCCCTTGGCAGCGCGGGCGATGACGAAGAAGCCGTCCGCAAAGCCATGGAGGAGCTCTTCGACCTTCATACGCGGCGGTGGCGGTCGGTCGGCAAGCCCGGCATCTTTCGCGATCAGCGCCGTCGGGACTTCCACCGGGAGGTCGCACGCCGTTTCGCCCAGCGCCGCATGCTCAGGCTGTACCTGCTACGTTCGGGGGACGAGACGATAGCCATCAACTACGGATTCCAGAGCGATGGAACGACGTACCTCTATGCCCTGGGCTCCAACCCAGACCCTCGTTGGCAGCGCTTCCGGCTAGGCCTGGTGCTCGATCTCTATCTCATCGAGGAGGCGTTCCAGCAGGGCGCGCGCTGCGTTGACTTCATGCGTGGCGATGGCCACTACAAGAGCCACTTTCGTACCGGCACGCAATTCAACCAGGACCTGCTCGTTTTTCGCAACCGGCGTGTCCAGCTGCAGTACCGCATGACGCGTGCTGCCCGCGGTGCCTTGGGACGGCTGCGGCGGAAGCTTCCCGACCGTGCAGGGAAAGGGATTAAGGCCTACTAGCATGGCGAACGCTGCTGTAACGGCGGTCCTTCTGTTGGGCGAAGCGGTCCTGTTGACCGTGACCGCCTATCTGCTTGTGCTCGTGTTGGCCGGCGCCGCACTCACAAGGAAGCCCCCGCCACCGGCCCGCCGGAAGCGTCGCTTCGCCGTAGTCGTACCTGCGCGCAACGAAGAGGAAGTGATCGCTCGCACACTGGTGAGCCTGAACGATCTCGACTATCCCCGCTCGCTGTTTGACATCCACGTCATCGCCGACAACTGCGACGACCGCACTGCCGCCATTGCCCGCACATACACCCCGTTCGTCCATGAGCGCGCCGATAGGGCGGCGGTGGGCAAAGGACAGGCCCTTCGCTGGCTGCTCGACCGACTTCCTGAGAGCTACGATGCCTTCGCCATCATCGACGCCGACAGCTTGGTTTCCCGCAACTTCCTGTCAAGGATGAACGACCGTCTTGAGAGCGGATGCCTCGCTGTCCAGGGCCATTACGGCGTCCTCAACGCTGAACAATCGTGGGTCTCCTCGCTGCGGGCGGTCGGGTTCTGCCTTCTGCACTCTGCCAGGCGAAGCGGGTTGAGCGCTCTCGGCGCGTCGGCTGGCCTCAGCGGCAACGGCATGGTCTTCGCCGCTGACCTGCGGCAGGCCCGCCAATGGGACGCCTTCGGGGTGACCGAGGACCTGGAGCTGCATTCGAGACTCGTGGCTGCTGGGGTGAAGGTCGCCTTTGCGCCGGAGGCATCGGTGCTCGGAGAGATGCCCGCGACTCTCGCCGCCGCCCACGGCCAGAACGTGCGCTGGGAGCGTGGACGCCTCGCTCTCGCCCGCGACTACGCGCCGAAGCTCGTCGCCGGCGCTCTTCGCCGCCGCGACTGGCCCGAACTCGCTGCCGCCCTCGACCTATTGATCCCGCCCCTATCAGTGGTGGCCCTCTTGGCTGTGCTACTGCTTGCGCTGTCGCTCGCCCTTGGCTCCACCGTCACCACCGTGCTTGCGGTGGTCACTCTCCTGGGGCTGGTCGCCTACGTTGCGGCCGGGCTCGCCTCAGCCGGAGCGCCGTTGCGCCTCTGGCTGGTTCTCGGCTCCGCGCCTCTTTACATCCTTTGGAAAGGGTGGCTGTACATGCAAACACTGGCGGCAAGAAAGGCGCCTTCTTGGACGAGGACGGGGCGCATCGGCGAGGCGTCTCGGGGCAAGTAAGCGTTATCTCAAGCGGCGGAAGGAGGGCCAGGCGAGGTGTCCGCGATCAGAGCAAGGCCGCAGTCAGAGCTGACGGTCGGCGTAGTTGACGGCGAAGGCTGGCTGCTGGAACTGTCCCAGCGCAGGGCCGAGATCGACCGCGGCTCGCCGCTGGCTCATCCCTTCCAGACGGAGTCGTTCGTGGCCCTCTTCAACACCGACCCCTCTCGTCCTCACTAC
>Ga0315285_10009175_pt1 | contig 10118 bp, 13 predicted proteins | sample YL17G09_36_MG_FD_203698 | JGI IMG/M metagenome (GOLD analysis project Ga0315285, IMG submission 203698) | Sediment microbial communities from Yellowstone Lake, YNP, Wyoming, USA - YL17G09_36 | ecosystem: Environmental > Aquatic > Freshwater > Lake > Sediment | place: USA: Wyoming | collected... | reverse complement strand
TTTTTGGCCCTTATGAAGGTAACAGTTTATACGAATATGCAAAAAGAAAAGGTTACGTTGATGAAAATGTAGATTATCAAAATCTAACAAAATCCTATTTAAAGATGCCTTCAATATCACAAAAAGAAGTAGAAAAATTAAATAAAACCTTTATTCTCTATTCTCGATTAGATGACTCTTATTATCCTAAGATTAAGAAAGCAGAGGAGGATAATAAAATATTCCAGAATTTAATAAAGATGATTATAACATATCCCGAAAATAATAAGTGTGAAAAATTTAAATGATGCTTATTTATAATAATTTTTGACAAAAATATAGTCCTTGTTTAATTGGAGTAAAACCTATGAGTAAAAAACCAAATATTTCAACTAGCGAAACGTTAATCAAACATTTTAATTTTGAAAATATGAAGAAAGCAGAAAAAGAATTAGAGGAGCTTTATGGTGAACGTTATATTTTATATAGAAAACAATTTCAACAAACAGGTAGTCTAGAATTTACTCCAGATTTCCCATTGTATATAATGCTAGAGCAAACATATCGTTGCAATCTTCGTTGTGTATCATGTGTTCATGGATACCCTAAGATTCGAAAAAAATACTCTCTTGGTGTAAGTTGTATGCCTTGGGGTTTGTACGAAAAAATAGTACTTGAAGGAGAAGAAAATAATTGCCCATCTATTTCTACACATAACAATGATGAACCACTTTTGATAAAGGATTTAGAAAAACGCATAGCTTTTGCAAAAGAGCATGGTTTTATGGACATTATTATGACTACAAACGGAGTTTTATTTACTGAAGAAAAAATAAAAAGTGTTATAGATGCAGGTATTACCCGTATACTTTTTTCTATAGATGCAGCAACTGAAAAGACATATAACAAGGTACGTCCAGGTGGTAATTTCAAGAAAGTTATTTGGGCACTTAAAAAAGCCAAAGAATACAGAGACAGCCGAAATAGTCATTTACCAATTTTACGAACCAGCTTTGTTCCAAATCGGCTTAATGAACATGAAATAGGTCTATTCTATGAGAAGTTTGCTAATTTGGTTGATTACATCGATATTCAACCTTTTTGTACTTATTATGATGCAAATATTGATTTAATACCTGAAGAAGCTAGATTAATCCCTGAATCTGAATTCCGCTGTAACGAACCGTCAAAACTTGTGATTATTAGGGGTAATGGTGATGTTTTACCCTGCCCTAATTTTTATGGAACCGAATTAATCATGGGAAATTTATATAAGAACACTATAAACGAAATTTTTAACTCAACTATGAAGCAGCTCAGAGAAGAATTTCAAGCAAGAATCTATCGCCACCCAGTATGTCAGAAATGTTCTAAAGGCATTTATGAGTTGGATACAGGTAATATTTTAAAAGTAAAGAACTGATTTATATATCATTTTAATATTATCATTTATCTTTCATATCTTCTCTTTTTATCCACAAATCTTTAATATTTTTATCCTGAAAATTATATCTAATTCTGAATGTGTTAAATTTTAAATGCTCCTTTATTGACCAACTTTTCACAGGTATCCTCCATTTTTTTCCATACATTCTTTCCAGATAACCTTCATAATCTGATGGTATCTTAAAATCCATCCCATAAACATTAATTGTTTCCATATTCTCGAACCAAGAATATGGAAAAACCTCATGTTTATTAATATATAAAACCAAAGCACGATAGTATGGGGCAAAAAAATTATACAACTTACTTTTATTATATCTACCAAAAAATCTATAATACATATATTTATATTTTACTATAGAATTTATTCTTTTTTATTTGTTTTTTTATTTCTTCTATTAGCTTATAAATCATAATACTATTTTCCTTTGACTTTTACCTTAGTATTTCTTTAATGACTTCATCACTCACCTTTGATAACCCTGCCTTCACACGAAGACAATCAATGCAATCTCTTATAGTTTCCAATGACAGTTTACAATTCATGCATTTTTCAGGAATAACGAGACCTGTGGTCATTTTCCTTTACCCCTTACCTTATGTTTTATAATCCACCAATCAGCATCACGACCAGTAAATAATTTAAAATCATTATTATTAACAAATTTTAAAACAGCAAAAACAACACCGAGATAACCACTACCGAAATCATGGCCACCAAGAACACCACCGATTTTAACCTTGGGATAATAAAGTTCTATATCTTTTTTAACACATTCATAATCATGGTTGCCATCTATATAAACAAAATCAAGACTATTATCAGCAAATCTGGACATAGCATTGAAAGAATAATCTTTAACAAATACGACTTTATCTTGATACTTCTTTAACATTTTTTTAGCTATTCTATATTGATTCCTAGTATCAGCTTTTTTATTAACATCTTTTTGTTCATAAACCTCATATGGATCAATACAATATAAATATTTAATAGGTAAAACACAACACATAACCTGTGCATTTGCACCAATAGAAGTACCGATTTCAATACCAATTAATTCAATATCTTTATATTTATCAAATAAAAAACCTGTCATACCTCTTATGAAATAATGAGGAACATATCTCTGTCCAAAACCCATCAATCTATGAACCATCTCATAATAGATTTTATCTTTAAGATTAAAAAAATCAGAAAGCACAGGTTCTCCAATCATTTGAAATCTATAAGCCATAACTTATTCACTATCCATATCTAACAAATTTTCTCTGTTTTTCTCTAACTTTTAATCTATTTAAACAATCATAAAACCCAAAAAAAAGATAATAAGGCAAAAATAATAAATAAAATAAAGAAATAAAAAATATTTGTCTTTTTTTAAGCATCTGCATACATTCATAGTTAGTATATACATTCATAGTGTAATCTTTCATCTTTTTTTTCATAATTTTCCTTTCACCATTACCTTACAACAAATTATGCTTTTTTAATAATTCCTTTAAATCAATATTATGTTCTGCAATTCTTACAATTTCTGCATACCAAAAAGTCCACACAATGATAAACCAAATAGCCAATATATATATATATATTAATTTTATTCTACTTTATTTATCTTTCATATCTTCTCTTTTTATCCACAAATCCTTAATATTCTCATCTCTTATCTTATATCTAGTTCTAAGTTTATTATATTTCAAATGTTTCTCAAGCGACCAGTTTTTCTCAGGAATCACCCAATTTTCGCCATACATTGTTTTTAAATAACCCTTATAATCTGACATTATATTAAAATCCATCCCATAAACATTAATCTTTTCCATATTCTCAAATGATGAATACGATAAAACCTCAAATTTTTTTATATATAAAATCAAACCACGATAATATGGAGCAAAAAAATCATAAATCCTGTTTTTTCCATATCTCCCAAATATCCTATAAAACAGGTTATTGTCAAAAAATTTTAATAGAACTGCTTTATCCATATCTTTTGCCCAGAAGGAAATACCTGCATGAAAATCATAAGGTCCCTCTTTTTTATAAAATACACTTATATGACAATATTTACAAACAAGTCCAGAGTCCCCCATTCCATAACCTAACTTATCAAACTCTTCTTTAAGACTTAATACTTTATAATAATCATGATACCATGCTCCAAAGTCTAGATCTGCATCCCAGGGCATAATATGTTTTCCTCTAACAAATCCTAATAAAGTTCCATATATTGGAAAAAATCCGATATCATTTTTATCAAGCATTTTTTTAAAATCTGTAAGCATCTTTATTTTCCTCTTCATATCCATAGTTATTGCTCCTTTAAACTATAATTTCTTTCGGATATTTCTGTGCAAGATGAAAATCTTTCAAAACATCATAATTTTCATCCTTAAAAATAACTGTATTATCTAAAGCCCAATTGTATATCCTAAATGCAAATTTAGTATTTTTTTCTATCCATGGGTGCATCCATTTTGCATAATGCATAGTCTTGCAAATGCGATTAAAAAATAATGATCTGTATTTTTTTAAAGATCGATGACGTAAGTATTCCTCTACCCGCATCTGAATAGGCATCCACTTTTTCTGGAAATACTCTCCCTCATTACTTATTTTTATTTTCTGTTCGTTAGTCCTACGGGCTACATTTATATCTTCATCATGAATGCGATAATGAATTCCAGCTGTTTCTTTTGTAGAAATAATAGTGTGCCCTCCCTTTAGAACTGAGAGAGTTGAATCAAAATCAATACGGTAACTTCTAAATGTCTCATCAAATAAATTCATCTCATCTTTTAAAATACTTCCTCTAAAGATGTGGAAATAGCTTAACAGCATTCCATATTCTATAATCATTGGTGGTATCCCTACTAAATTTCCTCGGTTTGGTTCCTGGGTTTTTAAACTAACAAGCCCTATTTGTTTTTCTTTATCCATAAGTTTGCAGGCTTTAATGAATATTTCTGGTATAATGACAATATCATCGTTACCAATGAAAATATAATCTCCTTTTGCAATCTTAAAAGATTCATTATAGGCTTTCGTTACCCCTGTTAGTTTTCCCTGTTCAATTAATTTAACATGGTTGTTATCGATTTTTCTTAAATATTCGAGAGTTCCATCTTTCGACCCACCATCTGCTACGATTATTTCATATGGATAATCTCCAAATTTATCAATAATTGAATCAATACATTGTTTTAGATGTGGAAGTCGGTTATAAGTTGGAATACACAAGCTGATCATGAAAATTACTACCTCTTATCAAACTTTTTAAAATAGCCATGTAACACGTCACTGATATAAGTTATATCCTGGTCTGTTAGGTATTGATGTATACCAAAATGAAGACCGTTTTTACCCACATACTCTGCAACAGGGAAATCACCTGATTTATATCCCAAAAATTCAAAGGCTTTATGCATTGTCGGCAAACTTCCAAATAAGGTTTTACATTGAATTTCTTTTGATTCTAAGAACTTGTATAATTTTTTACAATCATATTTTTCATCTTTTAAGATAAGCGGAAAAGCATGCGGGCACACTATTTCATGAGGTTCCTCCTTTATAAAATAAATGCAATCTTCTAAATCTTTTGTTAAGTCTAGTAATTTATACAGATTATCTTTACGTTTTTTAAATGTTTCATCAAAACAGCCGATGCCCTCTATTCCGATTGCTGCTGTTAAATCATTCATTCGAAGATTTAGTCCAAAACGTTGAAAATCAAAATATATCGAACCCGTCGGCCTTCCATGTGTCTTTACTGATCTAACAATTTCTGCTATTTTATCATTATCTGTTACAACCATTCCTCCTTCTCCACAAATAACTAGATGCGCAACATAGAAACTAAAAGCACCCATATCGCCGATTGTACCGACATACTTACCCTTATATTTCGCACCATGGGCTTCACAAGAATCTTCAATTACTAATAAGTTGTGTCTCTCTGCTATTTCTAATATTTTATCCATATAGCAGGGTTTACCCATTAGATGTACAGGCATTAAAGCCTGGGTTTTTTCTGTTATTACGCCCTCAATTTTTTTTGGATTTATATTAAGTGTTTCAAGTTCAATATCTACAAATTTAGGTGTAAAACCAGCTGCTAAGACCGCATTAGCTGTTGCAACAAATGTTGTTGCTGGAACAATTATTTCATCTCCACGTTTTGCACCGAATTCATATAGAGCTGCAAGAGATGCCAGACAAGCATCTGTTCCTGAGCTTGTTGCAATAGCATGATTATATCCAAATTGTCTCGCAAATTTTTCTTCGAATTCTTTTACATTAGACCCTTCAGTAACCCAGTTTTTATCTAATGCTTTCTGAATCCGGTCTCTAGCTATATCTCCTATAATTAAATCACCAAAACTTATCCTCATTTCCTTTATTCCCCAATTGTATAGTAAATTATTTGACTACCAAGTTTTTCAAATCTAAAAGGAACATATAATAGGTTTTTTAACTTCTTCATAACATTTTTTTGTTTATCTGGTTCTACAAAAATGAGTATAAATCCTCCTCCTCCTGCTCCTAGGAGTTTTCCACCTAAAGCACCGGCTTTAATTGCATCATTATAGATTTTATCTATTTCATTTGTAGAGATTTTATCAGTTAATTTTCGTTTTATCATCCAATTTTCATGTAAAAGCTTGCCAAAATCTGTTAAATCAGAATTTTCATTTAGTATAACAATTGCTTCATCTACCATCTCAGCCATTCTCTTTAGTTCTATTTTTTTATCTTGAGTTTTTTTAATTTGTTCATGAGCAATTTCAGAAGCTGTTCTTGAAAACCCAGTAAAAAATAACATCATATGATCTTTAAGAGCCTGAAATTTTTCTTCACTCAATGTAACTGGTTGAACCTTAAATTCTTCTTCACCATTAAATTCTATTTTATTAAAACCTCCAAAAGCAGCTGTTATTTGATCTTGAGATCCAACATTTTCCTTTATCATATTTTGCTCTATATGTATTGCATCAAAAGCAAGCTGCCTCTTTGTAACCATCTTACCCTTTAGCGCGTAAAGAGCATTCAGCAAACCTACTGTAAATGAGGAACTTGTTCCAAGACCTGCTCTTGCTGGAAGATCACCATCATGATGAATTTCTACACCACGATCAATTTTCATAAATCTCAATGTCTCTCTTACTGAAGGGTGTTTGATTTCAGAAATATTTTTTGTGTATTCTATTTTAGAATATACTATTCGATTTCTATGATTAAAAAAGGGTGGAAGATATCTACATGTAATATAACAATATTTATTAATTGAGGTTGCTAAAACTGCTCCTCCATGTTTTTTATAATGAACAGGATAATCTGTTCCACCACCAAATAAAGAAATCCTAAATGGCGTTCTACTAATTATCATAATTTTCTCCTTCTAAATATTTTATCCCTCAATAGAAGTAATCTTTTCTAGTAAGTTACTATAGATTTTATATGATAGAACTTCTGACATTAATATTCCTCTTTGATTATTTCAAATTATTTTTATCTAATTTTCATATTATTAATCTATACAATAATTATTTATTTGATAAGTTACTTCTTCTAATTATTTGATACCCTTTTATTAATTCTTTAATTCCCTGCTGTAGTGAACGTTCTGGTTTAAAACCTGTTGATTCAATTTTTTTGTTACTTACAATGTAATCTCTTTTATCTGGATCTTCACCAATTTTTGCTTCTACAAAATAAAAATCAGGAACTTGTTTTTTTATTTCTTCGCAAAGTTCCCACTTACTTAGATTTGCATCACTTAAACCAACATTATATGGTTCATTTTTCATATTTTCAAAGTTATTTATACAATGAATAAATGCTTTGGCAACATCCCTTATATAAATATAATTTCTTTTAAAGTGAGATTCAAATAATATAACAAATCTGTCTGTAACAGCGCGATATGTAAAATCATTTACTAGTAAATCAAGTCTCATTCGAGGACTTATTCCAAATACAGTTGCAAGTCTTAATGTGATACTATTTTTTGATTTCAAAATTTCTTTTTCAATATCTACTTTTAACCTTCCATATAATGATATTGGATTAAGTGGTGTTTCTTCAGTACAATATATATCTTTTTTACCTATGCCATATCCACTGTTTGTAGTTGGAAAAATAATTTTTTGATTTTTATCTTTTAAATCTAAAATCATTTTTATAGCATCATAATTTGTGGTTTTAGCTAACAATGGGTCTCTTTCGCAGGCTGGGGCCCCAACTATACATGCCATTGGTAAAATATAATCAACATTTTTTAAAAATCTGGAAATCAAGTTTTTATCTCTGGCATCACCATTAATTACTGTTAGATTATCTTTATAACAAACATCAAGCAAAGAATTTTGTTTATACATAAAATTATCTATTACTGTTACATCATGATCTAGTTTGAGCAATTCTGGAACTAGGACGGAACCAATATATCCAGCTCCTCCAGTTACTAATATTTTCATTTTATTCCCTCTTTTTATTTAGTTGAATATAAATCAGCAACTTCAATAATTAAAGTTGATTTTTCATTTTTATCATCAAGGGCTATCTTGTATGTAGGAACAATTTCTTTGCTCTTAGTTAATTTAATAACTTTAACGTTTTTCAATATACATTTAAATGCATCTGAATAATCTGAACAATGTTGAAGACCAGGATATAATGGTTTTGTGCTACCAATTGCCGTTCTAATAATTACTTTTGGTTTGAATTGACCGCAAGACATTTCCTCGATTTTATCTAAATGATTAACTAGTTGATTCATTGCAATTATTAAAAAATCAATTCTTGGATAGATGGAAACAGGTATATATCCTTCTAAAGAAAGCCCTATAGACATACCCATTTGTGCATCCTCAATCAATGGAAGTTCAATTTTCCTTGAAATATCAACATATTTTAAAGAAGTAGACATAATACTTCCTGGATAAACTATATTTTGTCCGATAAAAATAACTCTATCATCTTCAGCGAGAAGATTCATAGCTTTTGTTAATTCATCTTTATATGTCATTTAAAAAACCACCCAAGATCCACAACCCTGATGCGGATAAACTCGTTCATATTTATATCTAATAATATTTGGTTCAGAATTGCTTTCTCCCCAGACTTCTTGGGTAGGTGTATTAACACTCACCCCATTATCTTCAATAACAAAAACAATCGATAGATTATGACGAGATGCATATTTCATACATTCATGCGTAATACCCATTTCAACGGTCATATCTCCTATAAAAGCCCAAACTTTTTCTTTTTTTTTCTTTCTTTTTATTGCCATTGCAGCACCAACTGCAATAGGTAAAATACCTCCCATAATAGCTGAAGCGAAGAATTTATGTTCTTTATTATAAATATGTATACTTCGTTTTTGCAATATTTCGTTTTTTAACCAATTTTTATCTATACCTTTCAATAGCGCATGGTAATGGCTTCTATGTGTAGAAAAAACCCAATCATCTTTTTTAACATCTTTAAAGATTTTTATTAATGGCTCTTCACTTCCGACTGATAAATGAACAGGAGCGAAAATTTTTTTATCTAGAAATAATTGTTTTATTTCTTCTTCAAAATCTATCAATTCTTGTTTATTCATCAGATCTCCTCTATATTCTTTTCAAACCATTGATAAGTTTTTTTTATCCCCTCAGATAATGGAATGAAATCAAAATTCTCAATTATATTGTTAAGTTTATCATTTGATATATCTTTTCGATATTGTCCATCTGGAGAGAATTTGTCAAATTCTATTTTAATATTTAGATTTATAGCTTTTATTGCTATTTCAGCAATTTCTTTAATTGAAAGATTTTCTTTAGTTGCTATGTTTACAGGCTCTTCATCATCATATTTATCTAGTAGATAAAGAAGTATTTTTGCAACATCTTCTGAGTATATATATTGTCTAAGTGGTTTTCCTGTACCAAGTAGTTTGATACTTTTTTCCTTGTTTTTATTTGAGTAGTAAATTTTTTTAATTAAAGCTGCTAAAAAATGACTTTTATCATCTTCAAATTTATCATGGGGTCCATAGATACTACATGGTATAACTGCACAATATTTACATTTGTACTGTTTTCTATATGCTTTAATTTGCATGTGTAGCAGGCGTTTTGAATATCCATAGGATAGATTTGTAGGTGCTGGAAGTCCTTCATGTAATTGATCTTCAGCCATTGGATATTTTTTAGCAATATCTGGATATGCACAGTTGCTCAAAGTAGTTATCAGTTTTTCAACATTATTTTCATAAGCATAATGAATTACATAACTATTCATTAAGACATTTTGATAAAGAAACTCAGCTGGATGATTTATATTATCAATAATACCTCCAACTTTTGCTGCCAGATGAATTACTCTAGTTGGTCTATGTTTTTCAAACATTGCCTTTACATTTTTTTCTTTAGTTAAATCATAATCCTTTGAACTGATGTAGATTGCATCTGGATATATTTTTTGTAAGGCATTACCTAATAAACCAGATCCACCTGTTACAAGAAGTCTCATACAATTTTTCCTAATTTAAATATCTCAGTTGATAATATCTTTAAGTTTTTAAATATCTTGGTATAGAACAACTAAATATCTAAAATGCATCTAACACCCAAATAAAAATTCTTGCAAACAAAGTCTGGTTTTATGTTAGATGCTTTCATTTCTTTTTCAACTTTTT
>Ga0315285_10009172_pt1 | contig 10118 bp, 5 predicted proteins | sample YL17G09_36_MG_FD_203698 | JGI IMG/M metagenome (GOLD analysis project Ga0315285, IMG submission 203698) | Sediment microbial communities from Yellowstone Lake, YNP, Wyoming, USA - YL17G09_36 | ecosystem: Environmental > Aquatic > Freshwater > Lake > Sediment | place: USA: Wyoming | collected... | reverse complement strand
TTCGAGTCCCCTCTTCGGCATTCCCCCATCCTGCCTGAAAGGGCGGTCCATATCAGGGGAGGGCGTGTTCATTCTATATCATTTTATATCAAAGTATTCAATCTTCCACAATAAAATGATGGCAAATTTGGGGACAAAAAAAGCCCCCCAGATGACGCTGGAGGGCTCGGGTAGTGAAACGGACAGTGAACACCGTGTTTGCCTATCATAATCGATCCTGGGGCACCTCGGGCCCAAAAACAGGCCCGTAAATACGAAAAGCCGGCCCCCTTTCGAGGAACCGGCCCCGTGCCCTACTTTTTAGACTATATGCCCCATTAGGCGCATAATGCGGTCGAAATAGCTTTGATTTTCGCCGTGATGCAATTAATGTCCGTCGTTTTGGGTAACATTTCGTAGGTGAAGTCGTTGCCATAAAGTTTCGTTATCTTCACGATCTCGGCCCAACGAGTTGCCGATGGCCGGGTCTGAACCTTGCCGTTATATGTGGTCGTGTCACACTTGCTGTCACCGTTCCAGACGCCGTTATCGGCTAACCAGAGCCGAATTCCGTTGTTCCTTCGGCGCCCCCACCAACTGAGTGCCTGGTCGAGCTGATTCGGGACAGCGGGATAGCCTTTCCCGCCGACGCCGTGAACCTCCCGCCAGATGGCGAGCTTCGTCGCTTTGTCAAACGCATCCTCGGTCATTCCCTTCAACTTACTCTGGACGTCATTTGTGTCCAAGTATACTCCGTTGACGTATTCGGCAGGTTCCATCGTTGCGCCGTAGGTCATCTTCTTTGGATCGAGGCTGAGCTTTTTTATCATCGGGAATATGGCGTTCTTGGCAATCCCCAGCATGCCGGGTTTGTTCATCTCGTTGCCCCACGACCAGCAAACGCCGAGTCCCGCGAACTCGGTATAGCATTTCTGAATCCAGGTCTTGATGAACGGATATGCCTTCACGTCGTAACACGTGGTGATCCCCTGCACGTTCGTGGCCCAGGGACTCCACTTTGCGTAGCCGCCTGCGAACTGGCATTGATCCATCCAGCACCACCAGGTTTTCAATCCGCGTTTCTTCGCGATCTCGATGGCCTTGCGAGCGATGGGAAAGTACCACGCGTTGAAATGGGCGAGATCGAACTTGCTGCCGAGGACGACGTAGGGCTGGAACTGCGAGCGGATACCGTAGGGATGCGTCTCCCACGGTTCCCACGGCAGGAGCCGTAGCCCTGTCGCTCCGGCGGCGCGTATCTTTGCAAGATGGTCATCCAGTGCTTTCTCATTCAGCGTCCACTTGTCCGTCGTCCTGTCATAAGTCAGGAAACGAGGATCGCCGAGCAAAACGAGCAGGCCATAGATTATTTGCCTCACGTTCCTTCCTTGTCGTCTTGAATCATTTATATTATCCTGGTTAAAAACTAATAATGACGGCCTTTCCATCACCGCCCGCCCCAGAGTTTGCGTTTTCTGATCCACCGCCACCGCCCCCCGGTTGGGTTCCAGCCGTTCCTGTGGCAACATCTGTTGCTCCTGCCCCACCCGCGCCGCCAAATACCGATGTCCCCCCGGCTGATGGAGTTCCGGTATCTGAACCACCACCACCTCCTCCACCGCCATAGAGGGAATCCCCCCCGACCCCATTACCGGTCGTTGCCGTTCCTCCCCCGCCGCCGCCACCGCCCCAACCCGAATCTCCGGCGGCTATCGGACCTGCCCCACCCCCGGAACCACCACCGAATGAGGAGTGCCTTCCGACTCCGGTTGTTGCAGTATAATATCCTCCCGCAGGTCCACCTCCCGTTCCTCCGGCAGACCCACTTCCGACAGAACCAACCGATTTCGTTCCACCGCCCCCGCCCCCGCCATAAACCGACGTTACCGCACCACCCCCACCACCACCGTATGCCGTGAGATAGGCCCCGAATGTCGTATTCCCACCAACGTTTCCTGCCGTATCATCTGATGTTTGAGCGGCCCCGCCAGTTCCAATGATTACGGAAACCGGATTGGATAAATCTGCATAGTCAAAAACTTTTTCGATATATGCCCCGCCACCACCACCGCCACCCCCATCGCCTGCACCCCCACGGCCTCCAGAACCACCGGCGGCCCAAATACGCACCAGACACCATCGTGCCCCCGATACCTTATTCCAATTAGTTGCCCCGGTTGCCGTGATCGTAGTCGTGCTTATTGCCACGGCAGGAATATCCGTCGCCGTAGCGATACTCAATACACCCACAGCACCCGTCGTTGTATTCTTAACTATCCCGGTTGCCAATGCACCCAGGGATTGCTCAGCAGATAAACCGGCATTGACTTCCTGAACGATATATTTGGCGTCGGTCGGCGCACCACCACCCCCGCCCGCCACGGGAATCCATTTGCCCGATGCGGCATCCCATGAAAGGAAATCGTCGTCATTCGGCGCTGCGGCATTAACGTCCGTGTGATTCACGCCCCCGAGGGTATGTCCAGCGACACTGGATGCACTAAATACCAGACCATCCGCCGTGCCATTGACAACAACGAATTCGGCCTCGTGGCCCACATAATCGGCTTCGTCAACATCGGTTAGGCTCAGAAAGGTTCCCCCACCTCCGGGCGCTATCCAAGATCGAACACCAGCATCGGTCGAGGACAGAACGAAGCCGGACGTGCCGGGGTTTCCGAGTGCTGGTTCAAAGGCGGATATGTTGGCCCAGCTCGGAATGGCCCCCGTATTTCCGGCAAGATATTGTCCGGTCGCCCCCACCGCCGCCAACTCCCCGATGGTATTTGCCGAAGTCGCTACGGGTAATCGATAGGCCGTCGCCGCATTGGGAAGAATGAGCGTTGACCAGAGGGGTGCCGTCGTGACGCCTCCGCTCCGAAGATATGACCCGGCGGCGACATCGGCAAGTTGTGCCAGGGTCGTCCCGGCGGACGCGTAAAGCATATCGCCGACGGCATAGGACGCCAGGCCCGTGCCCCCGTGATCGACGGGCACGGTTCCGGTCGAAACCAGTTTCTTACTTCCATCCGTGAAAACCGGATGGGTGGCGGTAAGCCCTGAATCGGTAATGTTGGCAAAGATCGGACTTGCTGTCGTTATTACACTCTGGCCCCAAGTAATTAAACACGCAGAATCAACGGCGAAATGACCAGCCGCCGCCGGACCCGTTCCTGGGAAGGTCAAGGAATAAGATGCGGTAATGGCCGCCGGAGCGTATAGGCCGACATAATCCGTCGCACCGACTGTCCCATCTTCCATTAATTGAAATCCATCCCTCGCTCGGAAAAGCGGGTAAGAATCGACAGCCGATCCATCGGCATAGGCACGAAGCATAGGTCCGCGACCCGGAATTACCGTTGCCCTGACAATGGTTCCAGAAAGGCATAATCCTTTTGGAAGAATCAATCCATCGTCATCGCTTCCATAATCGCAAAATCTGGAAACATAAGTTCCGTCCAATAAGAACTTTTGTATTTTTGCATCCCAATTTGATCTGCCGTCAGAGGCATAAAGATATGTTCCGTCTGAACAGATACCTCCGGGTGTATAAAATTCTCCATTCCCCGTTCCGTAAACGCCAAAGTCACTTACATAAGTTAAATCTGAACAAGAATATTTGAAAAATGGAGAGGGGACCGAACCAAGATTGCTGTTCATTATATATAAATAACCCCCCGCCGCGCAAATGCCGACAAGGGTTGCACTGTCTATGTGACCATCATTTAGAACGCGGGTGTCCAAGCTTAAATCATTGCAATAGTGTTTGAATATTCTATACGTTGGTCCGGCACTTTGGATTGTATAAACGTGTGTACCGTCAGTACAAATTCGGTCGGGGTTATTGAGTCCTGGTCCGGCGGTTTCGGCGACATAACTAAGGTCCGAACACAACCGCTTGACAATCCTGTTGTTGCCCCGGTCAGTTATATAAAGATGTATCCCATCCGTACATATTCCGCGTGGAGTATCAAAATTATCATTACCGGAACCATGCGAACCAATTTTTTCAACATAACTCAGATCAGAAAGAAGATGTTTTTTTATTCGGTCATTGACAGCATCCGTAACATAAACCCACGTTCCATCAGAACAGATGCAATAGGGTTGATCAAATTGGTTGTTACCGTTTCCCGTTGTTCCTATTTCTGCCTGATATGTCCCATCGGCAACCAGGTGTTTCTTGATTCTGTCGTTTCCGAAATCGACTATTAATATATAAACATCGTATGAAATATCTAATTCATAAGTTTCTTCGGATACCGTATTCGTCAGAATGTCTCCGATGCACAAGAGCCAATCATTCGATAGGCTGTCATCGAGTCCGTACGTCCATCTGGTGACGGGTGTCGCCCCGACGGCGAACTGATGAACGCAATCGACCTCAGCATCCGTCAGGTTTCTAAGTTTCAGGATCGGGGTCGTCGGATTAACCGTGACGTAGGGATTGAATTCCAGTCCGTCCTCCGCCGCGTTCACGCTCGGCAATTCGCCCGTCGCGCCGGCATACGTCTGCGGCACGTCCGCAAGCTCGACGAAGTTTTTAACCGCATCCACATCGTCTGATTCGTGCTGAACGATACTCGCGCCCGAGATAGCCCGCGCCAGTTTCCGGCGCATGGCTTCGACTTCGCTCCGCGTTGCAAATTGTGGACCGATACTCATGACATCCTCAGTAGGTTTGCGTGTCCAGGACGCAAACGATTTCCGTCGATGCCGTCCCCGGCTTCTTTGTGAGTTTTACGATCCTGAACAGCACGCCCGCGAGCGCCCCGCCCGCGTAGGCCGCATTTGTACGCGTGAGTTTAACCTTGTCCTTTCCCGGCACGAGGTTCAGGCCGTACCCTCGGATCTCGAATGTCACCTCCAGGAGCGGCGTCTCATACATGCCGAGATAGGATGCGGCCAGCGTTGCCGCGTTCGCCCCGGATACGAGATATGTTTCAATCTCCATCGTCTCGTCGGTTCCGTAGACAAAGCGTGCTACGTTAGAGTCATCCTCGGCAACCTTGAACTCCTGAGAGTCCGGAGTCTCGGCATACTTCACCTTAACGACGGACCTCACCGCCGAGAAGTTGCGCCGTATGGAGAACGATAGAAAATGTTCATCGAAAAAGTGAGGGCGGACTTCCGCGATATCGGCCGCATAGACCGTTGGTGCGTATGTGCCGTCGTGGAGCGGAATAAATTTGAACAACAAGGAGGTTTCCAGTTTCCCGACAATCTCTCCAAAAGTCGTGTCGCTGTCGATATAGGTCGCAATGGCCTGCGTCCGCTTGGTCTTAAAATCTGCAAGCGCCGTCGGATCGAGAATGGAGGGTGCCCTCTTGAGTTGCGTCACGACCAGGTCTTCCAGCATGTCCGCGCCGTCAACGATAGTTACCGGGAGTTTTAGCGCCAATGCGTTCGCACTTCCAAGACAGGCATTAGCCGCGATTATATTTAGATCCGTCGATGCCGCGGAACCATCGGGCAGCGCCCCGGCTTCCCATCCCGCGAGTGCATTGATAAAGGCGACAAGTTCAGTTAGCGTGTCTTTGTCTGCGTCAGCAAAGGTCAGAGTATTCGTTCCGGCGCTCGTCCCGCCCGTGATAACGAGAACGATGGTCGTCGCCGTCACTTGAACCGTTGCCGCCGTGGCATCGGTCGCAGAACAGTAAATCCACATGCCGATCCGTTCTGCGCCTTCGATATCACAATACAGTGCCGATAGTTCGACCGCCCGAAGCGGCCATTCTACTTTAGGCCAATTCCATCCCGACGTCCCGATAGCAAGTGCGGTACTCTGCGCCCCGACCTGTGTTTCCGGAGAATCGTCGGATAGTATCTTGATGGTGATGTTCCCCGTAGCCGTTCCAATGCGTTGGTATTCGAGTTTAATCTTTGTCAAATAGAATGCCGACGTGACGACGAACTTTTGCGCAAGCCTCGTTCTCAGCAGGGTCGCCGTCGGATCGTCTCGAAGTGCAAGTTGGGACCATGTGGTTTCCCTGCCCGGCGCTATTCGGCGCGTATCTTTCGCATCGAGCGAGTCTCTCCCATATATCGTATGTTCCAGGTAATGCGTTGCGTCCTCGGTCCATGCTCCGCCCCCGACCCCATCGATGGAATAAGATACCTGCTCGGCGGCGGTTTTGTTCCATCGGCTGAACCGTATATAGTTCGATCCGCCGGCAACATAATCGGCTGCGATGACAAACCAATATGTGCCGGCCACCAGATACGGCGTCGTGGCAACGGCGATAGTCAATTCCCCGTCCGCTAAATCCTCGACATAATCGGCGGGCAAGAGCGTTTCGCGTTCCGTCCTTACGGCCGTAAAATCATGGATGGCATGATCTGCGCATTTGTACGTACTGAGAGTCGTATCGATACATACCATCGGGATATTTTCCAACACACCGTAAGCCAGGGGGATAAACGCGCCGTCGGCATTATCTTCAAGGTTCGGGTAGTCCGGGGCAATGGCCTTTTTATAGTGATTTTTAGGAAGTTTCGTATTCAGCACAACATCATTCCTGGAACCGCCGGGGGTCTTCCGTCTCGAACGTCACCGAACCGTCCTCCCAGGCATTGCCGCCCGTGTAGCCGTCGAATAACTTGGTATATGCGGCATAGGCATCCCCATATTTCCCGAACAGCACCCGGATGCGCTTGCCCTCATAGACATAGGCCGCAAGCCGGGAGTCCCAGTAATGGGCGTCATTGAGGACGCGAACGGTCCCGAAACTCTGCGCAATCCCGCCCGTCGAAAACTGCGTCGCCTCGAATGACAGGTCGGCAATGGATGATGGATCGAGGAGCGGACGATAAGGATGACTTACGGCATCAACCAACAGATCCACGAGGTCAACCTGGCGACTTGCGATGCGCTCCCAGAAATAAGAGTCTACCAGGAACGTGCCGGCAGTAGACGGTTTAACCCCCGTCGACGTATGGACGTAAAGCCGACTATTCGCGGCGTCCCAGTACCAGGAGGAGGTCGTCGCTTGACACGTCGCCAGATCAGTCATGTCCGGCGCATAGGTCGTGATGATGCCGCTGGAATTCAGGCATTGCTTTACACGGGACGGTTCACCTTCGGGATGTGCGACATAAAAGCATGCCGTGTTCGGTGCGTCGGCAACAGTCCACGTAGCGGCCTCAAGTCTTCGGGCCGGCTCAATCTGTGTAATCCAGGCGAGGTCCTGAGTTGTAAGCGCCGGATTGAATGTCATCAGCGAGCCTCCTCGACGGAAAAATCCATGTCATACGCAAATCCGACGCCGGCAGTATCATAAAATAGAAAATTGAAACCGAATTCGCTGGTGTTTCGGACATAGCGCGTAGAACCGGAATCATAGATATTCTCGACGATAAAATACGGCTTGGTAAATCCGACCTCGGCAAAAATGTCCTCAAAAGTTTCCTTATCCGACTCTTTGACATAGGCGAACTGATATGTCCACGTCTTGTAGTGTGTTCGGCCGGCCGTCGAGAGCTGGCCGCCGACGGAAAGGCCGATCGCGGAGGGGTCGGTTATCTGCATTGAATAGGACGACACATCATAGGCGGGCGCAAAATAAGACCCCAAGAATATACGCCCGACCTTGACATAGGTATCGGTATTTCCGGCATCGGCAATCGTAATCCTCCAGTACCTGAAATTCTGTGGCGTGCTCCAGAAGCAGGTCATGGTCTCGGCAACGATGGGAAGGATAAGTTCCATGTCAAGGGAACCATAGGCCGGATCATCATCCGCCTGGATGCGGATGGATGCGCCCGTACTGAAATTGTGACCCTTGATTACTAACGCCTGAACGCCCGGCGAGGTTGTCTCGAGGTTGGCCGAAACCCATTCGTTTGCCTTGCCGGTTGCTCGCCACGCAAAGGTCGGCCATTCGTTCCGGATATTCTCGACGGGATAATCCGTCGCCTCGGTCGATGCGTCCAGCGTAGCGTCATCGAAAAGGTTATTCCAAAGGAACCGGGTATGCTCTAGTGACATCATGCACCCCCTACCGCGCCCGCGGGCACGCGCATCTGGCCGTGTCGCATGGCATCAGTCAGGAATTCGATGATATATTTATCGCCCCGGGGAATAACGACGGGTCGGATATAGATGGCCGGCTGAGTATTTCCGGGACGATTCGGCGTGATTTGCATGGGCTGCGGACTACGGATAAGCGGGAGGGGAATATCCCTAGGGACTGTCCTCCAAAGCACTCCCATTTTTTCTGCGATCGCTTCGGCATACCCACGAATGGTTTCTAGGACACCATAGGTTTTCTCCGCCCAGTCCACGAGCGGTTTAGGCGGTTTAGGCGGGATAGGTGGTTTAGGCGGGATAAACGGGATAGGCGTGAAAGGTCGATAACCGCCTCCGGGCTCGGCTGGTTTGGGTGTGAAGGGTCGATAACCGCCTCCCGCTAAAGCGAGCCCTATCGCTCCCGTAATCCCAGTCGCAATCTCGCGGATCGCATTTGTTGCGGTCGCGGGCACGGAAGCCGTTGCGAGCTTTGCAGTCGATTCCGCGATCTGTTTCAGGTATCTCGTCGACGCGTCAATCTTCTCGCTGATGTGATAGAGCGCCGCCACTGCCGCACCGATGCCGTCACTTATCTTCCAGGCCGTATTCATTATGTCGAGGATACCGGCTTGGATCGTATCCAACCTCCAGGTTAATTCGCCGATCAGGAAATTATAGGAATTCTGTGCGAGTTCCCACAGGAGCTTCAACCAGTATTCCATCGGGCCGGTGGCCATCTTCTTGCCGAAGATTTTATCTACCAATCCTTTTACAATGGTGAATCCGGCAAAGATGGCGAGTGCCGCCGCCGCTATCAGCATGAGGTCGGGGAGTGCCGCGACGAGGATGCCCGCCGCAGTGGCGATGCCGGTCGCAAGGGCAACTATCGCTCCAGCAATCGCTCCCGTAATCGTTGTGATTGCCGCACCCACTCCCGTCGCCAATCCGGAGATGAATCCGCCGATCCCCGCCCCGATCCCACTTATGAATTCTCCGATGGTTGCACCGAGACCCTTGACGCTTTTCCCAGCCCCCTCAAGTGCACCGACAACCCCGTCTTTGTCCTTGCTGAGAATCTTCTTCGCGAGGTCCGCGATCATGCCGCCGACCGGCTCCAGCATCTTGGTCAGGAAGATCGTCGCCATGTTTTCGCAAGCCGCCGCAAATATCCCCTTAACCTTGAACCAGAGGCTCTCCTGTCGCTCCTTTTCCTTATCCGCCTGTGCCTGCCGCGCCGTGTCTTCAGCCTTCCGAATTTTATCGAGGTCAAGTTGGTGTGCGGCCTGCGCTGCCAAAAGCGCGGCCATGAGTTCGGCTTCTTTGGCCCTTGCTATGACCCGAGCCGCCTCCTCTGCCGCAGCTTGCTTTGCGCGAATGCCTTCAAGTTTTAGTTGGAATGCCTGCGCCCGCGCCTCCGCCGCCTTATCGTATGCTCGTTCCCGTGCTTCTTTTGCCTTATCATATGCTCGTTCCCGCGCCTCTTTTGCCATATCGAACGCCTTCTGTCGCGCTTCCCGTTCGTCCTCGCGTTTGCGTTCCCTGGCCAGCTGTGCATCTTCCCGGGCAATCTGGCGGGCGAGTTTTTCAGCTTCGTATTTCTTCTCTAATGCCAAAAGGGCTGCCGCCCGCTGCTTCTCCGTCATCACCGTGCCGTCGGCATTCCTTTTTTGATTTTCGATGGCCTTCCGTTCACGCTGATATCGCGCATCATATATTTTGTCTTGGGCGGTTTCTTGTCGGCTTCTCTTGATGTCCTCATCTTGTTCAGCCCGCGAACGAAGTTTTTCACTTGCGTCAAAGGCCGACCTGGCGCCCTCTTCTATCGCGTCAAAGGCCGCCCGGGCGCTTTCTTCCGCCTTATCGAAAGATGCCTTAGCCGCATCTGCAACCTTGTCATAGGCCGACCTGGCGCTTTTTTCCAGCGCATCATAATATGATTTGATGCCGTCAAGTTCCTTGTCCAGCGATGCTCGTAAGGCATCGACGCTGGATTCGATAGCGCCCTTCACTTCAGCAAAAGCACCTTCCGCCGCCACGACCATCGCGTCAAACGCGGAACTATCGAATTTAATGTCTATCGCCACGGCTCCGAAAAGTCCCTTGAAGTTAAACAAGCCGACGATGGCTTTGG
>Ga0315285_10009170_pt1 | contig 10122 bp, 3 predicted proteins | sample YL17G09_36_MG_FD_203698 | JGI IMG/M metagenome (GOLD analysis project Ga0315285, IMG submission 203698) | Sediment microbial communities from Yellowstone Lake, YNP, Wyoming, USA - YL17G09_36 | ecosystem: Environmental > Aquatic > Freshwater > Lake > Sediment | place: USA: Wyoming | collected... | reverse complement strand
CTTTTCGGCAGTTTGAAAAGCGTGTCTGTCCCCGCTTTTCGCGGTTCCAACACCATTCTGCCAGTGTTTCACCAATTCCTCTGTCCCCGCTTTCCGCGCCCAAGAATAAGATGCCATTAGCATGACTCACTACAGTAGCATCGCCCTTACCTGAACAGTACGCATTTCCAGCAGGCCGGCGTTGCCGGAAGTCTCGACCTCGGCCGAAGTCGCGACTTCCGGCGATGTCGGCCCCCAAACCCAGACTGCCCCTGAAACTTCCTGCTCTCACTGTACATTCATAATACGACGCGAGTTGTTTTTCACGTCTATGCTATAGTCAAGAACCTGTTCTGGTCACAAAAGTAGAGGCAGATCGAACATGAGCGAGCCGATGAGTGGTGGGACGCGCGGTGGCCGTCGGTATCTGATGATAGCGGGCGTGGTGGTGGCCGTGGTGGGCCTGTACGTTCTGGTACGGGTGAGCCTGGCCCCGGGAAAGGTCGAGGCGCCGCCGCCGGTTCCTGCTTCTGAAGACGTATTAGCACAGGCTGATGCAGGTGAGACGCCCGCACCACAACTTGCACCACAACTTGCAGGCGAGACGCCCGCACCACAATCTGCACCACAACCTGCAGGCGAGACGCCCGCACCACAATCTGCACCACAACTTGCACCACAACTTGCAGGCGAGACGCCCGCACCACAATCTGCACCACAATCTGCACCACAACTTGCAGGCGAGACGCCCGCACCACAACTTGCACCACAATCTGCACCACAACTTGCAGGCGAGACGCCCGCACCACAATCTGCACCACAACCTGCAGGCGAGACGCCCGCACCACAATCTGCACCACAACTTGCAGGCGAGACGCCCGCACCACAATCTGCACCACAACTTGCAGGCGAGACGCCCGCACCACAAAAGACGCAAGAATTGCAGGTCGTCGAGGTGAGCCCGCCGCCGGGCGGGCTGGTTGAAGGCAGCATCAAGATCCGGTTCAGCGAGCCCATCCAGCTTCCGCCTGAAGCGGCGGGGGCGAGTCCTTTGACGATCTCGCCGCCGCTCGAGGGCGAGGCGCTGCTGGGTGCGGATTTCATTGTGTATCGGATTCAGCGTCTTCCTGCCGAGCCGCGAACGTATACGGTTGAAGTTAATCCTCTTATCCAGACGCCGGACGGCCGCCGCGTGGATCACCCCATGCGATACCTGTTCAAGAACTCGAACCGGATCGTCCAGCGGGTCTGGGAGATAGACGGAACGACGCTGGGGATGATGTTTGCCTCGGAGGTCGCGCCGGATACCGTCCAGTCGCACCTCGAGGTGCGGGAAAAAGACCAATTGATACCCGCGACGGTCGAGGCGGGCGAGACGCCGCAGATGGTGCGCGTCAAGATCCCGTCGGGCTTGAACGAGAACGTGGAGGCGGTGATAAAGGGCGGGCTGACGGACGTTGGTGGCAACGTGATTACCGCGACCGACGTCCGGTGCGGATATACCGACGAGCCGCCGCTGTCGGTGACCGAGTTGCAGTGGGAACAATATTCATGGGACCAGCAATCGTTCCGGCTGGTATTTTCCGCCCCGGTGCGCGGCGAAAACCTGGCGAAGGCCTTGAAAGTAACCGATCCCGATGCGGGCGGGCGCGTCCCTTACAACCTCGACACCTACAACACCGCGAACACCCATACCGTCTATTTGGACACGGGCGGGACGCCGCCCGCCAAAATCATCGTCGAGATCTCCGCCGATCTTACCGGCGAGAACCGGGAGCGCATTGTAGCTCCGTACAGCGGCATGCTGGCGGGTCACGAACTGAAACTCGCCGTGGAGAACACGCGCTGGGTGTCGGCGTGGCGCTTTCGCGAAGGGATTTGGCTCCACCTGGAGTTGTCGGGGCGGGTGGACATTGCGGAAATGAGGAAGGCCCTCACAGTCGATCCGCCGGTCGAGGATTTTGGCGTTGAAGGCAACGGCAAAACGTTCAAGGTCACCGGCGACTGGGATTCGGGCGCGCCATATCGGTTTACAATCAAGTCCGGCCTGCGCGACCGCCTCGGGAGCGTCCTGCAAAAGGACCTGACATTCGACCTGGTTGCGGATCAGGTGCCGGGCTACGTTGGTTTTGCCGGCGAAGGCCTGTACTACTTCCCGCGCAGGACCGGTATGGGCCTGCCCCTCGAGACGCGCAACATCAACAAGGTCCAGGTCAAGCTCTACCGGATGTTCCCTAGCAACATTACCGTGGCCGTCAATGACCTCGATGCCGGCTACAGCAACTACTATTTTGACGACCGGTGGAGCGCCGAGGTGGCCCAAACGGAACTGCCCGTGACCGGCCCCGTTGACCGGCTGGTTTCCACGCCGGTGGACGTTGATGCCCTTTTCCCCCAGGACAAGCTGGGCGTGTTCCTGCTGAAGGCGGAGGGCAAAGGCAAGTGGATGGATTGGGAATACCGCGAAGAGGGAGAGAGCGGTCTCGAACTCCAGGAACACACCATCGAGGCAACCAAAATCGTGGTGTGGACCGGTATGGGGGCGCTGGCCCACTGGCAATCGGATGAGCTGGCGGTGTTTGTGCACGACCTCTATTCGCTCGCCCCGATACCCACCGCCAAGGTCACGGTGTTTTCCACCAAGAACCAGGAACTGGGTAGCGCCAATACGGACGCTCAAGGCATCGCGCATCTCCGCACGTTTGACAAGATGCTCGGCGAGCCGCGGGTGGCCGTGATCGAGCGCGAAGGCGACTATACATTCCTGGATCTGCGGGCGCGGGAGGAGGGCCGCGAGGGGCTCGACGAGCACATGCCGCGGTACAACCGCGACGGGTACGACGCATTCATCTACGCCGACAGAGAGTTGTACCGGCCGGGCGAAACCGTCCATGCCCACTGGCTGGTCAGGACGAATTACGGGGACGCCGCGCCCAACGTGCCGCTGGTGGTAACGGTTGTGCGGCCCAACGGCCGCAACCTCCTCTCCCAGCCGACTGTGCTGTCGGACATGGGCACGGGCGGGCTGGACATTGCGACCGAGAAGGTGTTCCAGACGGGCAAGTACACGGTTCAACTGACCGTGCCGGGAAACTCGATGGCGATCGGCAGCTACCAGTTCAGCCTCGAGGAGTTCGTGCCAAACAGGATCAAGACCCAGGTGAAACTGACCGAAACCCGGTGGCTGTCGGCGCAATCGTATCCGATCATGGTGACCGCGCAGCACCTGTTTGGCGCCCCGGCATCGGATCGGAAGGCGGAGGCGTTGGTGATTTTCCGCCGCGGCGAATTCAAGCCCGAGAACTGGAAAGAGTACACGTTCGACAACGACTCGCAGTTCTTGCCGGAGCCGGTGCAATGCGGGGAGGCGAGGACCAACGCCGACGGCGAGGCCGCATTCAGGTTCTCGTACACGGCCCCCGCAAAAGCCACGTTCCCGATGAAAGCGCTGGTGGTGGGGCGGGTGTTCGAACTGGGCGGGAGGCCCGTGAGCTCGATGTCCGAAGCCACGTTCTTCCCCAGCGACGTGTGCCTGGGCATAGCGACCGCGAAACCGGCCGCGGGCGAAGGCATCGAGGTGCTCGCGGCGGCGGTGAAGTCCGACGGGGCGCCCGCCGAACTCGACAAAGTGACCGTGACGCTCGAGCGCGAGGTCTGGAACTATTACGTGCGCCGCTACTACAGCCACCACGAGCCAAACTGGTCCGAAACATTCGAGCCGGTCGAGACGAAGGAGGTGCCGCTGACCGGCGGCAAGGGCAGCGTCGTGTTTAATCCGGAGGGCTGGGGCTACTACCGCGTGCGTGTCCATTGTGCCCAGACGCCCCAATTCAGCACGGTGTCATTTTACAACTACGGCGGCGAGTGCCAGGTCGTCACGGGCGCGCGGCCAAGCCTGATCAAGCTGACGCTGGACAAAGAGTCGTACGCGCCGGGCGACGAGGCGGTGGTGCGGATCGAATCGCCGTTCGACGGCAAGGGCGTGGTGGTGGTTCAGGGCGAGGAGATCCAGGACTTCATCCCGGTGGACATCCGGGACAAGGTGGGCGAGGCCCGGATCGCGTTGAGCCAGAAACAGTGTCCCAACGTGTGGATCGAAGCCACCGTGATCCATGCGGTGCAAGAAGACCGCAGGCAGGTGTATCCGTTCTCGAGTTTTGCCATGGCCAACGTTCGCGTGCTCGACCCGAAGCGCCGGCTCGAGGTCGAGTTGCCGGCGTTGCCCGAAGAGATCCGGCCCAAGACGACCGCGCAGTTCCAGGTGTCGGTGCACGATTCGGACGGTGCGCCCGCCGAAGCGGAACTGACGCTCGCTGCGGTCGACGAAGGCATCCATCTGATCACGAACTACCAGTCGCCGAAACCCTACGAGTACATGATGCGGCCGCGCCAGCCCGATTTCCGCAGAGCCCACTACTACGACAAAGTAGCCTACGATTTCGACAAACCCCAGATCGGCGGCGACGCACTCCTCCGCGACCTCCAAAAAAGGCTGCCGTCCGTCGATGAAAACTGGATCAAACCCGTGGCGCTGTGGTCGGGCGTGGTGCGCACCGACTCCTCGGGGCTCGCCACCGTAACGATGGACGTGCCTGAGTACACCGGCCAGTTGCGGCTGGTGGCGGTGGCGTGCACGCCGCGGGCGGCTGGCGCGCAGTCGGCTAACCTCTACGTGCGGCGCCCCTACATGCTGCGAACCAGCATGCCGCGTTTCATGCTGCCGGGCGACGTCGCGCGCTGCCGGGCCGTCGTGTTCAATAACACCGATTCGCCGTGCAAGGCGGACGTGACGTGGTCGAGCGGCGGGACTATCGCGTCGGGCGGGGGCAGCGGCTGTCTCAATGTCCCGGCGCATGGCGAGAACGTGGTGATCGCCGAGTTCACCGCGGCGCAGGCGATCGGGCAGGGCGAAATCCGGTGGCAGGCCGTCGTAACGGATGCCGCCGGCGTCGAGGTCGAGCGGCTCGAGGAAGTGGCGCCGATGCCCGTCAGAGCGCCGGGGAGCTTTCAATCGCACCATGAGATGATCGTGTTGAAGCCGGCCGAGTCCCGCGAAATCAAGAACACGTTCTTCCTCGACGACCAGCGGACCGAGATGGCGCTGACGGTAGGCGGCTCGCCGCTGCTCCGGCTCGAGAAGGCGCTCGAGTACGTTGCCGGCTACCCCTATGGGTGCGTCGAGCAGACGACGTCGCGCCTGTTGCCGATGTACCTGCTGCGGAAAAACCAGTCGCTCATGCCGTCCGTGATCGAACCCAACCAAATCGACGCCTACATCAAGGCGGGCATAAGCCGGCTGTTCCTGATGCAGACGGCGGGCGGCGGGCTGAGTTTCTGGCCGGGCGGCTACCAAGCCTACGACTACGGCTCGGTTTACGCGCTGCATTTCCTGACGCTGGTGAAGAACGGCAGGGAATTCGAGTTGCCGGAGCAGAATTTCGATGCGCTGCAGGACTACGTTCGCGGAATCGCGTTCAACCCGTCGATCGGGGACGACTCGCGGCTGTTCGTGCGGGCCTACGCCATCTTCGTCCTCGCGCTGGGCGGCGACCTCAAGGCCGTCCAGCAGATCCAGCGGTTCGACGCCATCAAGATGCCGCGACACGCCAGTTACCTCCTCGCCGCGGCGCTCGCACAGAATACCCAGGACATGGACCGGGTCAAAATGTACCTCGCCAAGGCCCCCAAACAGCCTTACACCATCCAGGAAACCGACCGCAGCCTCAATTCGGAAATCCGCAACACCGCCATCGAGCTGCTGGCCCTCGTGCGGATGAAAACCGATCCCGACGAGGCCAACAAGCACGCGCAGACCCTGGTCGACTTCCTCGCCAAACGCCACTACGGCACCACACAGGAAAGCGCCTTCATCATCACCGCGCTGGTCGAGTATCTTCAGACCATTTCCGAAAGTTTGACCGGCGCCTCGGCGCGGGTGACGGCGCCGGACCGCGAGGAAACGGTGGCGGGCGACCAGGTAGGGCGGTTCAGGCATACAGGCCCGGGCGGCGTGTTTACCGTGGCCAACACGGGCGCTACCGACGTTTACGTGAACCTGACGGTGCGTGGTGTGCCACAAACGATTGTGAGCGACCAGGTTAGCGAAGGCGGGATCAGCTTGACCCGTACCCGGCTGACGTCCGCAGGCGATCCATTTTCCGGCGACACGTACACACAAGGCGACAGTTATGCCGTCAATCTATCGGTACAATGTGACAGGCAGATGAAAAACGCCGTATTGGTCGATATGCTGCCCGCGGGGTTCGAAATCGAGAACCCGAGGCTCGACGTCAGCTCGCTACCGGGCGGGAAGTTGAGCGGCGCCGTCACGCCCAGCTACCTTGACGTCCGGGACGACCGCATTATCGCCGCGTTTGACGCGCTGGAACCGGGCCTGCATCAGTTCTACTACGTGGTGCGCGCGGTGACGCCGGGCAACTACGATTGCCCCGCCGCGACCGCGGAATGCATGTACGACCCGTCCGTCGTAGCGCGCACGGCTTCCGGCGCCATCGAGGTAAAAGCGAATTAACAGCAAGATGCGCAAGAGACACAAGATCATCGCCGGCGCGACAGGCTGCCTGCTTATTGCGTCAGCGGTGGTGGTGTGTTGGCCGATGGATACGTCGCACTACTTTGCCGTATCGCGGTCCGGCGAGATCGTCGACCGGCACGGCGCGCTCCTTTACGCCTTTTTAAACGGCGACGATCAGTGGTGCTTCTACCGGCACTCCGATGAGGTAGGGGAGCGGGTGGTCCAGGCGACGCTTGCCGCGGAAGACCGTAGATTTTACAACCACGGCGGCGTGGACGTGCTGGCGGTGTTGCGGGCGGCGTGGCAGAACCTGCGGTACGGGCGCGTGGTGTCGGGCGCGTCGACGCTGACGATGCAGGTCGTGAAAAACGGCGAAGGCAGGCTATATCGGCGGACGCTGCCGGGCAAGATTTACGAGGCGGTACAGGCGGTCCGGCTGGATGCGCGCGCCGATAAGTTCGAGATACTCGAATCCTACCTTAACGCCGCGCCGTACGGCCTGAACCTCGTCGGCGTCGAGGCGGCCGCACGCCGCTATTTTGGAAAACCGGCACTCGAGTTGACGCTGCCCGAAGCCGCCCTTCTCGCGGCCCTCCCTAAGGCACCCACGCGCCTGATGCCGCTCAAATATCCGGAGAAAGCCGTACAAAGGCGCAATTATGTCCTCGACCGCATGCTTGCCGCTGGCTTCATCACACCGGCCGAGCACGATGAGGCGTCCGCCGCGAATCTCGGCGTATCGTGGCACGATTTCCCCGCGATGTCGCCGCATCTGGCGATGCAGTTGCGCGAACTGGCGTATGGCCGGCGTGTCGAGGTGACGCTCGACGCGGACGTGCAGCGCACAGCCGAAGAGCTGGTGGCGCGCGCGCTCAAACGCCACCGGCCCCAGATTACCAACGCCGCCGTCATGGTGGTGGACGCCGCGTCCGCGGAAGTGCTGGCACGGATTGGGTCGGGCGGGTTCTACTCGACGCCGGGCGGCGGCCAAGTGGACCTGTGCAGAGCGCAGAGGTCGCCGGGCAGCGCGCTGAAACCGTTCACGTACGCGCTCGGGCTTGAACAAAACGTCCTGTACCCGAGCGAAACCCTGCTCGATGATACGCTCGATTTGGGCGCGTACAGCCCCGGCAATTTTGACGGCGGCTACAACGGTCTGATCAGCGCATCCGACGCCCTGCGCCACTCGCTGAACGTTCCGGCGGTGCTTGTCCTCGATCGGGTAGGCGTGCCTGCGCTCGACGAGTTGCTGCGCTCGCTCGGCCTGACCACCCTCAAACGCGACGACACCTACGGGCTCGGCCTGACGCTCGGCAATTGCGAGGTCCGGCTCGACGAACTGATCGCCGCATACTGCGCCGTCGCCAACCTTGGCGAGTGGCGCCCGCTGAAAATCTTGCGCGGCGATGGCGACTGTGGCGAGCGCCGGCGCGTCCTGTCGCGCGGGACTTGCCTGAGCCTGTACCAGTCGCTCGAACAGGCCCTCCCGAACGAGTGGGAGCCCAACGTGGTCGTGGCGGGAAACACGGCGCCGCGGGTATGTTTCAAGACCGGCACGTCCACCGGCTACCACGACGCCTGGGCGTTCGTGTTCAACGCCCAGTACGTCGTCGGCGTGTGGATGGGCAACAACGACGGAAAAGGGACCGACAGGCTCGTCGGTGTACGCGCGGCCTTGCCGTTGGCCGGCTCGATTATGCGCGCCCTGCCCGTGCTGAACCGGCCCGCGTGGCCCGAACCGGGTGACGATCTCCGGCGTGTGGCCGTCTGCGCGGTGAGCGGCCTGCCCCGTTCGGAGTGGTGCACACAGACCAAAGAGGCCCTGCTGCCCGCCAGCCAGTATCTGCACCGGGTGTGCGACGTCCACAGGCCCATCCGGGGCGGCGACGGGGTAGCCGAATGGTGGCCGGGCACGGCGCGCGGCTGGGATCTGGCCAAAGTCGGCGACTCGGTGCGCGTGGCCGAATCGGCCCGCCGCTCAAACCTGCGCATACAGGAGCCGGTCAACGAGGCCGAATACGTCCTCACGGGCGAGCCACAAGGCGACCGGCTCCGGCTTCGCGCCTCGATAGATGCGGAAAAAAGTTTATACTGGTATATTAATGACCGGTTTTTCGGGCAGTCGTCGCCGGACAGCCCGCTGCTGCTTGATCTGTCGGCTGGGGAGCACACGCTGGCGTGTATGGCGCCGGACGGATCACTCGACCGCGTCAAGTTCCGAGTGATCGAGCCGCGGGGCGGCCTCGCGTTCAGGCGGCAGTCATGATGTTGCGGAAGGCAGGGAAGGGGAGAGACCTCACATGAGAATGGTGTGGTACGCGCTGGCCGTGCTGGTCGCGGCGGCAGGGGCGCCGGCGCAGGACGAGCCGATGACGGTCAGCCGCCTGTTTCAGACAGCGGGCGCAAGGAGCGCGGCCGCGTCCAGCGGGCTGGTGTCGGCCCGCATAACCGAATATCGGTGTCTGAAAAGCGGGAACTCCGCCGCCGAAGCCTACGACCGCGCGCTGTCGGCGCTGATGACGGGGCTCGATGCTGTGCCCGCGGACGTCCCGCTCGATCCGGCGCTCATCGCGCCCGACAAGGCCGACTGGGCCGTCGAAACCTGGTACGAGATCGACTACGCCTACGACAAGGGCCGGTACAGGCTCAGCAAAGTAACGCCGTCGGGCAGCTACCACACCGCGTTCGATGGAGTCACGCTGTTTCGGGCCGAGCAGCGAACCCTGTACGTCGAGCCCATGGAGAGGCGCCGCGAACCACTCGAAGACATCGACCTGAACCTGATGCGGTGGGACCACATCCCGCCCGAAGCCTACGTCCGCGACGACCAGGAATCCGAACTCAAACCGCTTGGCGGGCCAAGGTACAACCTCTGGCTGCGAAACAAAAACACCGGCGTCACCGTCGATCAAATCTTCAACATCGAAACCGGCATGCTCGAGCGCGGCTCGATGCGAAACACCGCGGGCCAACTGCTGCAAGAGTACTTGTGGCTGCGCCCGGTCTTCAGCGGCGTCTGGGCGCCTTCCGTCTTTATCAAGATGGACCGGGCCGGCGACAGCATCCGTTTGAGCGTACATTCCTACAAGAAGTGGGAGGTGCGGCCCATACTCGACGAAGAACTCGCCATACCCCGCGACGCTTACGACACCGTCGCCGGCATGGCCTTGCCCGTCTGGGGGGCTGAACAGGCGCCCGGCACCGCCGCCGGCAAACCCGACATCGACAGGATGCAGCCGCGCCCGCGAAGATCCCGGCCCATCGAACAGCCCGGCATCGACATGATCGAACTGACCAAAACGCCTCCCGAAAGTTACGTCATGCGCACGGTCGGCCTGTCGCTGATCGTCGTCGCCGTCGGCCTGATGGTGTTGTACCTTGTCAGGTGGCGGGAAAGATGGAACGAGGTCTTGAGAACCGGGTTTGGGCTGCGGGGGAAAAAACGACAGTAGCGGGGCTGTTGAAAAAGTGATTGTCACAAGCGGAAGGGCCGCGAAAAGCAGCGAAAAGCAGGGACACCCATTAGGCGGCCCTGTGTCAAGAGGCAAAACTCTCCTATCCGCCATCCGGTATTGTGTTCCGAACGCTGGCACGCTGGCCTCGGATTT
>Ga0315285_10009169_pt1 | contig 10122 bp, 8 predicted proteins | sample YL17G09_36_MG_FD_203698 | JGI IMG/M metagenome (GOLD analysis project Ga0315285, IMG submission 203698) | Sediment microbial communities from Yellowstone Lake, YNP, Wyoming, USA - YL17G09_36 | ecosystem: Environmental > Aquatic > Freshwater > Lake > Sediment | place: USA: Wyoming | collected... | reverse complement strand
CCAAGCTTAGGAGGTGAATCCCAGCGGGACAAGATAAACACGAGACCCTTGAAACCCTCTTCCGAAACGTAGACTTAAGTTTTGCTAAAGCAGCGTTACTCAGATGCTTCCACACGGTTGGACCCGGTAGGCCTCCCAGAAGCCCATTAGGGCTTTTCAGAGCCTTCATCGTCATGAGAATGAAAGGCGTCCGCAGCCTAAGAGAAATGACGAGACTACTCGACACAGACCAGCGGCTCAGAAAACTGTGCCTCATCAAAACATGCGAAGCAGCGTATCCGAGAAGCGTTCTCAGCAGGTTTATCCGAAAAGTCGGAGAAGACAACCTCACCAGGATAATCGAGGAGAAAGTTGTTAAGCTCTTGAAACGGAACGATGCAAAAGACGTTGATGTCGTATTGGATGCTTCGTTCATAAAGGCCTGGAGCACGCGCCATCCACTGGACAACCAGAAAGGCTATTCTGACGGTGATGCAAGGGTTGGAAGAGCAGGCAAAACCTTTGGGTTGGGCTATAAGCTTCATTTGTCCATAGATTCTCAGAGCATGCTTCCTTTGACTTGTGTTTTTGCTTCTGCAAACCAGAACGAGAAGAAACACTCGCTGAACATGCTGGAGAAGACGAAGCTGATTCTCAAACGGTCTGCAGCTAGACTGAGAAGTGTGATAGCTGACAGCCAGTACAGTGATGGCAAACTCAGAAGTGCTGTTGACGAGGCAGTGATTCCGTATCCGACAAACCAGAAACGCGGAGTAAGAGACATCCTTAGGGTGGACAAGAAGTTTCGAACCTATGGACCAGAAGACCAGAAGAATGAGTATCATAAGAGGCCTCACATTGAAGCGGTCTACAGCTTCCTGAAGACGCAGTACAGCTTGGCCATAAACAAGGTCAGAGGCTTAAGAAACGTCGCTTCCTACTCGCTCTACAGCCTGTTGTGCTTGGTTCTAAACAGAGAAGCAGCAGAAAACATTGGAAGACCAGACAAAGCAGTCTCACCAACCTACTTCAACACATAATAAAGGGACAAGGCAGCGCGCTACTTGTAGTCCAGCGTATCTCTTGCCTATTCTATAGATTTCTCTTGAAGCTCTTCTAACAGCGATATTCCTTGTTCCTATGAAGCCTGCTGCAAAACCTAACGAAACTATAAGGAGGAAATAAAATATGGTTAGAATGGTGGCTATGAATTCAGGATCTGTGCTTGAATAGAGAATCTTCGTAATGAACACAAGCAAAGCAAATATGGACCAGACTTTTCGAAACATGGTTGAGTCCAACTTTTCTTGTTTTTTCCCGTTGCGCCACGTCGCGCCGAGTGTTCCAAACAAAAAGAACAGATAGACGAACGCTGTCAGTGGCAATATGAAAAAGATTGTATTGTTTTCGAAAAGTGTGTCCCACAGTCTATCAATATTGACTGAGATAGAAGAAGATAAGAGCATAAGAAACCATATCGACGACAGGAATAGCTCAGAAGCATAGAATCTGAGAGGTTTTAGGTTTCTTGCCTTAACATGCAAACTAACCTTGATTGGTGCAGGCGCATGTTTGTGTTGAACACGGTTCCACAATCTTAGACACCAATGAACCAAAAACAGGAACAATCCCGCTACATGCGACACGAGAAAGTTGCTGATCATTCCGACCGCGCACGCGCTCAGAAAAAGAACGGTGGGGACCTCAAAATACAGAAGAACGAGAAACACTAGGTTTGAGCCATCTAGGTAGTCTCCGCTTATGACAGCCAGATATCCCCAACGACCCACGAAGATCAGCGCAGGCAAAGTCATTGCGAGAATTGAGGTTTTCCAGAAATTCCTACTTTCAGTTTTCCCAAATCCGTTTCTCGCGACTCCTATGGAAATCACTCCTATTAAGCTTGCACAGAAAAACAACAAAATATCAACCGTTCCGATTATGTAGGATGGAGTTGTTGTTAGCAAACCTTTGAGAAAAGCTGCTCGTATTGACGCCGTTGAAACCCATGCTATGACTAGAAGAATACACGTGTAGAAAATTCGGTATTTGGATAGATGCAATACGAGTACCCGTCGTTTTTTGAGGGCTGCATAGGATATCATCAATAGGATGGCAGGTGGCAGTGTAAAGGGAGGCGACAAGCATATCGAGGCTGGATCTGTCTCCAATACGTAAATGCTTGTATGACCGCCTCTAACGAAGATGACTCTATCCGCTTGCAAGGACTCATTTAGCGGGAAAAGCACACTCACCTTTCCGTTCTCGACGATCGTTTCTTGCTTACTTACGATACGGCAAGGGTACGGCAAAAGCAAGAGGCTGTGACCCATACTGCCAATGAAATAGTCCTCTTCGGCTATGCTTTTGTAAATGTCAATATCCCAAACCAAAAAATAGCCAAAACTTAGCTTTCTGGTATAGTTGAAGGTGCCCTCTTTAGCTTCGATCAGACAATTCAAATAGGTTTTGTGAAGAGCGTCTCCTTGAGTTAAGTTGGCCGCGACAGGAATATCATTTGACCTTCCTTTTTCTACGTGAAATTTCCCAATGCTGCTATTGTCAGCACGCAGAGACCATTCTTCAAACACCAAATCCTCATCAGCGACTATGGACACGTTGAAGACTATTCTGTCTCCAGCCGTGACAACTTCCTTAAGTGGTGTTGTTCGAACCGATACAGTTGTGTTGTAAGATACCCATGAGCCGTTTTCAATATGCATTTCTCCTTTGAATGTTCTCGTTTCTTCACATGTTGACAGTGATGGTTGTTCCCTAGTGTTCAAAAGTAGCACAGAATAGGGACCGCCATAAGGTTCAGGCTTTTCATGGTACAATTCGCTAAAAGAGGCATGAACCTGCAAGGCGTCACCCCATATCTGATAGTACGAATAGTCTAGCTGAATCGACGTTTCGCCAAAGAAATTGGAGTATTTTGTTGGATAGCAGGACTTACTGACAGAATATAGTAAACCACCAAAGAGAATGGCTAGTATGATGAACAGTCCTACTTTCCCTTTGTTTTGACACACTGTGGATTTCGCCTTTTTCACTTTTGTCCAAAGCCTTGGAACACATTTACCCTGGCTTGTGGACATTTGCTCAGCTGACGTGCGCCCAACTCCCAGTGAACATTATGTAGTTGAGACAACAATCTTAAGTTTTACTCGGAATAGAAGAATGCCAGGTTCTCAGCAGTCCAAGCCTCTTGGGTGGAAGATGATATGGCTGCTAGCTACAACTTTCTCTTTGCGCGCGCTCACTAGTGCGCGCGTTGTCCTCGCGCGCGCGTGCGCTATATTTTCTTGGATTCTTCGCTATTCAAGTATTGATGAATAATGCTTATGGTGTATTTAGTAAATCGGCTGCTCGAAATTGGACCTTTAACGAAGTGGCTTCTTGGAATTAGACCTGTTACATATCCATCCCAGTTTTCGTAGATTACTTTGAAATCATTTTTAGGGACCCTTTGAACACATAGTGCAGATTCAGGATAAACTATTATGTAGTTTCCGCCAGCGTGCACTGCCTCGAAGTCTTCTCCTATTTCTTTGCTATTCGCGGTCCAATTTACGATGCGCTGTCTACCTGAAAGCCAAGACTTGAGCTTAGACCAGAAAATGTCAAATTCGATTTTCTTTGGCTTTTCAGATCTGCTTCGCAGAGTCGTTGTTCTCACAACACCAGACTTTTTGTCTTCATTGCTACTCAGCAGAGGCAGTATAGCGCGCGTGTTGGTTAGCATCGTCAATAATTTTCAAGATTTCACCCTCAGCGTGACAACATCATCTGTCCCCTAGTTTCTCCTGGCAATAAGGACACAGGCCGTTCTTGATGTGCCCACTGCAAAGCAGTCTTCCACAGATGCGGCATCTGTAGGCACTTGAAACTAGCCCATCGAGTTTCTTGCCACATACATCACATCTATCTTCAGGCATTTTGTTGTTCCTCAATTTCCATTGCATAATCGGAGTACAAGTCTTCACGGGGGCAAGGACTTGTACGGTCTTGGGAGACTAGGCTTGTCTTCCGGTCCCGATAATCTCCTTCTGTCTTCCATTTCTCCATCAATCGTCTTGAAGGTTCCCTCAAGAAAGCCTCCCTCGCCACACCAGGGACATACATGCCATTCTCCGCCGTCACGCTCTGTCAGTCCTCCTTCGCAACTTAGTCTGCCACAACCGCATTTTACCCACCTGCCATCACCGCAATGTGGGCATTTTATGCTACTACGGTTCTTTATTTTGTTCATATCTACGGCAGTTGGTTTCGAAATGGATGACGCTCCTGATTTTGATTGGGACATTGTGGTAGTAGTGATTATTCTCACAAACTCGAATAGGTTGCTGTCAATCTCTTTCTGAAGAAGAACTGTCCAATCTTCTCTTGTTCTTGAGCACTTGAAATCTAGCTTCAGTGACTGCGTGCTGACCTCTCTTTCTGATAACCTTTCGTGGGCAGTTCTCTTCATCCACTCCAAGAATTCCTTCTGTTTTCTGAGCTCTATGTCGCTCGTAAAGTCAACTCCATCTTGGAAGATCACTTGCTTTTCAGGAGCCAGCACTCTTGGTATTCTTGCTCTTCAATAGCTCGTCGTAGGCGTTATTTATTTTTTTCGCCATCTTGTTTGCTTCCTGTTTAGCCCAATCTGGATAACCTTTGGTGTGATCTTCATGGTAAAACCATATCTTTCTGTCTCGAGCATCCTTGATTTCTTTTGGGGTCGCTTTAGGGCTTACTCCCAAGATACTGTAGGGTGTTTCCTCTGCAACATTGGGTATGGTGAATTTCGTGAGGGCCTTGGCTTGCGAATTCAGAATTGAAATCTCCCGTTCTGCATCTTCGACTGTGGCTTCCTCAGTTTCGAACATCTCAGACGCACGCTGTAGCTCCGATCGCATAAACTTTACAGAAACTAACTTCAACTCATCCTCTGCATGTGTAGCATCTCGTTCCACACTCTCCAAAATGCTCCTTGTCTCATCGATCAAGCTTCTAACATGAGCACGCCTGGCTTCCAGTATCTTACGTGCTTTCTCTGCCTTTCGTCTTTCCTTCTTTTCCCGCTCACCCTTCGTAACGTCTAGTGAGCAGGCTGCCGATGTCCACGACAGAAATAGCATAAAGAGACCTGCAGGGAATGCCGCAAAACCCTCAAGCATCTCTACGAAATGGCTTACGTTGTAAGCACTGCTAGCATTCTGCCACTCCCAAACACGCCCGTAGTCATTAGGGTCTGGGGCATTATTGAAGACGCTGTCAAGTGTTGAAAACCCCCAAACAAAAAGGTAAAGTCCAAACAGTAAGAGCGCCAGTGATAGACCAGTATAGGTTATTTGCTTGATCAGCACGCGTGAACGCATAAGATTACAGTATGTTCACACATTTATATGTCATAAGATTGTTTCGTGCGCGCGCTCAACTGTAGCTCAGTTTCTTCCTCTTCTAAGGAAATTCTGTCAGGGGAACGAAAACGATGGACTATTTTACATTATAGAGAAATGTAAAAACGGGTTCTAGTTAAAAATAGCACATGTCGTGTTGTAATCAATGAATAGGGAAGAATGCGAGCTGCAGAAGGTCTCCTTGACTTCGAATACAAACCTTATCGCTCTTCAATAACGCCATCTAAGCAAATCTTTTATAATATGCAGCTAACCCCGCACAAGATAACTATGAAAGAAACTGGTGAAGACAGCTCTTTTCAAGAGTTTGCCAGCCAAGCTTTGAGGCTTACTCGAAAGGGTAGTTTTGAGCAGCTTCTAGCTCAGCATCTGATTCAGAGCGTTTCAATGGACCCGTTGAATAAGGTTCGTTTGGTTTTGGAGGCTGCTTTCATGGTTCCTAAAGACAAGATGGATCTGGATTTTGAGCTTGCAGAAACCATCTATCTAACAACGTTGGGCTTTTTGAACACTAACATTCAAAGTGACTTCATTAGTATGGCTTGGGGTTTCAGCTTAACTAAGGAGAACTATGACAGATTCATCAAGCCTTGGCATAGGGGCGTTCCTTCAAGTTTCTACGCTTTCTCCACAGCTGAAGAAGAAGAAAAGCGTGAACGACTCAAACAGGCTGAAGATGAAGCTGAGCACTTCTTTCTACTAACTCATGGTTTAAACCTGTATCCCACAAGCTTTCAATGTTTGAAGTCAGAGTTTCTACGCTGGAGCATTCCAATCGTCATGGAATTCTTTGAGAAGCTCAGTCGCCTCATAGATCCAGACTTGTATAGAGAAATGCTGCAGATCCTTAAGCCAAAGGCTGGTCCTGAGTGAGAGTCCTCTGGGTCCGCGGCAACGACTCAATTCACTTCGATAGGCCACACACTTGGTTTAGCCTGGGTTTGAGAGGGACTGGCAAAAGCAGTTTGCTTGAGCATATTGCAGAGCAATACATGAATGAAGGCAGTGTAGTCTTTGATTTGTTTGGCAGCAGAGACGGCGAATCATTAGCATGGCTCAGAAGCCCATACGCCAAAGACAAGAAAATACTCTTGCTAAAAGGAGAAAATGTTGATGTTGAGTGCAGTTTTCCAGTCAAAACAGTTGAGAGTGTCAGATTAGACGACTTTGAAAACAACGACATAATCATTTCAAGCAGTCCTCTCTACCTCAATGTAGATCAGGAATTCCTATATGCAGCCAAGCTGACAGACTTGCTTTACAAGAGACTGCACTACAAACGATTAGTCTATTTGATTGTGAGAGAAGCCGCTAACTTCTACTACAGTCGACTCAAAGTGAGCGACAACCAAATTTTCGCCAAGTCTCAAATGATATATCTGATAAGAGAGGCAAGGCATGTTGGCTTAGCTTTAGGTTTGGATAGCATTAGATGGTATGCAATTGACATAGACATACGCAATCTCTCAGACTATATCATTTTGAAGGCTCAAGGAGTCCAAGGCTTAGCAAGTGATTTGCAGTGGCTCTACAGCTACTTCAACCCAGCAACAGTCAGAAACATGCCGCCACAATGCTTCATAATCATAAGCAAAACAGGAGCCTTAGGCTTGGGAGAGTTTCCGTATCCAGGATGGCACAAAAAAGAGAGAGAAAACATTCTAGCAAACGTTGGCATCAAAGTAGAATATGGCGAGCCACTTTACGAAGGAGAATACAAAGGAACATTCAGGACAGTGGGTGATAAAGAACATGCGGAAATGATTAGACTCTATGTTGAAGAAGAACTGGGAATCAACAAGATTGCTGAGATTCTTGGAAGGTCAAGCAGAACCCCGCTGGTTCAGATACAAAGACATAACAAGGCAATAGAAAGAAACAATGTTTGCCCAGTTTGCCAAAGAAATCATGCTGAATATTCTCAAAAGCCCGCAAAGAGGGTTCAACATAAGAATGAGCAGATAGGAATCGAAGACCAATAGATTTTGTCTCGGCTCGACCTAGCAAACTGAAGGAAAATTCTGGATACGAAGAGGAATTAATTCTGAAGACATATTAACGATAATTCCATAGTGTGCAATATAAGGGATCCATCTGCCTTGCAAATGTGGCACCATAAGAATTATACGCAAAAGTGTACGATGCCCGAATTGTGAATCTATTAGGATTATTGATCCAAGCCCACGGATTAGCCAGTTGAAAAGAGAGCGGCAACAACTGCTTCATAACATTCAGCAAATCCTAGCAAAGATGGAAACAGAATCATTAGCTGAAGCACTGATAGTTGAAAGAGAAAAAGTAGCCCAAGAATGCCTGACGAGTGCCATTTCAAGAAAAGAGGGAGTCAAGCGTTGGCTTGCTATTAGTTATCTGCTAACAAAATACCCCTGGAAAGGAGAGGGCACCCCAGCAAATCATTTGGTTGAGTTACTCATAACTTTTTCAGAAGAAATTCTTGAACGTGAAAATGATATTTTCCGATTAAGTAAAGGATTAGCTAAAGTCATTCTTGTTGATGGTCTAGAGGAGCTAGCTCCAACCGAGTTGGATGTTTTGTCTTGCATCCCCGACGATGTGTTAGAGCAATACAAGAAACAGCTTGTTTTTCCTCATGAAATTGTAGCGGATTTGCGAGGCGACGTTAGGACTTCTGATGTTCAAATTATCAAGGAAGTTTTCACCCAACCAGAACTCCCCTTTATAGTAGGAGATGAACTCTACAGGGAATTAAAGAGTATATATCATGGCAGAATACTGCCTGCGATAGCACCATCCAACGTAGACACTTTCATTAGCACAAGTTTGCGTTTGGCAGGATTTCTGGCTTTCCAGCTTGGAAGTAATTTTGCAAGTGAAATTGGAATTCTGAGAACCGATTTGCCAAGGCTGACTCGAATTAGATCCTTGTTATTTGGTGAAGTTGGAGCAGAAAATACTGAATTTTTCTTTAGGCAATTTAAAATTCATGGTGCGGCTTCCCCAGCGACACTAGGCGGTACTGTTATTCTAGCGACTGAAAAAGACAGGGTTTTCCTCCCCTATTTCTCAATCTTTCTCTTGATCTATTTGTGCATGCGATGGTCGAAGAAATCTGAGAAAGGCGAGTTTCTTCGATATATCGGCAAATCAGTTGAAGACTTGATATTTTCGTTTATTAAAGCGTACGATCTCAACACAGATCACCCGATTCTTGAAAAACCCTTGCTCAGAGTGCCACATCCTGAGAAAGGAAATGAAGAAATTGCGGACATCATGGGATACGATAGTAAGTATCTTGTTGTAATAGAATCGAAATTTCGGGAGGCTCTAACAACTGTCGACTTGGATGTTGAACTCACCAAATTCTTCAAGAAGATAGACTATGTAAGAAGCAATATGGCAAAATTCGGTTTTTCTGGGGCTTTAGAGATTAAGCCTTTCTTTTATACTCCATTTCCACCATATTCTGAGTGGAACGGCATAGTGTTAACTCCCTCTCTTGTCTTGCTTGGAATTGAGCTGTCCAAGCTGGTCGCTAGCCGTCCCACAAGGCTAGTCTCCCGCTCTCAGCAATTGCAGCAGCTTTTGCTAACCATTAATGATTCTACGCCTTATCCAATTGACTGCTCAACAGTCGATCATTCTCTATCACCTGATACTTACCGATTGCAAGATGGAGTCTTGGAGGACTACGGTGAAGATGAGATAATAGTCTTAGTGGACAATCCTATAGGTCTTCCAACAGTGCTGATTGTAGACATCAATGAAGAAATTCACACTGAACTTGAAACAAAAAGTGTTGGAAAGGGCGATATCATCAAAATGGTCCTGCTGAATCTTAACAAAGCTTGGTCTCAGGTTCAACTAGTGGAGTTCAAGTTGATCGGGATATACCCATTACCGCGTGACGGACTGGATACCTTTGGCTTACTTTCTATTCTTGGAATAAATTCAGCGGAAAAATCTGTTGAAAAGCTAATCCAACAAACATGGGATGAGAAGACAGCAGAGGAAATATTGAGACTCTTGAAGAAGTGGAATATCGACTTTACAAAGTTTGTTCAGCACCAATTAAACAAAGGACAAAACGTTCTAATCGGTGTCGGGAAAATGTTGGGTTTGTCTGATACATATGATGTAATAGTTCAGTGTGATTGTGGAGAAGTCATGGGCTTCACTTCTGATTCCATCGAGATTCTTAGGAAACTCTATCCTGACGGAAGAATTCGGTGTGATAGATGTGACCCAAGACAACTTGTACGTCTTGAGAAAATGGGTCATCGCCTAGTACGAATTGATCATTCAGTGCTGAGTTGGTTCATGCTGTCGGACTCACGAAAAAATGAATCGTCTGCTGAGCGGAAATGAAACCTTACGGTCTGTGAGCTTCAATCATTCTTCTAATCTTAATATGTTTACTCTGCAAGTCTTCTCTCTTAAGCGATTATATCCTTTTTAGCCCATTACTTATTTACGACTTGAGCAACACCCCATAGACAAAAATCAGAACAAGGAAGGATCAAGGTATTTGTCTTATACTTAATTCAACATTAGGACTTAACTTGTAACTTAACTATGTATAGGTTGAACTTCCGGTCAGTGTCGGTCCTTGTACTGCGGAATCAGCCTTATCTTTCCCCATAATAATGCTAAGCCGTCGGTTTGTGTTTGGTCTTGGCGATCTTTTGCATGTTCAGCTCGAATCCCGCTGCTGGGTTTTCCAGCTTCCATTTCATTAAGACTTGAGGGTTTATTTCGC
>Ga0315285_10009167_pt1 | contig 10123 bp, 9 predicted proteins | sample YL17G09_36_MG_FD_203698 | JGI IMG/M metagenome (GOLD analysis project Ga0315285, IMG submission 203698) | Sediment microbial communities from Yellowstone Lake, YNP, Wyoming, USA - YL17G09_36 | ecosystem: Environmental > Aquatic > Freshwater > Lake > Sediment | place: USA: Wyoming | collected... | reverse complement strand
AGCAAGACGACCGAAAGAACCGGGGCTGCGATCTTGAGCCAGACAGGGGTTTCGAGCGCGGCCCAGGTCAACATCTCTCGTATGCGATCGACGAGTATCCTGAATAAAGGTCTGTCGCGACCGCAGGCCCGGTCCAGCCGGACCGACGTGAAGGCTGCGGCCACGATCGCGAAAAGAAGCGTCAGAAGAAGGGGACGATACGCCCTTGAGAAATCGGAGAATATGCTGCCGGCGACCCAGGATCCGTACGTGAGCTGGATGTCGATGAGCAGAAATAGAACAGCCGACATCGCGGCAAGGCTAAACCAGAAAGCGATGCGGAGTCCCTTCACGGCCTTCGTGTCCTGCAGGTTCAAAGGCTCTTTCCTCCTATCCCTAGAATTAGGCAGCGCGGCGAAATGAATCCTATATGACAGGGATGATACTCACCGGTCCACGCCATAGACAAGCCCCGAGTGCCAACGCCTTGTGTTCCTGTAATGCGTCATACGTATTTCTGCGAAACTATAGGCGAGTGTAGGGCGGGCTTTCTAGCCTGCCTTGCTCTAATAAGACGGGCGTGGGTCGAAAGGCGCATTCAGAAAGTGGAGTCAAGCCGGTCTGACGACTCAATGGTTTCAGAGGATTTCTGGGGCGCTTGAGAAGAGCTCGTGATAGTGCCCGCTGCTCTGGATGAGCTCCGGATGTCTGCCCTCCTGGACGACCAGGCCACCCTTCAGGACGATGATGTTGTCAGCATCCTGAACCGCGGTAACACGGTGGCTGATGACAACAAGCGTCGGCTTCCGCACCCAATCGCGAACGTTCATCAGTATTCGCCGCTGCAGCGAGGCATTCAGGTTCGACGTCGCCTCATCCAAGATCAGAATGGCCGGCTGCCGAATAAGCGCCCGTGCGATTGCGATTCGCTGCTTCTGGCCCTCGGAGAGCCTGGCACCGTGTTCCGCGATTTGCGTATCCAAGCCGTCCGGCAGCTCCCGAATGAACTCGAAAGCCTCCGCCAGTTTCGCCGCCTCAGTTATCTCGTCCTCCGAGGCGTCGGGCCTGCCGAACGTGATGTTCTCTCTGACCGTCGTGTTGAAGAGCCACGGCTCCTGAAGAACGACGCTCACCTTGTCGATGTACGACGCGCGTTTTAGGCTTCTGATGTCCCGGCCATCTATGCCCACCGCGCCGCTTTCGGGGTCAAACAGCCGCAGTATGAGGCCGACAATCGTGCTCTTGCCGGCGCCGCTCTCGCCGACTATGCCGAGGGACTGCCCGCTCTTGACTGAAAATGATACGTTCTGGAGCACCTTTTGCCCGGGCTCGTATCCAAAAGATACACCGGCAAGTTCGATGTCGCCCTCAATCCTGCCCACGCTTATCGCATCCGGCCGGTCGGCCACCTCAGGCTTCGCCTCAAGCGTCTCAAGCACCCGGTCCATCGAGACCTGCTTCATCAAGATGTCGCGGTAGATGTCCCCGAACGACTTCAAAACGCCCATCAGCTTGAACACGTACAGCATTATCGCCACCATAGCGCCGAGGCTCATCTCGCCCTTTATTACCTGGTAGCCAACGTAATAAGTCAAGCCCGTCGTGATGACAGTGTCCATAACCGAGAGCGAGGAGCCGCTGATCAGCCCAATCTTATACGACACCAGCTTGAGGCGGATGTTCGATATCCAAGAGCCCAGGTAGCGCTTCACCTCCGTGCGCTCCCGCGAGAACGCCTTGATCACCTTGGCGTGCGAGAATGCCTCCGCCATTCCGCTGTGTATCTCCTGCTCCTTGTCGCGCACCGCCCTCGTTATCTGCTGCTGCTTCTTACCGAAAAAATACGAGTGGATGTAAAACGGGGGAACGGCCACGATGGCAAGGATGCAGAGCCTCCAGTCCAGCCAGAACGTAACCACAAGCACGCCGATGGCGGTCGTGATCTGAGTAAGCGCCCCGGGTATTGAATCGACGACGAAGCTGACTGTGCCGGCTATGTCCGGGCCCAGGCGGAACATCTGCTCGCCCGTCGTGCGCCTCTGAAAGAACCTCTGCGACAGCGAGAACAGGTGCTTGTAGTAGTGCGCCCGAAGGTCGAAGTCCAGCATGTTCCTGATGTACGTGGCCGTGTATCCGCTGACGGCCCCGGTGACGCCGTTGAAGACGAATGTGAAAAAACCGCCGAGTATCAGCATGTTGAAAACGTGCAGGTCGTGGCGGTTGTAGGCGTAATCGATCATCGCCATCGGTATCAGCGGGCCGATAAGGCCGAAAAGCGAAGACAGGCCGGCGCAGACCAGAAGCACCAGCTCCTTGTCCCAATACTTGATAATATACCCGGCGAATCTCGCAAGCCGCCTCACGATCCCGACCTCATGTTATGGTTTGATAATGGGATTGTCGGCCTCGCCTAAGAGCGTGTCAACGCCAAGCGTATGTCTCACGTGGCGAAACGGGTCAATAAGGCGAAAAAGGCCCAAAGGGAGGCGTCGCGTCGGGGCGGGGCTTGTCTCCGCCCTCTTTCGACCCGCTGCCACATCGGGAAACGGGCAGACATAAGGCCTGCCCCTACAATTGGCTGATTCCGCACCCTCCAAAATGACATAATGTTCCGCTGAATTTATACAGCAGATTCCGTGCCAAGTGCCCCGAATATCTGTCTAGATGCGCCTCGCGCGCTGCCGAAGGCCCACGAAGCACCCTATTCTCACCAACATGCCGCCGAATCAACCAACAATCGGTCAGTATCTGGCCCATTTTGTCCAATCAGGCCAATCCGAACCTGCTGGCGATTCTCACTAATCTGTGAAATCCGCGTAATCTGCGGATCATCCTTCGCCATCATCTCACTTGAGCTGGCGCTTCAAGCGCGGGATGCTATCTATGACAAGAGACATTTCGGACAAGGATAATGACCGGCAAGTTCCTATTTAGTGAGTGGCGATTCGTGGGGCGCATGATGCGCAAACGCGGCCTGCTGCTTATAGTGGTGTTGTTGCTGCAGGCGGGCCTTCTTGTCTCACTCGGTATCGTCCTGAGCGCAACGAAGGTCACGGACACTGTGGGAGGCCAGGCTAGCCTGCGCCTCGAGGGCCAATCCCTGTGCGCCTCATTCAGCCTGGATAAGAAGCAACCGGCGTGGATGCTTGAGGGTCTGGCGGAGGCGGTGCTCGTGCTCGCTCTTCCCGAGTATCCCGACGGTCTTTCAATTCGTGTTCAGGTGATAGAGGTCGAATCCGGCAACGTGGCCTTGCGCTCGTTGAATGACGACGCCGCCGGATTCAACAGCGCCTTGTCTGGGGGCCGTCTCTATACTTCTGGCGCCTTTCCGGCGCAGCTCGTTTTCCGCAAACGCACGCTCCTTTCGGCAATCATTCAGGACCGCAAGAACGCAAAGGAGGGCCGTGGCGCCGCTTCCTTATTCCAATTGTGATGCCGGACGGGTCTGAGGTATCGAATGACGCTTAGCTTCAACAAGGAGGGACCATATTCCGACGCAGGCCTTCCCGGACGAGGCGCCACGCTGATTACGCTCAACGTCCATGGCGTCGGTGCGGGTATCCTCGTGAACAGCGATAGGACGCGGATGGCAGCCAGGGCGGGCTTTGGCTATTTCATCAAGGACGCAGGAGCGGGATCGCAGGTCACGGCGCCCACGTTCGCTTTCTTCGAGGCGCCCCCCGCCCCATCAAGCACCGGGGGCGAACCAAAAATCATCCTTCGATACCCAACGAGCGAGTACTTCGAGTCGAGCGAGCTTGCGCCTCTTCTGCCGCTCCTTATCGGAATCGTTACACAGAACATCAATCAAAGAGTGCTCAATCTGTGCATCATTCATGGCGCGTCTTTGTGCCTCAATGGCGCGGGCGTGATACTGTTTGGCGGCTCTGGATCGGGCAAGACGACGTTGGCTCTCGCGCTCTGTCAGAACGGGTTTGCGTTCCTGTCTGACGAGTTCGCCGCTATTGAGATGACCTCGCATCTCTTGCTCCCGTTCCCGCGGCCAATCCTGCCAAGAGAGAACACAATGCGGCTCTTGGGGCTTTCGACGGACCGTCGATATACGTTTGATGAGGCGGACGGCAGGCGCTATCTGATTGACCCCGTGGATGGGGAATCTTGTATCAAGATTGGCGCGCCTGTCCCGATCCATTCAGTGTTCCTGATAGAAAGAACGCCGGGGCGCCCTTCCGCGAGGCCAGCATCGAGCGCCAAGACGCTTGAAAGCATCGCGGATAACCTGATCAACGCCAGCCACCTACCCACGGATGGGCGCGTCGCCATGCTGGACGTGCTCTTTGACGTCGTCCGAGACGCTAATTGCTGGACGCTTTATTCATCGTCGCTTCCCGAGACCATAAACGCCGTCCTGCGCGCGGTGGAGAACCCGGCCCCAGGCAAGCGTGCGGCGGCCCAGGCTGAGCTCCAAAGTGTCTATCAACATGCTCGGCAGAAACTCGAAGCGCTGGTGGCAGAATAGCTGAATGGACAAAGCAACCCCGAAACCCGGCAGCCCAGCCTCTCAACATCCCGCGGTGACGGAGATTGCCAGCCAATACGGCTTAACGAGGCGCGAGGCCAAGTCGATCCTGAAGAGAGCAGGCGCCATCGCATCCGAGCAACAAGAGCTGGCCCGAACCCAGGCGTCTCGCCTCCTGATGGATGCGTGTGGGTGCACGATCGACCCCGCGCGGGGGCGACCCGAGCGGCCCGGGGATGACCTCACGTTTCAATGGCTGATGGCACTCGGGCGTCAACATGGCCTGCTATCCACCCTCTACGCCTGCCTGAAGCGCGAGGCGCCATCGAGCGCCCCAGATCCCCTCGCACAGGAGTACGATGCGACGAGGCGGGCGAATCTCAAGGCGCTTTCAGAGCTTGAGGCGATTCTTATAGCCGCCAGACAGGCCAATGTTCGTATTATCCCTATCAAGGGGCCAACGCTTGCGTTTTCGGTCTATCTTGACCCGGCGCTTCGCCCCTTCGCGGACCTGGACCTTCTGATTGAGGCGAGCGACTTCGCGAGTGCGGAAGGAGTGTTGACCAAACTCGGCTACGAGCGTCAGTCCGGCCTCTTGCCGTCCCGGTTTTATCTTAAGCACCACATCCATATACCATACCCTGCACCATCAAAAACGAAGGTCGAGCTGCACTGGGGGCTGACTCACCGGTTCAGGCCGTGGTGGATACCGGTGCATGAAGTCCTATCCAGGGCGGCGATTCGGACCCTGGCTGGGGTCGAGGCGCCATGCCTTTCGGACGAGGACCACTTCATCTACCTCTGCACGCATCTTGAAGAGCACGGCTACTACTCAAGATACGCGGATGACGTTTCGGACGAGGCGATAATCGCGAACCCAGACGTGAACAACCGGCTAATATGGCTCCTCGACGTGGCAATGATGCTCAGCCGGCTGGGGCAAATGGACTGGGAGGAAATAGCGCACAGGTCATGTCGATGGGGGGTTGGCGGTCACGTGAGCAGCGTTTTGAGTCTCTCCGACCGGTTGCTGGGCGTCCGCGCCCCCGCGTGGGTGCTCCAGAAGCTGCCGAGGCTGAGACCGTATCGTTTCGAGAGAGCGCTTGCCAAGTATATTGCGTTGTGGCCAGGTCGCTACACACTATGCAGAAGAAAGGCGCTCCCACGCATCCATCGTTTCCTCGTCTCGCGGATATTCCGGATGCACCCATCGCTTCAGTTCAGACCCTCGCGAGTATTCGATCTGATAAGATACGTCTTCTCGGAGGGGGCCGAGGTCGGGCGGGATGGTGGGGAGGCCCTCTGGCGTACGCGCCAGCTCCTCGGCGCGCCATTCCGGCTGGCAACGCTCTTCGGTATGGGTATGTACATAGTCGGGTATTACGCGAGGCGTGGGATCAGGATACGTCATGGTCGGGTTAACGACCTGTAGGGGCAGGCCTTGTGTCTGCCCGATATATGGATGGGCGGAAAATGAGATATGATGGTGGATGACGATATCAGGCACCAGAGGCGCTCAATACGCCTTCAAAGCTATGATTACTCCAAAGGTGGAGCCTATTTCGTGACAATCTGCACACATAAACATTTCTGTCTTCTTCTCGAACCCGGCCCGAGGAAAATGATTGATCGCGTTTGGGAGGAATTGCCACGACGCTACCGCAGGCTCCGGCTGGATGCGTTTGTCATCATGCCGAATCATGTTCATGCTACGCTAGTTCTATCCCCCCGCATAATAGGTCCAGAGATGCCGGCGAGACGTGCGCCAGCAGGAATCGTCCGTCCATCCTTTGAGACTGAATCAGGCGGTGACGCCCATAGCGACTCGAGCTGTTCGGAACGCCAACCATGTTATCTTGGCGATGTGATCTGTGCGTTCAAGTCGTTGACGAGTTGTGAGTACATTCGAGGTGTTCGAGAACTGAACTGGAGGCCATTTGAGAAACGCCTTTGGCAGCGAAATTACTATGAACGAGTTGTAAGAAATGATCGCGAATTGTTCCGCATAAGAGACTACATCACCAACAATCCCAAGACATGGGAGAGCGATCGAGAGAACCCCCAGAGGACAGGATGCAATGAGATTTACGAATGGCTGTACTCGTAGAGGCAGGCCTTGCGTCTGCCGGTCTCACAATTCGTCGCAGGTTTCCATGAACGGGCGGAGACAAGCCCCGCCCCTACACCGCCCGTTTCCCGATATCGCAGCGTCTCCAAGAAAGGGCGGAGACAAGCCCCGCCCCTACAGATAGTATCCGTTGATCGTGCAGCCTCCATGAAACGCGTATAATGAATACAATGACGACTAACCGCCGGATAATCCTTCTCGCTGCCCTTTTCTGGTCAGCGCTGGCGGTCTTTGAGACCTGGCCGCTGATCGCGAACCTCGATACGCGCATATTCGGGTTCCCGGGCGACCCCTTCTTTACGATACGAGCGTTTCACGTTGCCGCCGAGCGCGCGGAGCAAGGGCGGCCATTCCAATGGTTCTGGCTGGGGACGCACCTGCCAACGTATCTGCCCGGGGTATTGCTGACGAGGCTTTTGTCCGCGGCCGTCGCGTACAACATCCTCCTGCTTCTCAGCTTCCCTCTTGCCGGGCTCACGATGTTCTTCCTTGCCCATTATCTGACCCGCGACCGCGCAGTCTCATTCGTCGCCGCGACCGCCTACGCCTTTTGTCCATACCACCTAGCCCACGCGAGCGCACATCTCGATCTGTCCCACATTGAATGGATGCCGCTCGTGTTCCTGTTCCTCCTCAAATCAGCCGATGTGCCTTCCGTCAAGAACATCGCCCTTCTGAGCGGCTCCTATCTCCTGACGCTGCTCGGCAACTACTACTACGGCTTCCTCACGGCGCTGGCGCTGGTCGCCTTCGTCATCGCAGACACTATCTTTCACCTGGTCGCGCGAGCCGACGCCGCGGACAGGCTAAAGAACTACGCACGCACGCTCATAGCGCCAGCCGTTATCGCGGCCGTCAGCCTGCCGTTTATGTGGCATATCATCGCCAACCGCTTCTCCTACGCCAGGGACATCAGGGACGTCTTCAGATGGGCCGCAAGGCTCCGTGATTACGTCGTCCCGTCGCCGCCATTCTCGCTCTTCGGCGGGCCATTCGAGAATTGGATCGCGATGCGCCTCCACAACAGCTACCAATCGGAGCAGTCGTTGTTCCTGGGCTTCGCGATACTAGCCCTTGCCACCTACGCCCTCGTTCACGCGGTCCCCTGCGTAGGGGCGGTTCGTGAACCGCCGACAAAGAACGCGAATCAAAACGCAGAAGGGCGATTCGTGCATCGCCCCTACGGGACCAGGCCGGCCGCAGTCGTGCTCGCATTCGCCATCACTGGCTTCTTATGCTTTGTCATCTCGTTCCCGCCTGTGATCAATGCGCTAGGGATGCAGCTCAAAACGCCCGCCTATTACCTCTACTTCCTTGCCCCGATGTTCCGCTTCTACGCCAGAATGGGCATCCTGGTCGAGCTCTGCGCCATCGTGGTCGCCTCGTACGGGTTGCTCCGTGTGGGGCGGGCTTTCCAGCCTGCCCAAGCCGTTGGCAGTTGGCAGTTGGCAGTTGGCAGTGTGGGCCGGCCCTCCCAGCCTGCTCGAACCGCCGTCATCGCCATCGCATTCTGCCTCATCCTCGCCGAGTTCATCGTCCTGCCGGGCGGCAACCTCACCTCGGTGGCGCCTCGTCCAGTCGATCGATTTCTCGCCGGCCTGCCAAACGAGGGCAAGGTGCTCGAGATCATGCCCCAAATACCCACCAGATATGGCGTCATCCTCTTTGAGAAGGACAACAGGAAGTATTTCGTCCAGGTCCCGTTGGTTCAGATCCCGCTGCTTCATCAACTCACACACAAGAAGCCGATCATCACGCCGCTCGAGCTAGTCCAGGCGGATATTACGAGCCCGACAGGTTACAATAGGATCGAGAAACTTAGGGACCTTGGCGTAAAATACGTCGTCTATGAGCGAAGCGGACCAATGCGCGGCCCTGGGGGTGTCCTCACAGAAGAGCCGCTCGTCAGCTTCTACATGAACTCGCCTGACGTCCGCCTCGTAAAGGATTTCGGGACGCATCTTCTGTTCGAGGTTCTCCCGCCGCCTAAACTCATAGGGCCCAAGCCCTGAGGGCGAAACGGCTGTCCGCAGATTACAAGAGATCGCGCAGATTGGACAAAAAATGACCAGCTAAGTTTCGGCTCTGGTCGGCTGATCTTGCGACTTGGTCGATTTGCCTGGACAATACAATGAACAACGGCAAGACTAACCGAAAAAAGCACTTGACAACGCCTCGCGCTGTAGTTTAGATTTGTCTGCGGGTCTAACAGAGAGCTAGCTGCGTCCGCCTGGTTGTAGCTTAGGAGCTCTGTATATGGATTTGTTCGTTTCCCGGGGCGCATGCCCGGTAGATTCTGCGTTGAGGCACAACTTAGGAGTCTGCGCGGGGTTCTGCGCGTCTTTGCAGCCGCATTTGAGCGCTCGCGATGCGTTCGTAGCGGCGGTTCACGGATCACCTTTCCCAATCAACCTATCGTTCTACACGCAGCTGGCGTTAATCCATTGCGTATGTCCCAACGCATCGTTTCCTGTGTGCTTGGGCGGTTCGTGAACCGCCCCTACACGAGATGATTGCGATGTGGGATTTGAAGGATTGTCAAGACGCAATGAGGACAGTTGAAATGAAAATTATCGCCGCCTCGGCGGGTTGACGTAAGGCGTATCGGCATTCTGGCAACGGAAGTACCAACCATTTGAACATGAAGGGAAGTGGAGTGAGGGGCCGCCATCCCTCGCTAGACCCCTAACTGAAGTTAGGGGTTAATGGGACCGGCGGCCGGTGAGGCGTGTTATTAACCCCTGACTTCAGTCAGGGGATATGGGAAGGATCGCACATCTTTTTTCACAGCCAGTTTTTATGAATATCGGAGGGAATCTCATGGACGACAAAGAAATTGACAAGATTGCACAGGCAATCGCAGCCAAGCTCGCGGAACCGGCTGGGCAGCAGCTCCTCGGCTGCGGCTCCGCCAGCAGCACCCAGAGCTACTATTGTACAAATAGCTACACCTGTGCGACCTCGTACGAGTGTGGGGGCGCCGGCTTATTCTTCTGCAGCGGAGGCCAGTTCTATTGCAGGACAAAGTTCAATTGCGGGGGATACGCCTTCACGTGCTACTCCGGCTACTTCCACTGTGACGGGACAGCGTATGACTGCGGAGGACACTATTCTTGAAGCCTAGGAGGTTAGGATGGTGACAAGGACAACCATTCGCCGGTCGGCACTCGTATTGGGCCTGATCTATGTCCCCGTCCTGGCGTTCTGCGCCTCAACGGGGGCGCTTCCGACGGGCCGGAATATGCCAACGTGTCAGGGCTGGGCGATGTGTCCGTGGATCCTACTGGGTTGGGAATGTGAACCGGGCGTAATGCGGCCTCCAAGTGGGCTGTAGGGGCGATTCGTGAATCGCCTTCTTATGATTTGCGACGCAGCTGTTGGCGGATGACGTTGCCTTAACGATAACGGGCGGCTCGTGAACCGCCCCTACATAGGAGGGGAATATGACCGGCGTTGACGTTGAGGGGGTAGCTGCGAGGGTTTCTGATTGGCTGGGCGCTGAGGGGCCGAAATGGCCTGAGGCGGTCGAGGCGCGA
>Ga0315285_10009164_pt1 | contig 10125 bp, 8 predicted proteins | sample YL17G09_36_MG_FD_203698 | JGI IMG/M metagenome (GOLD analysis project Ga0315285, IMG submission 203698) | Sediment microbial communities from Yellowstone Lake, YNP, Wyoming, USA - YL17G09_36 | ecosystem: Environmental > Aquatic > Freshwater > Lake > Sediment | place: USA: Wyoming | collected... | reverse complement strand
CCACCTGGAAGAGGAGATGTACAAGGCGGCCGAGGAGTTGGAGTTCGAAAAAGCGGCAAGACTACGCGACCGCATACAGGCTTTGCGCAACGAGGCTGAAGGCCGGGCCGAGAAGGCCGACGAGGCCGAGGCACGCCGCAAAGGCGGCGGGGCGGCGGCGGGACCCGGTGTTGCCGATTTTGCCGGCCCGGCCGGCGACGGCAGGGGCGCAAGCAAGGCAGACGTTGGCGACACGGGCCTGGGCAGCATCGAGCTCGACGAAGAGGAATACACCGCCCCCAAAAAGACGGGCCGAGGCGGAAGGAAGATGCGATAGAGCGGCAGTGGTCGGTGGTTGGTACCCGGTGGCCGGTTACCGGGTTGCGCCACGGTTACCGGGTTGCGCCTGTGGCACACGCCGCAAAAAGCGAAGCCTTTGGAGTGCGGCGGCAGAGTACCGCGCAGTCCGCCGAAGGCGGGACGGAGTCGGGACGGCCACGCCGCTTTCGCTTGCGGAAAGAATGTTGCGCACAGGCGTGAGGGCCGGCGGGCATGGCCGCCTATGGCCGGGGCATTTCGTCGGCCAGGCGGGCGAGGAATTGGGCGGGCTTCAGGATGCGAACGCCCTTGCACGCCTTGGCGGGGAAATGGCGGGTGTTGCCGGTTACGACGCAGTCCGCCACGGCGGCCAGGGCGACCTCGACGAACTTGACGTCGGTTTCATCCGGCAGATGAATGCCCGCCGGCGGGGCGGTGACCCTCTCGCCCATGTCTCTTATCTGCGCCAGGATCAGTTCGACCTTGGCTGGGTTCAATTTGAGATTGGGCCGATGAAGCACGGTTGCATACTCAAGGAGAATTCGTTCGTCGATGATGATTCGGAGCTTTCCCACTCCTGCGGCAGCAAGGATGCTCGCGCAATTTCCATTTGGAGAAACCATGGCGGAGACGATGACGTTGGTATCAAGGACTACTCTCACCTGAGCCCCTTTTTGGCCTCAGCGATTTCAGCGTCTATCTCAGCCATGGTGAGTTTGTCTGTGCCGTTGCGGACGGATTCTTGCTGAATCTCTCGAAGAGTCCTCATGAACTCCGCCTCGCGAATGGCTCGAACCTTGTCCTCCAGATCCTCCCCGGTCACCGGCACCATGACGGCAACGGGCTGGCCGTGCGAAGTGATGACGAGCTGCTTCTCCTTGGCGAGGTCCTTCCAAACCTTGCCGGGCCTGACACGCAAATCGCGCGACGGAATGAACTTCATTTTAGTGCTCCTATAACCAAATAATTATCACACATATATCCTACGATCATTCTACACAGATGACCCGCTCTAGACAACCGGAAATCAGGAAATCGGAAGATGCTACGCCGGCCTCCACCGGCACCCGTGAGCCATTGACCATTTGGCATTGAGCATTCGAACATTCAGCGGGCGAAGCCCGCGCCGCCGCTACCTATCGGCCATTTCCTCATAGCACTGGTTGTAGTAGATTGCGTTTTCGACCGGTGTGTTGGGCGGGATGTGATTTCCTACGGCCAGGAAGAAGCCGGGACAGTCCTTGCCTATGGCTATGCAGCGCTGGACCTCTCGGCGGATCTGGGGTCTGGTTCCGCGAAGCAGTATGCGGGTGTCGGCGTTGCCGATGAACGCGTGCGTCCGGCCGTAGTTCTTGGCGATGTAGGCCATGTCCGTCATCGGCTCGAGCACGAAGCCATGCACGCCGCAGGCGGCGATGTCGTCGATGAAGGCGGTATAATTGCCGTCGGATGTGTAGAGGATTTTCTTGCCGCTGTCGATCAGCGGGTGGAAGAAACGCTTGTAGTTGGGGAACACGTACTTTCGATACCATTCGGGCGGCAGGAAGGCCCCGGCCGTCCACACTATGTCGTCGTGACTCATCACCACCGGCACGTCCGCGTCGGCAAGTGCTTCGTAGTATTGGAGGATCCAGCTCGAATAGCGGTTGGTCAGGTCGCCGAAGGCCTTGGCATCCGTCCCGGCCGCCAGGAGCAGCATCTCCCAGCCGAACAGGTCGATCAGCCCGGATACGCACGTGATGTACACGCCGGTCATGTTGACCATGTCGGGGTATTTGCGGCGGAGCCCCTCGTATTGTTTCTCGAAGCGTTTTGTGGTCGCGGCGTGGTCGATGGAGCCGAAGGCCTCCCACGGGTCGAAGGCCAGGACCTGCTGCGGCTCGGTAAAGGGGCAGGATCGCACGGTGTCGAAGTCGCCCCCGCCGTCGGCGTAGACGCAGTGGCCCATGCGGGTGCGGAGGTCCTTGAATTCCGAGCCGCCGATGAGCGTACACCACAGCAGGTCGAAGTTCCATGCCTTCATGAAGGCCTGGCCGGCGGCGAGCTTGATCTCGTCGGAGCTTTGACGGTTGACCTGCATGCCGGTTACGGAGCGCACCAACTCCCAATGCTCGGTGACGGAGTATTCCGTCCGCGGCACGCGCGGCGGCATGTTGAGGTTAAGCGCGGCCAGGCCGTCCTGGAGGCTCATTTAAGGGCTCCTCGGCTTAGAAACGAACAGGCCATGCGGTCCTGCCTATTGGTTCCTGGTTCCGGGTTCCGCCGTTTTGCTTTTCCCGGCAACCCGCCTTCGCCCCTGCTTCGCCGAAGCTACGCAGGGCTACGGCGGGCAAGCCGGCTACTTTGGCCCGCTCGGGGCGGGCGATGCGGGGATGGCGCCGGCGGGAAGCAATAATACCTGGACCTGCAGGGGTTTGCCTGGCCCCATCTGGTTGACGACAAGGCCCCATTTATTGCCTTCGTGGCAGGCGGCTGCGTCGTAGAGCACCACCCGCCCGGGCAGGCCGGGGATCTCCAGGCCCATGGGGCTGTACAGGTAGGGCTTGCCTGAGACGGGGCAGTCAAGCGGCGGGCAGGCCTCGCCGCCGGCCTGTTTGACGGCTGACAGGTCCGCCGGCAGGCTTTCGTGGGCCGCGTAGTAGAGCAGCAGCGAGCCAGCGATGTCGTGCAGGCGCGACGCGCATGGGTCAAGTGCGGGGTCCATGGTGGTCTTGGGCTGGGGCTTGACGGGCACGAAGGTGCAGCCCGCCGGCAGCACGGCCAGGGCCGTCAGGCACGCGGCCAGCACTATCCTATTCCGAGGCATCAGCACCTCCTGCTGGGCCGCGGTTCGGGCCATCGGAGGCGCCCGGCGGCGGGGCCGAGGGTCGGACGGGCGCTGCCCAGGGTCCTTGCCTTGGAGCTCGCGTCGGGGTCTCTGCCGAGGTCTTCTTCGGGTCCGATATCATGATGGTCGGCATGGTGGTCGGATCAGCCGGCATCGAGGTCGCGCCGAGCATCATACCCTTGAGCTGCTCATCCAGGGCTTCCTTGTTTTCCTCCTTGTTGAACTCCTTGCTGCCTTCCTTCTCTTCCTTCGCCATATCCTTGAGTTGTTCGGGCAGGGCGGCCACGTGGGGCGTAATGAAGATCAGCAGTTCCGTCTTGGACTTGGTCTTGACGGTCCGCTGGAACAGCACGCCGATTCCCGGAATGTCGCCCAGGCCGGGCACTTTCACGATTTTGTCGGTGATGCGGTCTTCCATAAGCCCGCCTATGACGATGGTCTGGCCGTTGCGGATAGCAACGCGGGTCTGGGCGGACCGCTTGGCGAAAACAGGGCCGAGTAGCCCCGGCGCGCTGGTGAGCGCGGAGATTTCGGGCGCGACGTCCATGATCACCAGTCCTTCCGGGTTGATGTGCGGAATGACGTACAGGATGATGCCGATGTCCTCGTACTGGATGGTGTTGATGGTCGTCGCACTATCTTCGGTGATTCGGGAGTTGGTGATGAACGGCACGAGGTTGCCAACCATGATGGAGGCCTGCTGGTTATCGCTGGCCAGGATGTAAGGCCGGGACAGGACGTTGAGTTTTCCGACAGTCTGCAAGGCCCGCAGGGTGGCGGTGTAGTCCACGTCGACGACCTTGGCGATAAGCCCGCCGTCCGCGGCGGCCACGCCAACTCCGTCAATCGGGAAGTCGGTGCCGATGGACGACTTGGAGCTGCCGATGCGGATGTTCAGTGCGGAGAACTCCACTCCAAGGTCCGTAGTGTTGTCGTGCGTGACCTCCGCCAGGAGGACCTTTATCAGCACCTGCCTCGTCGGGCGGTCCAACTCCTCGAGGATCGCCTTGACGCGGTCGAAGTTCTTGCTGGCCGTGCGGACCAGAAGCGAGTTGGTGTCCGGGTCCGCCACGACGTAGACCTGCCCGGCCAGGTCCCCGGCGGCCGCGCCGAGTGGCCCGATCGACGGCGTGCTGCCGTACGACGACCGCCCGCCTGAGGAATACCCGCTGCCGAATCTGCTGCTGGACGATGAGCCGAACGGGGAACCGGACGATGAGCCGAACCCGGAACCGGACGATGATCCGAACGGCGAGCCGGATGATGATCCGAACGGGGAACCGGACGATGAGCCTCGGCCGGACGACGAACTGCCGCCGAACGGCGAGGTTCCGCCGGAAGTCGAGCCTCGGCCGGTGGACGACGTCCCGTACGTCGAGCCGCCTCTGGAGGTCGTGCTGGTGGTGCCGAAGATGTTGTTGACCACCGACTCGACGTTCACTGCCTGCGCATTCCTGAGCTTGTAGATGAAGACGGCCACGTCAGCGTTACGGTCGGAGTCCAGTTCCTTGACGATTCCGTCTATGAGGGTCAGCGTTTCCTGAGAGGCGCTGACGATCAAGTTATTTGTGCGCGTGTCGGCCGTGGCGGTTACTTTGGACTGCCGGCTTGTCGCGCCGCCGGAGCCGCCGCCGCGCTCGCGGTCGCGCTCGCGGTCGCCGCCGGGACCGCGATCGCCGCCGCCGGGGCCGCCGAACATGAAGGAGAATCCCCGCCCGCCCTGCTGGGAGGCCTCATCCTGCTTGAACAGGTCGGTTATGAGCTTGGCTGTGCTGGTGGCGTCGGCGTATTCGAGCTTGTATACCTTCACCGTGGCCTCGCTGCCCATCTGTCCGTCAAGGGAACTGATGATCTTCAGGACCCGCCGGATGTTGGCCTGTGTGTCGGTGTAGATCAGCGAGTTGCTGGCCTGGTTGGCCGCCATCGTTGCCGTGGTGGGCACCAGGGCCGTCAGGTCCGCTTTGAGCTTCGTGGCGTCGACGAAGCGGACGGGGATCACCTGCGTGACCATCCGGTCGGACTCGGGAACCTTGTTCGGGTCGTTGCCGAACTGGACGGGGATGTTCTCCTTGGCTGCCTGGCCCAGCGTGACCACCTTGAGGTTCCTGCCGGTGTACACCGCCGCGTAGCCCTTCTGGCGCAGGACGGTGTCCAGCAGCAGGACGGCCTCCGTCACGGTGATGGGCGTGCGGCTGATGACGGTCACTCGGCCCTCCAGGACTGGTTCGCCGACGATGGTCATGCCAGTGGCCTTGGAGAGGTACTCCAGCACGCTGCGGAGCGGGGCGTTCTGGAAGTTCAGCATGAGTTGCCCGTTGGGCAGGACCGTCCCGTTGAGGAACACCGGCCCTTCGGGCGCCGGTGTGGTTGTCGGCCCGGCGGCTGGAGCGGCTGCGGGCCTGGTGGTTGGCGCGGTAGTCGGCGCGGTAGTCGGCGCGGTAGTGGGGGAGGCGGCGGGGGCGGAGGCCGGCATAATTGTCGGCCCGGCAGCCGGGGCAGATGTCGCCATCGGCGCCGCTAAGGCGGGCGTCTCGATGATGACGGGCCCGGTTGGGTTTTCCTGTCCGCGCGTAGTCCCGGCGGCCAGGAGCGTCAGGTACGCCGCGGCCAGGATCCCCTGTGCGAGCAAGCCGGTCTGCCGGCGGGGTGTTGTGCTGTCATACATCACGGCTGTCTGCGATGGTCGTATATTCATCTTCCCAACTCCTGCTCGCGCCGTTGGCGCATTCGTTCGAGAATATCCTGAAGCCCGTCGGGGACCGGGGCTGACGTGGCGCCGGCTGACGGGGCTGTGGTCGGTTGAGTGGTTGCCGGGCCCGTTGTCGGGGCCATCGGCGTGGGTGTTGATGAGCCGCTCCGCGAAGTGCCCGAAGCAGCCGCGCCGGCACTTGGCGCAGGCATCACGAATTCCATTGACGCCGCCTGTGTGCCGGTCAAGGTATAGCCGACCTTGACTGTGCGGAACTTTCCGCCGCGGTCGTACTGAACGGAGTCGAGGTTGACTGCCCGCAGGCGTCCCTTGCCGACGGCGTCGCCCGTGAGGACCTGAAGTATCTTGCCGGCCTTGGCATCCTCGAAGAAGGCCGTATACTGCGGGCCCTCCAGGCCGATTCCCAGCAGCACGACGTACTGGTCGGTGTCGACCGGTAGGGGCGCCGGGGGCGTGATTGTTGGCCGGGGCGCCTCGATTCGCGGCGGCCTGACGACGGGGGGCCGGCGGTTGCTGTCAAATATGTTGCGGTCCGTGAGGATTCTAAAGTCGTCCCACTTGGTCTTGTGTGTCGGGGTCGCTTTGGGCGGCTTTGGCGCGGCCTTCGGCGCAACCTTGGGCGTGTCCTTTGGCGCCGCGGTCGCCAAGGCGGCCGAGGCCAGCGCCAGGATGGCTATCGAGCGCAGCATCGGTAGTCCGGCTGTCATTTCTTTTCGCCTCCTGTCGATGCGGTCCGGACGCTGCCGGCCTGGGGTGTCTGGCTGCCACCGGGGGCGTAGAGGGTCGAGAAGTCGACCTGCACCGTCAAGTCGTCGGCGCCGGGCTTCTGGCTGCTTATCTGGAACGACTGGATTCTCAGCGGGAACTTCGCGGTTTCCAGCCGCCAGATGAAGCCCGCCACGGCCTTGAGGTTTCCCTCGCCCGATGCGTGGAAGCACATCTCCGGCAATAAAGTGTTGCCTGTCGAGCGTTCCTGGCGGACCACCGACGAGACCTTCATCGCCACCTCCTTCGACCAGCCATCGACGGCGTGGAGGATCTGGCTCTCCGTCTCCTGGGGCTGGCCCTTCATGCCGCTGGCGACCATCTCCCGCCATTTGCCGCTCATCTCGCGGCTCTTCTGGAGGAGCAGATTGGCATTGCGCATTTCGTCGTCCAGCTTGGCTCTGCGCTGCTTGGTTTCATTGCGGGCGTCCCACAGCGGCTCCAACACGTAGAAGTCCAGCAGCAGGGCCGCGAGGGCCGCGCCCGTCAGCACGAAAATGATCCGTTCTCTCTTGGAAAAAACCATTGGTCAGTCCGATCCGCCGAAAGAGAAACTAAGCGCAAACGACACCTCGCGCCCACCCTTGCCGGTGGCGCGCAAGTACATCGACTGGGCCTTGGACAGCCGCGGATTGCCGGTGAGACGGTCCAGCGCGTCGAGCACCGCCTTTTTGTCCTCGGCATTACCGGTCACGACGACGTTTATCCTGTCCGTGTCCTGGACGGCCCCACGGACCCTTTCGGCCTCCTGGATCGTCACGCGAGTTGCCCAGACGCGCCCCTCCGGCGGGAAAGCCAGCGTCAGTTCCTTCAGGCACTCGAGGAAGCCGGGGCGCTGGTCGTACCAGGTCCGGGCGAGTTTCGTGCGGCTGATATCGCTGCTGGCAAGGGCGATCCCCGGTTTGAGGTCTCTTGACTGTTGTTCGAGCCTTGCGATCTCCACGCGGTCCTGCTGCCAGTCCCACAGCAGGAAAGCGCCCGCCAGCACGAACACGCCCGCCACCACCGCCGCCCACGCGATCTGGCGCGTTACGAGCGGCTTCTTGGCGGCACTGAGCCGCGAGTGAAGGAAGTCCACCGGAAGCGCCTGCCCGCGAACGGCCGCCAGCGCGACGGCCGAGGCGGCGCAGAACTGTCCCGGCAGCGGACCCTTGCCCAGGCCGTCGGCGTGGATGCCATTCGGCACGGACTCCATTGTTACCGCCAGGGCGAGCCTCTTGGCCAGGATGTCGCGGGTGCCGGCATCGAGCCCGGCCTCGTTCCAGATCAGCAGTTCTCGCGACCGATCGGCCCGCGCGGGGGCGGGCAGCAACATGACCACCCGGCGCAGCTCGGCGATGAGCCGTTCGAGCCAGCCGTTGGCGGGGCCGGCCTCGTCGGCGACGGCAACCGGCAGCGGGCGCATCGTGCGGATGCCCGTGGCGGACTCGGTCAGCAGCTCGGCCCCGCCGCCAAAGACCCTCAGGACCAGCCTCTCGGCGCCGTCCGGGGCGGCGTCGGCCCCGGCCGCCAGGGCCAGCGTGGACGACGTTATGCCATCGACGCGGAGGCCCGCGGCCTGGGCCATGGCCGTAAGCTGCTCGACGGCCGCCCGCGGCGCGGCCACGAGAAGGGCGCTCGTCGCCTCCCGGCCGTCGTCGCCGGCAGGGGCGTAGTCGAAGACAAGGTCCTTGAGATCCGAGGCGAATTCCCGTTCGACGGCCAGCGAGAGGACCAGGCGTACCTGCCCGCCGACACCCGGCGGCAGCGTCTTGTCGCGGGCCGTCAGGGAGCGGGCGTCCAGTCCGATCACGCACCGCGACGCGCCGAAACCATTGTCCTTGAGGAACTGCCGCAGCGCTTTGCCCAGCCGCGGAGGGTCGTGAAGGCCCAGCCCATCCGGGAAGGCGAACTCCGCGGCGCGGGACGCCTCGGCGCCACCGTTCAGCGGCGTCAGTTCGACGGCAGTCAGTGAGCGGCCCGCAACCGCCAGGCCGAGGATTCTACGTTTTGACAACATTCTACCGGACCTCCAGACCGGTGGTTGTTTCATCGATCATGCTTTCCATTGGATAGCCGGCTCGCAGGGCATTGAGGATCATCGGGTCCAGAGGCCAGCCGAGGCTCGTCAGGTCCCGCCGGTATACCACGCGAGGCGGACTCTGTCGGGCGTCGACCACGATCCGGCAGCGGCGAAACGCACGCCCGTCGCCGGAAACGCTTACGATGTCGGCCGAAAACTGGTACGACTTGCTCGTGATCAGCGAGCCGATCAGCACGGCCTTGTCCTGCGGCAGCGCCTGGACGACCCAGGCAATGCCTTCGTCCGCCGTCCGGCTTGCGCGGCGCTGAATCATCGCGTCAGCCTCCGGATCGCCTATTCCAGGCATGCACAGCAGCACGTCCCTTGGGGCGGTGTTGATGTTTATCAACCCCCGCTTGACGGAACTGCTGCCGCCCTTGCTGCCGCCCTTGCCGCCTGAGGAACTGCCGGTGTTGGCGGTTACCTTGCCGGCGATGCCCTTGAACTCGTCGTACGTCAACTTGACGCGGAAGTAGAAGTCCAGCACGTTTATGAAAGGCCGCAGCCTCCTGGTTTGACCGACGACCTCCTCCAGGCGGCTGCCGGTAATGCCGGCGCCAAATGCCTTCCGCAACGAATCCGACGATGCGCTGTTTACGTCGACTGTCTGGGTGCCGGAGGAACTGCTGGCGCCCGTGGCCGAACCCTCGCTGCTGTAGACGGTGACCAGGTCATAGAGCCCGCGGTCCAGCTTGCCGTCGGAGTTGTCCGGAGGGTCGCTCTGGTCGGCGTCGTTCTCGTTGTCGTCGAGACGGCCGTTTCGGTTCGTGTCCTCGCCGTAAAGCAGTTCCGGCAGCATGCCGCGGACCAGCAGCAATTCCTCGACCGTCTCGAAAGGCGCGTTCTTGCACTGGTAGGGGTCGGGCAGGGTCATGTAGAACTCGCTCTCGGCCCCGCCGAGTGTGACATTCTGGTCCGAGTCGCGCCAATCGATGATTGCGGCGGCGTCCTCGCGCATCATCCGCGGCAGCATCATCAGCATGTCCTGGTTGGCGGCGTTGATGCTCACTTTTGACGCCTCGTCGACGATGCCGTAGGCGACCCGCAGGTCGTTGTCGAAGTTCGGCCGGATTATCCAGAACATGCCGTTGCCGACAATCACGCCGTTGCAGGGCGTGTTGGCGTCGGTTGGCACGGCGCCGCTCAGCCCGTCAACGCAGGCCAGCACGTACTGGATTGCGCCCTGCTCGACGCCGAAGGCGCGCTGGACGGCGGCGTAATTGGCCGAGCACGCGCCCTCGACTCGCATCGACTGGGCCAGCGCCAGCACCATGCCCGCCAGCACGACGATTATCCAGAGCGTGACGATCAGGACGGCCCCAGGAGATTGCGGATTGCGGATTGCGGATTGCGGATTCAAGGGATTGCGGATTGCGGATTGCGGATTGCGGATTGGGAATTGGGGATTGCGGATTGCGGATTGCGGATTGCGGATTAGGGAGTGGGGATCCACGGTCTTCAATC
>Ga0315285_10009161_pt1 | contig 10126 bp, 6 predicted proteins | sample YL17G09_36_MG_FD_203698 | JGI IMG/M metagenome (GOLD analysis project Ga0315285, IMG submission 203698) | Sediment microbial communities from Yellowstone Lake, YNP, Wyoming, USA - YL17G09_36 | ecosystem: Environmental > Aquatic > Freshwater > Lake > Sediment | place: USA: Wyoming | collected... | reverse complement strand
CCAGCGGGCCGACGGACACGGTGTGGTACTATGAGCAGCCGCTGCCCGAGGGGCGCAAGCAGTACACCAAGACCCAGCCACTGCGCTACGAGGAGTTCGAGCCGCTGCTGGCGTGGTGGGGCGAGCGCCAGGAGAACGAGCGGGCCTGGAAGGCGGCGGTGGACGAGGTGCTCCGGTACGACGAAGGGGGCCACCTGCTGTCCGCCAACCTGGACTTGAAGAACCCGCGCGGCGGCGAGGACCTGGAGCACGTACCGCCGGAGAAACTGGTGGCGAGCATCGTGGAGAAGGAGCGGCAGATTTTGGCATTGATGGCGGAGATTCAGGATATGTTGGCCGTCGGCAGGTAATGAACAGACGGTGGGAATGTCTTGTTGGAAGCTACGAGGTCTTTGGAGGTCATAGTGTATAGCGCTTGGCCAAAAGTCGCTCTCAGGGATGTATTGCGACTCGATTTAGACCGTGTTACAGTAGACCCTGCGGAGACCTACGCAATGGTAGGTGTATATAGCTTTGGGCGTGGTCTCTTTCACAAAGAACCCGTGGCGGGTAACAGCACCAGCTATAAGTTTTTCTATCGACTGAAGGCCGACCATGTCGTACTGAGCCAGCTTTTTGGTTGGGAAGGGGCACTGGCACTGAGTTCGAGAGAGTTTGAGGGACTTCATGTTTCGCCGCAATTCCCCACGTTTCTCTGCGATACCAATTGGTTGGATCGGCAATTCCTGGGCTGGTTGCTCCGCAAACCGTCCTTCTGGGCAGACCTGGGAACGCGAACCAAGGGTATGGGTGATCGCAGGCGCACTGTGAGTCCTGATGCTTTCTTGAGCAGCACAATTCCTCTTCCCCCACTGGCGGAACAGCGGCGCATCGTCGCGCGGATCGAGGAACTGGCCGCCAAGGTCGAGGCGGCGCGGGCACTTCGGCAGCAGGCAACAGAGGGAGCGGAGGCTCTAGGCGGCGGAATCCTGGCCAAAGCCTATGATGAAGCAGCAGAAATTGCTGGAGGCACGGAGAGGCTAGATGATTTGTGCCGTCAGATTACCGACGGTACGCATTCCACGCCAACATATGTTATGAGTGGTGTTCCGTTTCTCTCGGTCAAGGATATCACGACTGGTGACATCCGGTTTGACGATGCGCGGTTCATAACACCAGAAGAGCACGAGGTTCTTAGAAGAAGGTGCAAGCCTGAGTTTGGCGATGTTCTGCTGACCAAGGTCGGAACCACGGGGTTTGCAAAGGCAATCGATGTTCACCGCGAGTTCAGCATCTTTGTCAGCCTGGCACTACTCAAACTTGATGGGGAGCGATTGACCCCAGAGTTCACAGAGTACATGCTCAATTCGCCGCGGCTCAGAGAGTACTCAAGATCTGGCACGCGTGGAGTAGGCAACAAGAACCTGGTGTTGAAGTTCATCCGCGAATTCCCAATGCCCGCTCCGCCCTTGGAAGAACAACACCGCATCGTCGCGTATCTAGACGCCCTGCTGGCCAAGGTGGACGCGGTGAAGGCGCACCAGGCCGCCACTGCCGCCGCGCTGGACGCGCTGCTGCCCTCCATCCTGGATCAAGCATTCAAGGGGGAACTATGAACGCTACCAAGCCCTTCGGCGATCTTACGACGGCGACCATCCTGGTCATCGGCCACGACCCGCGCCTGCAGCGCAGCCAGGCACAAGCAGAAGTTGCTTTCTTCTTCGACTATCTCACCCGGCCACGCCCCACGTCCCGCTCAGAGGCCAGCAAGCACGACCTGGCCAAAGCCGTTTGGGATTACGTTAGCGTGCTTGCCGGTCGTGAGGTGTTGCTGACAGAGCTATACGTCACCAACCTGTGCAACGAGTTCCTGGAACACGCGCCAGGATCGGGCACGGTGCTCGTCCCTGACGACCTGGCACGGCGTGGGGTCGAGCAGATTGCGCAGACTGTCGCCTTGGGCCACTTCAAGGTGATCCTCCCGATGGCCGTTCAAACGTTCTATCATCTGTGCCACCTGGGGTTCATTGACGAAGACTCGGAAGTGGTTCGCCGCTTCATTCATGCTGCGTGCCCTCGCACGGCCGGGGCCGCGCAAGGCCTCTACGTTCAGAGCGGCAAAGCGCCCTTCCTGGCCGTGTGTGGGCGCAGGTTTCATCATCGTGGCGTGCCAGTGGTGCCCATCGTGCACGTCAAACAGTGGCCGTTGCGGCCCAGGGCGACGAGATACGCAGAACCGATGGCACGAGCCCAGCAGGAGATTAGCAGGTTAGTGTCACCACGATAACATCACAGGCGATGAAGGTGTCTAGGTCAAGAAGGAGAAGGCAATGAACTTCCTTGACGCGGCGTATGAGATACTCGAGCAGGCAAGGCAACCTTTGCACTACTCCGAGATCGCCAGCCGGGCGCTGGTCGCTGGATTGCTGGACACCAGTGGCCAAACGCCGGAAGCCACGATGGGATCCCGCCTGTATGTGGACACCAAACGCCCCGCTTCCCGCTTTCGACGAGCGGGGCGAGGCATTTTCGCTCTGGCCCCGACCCAGGCGGGTGAGATCGCCGAGCGGATTGATGCGCTCAACCGCCATACACGCGCCGACTTACGACGCAGGCTGATGAGCACCCCGCCCGATCGCTTCGAGGCACTGATGGGGGAACTGTTGGTCGCCTTGGGCTTTGACGAAGAGACTGTGCAGATCACTTCGTACCATAGCGACGGCGGCATTGATGTGCGCGGCGTGTTGCGCGCTGGCGGCATCACCGAAGTCAATGCCGCGGTGCAGGTCAAGCGCTGGAAGCGCAACGTCCAGGCAGCCACCGTGCGCGATCTGCGCGGGTCGCTGAAGGTCCACGAACAAGGCATCATCATCACGACCAGCGGCTTCTCCAGCGGCGCCTACACGGAGGCACAAGAACCAGGCAAAACGCGCATCGGCCTGATTGATGGCGAGCAATTGTTGGGTCTGCTGATCGAGCACGGCATCGGCGTAACCCAGGAACAGCACACGCTGCTCTCCCTGGACGAAGAGTGGTGGGGTGACGTGGCAGCCGAGATCAAAGTGCCGGCTATTTCGAGAGGGCCTGACCAGCCTGCGCCCCCTGCAGTCACTTATCCGTTGCCTGTCCGGCTCACCGCCCACGGGCAGACCGTCGAGGCAAAGATGCTGGATGCCGGTGGCCTGATGCTCTACGCAGGCGTGGAGTACAACTCTCCATCAGGAGCAGGGCAGGTCGCAAGCGGTTGGAAGTCCTGCAACGGCTGGGCCGTCTGGCAGTACCGTCATCCTGAGACGGGCGAGTGGCGGCCAATCGCCGAGTTGCGAGGCATACATCAGATATAGGCTGGGGAGGGCAGTGCGGACCAGGCCATCCTGGCCCGCGCCTTCCGGGGCAAAATGGACTATGCTGAGTTCTTCTATCGCCTGGATTGACTTTTCCGAGCAAGACCGCCGCACGATGATGGAGGTGGTCTCGCTCTTCAAACAGCGCGACACCCGCGACGAGCTGGGATTGGGTTCGATTCGCGATGCCTTCGCCGATCTGTTCTTCCCAGGCACCACCACACTCCAGACCCGGGCGCGGTACTTCCTCTTTGTTCCTTGGCTGTATCATGACTATGAACGCCGCCAGGTTTCCTCGTCGAAGGTTGCCGACCGGCTGAAGAGGGACGAGATCACGCTCATCCAGGCCCTGCAAACCGCTGGCGACAGCGACGGCGTCATCGGCAAGGTCTCAGGCGCCAGTTTGCACCGCTTCCCCGCCAGCATCTACTGGAACGGGCTGCGGCGGTGGGGCATTCTGAGATATCCTGGTGCTCAGAGCCAATATCATCGTTGGCTTGACCGCTTCTACGAACGCCAGCGCAGCCGCCAGTTCACAGAGGATCATGGTGAACCGGTAGAGGGCTGGGGTGATGGGAACTGGGACCCTGGTCTACCCCAGGCACCGCCAGACTTTCCCGGCCAGGCCGATTTCCAGATCACGCCTGCAGAGGCCGCCTACCTGCGAGAGCGCGTGCTACTGTCCTGCCCCGACAGCCTGCTGGCGACTTTGCTCGACTGTGGCAAGCCGGTGGAAGACGTCGCGTTCATCTGGCAGCATCCCCAGTCAGGCGAGTTCCCCGGGGAACAGCAGGCGTGGATTGCCCACGCCCGCAACTTCTCCCAGGTGATGCACGGAGCTATCCTGCTTTACAACCTGATGCTGGCCGAACTGAGCCAATCTAGCGATCTGGTTGACTGGTACAAGACCGGGCTGGCAACCTGGCAGGACGAACTTGAGGCCTGCTCTGCCGTGCTTGCCGCGTGGGAGCGAGAGGCATTCTGGAGGCTCGTCACGGGAAGTAGCCAGATCCCCGGCCGGACGAGGGCCTTCGTCAGCGTTTGGCTGCGCACTCTGTTCACCGACGGGCAATGGCGCCATCTGGCGACCTCTCGGGAGGCGCGGGCGTTGGTTCGAGACCGAGAGACCTGGCTCAAGCGCGGGCGCTCCCGCTTCGAGAGTCAACGGCACCTGGAGATGTGGAGTGGCGTAGCCGGTATCGCGCGTTTGGATTATCGCTGGCCGATCGCCCGCAGGATCACCAACGACATTCTCCGTGGGTTCAACCCTCAATAGGCAGGCAACGATGCTCGCACCCGATCAACGAGAACTCTTCCTGGACGCCCTTCGCCCACCCGAAGGCTACCGCTTTGATCGCGGAATCGGTACTACTTTCACGCTGGACTTGCTCACGCTGCTCGTCGCCCCTCTCTCCCTGGCGCTACTGGAGATGTCCGACTCCACGGCGGCGCTGAACGATCCGGTGCTGCTGTTGGAAGGGCTGCGCCGCCAGGCAGATCATCTCACCATCTTTTGCCAGGCCGGACGAATCGCTGTCCCACCTCCAGACAACTACCTGTACAGTTTCCTGGAAGGGAGCATCGTCGAAGTGCAGGCGCCCCAAGGCGGCGTCTTCCATCCCAAAGTTTGGTTGCTGCGCTACGAGTCAGAGGAAGGACCTCCGTTGTATCGCCTTCTGAACCTCAGCCGCAATCTGACCTTCGACAAGTCATGGGATTTGATGCTCCGGCTCGAGGGCTACGTGACAACCGAACGCAGCCGCGCGTACAGACGGAACCACCCACTCGGGGATTTTGTGCAGCAGTTGCCGCAACTCGCCCTCCGCCCCGTGGATGCACGCATTGCCGAGAGTGTGGATTTTCTGCAGCAGGAAGTCCGGCGGGCGGACCTGGAGCCGCCATGGCCATTCGAAGACCTGGCCTTCTATCCTTTCGGCATTCCAGGGTATCACTATCGCAGTTCTATCTTCGACGAGAACTGCCAGCGTGTGATGGTAATCTCCCCCTTCCTCAGCGACCAACTGCTACAAGACATGACGGAGCAAGGCGGGGGGCACGTGCTGGTTTCACGTGCCGACAGCATCGCCGCTTTGAGCCCCGAGACATTGGCATGCTTCGAGGCAATCTACGTCCTCGACGAGGCAGGGACGGCGGAGGCCGACCCAGATGCGGCCGAAAATGCAGGTGAGGAAACCGCTGGAGTCATACCTGAACCCTCAGGGCTGCACGCTAAGTTGTTCGTCACGGAGTCGGGGTGGGACGCCACCTGGTTGATAGGCTCAGCGAACGCCACGGATGCCGCCTTCGGAAACAAGAACGTGGAGTTCATGGTCAAACTCCGGGGGCGCAAGAGCAAGGCCGGAATCAACAAGGTCCTGGGAGGAGAAGACGAGGAAGATGCACTCCTTGCACTACTGTGCCCCTACAGGCCGGCGGAGCAGGTTGCCCTCGACGAGGGGCGGAAGAGAGCAGAAACACTGGCCGACGACGTGCGGAACTGGCTGGTCGCGCTGGGCATGCGCCTGAAGGTCGTTCAGCAGGCCCCGGACCGGTTCGACATGGTGCTACACCACGGCCATTCAGATCAAGACGTACCTCAAGGTAGATATACTGTTACCTGTTGGCCCGTGACGCTGCGTCCGGAGCAGCATAGGGTCGCCTTTGAAAGCAGATCGTCACGTGCTGCGTTGGCTTTCCCCAACCTCAGCATGTTGGCACTGACACCGTTCATCGCCTTCGAGATCACGGCGGAGGTAAACAGGCACAGGCACGCCCTACGATTCGTGCTCAGCTTGCCCATCTCGGGCGTTCCCGAGAGCCGAATAGACCACCTGTACAGCGCCATCATCTCCGACCGCACACAGTTCATACGGTATCTGTTGATGATGCTTGGCGGTGAAGAAGGTGACCCATTCCAGTGGGCAGATTGGATTGGGGAAAAATCGGGATGCGCCTGGAAGGCGGGGGCGAACGGCGCAGAGGTACCACTGCTCGAGGCATTGGTGCGCGCGCTCAGCCGCTCGCCGGAGACGATTGATCGCATCGCCGAGCTCGTCGAGAGATTGCAGCGCACAACGCAAGGGCAGCAGGTCCTGCCTGAAGAATTCGGAACCCTTTGGGAAGCCATCATACAGGCGAGGAGCGAGACACTATGACACTGAATGGCTCTGAGCGCCCCAACGTAGAGCAAGTCCTGGGCGGGCTCAAAGACTTCCAACGACGCACGGTAGAGTACATCTTCCGCCGGCTGTATACTGACCTAGACTCCGTTTCTCGCTTCCTGATCGCCGACGAGGTCGGGCTGGGCAAGACCCTGGTCGCCCGCGGCGTCATCGCCAGGGCTGTAGACCATCTGTGGGATACCGTACCTCGAATTGACGTGGTCTACATTTGCTCCAATCAGCACATTGCTCAGCAGAACATTGACCGCCTCAATATCACTGACGATCATGGGTTTCGGCATGCCACCCGCGCCACGCTACTTCCTGTGACGCTAAACCAGTTGAGAGGGAACAAATTGAACTTTGTCTCTCTGACACCCGGCACGTCGTTCAACCTCCAATCGCAGGGAGGATGGATGCATGAACGGGCGATCCTCTACTGCCTTCTGAAACGGCATTGGGACGTGGCGGAGAGAATTCTGAGAAACGTCTTGCGGGGGGAGGTCGGGAAAGACGTATGGCGCGGGCACTTGGAGGGGTTTGAGCGGGAAGTCGCCCCCACGCTCGATGAAGAACTCAGTCAAGCCTTCTACAGCGCATTGGATGAAACCAGGCTGCGAGCACAGTATGACGCCATAGCCGCGGAAATCGGGGGACGGTGGAAGCATCTGACACCCGAGATGCGGCAGGAACGCAATCAACTGATCGGTGAACTGCGCCATCTGCTGGCTCGTTCAAGCCTCTCTGCTCTGGAACCTGACCTGGTCATCCTGGACGAGTTCCAGCGCTTCAGGTACCTGCTTGAAGATGAGGGAGAAATCGCCCTCCTTGCCCAGGAGTTGTTCGGCTTCCCCGGCGTGAAAATCCTGCTTCTCTCGGCCACGCCCTACAAAATGTATACGCTCCAGGGAGAGCAGGGAGAAGACCACTACACGGACTTTTGCCGCACAGTAGACTTTTTGCTCAAGGGTCAACCAGAGAACAGGCAGGCGCTCGAAGACGCCGTCGGCCAATACGGCAGGGCCTTGCTCCACCTGGACCGTGTCGGGCTTGAGGGACTGGGCGCAGCTAGAGAGACCATCGAACACATCCTCCGGCGGGTGATGGTACGTACAGAGCGTCTAGCCGCCTCGGCCGATCGCAACGGGATGCTTTCAGAGAGCCTGATCGCCCAGGATCAGGTCCATCCAATGGACCTGGCGAACTATGTGCACCTGGACCGCATTGCCAGGGCAATTGACGCAGGAGACCAGGTTGAGTACTGGAAATCCTCTGCCTACCCCCTCAATCTGATGGATGACTATGTGTTCAAGAGAAAGTTCATAGAGGCCATCGAAGGGTCCGACACCGCTGATCTGAGCAGATTGTTGGCAAAAACCCAGCGCCACATGTTGAGATGGCGCACGATTCAGGCATACCAGGCCATAGACCCTGGCAACGCCCGGCTGCGCGCTCTATGGCATGATTCGGTGGAGACAGGGAACTGGAGGCTACTTTGGGTACCGCCGTCCCTGCCGTATTACCAGCCCGACGGCCCGTTTCGAGACGTCCAGACGGAAGGCTGCACCAAGACATTGGTATTCTCCGCCTGGAGACTGGTACCCAAGACCATCGCCATGCTGCTCAGTTACGAGGCAGAACGCCGCATGGTGGAAGAGAGGGAACTGGATTTCACCTATGCAGAGCTGACAGACAAACGCAAGCCCCTGCTCACCTTCACCCGGAGTCGAGGCCGGCTGACCGGTATGCCGGTTTTCTGCCTCATCTATCCGTGCCTTGCACTCGCCCAACGTGTTGACCCTCTGTCTATCGCCAGGCACATGGGAAGGACGCCCACCACCGGGCAAGAGGTCTTTGAAGCTGCGAGAGCGCGGGTTCAGGAGCTCCTTGCCATAGCGGCAGGCGAGGAGAGAATCCGCATCAGCACGAAGAAAAGTGGGCGTACTGATGAACGCTGGTATTGGGCCGCTCTGGCGCTATTGGACCGGCACTTTCACCGGGAGGATGTAGATCGCTGGTTGTCTACAGACGAGCAGGCGCTGGGGCGGGACAATATGCTGGACAAGGTCCTCACAGATGACGATGGCGAGGAGGATAGTGAAGGAGAAGCATGGCGCTTCGCCGAGCATGTCGAAGAGTTCAGGCACTTTTTCCGGAACTTGCGGGAATCTGCTATTGATGGACTGATTGAGGATGCGGAACAGGAACCCCTTGGCAAGCAGCCCGAAGACTTGTTGGACGTGCTCACCTACGTCGCACTGAGTGGGCCGGCCGTGACCTCCCTGCGGGCAATGCTGCGGATTGCGCAGCCCCGGGCTTGCGACCAGTGGCCATCTTTTCTGGCCTCCGCCGCACGCATCGGGCTGGCTTTTCGCACGCTCTTCAACCAACCTGACGTGATTTCCCTTCTGCAGCACTTTTACCCGGAAGGAGCATATTGGGGCAAAGTCCTGCATTACTGCTTCGAAGGCAACCTGCAGGCCGTAATGGACGAGTACGTTCACGTGCTGCACGAATCCCTGGGACTGGTGGGGCACCATCCAGCCAAGATTGCCGAGAAGGTGGGTTCAACCATTCAGAGCGCGCTCACTCTAAGGGCTTCTACTCTGCATTTCGACGAAATCGTACGGCGGGGTTCGGGCAGGCTGGCAAGGAAAGAACGGGGCCTGCGCTGCCGATACGCTCTGCGGTTCGGCGACGAGAAGAGTACCGACTACGAAGGGGGGACCCGTGACGTGGACGTCCGAATCGCCTTCAACTCGCCGTTCCGTCCCTTCGTGCTGGCGACCACCTCTATTGGCCAGGAAGGGCTGGACTTTCACCAGTACTGCCACCGTGTGGTCCACTGGAACCTACCTTCGAACCCCGTTGATCTCGAACAGCGCGAAGGCCGGGTGCACCGTTACAAGGGGCACGTCATCCGTCGCAACATCGCGCTCAACTATGGCCTTTCCGCCGTTGAACCGGGTGAAACACTGACCGATCCCTGGCAGCAGCTCTTCACGCGAGCAGTCAACGATCGCCCCACAGGAACCAATGAGATTGTTCCCTTCTGGATCTATGAGCCAAGTAGCATTACAGGGACAGCATTCAAGATTGAGCGCAAGGTGCCCGTCCTACCGCTGAGCCGTGAAATCGGCCGCCTGGAGCAACTGAAGCGGGCACTCGTGGTCTACCGCTCCGTGATTGGCCAACCGCGGCAGCAGGAGTTATTGGAATTCCTCGCAGCCCGCCTCGAGGAAGACGAGATCGAAAATCTGGTGAAAAGTGCAACCGTGGATCTGAGCCCGCCCTAATGGACGTGGCGACGGCAGCCAGCACCAGGAACTCGGGCGCGCGGGTAGTTACCGATTTCCGGTAACTGAGACTCTCAGATGAAGAAATCGCCCGCGCTCTGCGGCTGGTGCGTGAGGAAAGTGGATGCCTCGTACCCACCGTGGCCGGATTGCTGCTCGTCGGCAAAGAGGCTGCGCTGCGCGAACACGTCCCGGCCCACGAGGTGGCCTTCCAGGTCTTGCGTGGTATCGATGTGGCCGTCAACGAGTTCCGCCATTGGCCGCTCCTGCGCGTTCACGAGTGGCTGACGGAGGCCATCGGCGTCCGCAACGAGGAGCAGGAGTTGATGATCGGTTGGTGTGCGCC
>Ga0315285_10009160_pt1 | contig 10128 bp, 4 predicted proteins | sample YL17G09_36_MG_FD_203698 | JGI IMG/M metagenome (GOLD analysis project Ga0315285, IMG submission 203698) | Sediment microbial communities from Yellowstone Lake, YNP, Wyoming, USA - YL17G09_36 | ecosystem: Environmental > Aquatic > Freshwater > Lake > Sediment | place: USA: Wyoming | collected... | reverse complement strand
GACTGATACGTTAAGGTTGAAAGAGACGCCTTGAGACTTTTTGAATGCGGTTGGCTGTGTATACAATATTGTTGATATGGGCGGGAGGGCGTGCAGTATTACCGTGCCGTTTTCAGTTGTGTGACTTATTGGTACGCCGAGTGGTGCTGATAGGTCTGTTGAGTAGAGTTCAAGTGTTATGTTAGCGTCCGGTTCAGGCTGCACGGGATGATATTTTACCTCGAATGTCATGGTGAAGACAGTACCTGTACCAGTGAAGGTTGGTGCGGGAGCCAGTGAAGCGTAGGCGATCTCGTATGTTCCCTCGGTTGTATTAACTTGGTCTGCAACTGGAATTACTGGGTTCCAGAGAACGCCGTCAAGATAAGTGTCTCTGGGTACGTGCACGGAGCGGCTGACATAGTCGAGGAAAGTCGTGTTCCACCTGAGCTTCAAGTCAAAACCGTAAAGGTCGGTTACTTCTGTTATCTTCACGGCTACTGTGAATTGGGTTCCGGTTGCTTTTACGTAGTACTCCGTGAGAGGCGGGTCTACTTTGACTGTTGTTGTCTGGCCAGCTGCAGGGTTGATGAAGGCGCCTAGACTTGAGAGCAAGATTGAAACGATAAACAACACTACGATTGTGCTTTTCTTCGTCATCTTGGATTCTCCTTTCTTCGGATAATTAAGTAGCGCATTCGTTGATATAAGTTGAATGAACTTCAAGTGAGTGAATCTTTTCTACAGTTTGTTGGCCTGGGGGCTCTTGGTTTTGTTTTCTTTCGAGGGTTATTTGAAGTTTGGAGTTTCTAAAGATTTTACCTAGGTGGAGGCAGAGAAAAATGCGGCGTTTATGATCCTTTATAGCCGTACTGCGATGTGGCTATCACCACGTCGAAAATGTTTATTACATCGTTGCCGTCTATGTCGCAGTTGGGGTTGAAGCCTGGTTCGCTTCTTTTGGCGCCGTAGATTGAGGTTAGTCTTACTATGTCGTAGATGTCTATGTCTCGGTCGCCGTCAGTATCTCCTGGAACCGTAATTATGACTGCCGTATCATATATGAGAGTGTTGTCATCTGTGTTGGTTTCGCCTGGAACAAGTGAAGCATGGGCGCTGATGATGTAGACACCTTTAGTCCAGCCTGAGGTATTCCATGTGAAGGAAATTGTTAAGGAGTTTAAGCCTGTTAACGTAATATTTGTAAATGTGCCGATGATTGTGTCATTCCAGTATAAGCTGACATTGAAAGTTGCCTCATCAGATCCTTGGTTTTCTATGGTTACGTCTATGTCCACAACATGTCCTTGTCCGACAACCGTTTTGGAGAGTGCGGCTTCTGTTATCGCTATGTTGGGCCATAACTTGATGGAGAGTGTTCCACCTATGAATGTGTTGTCCTCGATGTCTATTTCTTCTGGGACGATGCTGGCAACAGCTTTTATGGTATAGTTCCCATATGGTATGTCTGTTGTGTTCCAGTTGTATGTTATGGTTTCTTGGTTGTCTGGCGAAATTTCTATTGTGAGGTTTAGCATGGTGTTATTGTCATAGTAGATGGAGAGGTTGAATGTTTCTGTGATGGTTCCTTCGTTTTTGTAAGTTACTGTTATGTTTACTATCTGTCCGACATACACTTCATTGGCTGATAGTGTGACGTTTAGGATGGCTATGTCGCGTATCTGCTCGTATATTTGTACAGTACCGGCGATGCATGTGTTGTCGTCCGTCTCGGTTTCGCCGATGACTGGATGAGCTATAACGGTAATTGTGTATGTGCCCGGGGTTACGCCCATTGTTTCCCATATAAATGTTAGGGTGGTTTGCGTGTTTGGGATTAGGTTTGTGACAGTTCTTGTTTCTATAATTGTTGTATCGTAGTATGCGGAGACATTGAATGTTTCGGTTATTGTTCCCTTGTTTTTGATGACTACGGTAATGTTGAGTGTTTGACCTGCATATACTTCCGTCTTAGAAGGTATGGCGCTAATAATTGCTATGTTGTGGGCTGGAGGGTTCATAAGTGGGTATCTGTCTCGGTTGTTTTCGTCGATTATGTATGGCGTGTCGCCTATTCCGTCTCCGTTGCTGTCTGTTCCTGTATAGTCGCTCCAGAAGTTTCCGCCTGAAGGATAGCCGTTATCCCAAAGATTTGTTGATTCGAGGTTTGTGGTTTGTTGAGTGTTGTTGAAGTTGTTGTGATAGATTGTGTTGTTAGAGGAGTAGAAAAGTTCGATTCCGCGTTGCAGGTTGTTTGTGACATTGTTATCTCTTAAAGTGTTGTTGGTGGAGTAGAATAGCCATGTGCCGTATTGGTTGTTTGTTATGTTGTTGTTTGACAAAGTGTTGTTGGAAGAGTTGTATAGTTCGATGCCTACCCAGTTGTTTGTTATGTTGTTGTTTGCTATTGATGAACTTTGCGTGTAAGCAAGTAGTATGCCTTGGCCGTTATTAGTTATTGTTAAGTTTTCGACGGTCATTTCGGTGGAGTTTACGAGTGCAACATAGCCTGCGTCTTGTGGGACTTGACCGTTGTGCTGGTTGATCCAGTAGTAGATGGGTTTGCTGTTGACATAGTTTGTAATATCTGTGTTTTGGATGAAGTGTGAGAGCGTTAAGCCCCAGACGCCAAGGTTGTACTGGTTCATGGCTATGCTGTTGCTTGATAATGTGTTGTTAGAAGAGCTTTCCATCCAGACTCCATACTGGTTGTTTGCTATATTATTGCTTGACAAAACGTTGTTAGAGGAGTCTTTTAGCCAGATGCCGTACCAGTTGTTCGTTATAGTGTTGTTTGAGATGCTGCAAGCGCTAACACTGTCTATGAGAACGCCGCTGTTCGGCCAACCACTGCCACTGTTCTGTATTGTGAAGTTGGTGATGACGACGCTACTTGCTGTCACCTTTACAACGGTTCCAGTTCCCTTCGCGTTTATAATGGTTGTGCTGGAGTTTTCTCCAATCAGTAAAACTGCTTTGTTGACAACAACGTTTTCATAGTATGTTCCAGCTGCCACTTGTATCGTGTCACCTGGACTTGCTGCGTCGATGGCTTCTTGAATGGTGAGATAATCTTGCGGAACCCTTTTTATTCCGGGCTCCGACATAACTTGTCGAGTGTTTGATGTCAATATTAACGTGCCTATTAGAAGTATTATGAGTGTTATTGCGGTGGCTGCTTTCTTTTCTAACTTCGTTCCATGTTTTGAAGCGGCTTTGCCTATGGCTCCTTGAATCTTAAGCTCACTCAGGTCTGTCAATTTTTCTATCTCCGCATTGAAGCGGCTTTGCTTATTCTTTGTATCCGTAGCGTGATGTGGCTATTACTACGTCGTATATGTTTATTTCTCCGTTGCCGTCAATGTCAACGTTTGGGATGTATCGTGGCTCACCTTTTTTAGTGCCATAAATTGAGGTTATTCTGACTATGTCGTAGATGTCTATGTCTCGGTCTCCGTCAACGTCGCCTGGAACCGTAACCTTGACCATGCCGTAAGTGAGTGAGTTGTCGCCTGTGTCGACTTCGCCAGGAAGTGGGGCGACATAGGCGCTTAAGGTGTAGATGCCTTTGTTCCAGCCTGAAGTGGTCCAGTTAATGGTAACGTTTGTGGAGCCTAGGCTTGGGAGCGTGGCTGTTTTTGTTTGGATTAGGGATGTGTTGGCGTAGGTGGATACGTTGAAGGTTTCTGTGAAGCTTCCTTGGTTTTTGATGAAGACTTCGATGGATGCCGAGTATCCTTGGCCTATTACGGTTTTGGACGGTATAATGTCTGTTATGGCTATGTCTCTGACTTCTATTGGGTTCATGAGCGGGTATCTGTCTCTGTTGTTGTCGTCGATTATGTATGGCGTGTCGCCTATTCCGTCGCTTCCAGGTTGGTCTTGGTTTGGACCTTTTTTCAAGTCCGTTCCATTGTAGTCGCTCCAGTAGTTGCCGCCGGAAAGGTAGCCATTATCCCAAGTGTTTGTTGAATATTGTGTGTAAACGTTGTTGTCGTTGTCGATGAAGTTGTTGTGATAGATAGCATTGTTGTTGGAGTTGTATGGTGAGATTCCGTCTTTGTTGTTTGTTATGGTGTTGTTGCTTATGGCGTTGTTGTTGGAGTATTGCATTGTGATGCCGTCGTAATTGTATATTATAATGTTGGCTTTTAGGGTGGTTGTATTTGAATTCCAGAGGTAGATGCCTGCATAGTTGTTTGAGACTTTGAGACTTGTTACGTTTGAGTTTGTGATGCTTGCGAGGAGTAGGCCTTGGCGGTTTTTGGTTATTTCAAAGTCTCTGATGGTGATGCTTGTTGAGTTTATGATTGCTAGGTATCCTGTGTTGGGGTATGTGGATGGATCTATTGTGATGCTTGTTTTGTTGATTAGGTAGCGGATTATTTTTCCTTCGGCGAGGTTTGATGTGTCCATGTTTTGTATGAAGTCTGATAGGGAGAGTCCGTCGACTCCGAAGTTGTAGATGTTTGTTGTGAGGTTGTTTTGCGTAAGTGTGCAGCTGCCTGATTGGATGAGCATTAGTCCGTTGTCGTTGTTTGTTATGGTGTTGCTTTGGATTGTGCAGCTTGGTGATTCGTGTAGGTAGATGCCTTCACGGTTGTATCTTATGGTGTTGCTGCTTATGGTGTTGCTTGGGGAATAGTATAGTGCTATGCCGCCTATGGTGTTGTTTGTTATTGTGTTTTGGGTTATTGTGTTGGTGGTTGAGTCGAAAAGGTAGATGCCGTAGGCGAAGCCTTTTATTTTTAGGTTTTTGATGGTTACGCCTGTTATGCTTGATAGGTTGAATCCGATGGATGTTCCGTCTGCTTGTAGGTTGTAGTTGTTTCCGTCTATTGTTATGCTGTTTTTTTGTATGATGATTGAGTAGTTGTAGATGTTTGCGGTGAAGGTGTAGACGTTTCCGGCACGTGTGATTGGGGCTGTTGGCGGGTCTATTGATCCGTCTAGTTTTATGTATATTGTTCCGACGGCGCTTGAGGCGGTTTTAATGTGGAATATTAAGGTTAACATACTTATGAGGAGGAGTGTAAACATTATGCTAGTAATCGTTTTGTTTCTCACTTTTGTCCTCTCCTTCCCCGTGAGTTCTGTATGTATAATTAATTATGCGGTTTTCCACTTTTAAACCTACCTTGATATGTTTTGAAAAAATAAAAGGGGTTTACCCACGAAGGAAACGTGGGTTTTTTTATGGGTCTTCTTCTTCGAGTTCGTCTATCCAGTCTTTGTAGTCGATGGTCCATGTTGGGTCGTAGGCTTTCTTTACGGCGTGTTGTGAGTGTGTGAAGGCGTGTTTGAAGTGTTGGATGGCTTGCGAGTATTTTCCTTCAGCGATTTTTTGTATGGCTTTGGCTAGTTCTCGGTCTATTTTAATGAGTTCTGCTTCGGCTTTTGTTGTGTCTTTTCCTAGTGCTTTTGCTGCTGCGATGGCTTTGAGGGCTAATACTTTTTCTGCTAGGGCTTCTGCCCATGCTTTGTTGACTAGCTTCATTCTGATGGTTTCAAGTTCGCTTATTATCCATGCGGCGTCGGCTGCGGGTATTTTGCCTTTCTTAACCCAGTTTTCTACTTGGTGTATTACGCGGTTGATTTTCATTACTGCGTGGCGTAGGTCTTCGAAGCCTTTTTGTCTGTCGTTGAAGCCGTGTCTTTCTCTGTCTAGTTGTTTCATTCCTCGGGTGATGTCTTTCTCGATTTTGTTGAGTGCGTGCATGAAGTAGTCGTACTCTTTCTTGCCGATTTTGCCCGCGGCGCGAAGGGCGTCTAGATATGCTTTAAGGTCTTCGATTTCTTCTCTTGCGTGTCCGAGGTAGTCTTTGTAGTGGGCGGTGGCTGTGTGAGGTCTATCCATGTGTACTTCGATGACGTTATCGAGGAACACGTCAAAGAAGCTATCAACATCCCAGTAGGCGAACAGGTATCTGACGTCTGGTTCTAGTGGAGCTGTTAGGGTTTTCCATGTGCATGCGTCGTACCAGCCTTCGCCTGAAATAGTTACGATGCCTGTTGGGTCTGTCTTTACAGTTAAGTAGTATTGTACTGTGTAGTGGGCAGTGGCTACGTGTGGCGCATCCATGTGAACATCTATTGGATTGTCTATTTGAGCTGTTCCGTCGACGTCCCAGGAGCTAAACTTGTAGCGAACGCCACTTGTGCCTGCCGCGCTTGGAAGATATTCAGGTGCCGTTAAGGTCACGGTTGTGCAGTGGTTGTACCAGTCTTCGCCTGGTACGGTTCCAGCCTCTGGCGGGGCTACATCAACATCCAAATACCATTGAATCACCCAAAGTGCTGTCGCAGTCTTGGGCCCACTCATGGTTATTGCGTCGCTTGTTAGACCCGTTCCAGATGCGTCGCCAGTCCAGCCTGTGAAGACAGCTTGTTTTCCTGGTGCAAGGCCTACTATTCCAGAGTCTAATGTTGCGTATGCAGTAGCGTCTTTATCGTACCAGCCCATGCCGCCTGGCGTGTCGTATGGTGAAACCACTGTTAGGTAGTATTGGGTCTTCCATTCGGCTACGGCAGTTTTCGCTCCCTCCATGTGGATTGCGTCGCTTTTGGCGTAGTCTGTTCCTGTTGCGTCGACAGTCCATTTAACAAACAAGTATTTGGTTCCATCATCAATGACTTCACCTGTGTCTAAGCCTGCATAGGCATATGTGCAGTAATCGTACCAGCCTTCTCCGCTGGTGGTGCCGTGATCTGATTGCACTGTCAAATAGTATTGTGTCTTGTAGTTGGCTGTGACTGTTTCAGATGAGCTTGGAACGGTGTAGTCGTGGGTTTGGGCTCCGCTGTCGCTCCAGCTTGTCCAAACATACTGTGTGCCTATTCCGTCTGATACAGGGGATAGCGCTTCAAGTTTGTGGGTTGAGCCTATTGTCCAAGTGAATGTTTGTGGTGTTGTGATTGGTGTGTCGTCAACTTCGACGAAGTCTGCGCCAGTGACTGGGCTTGAAGTTATCGTAATGTCAACAGTTGGTGGTGGCATTGAATAGGATATTTCGAGCCATGGTCTTTGATTCCATGTTCCTTCGCGGCTAGTGAAGTCAGCGTGCTGGTCTGAACCTGTTTCAGTTTTGAACTTCATCATTACGCTGACTATTTTGTCTCCAGCAAATTCTGATGCAGCATAGCTTGTGATATCCCATCTAATCCAAGCGCTTCCTGGAGTTCCGTCTGCCACAAAGGCTCCTGCACCAGGTTGATTGCTGTACTTGATTCCCGCTTCTGTCCAACCGTCGGTTGTCTGATAGGCTGAGGGAATATCAGGATCCGCTGTGGTTCTGTATAAGTGCAATATCGCCGAATCTATTATGGCGCCTGACGGCAAGCCCGAGAGATCAAATTTGAGGTAGGTTCTCCTTAAGTTTGTAACTTCGTTTTTCTTAGAGTCCCATTCAACCTTGGCATGTAGCTCTTTGTCGCTACCATGATTATCATTCGTGTGACTGCTTTCAACCCAAGAGTCAGCAGTCGGAGCGATGTGATGCCAAACATAGAACGTAGCAGTGTCTTTAACAGAAGCACCCTCAAGGATTTTGGCGTACCATGTTCCAATCTCCGCGTTCAAAGCCAAAGAATACGAGTCAGTTAAAGTTTTTACTCCAGTCGTCACGCTTGACTCCGCTTTTAGAGTTGCACCGTAAAACCATTGGATTTTATAGCCTTTTTTGTCATCTAGACCTGTTGCTTTCGCGTATACAGTATCTCCTGGGAGGAAGACCGTTTCCCCGTCTGTGCAGGCAGCATCTTTATAGGTGTTTATGGGTATGGTGGGTTCATAGAATGTTGTTGTTGCCGTGTTAGTTCCATCCGTGGCGGTTACACTGTATGTTCCCTGCAGCCCGTCCAAAACAAAATCAACCGTAAATGCGCCAAGCTCATCTGTCAACGCATAAATCGTTGCCACACTTAAATCTGGAGCAACAAGCGTAATCGTAACCTCTGTACTTGGCAAGAACCCGCTACCAGAAATAATCACTGTCTCTTCTGGAGCATAATGTTCCTTGTCCGTCCAAATAGTCGCGCCTTCCGCACTCGCTAGAAATGGAATAGACACCATCGAAAGCATCAGCAAAGCAATGAATAGCGTACTAAACAATTTTTTCATTCTTCTTTCTCCTCTAAATATTAAACGAGGATTATAATTGTAGGTGAATACCTATTAAAGCTTGATGGACGTCTCGTGAGTAAAAGATTTCTATATACTTGAACAAAAATTAAGTAGAATGAACATCAAGTGAGTAAAATATTTCTATACAGACAACTTTAATCGAACCGTCTAGGCGGAGCAAAATCATATTTTAGGGAATTCTCCCTTTCTCCTTTCCCCCCCAAGCAATGAAAGCCTAGACAAACAAAGGCTTAATGCCGTAAACAAATAATGTTTAAAGAATTAACTCGTATTATAATGAGCCTTTGAAAACATTTAGGGCAAAAGCCCCATCCTCCTAAGAAAATCGTTGATTCTCTCATATTCATTAATGCATTCAAAACCTTTTTCAGTCACAAAAAATTTCCCATCCTGCTCACGAACCATGTCAAGTTGAATAAGCTTATTCAAACATTTTTGAAATCTGTCATAGGGCAAATTAGTTATATGTGCAACCCTTGTAAGACTCGGCTTGTCGTTCTTCAATTCCTCACATAAAATCCGAAGGATATCAAAGTATATTTGAATTCTACTACGCTTTCCTACTTTCACTGCCAACTCTCCCAGAGGAGTGATAAATATAGATGAAGAGAGTCAGAGAAGCTAATCTTGCTATGTGGGCAAAGATAAATGCGATTTGACTGCCGTCAATTCCCCAGATCAACATGGAATATTGACCAAGTGCCAGGACAGAAAATGCCAAAGGCGCCCAAACCGACCCATAAGCCTCCTTATGTGGGGACGCCAAGTGTCTAAAAAGATGCCAAATGACGTATCCGAGAAAGACAAGATTCAGCACCTTGAACCATTCGTCAGCAACGCTAGCAGGAGGAAGCTCCAGAAAAGGAGGTGTAAAGTACAACGCTCCGAAAACCAAAATAATCGTGACAACCGAAGGCAACGAAATCATCCTCAAGACTCGTTCCGACGCCTCATTGGTCTTAGACGAAAAATAATACGCAAAAGCTATGAAAGCGAACCCATAGCTCTGCATAATCAATCGAAGCCAGAGGAACATTTCAGAAACCGCCATGTTATTCTCATACAATAAGGAGACCCCGAGAAAAACGTATGAAGATGCCAATAACAGAAAACCGCAGGGAAGCCCAAACAGATAAAGGGACCGCGTTAACTGATATGCCCTCACAAAATAATAGACGAGAACAAACGCCAAAACCGTTGAAAGAATTTCGTTAGCAACCAAAATGGCTATGGCTGCCAATCAGGAACCTCCATTGAAAGCCACTCTAGCTACCAGCCCCCAACTCCTTTCCATCTCTAACTCGGCCCAATTCAGAGAACGCGCCAACGACAAAGAAAAAATAAACAGAGAACCTTTATATGTATTGTGGAAAATTGGTTCATACTGTTTCCTGTGAAAAAGTTAAACTGACCAAATTGTATTAAACGATAACAATTAGAAGAAAAACAGTGAGCAGCGGTTTTTAATAAACTACAAAACAAATTGGAGAGCGTACGAACTTTCTTTCACTTGAAAACAAACCGCACGGACGCCTGTATGCACAGCAGATCATGCCACGCCCCAGAAATCTGACATAAGCACCATCGATAACATGCATGAGAGGACAAACAATTATGTCTCGCTAATTTTCTTGAGTTGATTACGGTACATTTCGACTATTTCAGCTGACGTTGTTGCATCTTCTGCCGCTTTGTCAAGTCTATAGTTTCCCGTAAATCTTGGAAACCTGACAGCCAGTCCACTTCCTTTTCGTATAGAGTCCATTGCACACGAGTGTATTGGGCTCAGAGTTATTTCTGCTCCTAAAATCTCGATGGCGACAGCGGGTTCAAACCAAACGTCAGCCTCAAGCATCGAGTTGACCCTTGAATGCTTGTCCTCAATGACATGTTTCTTCATCATCTTGGGTAGCTTGGCCAAATCTTCATCGCTGAAGCCTGTTCCGCATTTCGTGACTGTTTCAAAAGTGTCGGTCTCAGGGTTGTATGTCGCGAGAAGCACGGCA
>Ga0315285_10009157_pt1 | contig 10129 bp, 5 predicted proteins | sample YL17G09_36_MG_FD_203698 | JGI IMG/M metagenome (GOLD analysis project Ga0315285, IMG submission 203698) | Sediment microbial communities from Yellowstone Lake, YNP, Wyoming, USA - YL17G09_36 | ecosystem: Environmental > Aquatic > Freshwater > Lake > Sediment | place: USA: Wyoming | collected... | reverse complement strand
AGGTGCTCTCCGCCCACGGGGATCCCGAGGCTGAGTTACGATGTGACCCCGATGGTCGCCTGTACCTGACCGGCGTCCACCTATCGGCGTGGCAGAGCATAGACCTGCCGCGCCAGTGGGACAACCCGGACCGCGAGCCGGACGACTGGCCAGAGGTGGAACTGGCGGATTTCATCGAGCGGGTGCGCCGGGCACTGCAGGAGTGGGAGGGGGGCCTGGTGCACTTGTACTCGCAGGAGGCAGCCGGTCGAAAGGGAGTGAAGTAGCCTCAAAAGGCAGCGATGGGGATGCCGCCGTGCACGCCGGTGCAGTAGAAGGCGGTGTACTTGCGCGCGTCTCCCTGGCAGACCACGTCCTCGGTCAGCCACAGCAGCGCGATGGGGTCGTAGGGCTGGAAGCCCTCTTCGAGGTATCGCGGATAGGCGTTCACCGCTTACAGTTTACTCTTCAGAATCACAGGCAAGCAGATCCGCGCCCACGCCTTGTGTGGGGTCGAGAACTCCGATGTATTCCCATCGCGGTCAGTGGCCGTGGCGGTGACGTATGGCCCAATCAGGCCGCCGGCCCTGGTGAAGGTGAAGGCACCCGAGGCATCGGCAGCAGTGCTGCCCTCGTAGGATCGTCCCTCATCCTCGGCGTCAGAGAAGACCTCAACCGTGCAACCGGAACAGGCGGTGCCGGAGACGCTGGTGGCGGTAACGGTGAGGATGACCGGAGCAGGCAGCATCTGGTTACCTCCGTCAGCAAGCTCAATGCCTTGATAGAGGTTATTGAAAGTGGAGTTACGACGGATTGTGTTGAAGAGAGAACGCTCCACATATACACCGGCCCACCACAGGCCACCACCGCTATAGGCGATCGTATTGCCTTGAATAAAGATATGCGAAGCGTAGTCCTCCACTTGCACCCCAGCCCAGCCGTTACTAAGAGGTGTCATACCGTTGGCATCCAGGCCGATGGTGTTGCCGGAGATGAAGTTGTACTCAACGCCAGCATTCGCGATACCAACTCCAGCACCACCATTGCCGCTGATGATATTGCGCTCGCCGGGCGTCGCGCCCCCGATGAAGTCGTGCCGGGCGCTCGCGTCCATACTGATTCCCAACCCGTTACCCAGGACCCGGGTACCGCTGGCATCGGTGCCGATGTAGTTGCCCAGTATCAGATTATCGCTATACTGTCCGCCAGGGATTGAGATACCATGCCCAAGATTACCGCTGATAATGTTCCTCTCCCCACTTTTTGTGCCCCCGATTCTGTTGAATCCCGAGCCGCAGATTGATATGCCAGTGAGATTTCCCAATGGGGCTGTTCCGTTGGCGTCTGCACCGATAAAGTTCCCGATAACGGTATTGTGGGTAGTCCCTGGGTCTGATATGATAACTCCCCACCCATTCCCACTGATAACGTTTCGCTCACTTGGGCTTGTCCCTCCCACAACATTGCCGAATGCAGCACACTCCATGACCACGCCCCCGAGATTTCCCAATGCCCTTGCTCCGGTTACATCTGTGCCGATGTAGTTGCCTGCGACAACGTTACCCCTAATACCCTCCCCGAGAATTTGAATTCCCCTCAGTTTGTTGCCGCTGATGATGTTGCGTTCGCCTGGTGTCGGCCCGCCTACTTGATTGAACGAAGCCGCATCTTGAATCTGTACGCCTACCTGGTTACCCAATGCGGTGATCCCGTAGGCATTTGTACCGATGAGATTACCGATGACTGTATTGCTGATTGTGTTCTCATCGTGAAGACCGATGCCAGTCTCGTTCCCGCTGACGACGTTTCCCTGCCCCATCGGCCCCGTGCCTTGGGTTCTATCCCCGCCGATGATGTTATGCTTGCCGCGAACATAGATACCAGCTACACCAGGGCCGTTGAAGTGAAGAATCTGCAATCCACGCACGACATTACCATCTGATTCAATCCGGAGGCCACTGGCAAATTCCGATAAAGTGCTGCCGTCCAGGACCACGCCTGCGTTGCTGGCGTCAATTGTCAGATTCCCTTGGCTCAAGGCGGGAAGCGAAGTAACAAGGCTGATCGTGACCAGGCTGGTCGGAGGGAAGATAATTGGATCAAACGTGATGGTGTCGCCACTACTGGCACTCGCCAGGCATTGTCGCAACGTTCCCGGCCCACTATTGGCCGTGTTGGTGACAACGCAGGTGCTTGCTATACTCAAGACACTGCCAATCGGCTGGATCACCAACGCTGGAGTGATGGGCATACCCTTGACTTCAACTGGCTCTGGCGATCCTGCGGCATCCGTGACGCTCCAACCAGGATAGGTCTTTGGCCGCACTTCTTGCCTCGTCGTCAACCTACCTTTCACTCTCTCCAGGATCAGCAGTCCGCCTTGTCCATCAGCCACATAGACATAGTTGCCAGCCAGGGTTGTATGCCAAGTAAACCCCACCGTGTCATAGGCTCCAACCAGCGTTGGAGTGAAGGGATTGGAAACATCCACCATCTGCACGCCGCCACCACTATCACTCACGTAAGCCAACGTGCCGGAGACCGCCACATGCAAGGTACAGCCAGGCGTATCATAGAATCCAATCGCGGTCGGTATGTTTGGATTGGAGACATCCACTATCCACAAGCCCCCGGAATCCGCGAGGTAGGCCCTGTTGCCGACCACAGCTATACCCGTAGCAAGGCCCGGCGAGTCGTAGATGCTCACCATAGTTGGGCTGAACGGATCGGAGACGTCCACAATCTTCATGCCATCTAGGGCATCGGCCAGATAGGCCAGGGTTCCAGACACAGCAACGCCCACGGTGGCCTCTTGATGTTCGTCCGTTCGGATCGAACCAATTTCGAGTGGCATCGTGGGATTGCTAACACTGATGAGACTCAGCCCGGTTTCATCGGCGGCATACACAATCTGCCCGATGAGGGCTATTTCACGGAAAGCGCCATCGGTGCTTATCGCACCGATCTTTGTCGGATGGGTGGGATCTGAGACGCTAACTACATACATGTCGTAGGGGCCACTGAGGAATGTCGCCATGTATACGTAGGTATCGCTGACAACTACGGAGTTAGCATAACCGCCCTCGGTATCGAATGCCCCCACTTCGTGAGGGTGAGAAGGGTCAGATATGTCCACGATCCGCAGACCACCGAAACCCGCCGCTACGTAGGCGTAGGAGCCGGCCACTGCCACCCGGCGGGCATCAGCCAGTGGCCTGTACAGGCCAATCTGCGCTGGATGGGCTACGTCCGCGATACCCACCACCCGCAAGCCCCCTTGCAGGTCAGCCACATATGCGGTGTCTCCGGCGACAGCCACTCTACGGGCGAGGCCTGACACCTGGTGAGAACCCACCTCGTGGGGATTGGCCGGGTCAGCAGCATCCACTACCCGCAGGCCATTCGCGCCGTCAGCCACATAGACCGTGCTCCCAGCCACAGCCACGCTCAGGGCCCAGCCGGGGGTGTCGCAGGCACCCAGCACAGTTGGACTGACGGGATTGGACACGTTCACCACGCGCAGTCCTTCCCAAGCATCGGCGACGTAAGCCAGTGTGCCGCTAACGGCCACGCTATAGGCATAGCCTGGTGTGTCCAGCGCGCCCACTTCCACCGGGTGCGCCGGGTCGGTCACGTCCGCCACCAGTAGCCCCGCACCGGCTGCGGCGATGTAGGCATGGCCGCCCGCAACCGCCACCTCGAAGGCATAGTTCATGTCGTAGGCCGAACCGAGCGGGGTGGGGTGAGCCGGGTCGGAAACGTCAATGACCCGCAACCCATACGGCCCGTCAGCCAGATAGACGATGTCACCGGCCACGGCCACGCCTTCGGCATAGCCAGGGGAATCCCAGGCCCCCACTTCGATGGGGTGCGCGGGGTCGGAAACGTCCACCACGCGCAGGCCCGCCCCGCCCGCGGCAACGTAGACCAGTGTCCCACTGACGACGACGTCCTCGACGAAGTAGGGGAAGGGGGTCGTGCTGCTTACTTCCGTGGGGGTGATGGGATTCGAGACATCCAGCACGATCAACCGCAGGCCCACGCCGACGTAGGCGTAGTTTCCCTGGACAGCCACAGCCGTGGTGGGTCCACCAACCTGGCCAACCATGCGCCAGCCTGATGAACTCTCTAGCGTCTCATTCAGCAGGACAGGACTATCTGCCTGAGAGTCTGCGCTCTGGGCCAGCGACGCTGCTCGTGTCTCGGCACGTTCAGCCCCCACGAATCCCAGTACCAGGAAAACCGATAACAAGAAAAACCAGTGCCACATCCTTACGTGTCGCATCACGTCCTCCTGATCCTTGCCAATCTCACACCGTTCGCGTAGCAAAACACCCGCCACACCTCGACGGTGGCCTTAGACCTGCCAGGTTTTGGAAACCTGGCAGGTCTCCACTGCTCCTCTTCCACCCACCTTGTGTACCCGGCGCGCCGCAGACGGGCCAGCAGCGCCCTCCGCCAGCCCACCTCTACTCGTTCTTCATGGACCGGTTACAGATCTGCCTTCTTAAGATACAGGACTGCGTCGCCCGTGTAAGGCGCGACTGTGGCCACGTAATCCCCGCCGGGAAGCAAGCGCGCGCCAGGGGAAACACGGTTCACTTGAGGCAGGAACCACTCGACGGCAAAGTTGCCACGAGCGCCGCACAGATTCAGCGTCACACTGCCGCCTTCCGGCAAGTAGACCAGGTATTCCTCTCCAGGATTGGCGAGGCAATAGCGTGTGGAAACCAGTTCCGGGCGCGGCGTCATCGCAGCCAGGTTCATTTTCTCGGCATAGCGGCGGGTGTCGCCCATCGCCCGGCGGGTAGGCTCCCAATCGGGGTAGTCGCGCTGGTCTTTGGTGATGCCGCCCACGAACGCCCAGGGGGTTACCTCCGGTCTGGATTCGATGTACAAAGGCCACCAGGGATCCATGAAAATCGGATGGTGGCCGCGCAGGAAACTCTTCCATACCCACTTAGGGTTGCCGCCGTGCCCCCACAAATGGTCGGTATCGTTGAGCACCACCTTGCGCCCATCGGCCACGGGCGGGTCGTTCTGGTAGTCTTCCAGACAGGTCGTGCCGGGGTACATCCAGTCCTGCGGCTCCTTGGCCGGGGAGACCCACTCGGCGGGACTGGCGAACAACTCGGCGTTGAATTGCTTGGGGGAGATGCGGTGCGTCATGCCCACCGGATGCTGCTTGGGTCTGGCGCGCTCAACCTCGTGGACGAAATTGATCATGTGATACTGCCAGGCCGTCGCCCCGCCCTCGTTGATGATTTCGTAGAGCACGTTGTCGAGGTCGTTGACGGTGTCAATGACTTTGCGGACGTAAGCCTCCTGCCTCGCCAGCACAGCGGGGTTGTGTGTGCTATGCAGGCAGGGGTGCTCGTCGTCGTCTGCGGCAGCGTAGGGCACGTCAACCCCGTTGACGTTGTTGGCAGCGTTGAAGGGATGTACGGGCCACGGGTCGCCGGTTTTGGAGTTGGTCTTGTGCAGGCTCCAGCCCTGGAACAGCATGATAGCCGCATAGATACCACGCTCTCCGGCGGCGATGATGCGGGCGCGCATGCGCTCAAAGTACACTTCGTTCCAGGCGTCGAGGTCGAACCTGGGCTTGCCATCGGCGGCCAGGCCGGGGCCGCTGCGCGCCCAGGGCAGCGGGTCAAAGACGATGCCGACGTCTGTCCAGGAGGCGCGTTCCGGATGTTCGAACATCCAGAAGCGCATGAAGTTGTGACCGTACGACTGCATAAAGTCTAGATATTCTACGTAGGGAAAGGCCGGTCCACCCGGCAGGCCTATATCTTGCAGGTTGGCCCAGGTGTGCGAGCCGGTCAGGTAGATCGCCTTGCCGCTGTCGTCGGTAAGGTAGCGCGGGTTGGCAGGGTGAACGCGCAGTGGACCGTGGAAATATGGTGGATTACACATCCAGTGCTTGTCCATTCTTCGCTCCTTTTTTCGGTTAGACCTGCCAGGTTTTGGAAACCTGGCAGGTCTTCGGGTATCCTACCACATCTAGCCCAGGACTGCAACAAGCCTCGACGGACAATCTAGGTAAGGAGAGATATGGTCCTGCTGCGCCGGCGGCGTGCAAGACCACGACATCGCGGATCACCTGGACCACGTCACGGAAGTCAACACGCTTTCCCCTCGTTGATTGCGTTTTGGGGACACTGGTATACAATTGGGCAAGCCGATCGAATTCGTTGACTCGCTGACTCGCTGACTCGCAGATTCGCTGACTCGCATGTTGGGGAATATGTACAGACGACTATTGCTCCTTGACCCCGCCACCCGGCGCTGGCGGCTGGAAACGCTCCCGGTCGAGACGCTGGAGAAAGACCCACGCGAGGACTATTTCGTCCTCAGCGGCGAGGCGCTGTGCCAGTACCTCCTGCGCCGCGACCCGGGAGCACTGGTCGTCGCCCGCGGGCCGCTGCCGTTCCTGTCCGGCAACAAGGCCACCATAGGTTACGTCTCGCCATTGACCGGCCTGCCCCACTACAGCCTCGTCGGCGGGCGCGCAGCGGCGCAACTGCTGAACCTCGGGCTCGACGCAATCTGCTTTCAGTCGGCAGACTGCAAATTGCAAATAGCAAATCGCAAATCGCAAATCGCAAATCGCAAATCCGCAAATCGGCAAATCGGCAAATCTCCAACTTCCAATCTCCATTCTCCATTCTCCATTCTCCATTCTCCATTCTCCACTCTCCATTCTTCATTCTCCATTCTCCCGATCGTTGTCGTAAGTGGCCGCGCTCCTGACTTGACCGTCGAGTTCGAGGATGCGGCGGAACTGCCAGCGGGACAGCGCAGTGCGTTCTACTGGCTGCTGGAGCGGGAACTGGGCGGCGACAAGTATGCCGGCAGCGTCTTCACGCTGGGCGAAGGGGCGCGCCTGGGGTACGCTTCGGCCAACCTGGCCGTCGAGGCCATCTACCACGCCGGGCGGGGTGGGGCCGGGGCCGTGTTTGCCCGCTTCACTTCAGCGCTGGTCCTGCGCGGCAGGCCGATGGAACTATCCGAGTTCTTCGCCAGTGTTCCCCCTCTCCCGGCGGGAGAGGGCCGGGGTGAGGGAGCCTTCGCCCGCAATCCGAACGACGCAATCGCCCCGCTCCTGGACAAGCACTGCGCCCGCCTGTCCGGGAAGACCGGCGGTACGATCGTCAAGTTGTACACCAGCGGGGCGGACCCGGCCGGCAAGCACACGCTCCCCGCCAGGAACGCGCAGCAGATGGGCACGCCCGTGGCCGACCTGGGCAGCCCGCAGGTGCTGAAGGCCACCCGCCAGGGCCAGACCGGCTGCCACTGGTGCCAGGTGGACTGCCGCCACTACCACTACGTCCCTGCCGACTACGCGCCCGGCGGCCAGGACATGTTCCTCGACGATTTCGAGCCGACCTACGCCGTGTTTGCCATGCTGGGGTTGGAGCCGGCCGAGGACACGCTCCAGGCGCGGCTCGACCTGCGGGCCGAGGTGGACCGGCGGCTGCTCCTGCCGCTCGAGCAGATGGGCTGCGACGTGATGAATGTCGGGACGGGGTTGGCCGCGCTGTTCGAGGGGCTCGAGCGCGGGCTCATCCCGCGCCAGGACGTGCCGGACTTTATCGCCAGCGGGGGTGGACTGGGCGCCCCTTCGGCAAGCCCCCCACGCAGTGGGGGGTCTGTGACAGCCTGCCCAGGCTCGGAGCAGCGCCTGGAGGCGGCAGTGCAGGCAGTGCGGATGCTGCGCTCCGGCCAGGCAGCCGAGTATCCGGCGCTGCGGGCGGTCGGCGACGGGCCGCAGGCGCTGGCCGAGCGCTATCCGGCGATGCAGGACGTCGTGTTCACCGGCGGGAAGGGCACGCTAGGGAACGCGGGCCACTGCAATGCGCTGTGGACTTTCCTGATGCCCTTCTCGCGCTTCTTCGGCCATTACGTCGGCCAGATCTACAAGATCGAAGAAGAACTCCCCCCACCCGGCTCCGACCAGGCCACTTACCGCGCCTGCTTCGAGCGCGTCGTCAGGCGCATGCTGGCACGGGAGTTCTTCTGGCTGCTGGCCAATGCGCTCTCCCAGTGTGCCTTCACCTTCGTCATCTTCAGCCAGGACGGGGAAGGCGAGCGGCTGAGCGACGACGATTTGCTCGTCCGCATCCTGCGCAACTATGGCCTCCATACGGCCCGCGCCGACCTGGAATGGTTTGCGCAGGCGTTCTGGGCGCAGTCGGTTGACCTCAAGTGCCGCTTCGGCTGGCGGCCCCCCGCGGCGGCCGGCTTCCCGCGCCGGGTTTACGAGGCGCTCTCGCTGGCGCTCGGCCGCCCGGTCGAAGAACTCCAGGCGCTGATGGAGTTGCTCATCGCCGAGTGGAAGCGGCAGGCGGGCGAAGTGTTGGCCCGCTTCGGGTACGCGGTGGGCTGGTAGCGCCGTCCCCAGGAGCACGTGTGAATTACACCATCTGGACGATCGGATGCCAAATGAACGAGGCCGACTCGCGGCGGCTGGCCTCGGCGCTGGAGCGGCTGGGCCTTGCGCCCGCCGGCCGGGCCGAGGAGGCCGACGTCGTCGTGCTCAACACGTGCGTCGTGCGCCAGTCGGCCGAGGACAAGGCCTACGGGCGGCTGAGCAGCCTGCGCCCGCTGAAAGAGCGCCGTCCTGAGATGGTCATCGGGCTGATGGGCTGCCTGGTGGGCGTGCACGACCCGGCCCCGCTGGCTCGCCGCTTCCCCTGGGTGGACGTCTTCATGCCCCCGTCGGAGCCAGGCGCGCTGCTGGAGGCACTGGCCAGGCGGGGGATAGTAGACGAAGACCGGGCGCTGGAAGCAGCCGAGGCTACTCGCCGTTACTCCCTGCAGGATGGCGACCTGCTCCTGCCGGCCCGCGAACGGGGCCGGCTGGTCGTGGCGCACGTCCCCATCGTCCTGGGCTGTGCGCACGCCTGCACCTACTGCGTCATCCCCTACCGGCGCGGCCCCGAGCGCAGCCGTCCCGCCGAAGAGATCCTGGCCGAAGCGCGGGCGTTGGCGGCACAGGGAGTCAAAGAGATCACGCTGCTGGGGCAGATCGTAGACCGGTACGGGCTCGATCTGACCGAATTCCTGTCTCCTACATCCTGCATCCTGCATCCTGCGTCTTGTAGCCTGCCTCTTGTATCTTTGCTAGAGCGGGTTCACGAGATTGGGGGGCTGGAGCGCATCCGCTTCCTCACCTCGCACCCCAACTGGATGACGGACGAGTTGCTCGACGCGGTGGCAGAGTTGCCGAAGGTGTGCGAGCACCTCGAGGTGCCGGTGCAGGCTGGCGACGACGAGGTGCTGGCTACGATGCGGCGCGGCTACACCGCCGACGACTACCGGCGCCTGATCGCGCGCATCCGCGCGCGCATCCCCGGCGTCTCCATCGCCACCGACGTCATCGTCGGTTTCCCCGGCGAGACGGAGGCCCAGTTCCAGCGCACCTACGACCTGCTAGCCGAACTGCGGCTCGACAAGGCCCACATCGCCCGCTATTCTCCGCGTCCCCAGACGCTGGCCGCCCGCCGCTTCCCCGACGACGTGCCGCCGGAGGAGAAGGAGCGCCGCCGCAAGGTACTCGACGACCTGCAGGCGGGGATCGTGGCCGAGATCAACGCGCGGCTGCTGGGGCAGACAGTCGAGGTGCTGGTCGAAGGGCAGAAGAAGGCTCGCCCTGAGCAGAGTCGCCGGGGGCGTTGGTGGGGGCGCACCCGCACCGACAAACTGGTCTTCTTCGAGGATGAGCGAGACTGGCAGGGGCAACTGGCCCGCGTGCGCATCACGTGGACCGGCCCCTGGTCGCTCATTGGGGAAGCCGAAAGCCATCTAAAAGCGTGACTTCCCCCCCGTCATTCCGAGCGCAGGCCGTCATTCCGAGCGCAGGCCGTCATGCCGAGCGCAGGTCGTCATTCCGAGCGCAGGCCGTCATTCCGAGCGCAGGCCGTCATTCCGAGCGCAGCGAGGAATCTCGCTTCACGTGGTTCCGAGACCCTTCGACTCCGCTCAGGGTGACGCGCCCTTCGACTCCGCTCAGGGTGACGTGCCTAACCGCCGTTATTCCGAGCGTAAGCCGTCATTCCGAGCGTAGCGAGGAATCTCGCTTCACATAGACCGAGACCCTTCGACTCCGCTCAGGGTGACGTGCCTAACCGCCGTCATTCCGAGCGTA
>Ga0315285_10009156_pt1 | contig 10130 bp, 8 predicted proteins | sample YL17G09_36_MG_FD_203698 | JGI IMG/M metagenome (GOLD analysis project Ga0315285, IMG submission 203698) | Sediment microbial communities from Yellowstone Lake, YNP, Wyoming, USA - YL17G09_36 | ecosystem: Environmental > Aquatic > Freshwater > Lake > Sediment | place: USA: Wyoming | collected... | reverse complement strand
TCGGAAGGGGGCGGATCAGGCGCCGTTCTGTCCCGGGCGCTGAACGGTTCGACGAACTCCTACCAGCCCTTTCTGACCCAGCCTCCCGTCGAATGCCAGATCGAGCGAAGCGTATCTCTGCCGGCAGGGGGCGAAGCAACGTGGGACTCGGGTCTGGGCGTTGCCCTCGATATAGACGCCAAGGCCGCGAGCACGGCGCTGACGGGTGAGACCGCGGGTGTCATGCGCGTCAACGACACAACGGGTCTCGATTCCCTGGGACTGCCCGGGGATGCGCTCCCGGGCTGGCTTTGCGTCGTATGGGTCAGCTGCCCCTTGCGGCTCAACGCCCTGAATGGCCGCCTTGACTTCCAATTGTCTTTGCCCGCGGGGAACTACCAGCTTCAGCGACGCACTCCCAGCGGCGCGTGGGCCAATGAGACAACAAGCTATAATTCGGCATCGGGGATCATGACTTACGTTCCCGCCGACGTGAACCAGGTCAACGGCACGTTCGTCGTCACAGGCTCCGCTCCAACCCCCGCCCCCACATCAACGCCGACCCCCGCGTCAACGCCGACCCCGGGTCCGTCGCCGACGCCGGGAGACGGCGTGGGCGATATCGACAGCCTCGTCACCTGCTTTTACAACACCGTCCTGGGACGTCCCCCCGAGACGGGCGCCGTCGACGCGTGGTGCGATGGCTACTTCCAGTACGCTCTCAGCTTTGACATCGACGTGCGCTTCATCCCGCGCGAAATGGGGCGCCTGTTTTTCCTCTCCGACGAGTATGCCGGCCGAAACCGGTCCGACGGGGAGTTCATCACAGACTGCTACCGGACCTTTCTCACGCGCGACCCGAACTCGACCGAGTTGAACAACTGGCTCAGCGGCGAATGGAACCGCGCCGAAGCCATGACCATCTTCGCGGAATCCCAGGAGTTTGCCGCGTTCATTCAAGGCCTGTTCCCCGGCATGGAGGGGATCGCTACGCGCAACTTCGTCACGACCATGTACATCGGTCTTCTCGACCGCTTGGTGGACCAAGGGGGGCTGATGTACTGGAGCGGACTCTTCGACGCCGCCAGCGACAAGCGCGCGATGGCCAGGCAGATGGCTCGCGGCGTGATCGGCTCCGAGGAGTTCGCGAGCAAGGGACCGACGAATGCCCTGCGGGTCACGCGACTCTACCGCGCGTTCCTTGGTCGTTTCCCAAACACCAGCGAAGCGACGTTCTGGGTCGGAGAACTCGACAGCGGTGCGCGCACTCTGGATGACCTGATCGATCTGTTCTCCGCCTCGGAGGAATTCACGGTTCGTCTGGGTCAGTTCTTCTGAGCGGAGTCCGGAGAGGGGCATCCCGCCGCGGATCTTCCGGCCGCCATCCCGAGAGAGAAATCCCTTGCAATTGTCGCCTTGCGGCCATAGCTTCGGAAGGGGCGGGACCGTAGTCGGCCCCGAGGGATCCCAACGGGCCCGAACGGACGGTTCGCCATCAAGAGGGAGAAGGAGACTCGGGTTGGCGACCGTGCGGGGAGTCGCTCGACCCTGAATCACGAGGAGGATGTCATGTCCACTTTCAGCGCAATATGCACAATGGCCGGGTTTGGGATGCCCGGCGGCTGGGAGTTAGTCATACTCTTTGCCGTCGTTCTGATCATTTTTGGTCCGAAACGTCTTCCGGAACTGAGCCGCGCGCTTGGCAAGTCCATCACGGATTTCAAGAGAGGGATGCGCGATATCAAGGAGGATATAGACGTAGCGGGAGAGGAGCCCGATCTTCAGGCGCCTGAGAAGGAAACCCGTCAGATGGACAAGTCCCACGCCTCTTCCGCCAAGAACGCCGGCGAGGAGAAGACGAGTGAGAGTTGAGCCCTGTGTGGAACCGGGCCGGCCGCCGCGTTCGCAGGACGCGGCCGGCCCGGACTACTGAGGGAGAGAGGCGCGTCCCCGCGGGGCGGACTGAGTGCGTTTCGTGGCTCGGCGACAGGACAATCCCGAAAAGAACATGTCCTTTCTGGAGCACCTCGAGGAGCTGCGCACCTGTCTCATTTTCTCCATCCTTTTCCTAGTCGGCGGCTGTGTGGTCGGACTGTTCCTGGCCAGGCCGGTTGTACGCCTTCTGACCCGTCCCTTTGCCGCCATCGAGCTGAAACGGGACGAGAAAGTCTTGAGAGTGCGCGTTGGCGAGGATGGCGCTCTGCGCGTCATCGGAGACGCGGACAAGGATCTTTTCGCCGATGTCTCGCCCTATCGAATCCACTTCTACCTGCCGGACAGTCCCGAGGAGGAGACGCCCGATTTCGTCTGGGGCTACGATCTTCAGACCCCGGTTTTCCTGAGCCCCCTAGACCCGATTCTCCTTTACTTCAAGGCCAGTGTCATTGTTGGCTTGATCATTGCCCTCCCCTTCATCCTGCACCAAGTGTGGCTTTTCGTGGCGCCGGGACTCAGGAAAACCGAAAGGAAGATGGTGCTGCCCATTCTCTTGCTCGGTTCGGTTCTTTTCCCATTGGGCGCCGCTTTTGCGTACATGATGCTGAGCTGGGTCTTGACTTTCCTCCTGAACTTCCAGATCCTGGCCATGAGACCGATGCTGGAGATTTCGCGCTTCGTGAACTTCGAACTGAGGCTCATGATGGGCTTCGGCGTCGTCTTCGAGCTTCCCCTGGTCATCATGTTCCTCACGGGCATCGGCGTGATCGAGCCGCGTCAGCTGCGCAAGTACCGTCCTCACGCTATCGTCGGCATCGCCGTCGTCTCGATGGTCCTTACCCCTCCCGATGGGCTTACAATGTTGATGATGATGTTTCCGCTCATTATCCTCTATGAGTTTTCGATCTGGGCCTCGGCGCCCCTGGCGAGAAGGCGCCGGGAGGCCCGCATGGAAGATGGTTGATTCAGAGGCGACGATCCGCCGGACGCTCGGCGCCCGGGACGGTGGAGAGAGGGACGACGCGATGCGCGGCAGGCGAGATCTTTTGCAGAAGAAAAGCGGGAGAGGGGGAGACGCGTGAATGGGCGCCGCCTCGGTGCTGACGCGCTGTTCTGTGCCTGGCTTCCACACCTGGGCTTCCCAGTGGGTGGGAGACGCGTGCCGGGTGGTCGTTTGCGAGTCCGGCGAAGAGGTGCGCACCAGGCTGTGCCGCGAGCGGCCCCAGGCGCTCCTCATCGATCCTCTGGACATTGAGCCCTCAGAAGACGACGTCCTGCGCGTAGCGCACCAGCTGTACCCGGACCTCCCCGTTGCCTTGATCGCTCCGAGCAATTCGGGCGATTGCTTCGCCTTTTTGAGGATGTACGGGTTGGGCGCCGTCGTTCCGCCCCGGTCGAACCGGCCGCCCCGTCAGATGCGATTCTTCTTTGACCACATGACCGCGCCAACTCCTGCTTCCGGCCTGGGCGACTACTTCCCGCCAGGCCACCCCATTGCTCGGCGGCGGATAACCTCGCCCGGCATGCGCGGCGAAGTGTTCGCGGCAATGGCGTCGGATCTTACGGCGCGGGGCCACGTCGATAATCACGACCTGCGACTGGTCTTCGAAGAGGCCCTCAACAACGCGGTCTTCCACGCTTTCCGTACGGAGAAGAACGCTCCGAAATACGCGGGCAACGGGTACGAGGCCTTTGACGAGGAGGACGTGATCGAGGTGACATGGGCCGGGGACAATGAGATGAGCGTCCTGGCTATCTCTGACAATCGGGGCTTCCTTGCGCCGTCGATCGTCTGGGACCGCCTGTTTCGGCAGACCAGTCTGACAGGCCTGCTTGACACCTCGGGACGGGGCCTCTACCTCGTGCATCTTCTCTCCCGCATGCTGCTCGTGACGATTCGCCCCGGTCAGAGAACAGAGGTCTCCGCCTTCTTCGGGGCCGGCTCCGAGAGGGAAGAGAGCCCTATCAGCGTACGGGTCGTCCCGCCCTTTGCGCCGGAGGAGGTGTGACATGACTCTCCGGGCGCCTGCGGCAAGCGCCCCCGCACGGGCGAAGAGGCGCCGCGGCGTGATGGGCCGGAGGGACGGGATGGGGTCCGCCTCCTCCCCCCCGTTTGCCGCTCCCCGGAAACGGCAAATGCCGGGGGGCGCCGGTGAATTTGGGGTTGAATAGTCCGGGGAAATGGCCTATGTAGGGGCCGGTGTATTGCGCGCGAAGATCGCCGCCCGCTCGAGTTCTGTCCGACGAAGCATGGTTTTCATTCCGGAGAACGAGGCGGCCGAGGAGAAGACCCATGGTGAAGCCCAGATCGGCGCTCTGCGGCGTGAGCCTGATGGAGGTCCTGTTGGCCTTGGTTCTGATCTCTTTTGGGCTGTTCGGCATCGTGGATCTCTACATGAACCAGGCCAAGCATGTCGCCCGGACCCAGCAGCAGGTTCAGGCGGCCAGTCTTGCCCAGAGCTACCTGGCTCAGTTGCAGGCGGCGGGGTACCAAGCCGTAGAGGAGAAGATCCGCACGCATGCTGACGCGGCGAACCCCGACCTTGCATCGCTCTTCCCCCGTCCCACGGGTTCGACTCTTAACAGCGACTTCGAATGGAACGCCTATCTGCGGCGAGTCGCCACCGACGATCCGAAGCGGATTGAGATCACCATCGTCGTTCAGCGAGCATCTCCGGCATCCAAGGCCGCCGGGCAAGACGAGGCGGGACCTTCGGCGCAACGGGAAGGCGTGAGAAGGGAGGTGAGAGGATATGTTTTCGCACCGTAGGCGCCTCACCCGCCAGCGGGCTTTCCCGCGCAAGCGGGCCTTCACCCTCGTGGAAGCGCTGGTGGCCGCAGTCCTCACGGCGGTGGCCGTGGGGATTGTTCTCGGACTTCTGATCGACACCCGCCGGGCTTGCCAGAGGGGGCAGAGGCGACTGGCGATGCGAACGTACGCCGAGACCGCGGCTGACGAGATCGGCGCCATCCTGGAGGCCTCTTTGACGCCGAATTCCCTCGATGACAATGCCACCACGCCGCCCCTCGTCTTCTCAGCCGACACGTGCACGGTGATCAGCGCCTGGCGATTCGACGGCAAGGATTTCTACCTGACGGCGATCTCCAATGTCCCGGCAGAGGCAGATCGGGGCGGCGCAATCCGCTGGGCAACAACCGCCTTGGACGACAGGAAAACGCCCAAGGCCCGCGAGACCGCGAAATCCATCGGAGCCGGCAGAGATGAGCGCCTGTCGGCCCGGGTGGATTTCATGTACGCCACGGACATTGACGCAATCGCCCTCGAGCCGGTTTTCCAGAAGCAGCTGGAGCCGGGGCGGTATCCCACGCTGGTTCGCGTTCACGTGGTGGTCGAGGATCTCGAAGGGAAGATGGAAACGCCCTTCGAGATGGTTCGGATCGTCCGAACGTTGTAAGGTTTCCTGGAGTCGATTCGCTCCACCTGGAGCCCGTGGGGAGGCGCTCTGGTGGATTTCGTGACGCGCGGGAGCGCTCTTGGAATGGGACTACGTATGAGATTGCGGGATCTCGTCGGGGCAGGCGCCCCGGCCGCACGCGAAGGCGCCTCTCTTGCGGGAGGGGCTGCCAGGAAGCGCGGCTCGGCCGTGCTGGTTGCCATTTCCGTACTGGCCATTCTCACCATCTTGGTGATGGGGCTTGCGGCCTCGCTGCAGGTGGCCATGGGCACGAGTTCCCGGCTCGAATCGCGCCAGCACGTCGGGCGGCTGGCGCGTCTCGGGTTCGACGCCGCGATGGCTCGACTGGCGGGCCTTGCTCAGGGAGGAGCGGAGCAGAGCGCCTGGGCGGAGGGGTCCGGTCAGGTTCAGGAGGGCGCCGCGAAGGGCGTCTTCGCTTTCTCACTCAAGCCGACCCAACCCGATTCGGTTTTCGGGGGGAAGAACGCACCCGTGTACGGAGGCAATTACTTGGAGCACCGTCCCGGCGACTGCCTGCTGACGGTGCAGGCGTCCGCCGAGCGAGGAGGGCGCACGCTCGGAATGGAGCGGATTTATCTGGTAAACGGCAGCCCGACACATCCCCGGCGCCTGCTCCTGGAGGAGACTCTCCCCCCAGGGAACTGAGTCCCGCTCGGCGGGTCGGCCCGATCCGCCCGATGGCGTCTGACTCGAGTCGGAGGATTGGGAGGGCGATGCGGCGCGAACGCATCTTCTTCGTCCGGTGAAGGCGGGGGACCCACCCCGGAAGTGGGGAACCCCGCCCGGAGGCGGGGAATCCCCCGCGGAAGCGAGAAGGAAAGTCGAAGGACTTGCATGCCGTTTCCGCATGGCGGGATTCGGGGAGCCAGAAAGGTCTCTTGCAGATGAAACCCGATTCTCTACGACTCGCCTGGCTGTTTTTCGAGGCGGGGATGATTGACTCCGACACTTACAAGAAGTGCGGGGAAAAGACGGAAGCGCAGTCGAAGTCCCTGATGGATCTGCTGAAGCAGGACGTTTCGGTCAAGAGCGTTCACGAATTGCTGACCATGGAGATCGGCCTGTCGACTTTCACGGGAAGCGCAAAGAAAAAGAAATCCTCCCCCCTGCGCGACGCCCTGTCTCAGCCTCTCTACGCGACGGACGACGGGGTTCGCCATATCGTGAGCGCCTGGAGGCCGCCGATTGAGGACCTGGTCAACGCCTTGGATGATGCCGCCGCCCTGGACCGGCCGAAAGCCGAGGCGCTCGAAATCATCGGGAAAGGGCCGGGCGCCTACAACCGACTCGTCGAGAAGGGCTACCTCAATCGGCGAACCCTCAACCAGGTAACCACCAACGCCAAGACCCCTCTGAGGAAACTGAACCGCCTTCACCTTGCTCTTGCGCTCCTGAAGTTCAACGACGTGCTGAGCCAGGAGGATTGCGACGAGATCCTTGACCGGTTTCAGAAAAAGGGCGATGAAGAGATCCCTCGCCTCAACAAGGAAATCACCGCTTTTGTCGAATCCGAACCGGACATGCCCGGCGTGGACCCCCGGGAGGTGAATCCGGGGGACGCGTTGCGGCGCTCTCTTCCGGTGACCTTCATTCATCAGAACCTGTTCCTTCCCCTTCGCCGCAGCAAGGGCGTGCTGGAGATCGTGATGGCCGATCCCTTCTATGTAGCCTTGACCGATTCCCTCTCCCTCCTGACCGGGCTGCCGGTTCTGGGATTCCACGCCCCGGAACCCGCCATCATCGCTCGCGTCAACGAGATATTCCCGGCGCAGGACGCGTCCGCAACGGCGGCGAAGGCGGGCAAGAGACCTGCGGCCGAGGCGCCGCCGCCCGAACCTTCCGCGGCGGTTGGGGGCGCTCCCCGCGAGGCGGCGCCGGAGGAGATGGCCGACAGCCGCTCCGCGGTGGAGCTGGTCAGCTCGATCATCGAGGGGGGCGTCGAACACCGGGCCACCGACGTGCACCTGGAACCTCGCGACGGGGCCTTGCACGTCCGCTACCGGATCGACGGTCGTCTTCGCAAAGTCCTGATCGTGCCCCCCGCTCTGGTGCTTTCCGTCGTCAGCCGCATCAAGGTGCTCGCGAACCTCGACGTGACCGAACGCCGACGGCCGCAAGACGGGCATTTCTCGCTGACCATTGGGGAGGGGGCCTTCGATTTCCGGGTCTCCACCTTGCCGACCCACTTGGGCGAGAAAGTGGTTATCCGCATCCTGGACGCCAGTCGCGTAATGCACAGCCTTGAGGACCTCGGAATGCTGCCGGACCAGTGCAAACGGGTCGGCAGGTGGATCTCCCGTCCCCACGGCATGCTGCTGGTGACGGGCCCGACCGGCGCGGGGAAAACCTCGACTCTCTATTCCGTCAACAGCGAGACGAAGAACGTCGTCACCATCGAGGATCCCGTTGAGTACCGCCTGGAGGGGATCAACCAAGTCCAGGTCGAACCGCATTTCGACCTGAATTTCGCGAGCGGCCTGCGGTCCATCCTCCGCCAGGACCCGGACATCATCATGGTGGGCGAGGTGCGCGATCCCGAGACGGCTCGCATCGCCATGCGGGCGGCCCTGACCGGTCACATGGTTTTCAGCACCTTGCACACCAATACGGCCGCGGGCGCCATCGCGACCCTGGGCCAAATGGGAATCGAACCCTACATGGTCACCACCGCCGTGACGGGCATTGTCAACCAGCGTCTGGTGCGCCGCCTCTGCGGCGAGTGCAAGAAGCGTTTCACGCCGACGCAAGCCTTGCTGCACAGCCTGAAGATCGAAGAGAAGTCGCGCAAGCGGATGTATCGCGCCGAAGGATGCCCGCGTTGCCTCAACACCGGGTACCTGGGACGTGTGGGGGTTTTCGAACTGATGGCGATGGGGGAGGAGATCATCCACGCCATTCTTGAGAGGCGGAGCGAACCGGAATTGACCGCCCTCGCCCGGCGGAGCGGATTCCCTTCGCTGTTGGAGATTGGGGTGGCCAAGATACACGAAGGCGTAACGTCGCCGGAAGAGATAATGGAGACCATCATTACTGACGAATAGAGCCGGTCCGGGACGTGAGAGCATCCCGCGGGGGCGTTTTCCGACCCCACCTTCCCGGCAATTCACCCTGTTGGAGGCGACCATGACACCGTCCGACAAAAAACGAGAAACAAAGGACGCTCTGCGCGACTCGTTGCGGAGCAAGATCCGGGGGGATTCCCCCAATCCCGAGGACGCCGCACAAGGCGCCCGGAAAGCGCCCCCCCCAACCGGCGCGCCCGCGGGCGGCGCCGCGAAAAGGGGCGGCGAGGAAAGAGAGGGGAGCCTGCTGCGGAGCGAGATCTCCTTCGGCGCCCCGGGCCTGGCTCAGATGACGGCTTTCTGCCGTCAGCTGGCCACGCTGGTCGACGTCGGCATACCGCTGGTGCAGAGCCTGTCGACCCTCTCCCGGCGCATCGAGCACCCGAAGCTCAAGAGAGTCGTGGGCGACGTCGCCCGCCGAGTCGAGGAGGGGGAGTCCTTCTCGCAGTCCCTGGCCGCGCATCCCAAGATCTTCTCCTCCCTTGTGGTCAACGTGGTCCGGATCGGCGAGCAAGGGGGGATCCTGGAGGAATCGCTCAAGTACCTGGCCGAGATCATGGAGCGCCGCTACGACCTGCGCCGTCGCGTCACCGCGGCGTTGGCCTATCCCGCCGCGGCGCTCATCGTTTGCGGCGTGGTCGTCCTCATCATTCTGGGATTTGCCATTCCCGTGTTCAAGGAAGTCTACAAGGAGGTGGAACTGCCCGGGATCACCCGCGTCGTTCTGGCCCTCAGCGGCTTCGTTCAGGCGGCCTGGTGGGCAATCGTGGCCGTGGTCGTTGCGGCCGTCTTCGGCCTGCGCCGACTGATCAAGGGAAGCTCCGACGCCCGGCGAATGTGGGATCAGCTCATCCTCAAGACGCCCATCGTCTCGGGGCTGGCCGTAAAGATCAACGTCACGCGCACTTGTCGGACGCTCCACAACCTCCTGCGCGCCGGCATTCCTCTGCTCGAAGGATTGACCATCACGGCCGAAACCGCCGAGAACCTGGTTGTCGCCGGGATGATTCGCGACACCCGTGACAACCTGGAGAAGGGCGGCCAGATCGTTGATCCCCTTCGCGAGGCCGGCATCTTTCCGGACCTGGTCATCGATATGATCGCCATCGGCGACGAAACGGGAAGGCTCGACGTGATGTTCGAAAAGATCGCCGAGACCTACGACAGCGACGTGAACAACAGCATCCGGACCTTGAACGCCATCCTGGAACCGGCCCTGATCATTCTCATGGGGACGATTGTCCTGGTCCTTGCGCTGGCGGTCTTGCTGCCCTACTGGAGGCTCGGCAAGACGTTCGAGTCGTAGCGAGAGCGGCCAGAGGCGTCTCGCGCCGGTCTCGCTCGCGCTGCTTCGGCGTCCAACGTGCGATCCTGAACGAAGAGAGGAAGTGATCCCGTGGCCCCGTCCGAGCGACAGGAATCGCCCTTCGACATCCAACTGGATGTCGACGAGATCTCCCAGGTCTTGCCGGGCTACGCCGGCTTTGGCCACCCCGATGAGCGGCGCGCCAGTGATGAAGCCTTGCGCGCGCACCTCGTCGACACGGTGTGGGACCTTCTGCGCCATCTGGTGTCGCTGGAGGTCCACCTCTCACGGGTCGGTCCCGTCCATTTACGCGACCGCCTGCGCGACATCCAGGGCGAGATCGAAATGCTTTTCGACAGGATTCAAGCCGCCCCTTACTCCTTCTCACCGCTGTTCACTTTCGATGCCCTG
>Ga0315285_10009154_pt1 | contig 10130 bp, 10 predicted proteins | sample YL17G09_36_MG_FD_203698 | JGI IMG/M metagenome (GOLD analysis project Ga0315285, IMG submission 203698) | Sediment microbial communities from Yellowstone Lake, YNP, Wyoming, USA - YL17G09_36 | ecosystem: Environmental > Aquatic > Freshwater > Lake > Sediment | place: USA: Wyoming | collected... | reverse complement strand
CGTGTTTTCCACGCAGGTGTCTTGCGTCATTCGGTGGCAATCTCTGCTTCGACGCTCATGCCCCAGCGGAGGCCCGCCGGTTGCTCGTCCAACTCGATCACGGCTTTGTACACCACGTCGCCGCCGACCTTCGTCGCCTGCGGCGCGATGCGCACCACCCGGCCCCGGACATCGACACCCAGCGCTTCGACGAAGACGGTCGCCGGCTGTCCCACGGCCACCCGCGCCACGTCTCGCTCGCTCAGGTCGGTCGTCTCGACCCGCAGGTTGTCCAGGCCCGCCAGCGCCAGCACGGCCTGGCCCGGCAACACCGCCTCGGCCGGGCTGACCGTCAACGCCGTGACCGTCCCCGCGAAGGGGGCGCGCAGCACGGCCTGCTCGAGCGCGGCACGCGCCGCCTCCAGGCTCAACTGCGCCACCTCCACGTTCAACTGGGCCGACTCGACCTCCTCTTCCTCAGGCCCCTTCAACAACGTGTCCAGCGTGCGCTGCGCCTGCTGCAGGTCGTGATAGGCGCGGGTGACCTCGCTCTTGGCGGTCGTCAGTTGCAGGTCGGCGTTCTCGACCGCCCGGTTGTAGGCCCCCAGCGCGTTCAGGTAGGCGTCGTGGGCGGCGGCGGTTCTGGAGTCCTCCTCGCCCAGGTTGTTGACCAGCGCCTGATACTGGCGGTAGGTCTCATCGCGGGCGAAGCGGGCGGCGCGGACCTCGTCGCCGACGGAGACAGCGTGCTCGGTCAGCGTCAGGTTCATCTGGGCACGTCTGTAAGCGGCAGCAGCGTCGCTGACGGCGGCGCGGGCGGTCTCGACGTCGGCTTCGTCGGGCGGCTCCTGGAGTTGTTGCAGGCGGAGTTGGGCCTGGCGCAGGGAGAGTTCAGCCTGGGCGACCGTGCGCTCCAGGTCGGCCGTCTCCAGTTGGACGAGCAGTTGGCCTGGCTGGACCACGTCGCCCTCGGCTACGGCTACGGCCTGGACCCGCCCCGCCGTCGTGAAACTCAGTTGCACCTTGTGCACCGGCGCGACCTCGCCTGAGGCGGTCACCGTGTCTCCGGTGAGAGCGGGGCCAGTCACCGAAGATGGCTGTGTGGCGACGGGGGCGGGGGTGGGGGCAGGGGTACGGGCGCAGCCGGCCAGCGCCGTCATCAATAGCAGGATCATCGTCCATCGTCTATACATTGTCTCTTACCTCCATTCGACCCGTAGTGACGACTTTAGTCGTTGCAGAAGAAGCGACTGAAGTCGCTACTACGAATCCATCACAGGTTTTGACGACCTGTAGTGACGACTTTAGTCGTTGCAGAAGAAGCGACTGAAGTCGCTACTACGAATCCATCACAGGTTTTGACGACCCGTAGTGACGACTTTAGTCGTTGTAGAAGAAGCGACTGAAGTCGCTACTACGAATCCAACACAGGTTTTGACGACCCGTAGTGACGACTTTAGTCGTTGCAGAAGAAGCGACTGAAGTCGCTACTACGAATCCATCACAGGTTTTGACGACCCGTAGTGACGACTTTAGTCGTTGCAGAAGAAGCGACTGAAGTCGCCACTACGAATCCATTGAGGTCGCAACGACGAGACCGTCGCGCAGCGTGATGACACGCCGGGCGTACTGGATCACGCGCGGGTCGTGCGTGGCGAATACAAAGGTGACACCGGTCTCTTGATTGAGCCGCATCATAGTTTCCATCACCTGTTTGCCATTGGGCGTGTCAAGATTGGCCGTGGGTTCGTCTGCCAGAACGAGCGACGGTTTCGGCGCCAGCGCGCGAGCGACGGCCACGCGCTGTTGTTCCCCGCCACTTAACTGGTCCGGGCGATGGTGGGCGCGATCAGTCAGGTCAACCGATCCGAGCAAGTCCATGACCCGCTTGCGGCGCTCGGAGGCGCTTTGCCCGATCAGGAGCAGCGGCATTTCGACGTTCTCATAAGCCGTCAGGGTTGGGATCAGGGCAAAGAACTGAAAGATAAAGCCAATGGTGCCGCGCCGCACGTCGGCCCGCTGATTGCGGTTGAGCCGGCTGACATCTCTGCCGTTGACGTACACGCGCCCGCTGGTCGGTTGGTCAAGACAGCCGATCAACTGCAACAGGGTGGTCTTCCCTGAGCCGGACGGTCCAACCAGCCCGGTAAATTCACCACTCTCAATTGAGAAACTGACCCCGCGCAGGGCTTGAGTCTCGACTTTGCCAACCTTGTAAGTACGCGTGACGTTCTCAACTCTCGTGACTTCCATGGGTTTCTCCTTGTGCTCATTTCCCGCCGTGCAGCGCTTCGACGGGTTCCATACGTGCAGCCAGCAGCGCGGGATACAGCGCCGCGAGCAAGGTGACGACGAAGGCCATAACGGTCAGGCTGATGGTATCTTTGAGGGTCAGATAGGCGTAAATCCTTTCGCCGAGGAGGATGCCGGTTACCCCCAGGTTGCCGATGAAAAAGCCATATTGGGTCGCGTACGCCACCAGCAAACCACCCAGCACAAGCCCCATCGCGATGCCGCCGACCGCCAGCAGGCTGGATTCGGCAAAGAACATCGCCATGATGCGGCCGCCTCTCATGCCGATGGCAGACAAAATGCCGATCTCGCGGGTGCGCTCAAAGACGGCCATGATGAGCGTGTTGATGATGACCGTGGCCGTAATGGCCAGGACGATCAGGTAGATCAGGAACATGTAAGCGCCGGCCATCTGCTCGGTCTGGACCAAGACCTGGTTCATCTGCTCCCAGGTCTTGATCTGGTATGGGCCGGTCTGCAATGCGGCGATGACCGCGCCGGCTTGGTCGCGGTCTTTGAGCAGGACAAAGATGGTGCTGGCATGGTTCTCGGCTTGGGCGATGGCTTGCGCTTTGGCAAGCGGCATGAAAACGACGCTCTGATCGTAGCCAGGCGTGTGGGTCGAGTAAATGCCACGGATGACGAAAGGCTGTTGGTCCACGTCGCCGTTTGAGGTGTTGACCAGCAGGTTGATTCTGTCTCCCGATTCCAGACTTAACTTTTCAGCCAGCGGCTGGCCGATGAGGATGCCTTCGCGGTCATCCGCGGTGGGAAACTCTCCAGTCACCATTCCATCTCGAAAGGGCGCATTCGCTTCAGAGGACGGATCGATGCCGACGATACGCACCCCCACCGATTCATTGCCTGCCGCCACAATCCCACTGGCAAACAGGCGCGGCGTGGCCACTTTCACCTGTGAGAGTGAGGCGATCTGCGCGGCGAGTTGGTCGGGATGCTCGATCAGGTCTTCCCAGGCCAGGCTGGTCTTGTCCTCGTCATACGACGGCGCGCGCACTTGCAGATGGCCGCTCTGCAATCTGATGGACGACTCCAGCGCCCCACGCATTTCTCCTGCGATGACAGCGGCCATCAGCAGCAACAGGGCCAGTCCCAGCCCCAAGGCCAGCGCCGAAAAGAAGGAACGGCGGCGGTTGCGCCCGAGGTCACGCAAAGCCATTTTGTAGAGGTGTATCATAGTGGGCCTCACACGTAATGCAGCGCGATAGCGGGTTCGTTGTGAGCCGCTTCGCGGGCAGGATAAAAAGATGCCAGAACGGCAACAATCGCTGCCGTCAGCACGCGCTGAAGCAGTCTCTCCAGCCCAAGAGTCGGGTAGATGCGCCCACTGATCAGGGCGGTGTATTCGGTCAGAGACGCGAATTGGCTGTAATCCAAGCCAACCCGCCCGACCAGGATATTGATGAACAACCCCAACCCCACGCCGAATGCCACACCGACCAGCCCCATCATGGCGCCTTCAAGGACAAACAGAGTTGAGATCTGGCGCGGCTTCAGCCCGAGCGCGCCCAACAAGCCGATCTCGCGCGTCCGTTCGTAGACAGCCATCAACAGCAGGTTGAGGATGCCAATTCCGGCGATGAGCAACATGATGACGCTGAAGACGTTCATGACCGCGCCTTTGGTCTCAATGGCTTTCTGCATGTCGGGAAAGCTGGTCTCCCACGAATCCATCTCGTAGCCGGGCAGAGCGGGTTTCAACGCGCTGATGACGGCGGCTTCTTGCCCGAGTTGTTGCAGCGAAATCACCACCTCGCTAGACTGCCCGCTCAAATCGTACAGGGCTTGTGCCTCGCCCAGGGAAATGTAGATGGTACGCTTCTCGATGTCGGCCAAACCCACGTCATAAATGCCGGCAACGGTCATCGTGCGGCGGCGCATCTGCTCGTGCGTGGCCCGCCCGACCAGCGTGATGCGATCGCCCACCGCCACGCCCATCGCGTCGGCCAATCCTTTGCCGATGAAAATCACGTCCTGATCGGCGGCGGTCAGGTAACGTCCCGCGACGACGTGCTGCGCGACCAGGCTGACGGGCCACTCCTTTTCCGGCTCGATGCCCACGATGGTGACCGGGAAGGCGCCCTCCCGGCTGCTGACCAGTCCCCCGGTGTTGATGCGGCGTGTCGCCGCCAGGACTTGTGGCTGCGCCAGGGCGGCATCCACAATCGCAAGGTCGTTTTCCAACGGCAGGAGCGGGATCTGCTCCGCTTTATCATGGTAACCGCCGGCGTGGACCTGGATATTTCCGCCTAACACTTTGATGGCATTACCATAGATGGCTTGCTCAAACCCGGCCACGATGCCATCGTAGAACATCATCAGCGCCAGGGTCAACCCAATGGCCAGGACGACGATGAGGGTACGACGGCGATGCCGCCAGATATTGCGCCATGCCAGACGCAGATATAATCTCATACCCGGCACTCCTTTCTGCATCAGTTAAGACCTGACAGGTTTCACGAATAGAAACCTGTCAGGTCTGACCTACGTGTTGTCGCCCGGTAAGACGCCCCACTTGTACCACACAATGGTTCTGCTGTCAACCACCAAGCCGGTAATGGAAAATGCCCATGACTTTGGCCAACAGTGGAATATGGCGCATCCATTGAATATGAGCCAGGCGCGGCTCAGGGCGACTGAAGGGGAACCACTCATCGAGCAGGCAGATGCCCTCGCCCCAGCGTTCGAGGTCTGTGCTGCGTTTCAGTCCCCAGTGATAACGGGCGCTGATTTTGGCGCGGGAAATCCTGAGCCTGAGATTGTTCGCCCGGACGATGTACGGCGAAAATGCGTCGAAGACCAGTTCCGCGCCCGGGAAATGGTCCCGCAACGTCAGCACCAACGACTTGACCTGTGCTTCTTCAAAGTACTGGAAAACACCCTCGGCCAGAAAGAGAAAAGGGCGCTGGCGATGGACGCTCACCGCGTTTAGCCACGCGCTATCGAAGGCTGAACAAGCCAGGAAATGATAGCGCGCTCCTTCGCCACCGATGAGCTTCCGGCGCAGTTCAATGACGTCCGGCAAATCAAGGTCATACCACTCATCTCGACGAGTTGGATCGAGTCCGCCAACAGGTCCTCGACGAAAGAGGCGTCCGGCGTCACCCGCGCTACGTCTACCCCCAGTTCTTGCGCCACGAGGCGGCGGAATTCATCCAAGGCGATTCCCACATCCGACTATACCTCCCCGACGAAACCCGCTATCAGGTCAGAGAGGGCAAAGGCTGGATTCGCCAGGGTGAAGGTAATTTGCACAGAATGGGGAGAAGAGTATACTTACGGGGATGCAGCGCACGTGCGGGAGAGGGCGGAGATTGACCGGCTGGCAGCAAAGTTGTGGGGGTTGACGAAGGAGGAGTTGAAGTAAAGATGGAACGCGATGACGCCGTCAAACTGATCGAGGCGATCCGCTCCGGGCAATTTGAAGACGCTTCTGTCGAAGTCAAAGCCGCGCATCGCCAGTTGCCGAAGCGTATCTACGAGCCGCTATCTGCGTTCGCCAATCGCACAGGCGGTGGGGTGGTCGTGTTTGGCCTGGATGAAGAGCATCGCTTCGAACCCGTAGGCGTGAGCAATCCCCAGGTGACACTCGCCCAATTGGTGGACGTGGCGGCCAATATGGAACCCGCGCTGCGCCCGGATGTGGTTGTGTTAGAGATCGAAGGCAAGCACGTCGTCGTCGTGGAAGTGCCCGAGTGCGCCTACACCCAGAAACCATGTTTTTATCGGCCGGCGGGCATGAATGCGGGGAGTTACATCCGCGTGGGCAATACCAACCGGCAGATGACCGACTATGAGATCTTTACCTACGTCAGCGGCCACAGCCAGCCCGCTTTTGACCAGGATCCGGTGACGCGGGCTGCATTGGATGATCTGGACATGGAGCGCGTTCGGTCACATTTGGACCTTCTGCGCCAAACCCGGCCTCAACTTTGGGAACGGCTGCGCATGAGCAAGAAATCGCTGCCCGATCAATTATGCGAGATTGGCATCGCGGCGCAGATAGAGGGCGTTGTGCGCCCGACACTGGCTGGCCTATTGTGCTTTGGCACCTGGCCGCAAAAGTTCTTCCCTGCGCTGGTCGTGACGTTTGTGCGCTATCCGGGTTCGACACCGGACGAGAAAGGAACGCGCGGTGAGCGGTTTCTGGACACATGTAAATGCGAGGGCAGTCTCGCCGAGATCGTCGAGCAGGCCGTTCGGCGCACGATTGCCAACATGCGTCAGAGTCTGCTGGTCGAGGGCGTCTTCCATCGCACTCTGTCAGAGTACCCCGAAGAGGCCATCCGCGAGGCGGTTGTGAACGCCGTTGCACACCGGGACTATAGCCCGATGGCCCGTGGCAGCCAGATCCGCTTGCAGATGTTCGCCGATCGCCTGGAGATCCAAAGCCCTGGTGGACTTTACGGTGCCGTGAACGAGGACAACCTGGAGGAATCACAATCCACTCGGAATCAACTCCTGATGCGGTTTCTGGAAGAACTGGGCATGGTCGAAAATCGTGGCTCTGGTATTCGTGCGATGATCGCTGCAATGCGCGAAGCACGCTTGGAGCCGCCGCGTTTCCACGACTCGCGCAATTTCTTTCAGGTCACGTTCAAGAACACGTCGCTGATGAACGCCGAGGCCGTACGGTGGCTGAATCAGTTCGGCGGCTACCCGTTGAACGATAATCAGCGTATGGCGCTGGTCTACCTGCGTTATAATGAGCGTATGACAAACAGTGACTATCGTCGGCTGAACAATGTATATGATACCACTCAGGCCACGCGGGAGTTGCGCGAACTGGTCGAGCGAGGGTTGATCGAGATGCACGCGAGTCGGCGCTGGGCTTACTACACTCTGGCCGCTAGCCCTGAGGAGAGAGCAGAGGTTCGACCCATCGGCACTGACGAGCAGAGAGTCCTGCAGTATGTCCGCGAGCGCGGTTCTGTCAACCGTGGTGAGTGCCAGACGCTGCTGGGAGTATCTCCACGGCGGGCGTCTTATCTCCTCAAACAGATGTGCAACGCGGGTTACTTGAAAAGAACCGGCCAGCGACGGTGGACCCGCTATACCCTGGCGTGACTTTCGGTCTATAAACACTTTTGGGCTATAGAATTGTCCATAGAATGTGCATAGGAATGCCGCCAAGGAGACCGCAATGACCAAGCCACTGTCTGGTCTCAAGCCCGTGCTCGAGGTGCTGGCGCAAGGCGTAGACATTCTGCCCGCAATCGGACAGGCTGTGGAGGATTTGCTGCGCCCCGACCAGGAAGAGGTCGAAGATAGCATCCTCAGCCGCGAGGACAAACGCATCGAGATCATCAGCGACTTGCAGCACCCGCCCGTGGCGCGCCAGTTCCGCGAACGAGCGGCGGCTCGTCACCAGCGCCACGCACCCCGGCACGCCCGGCAACAGTGGTGACTTTGCAGGAGTGGAGCACGTCGTCACCGGAGGTCTTCAGGTGGTCAGTGGCCTTGAGTTGCACCGCCTCGTACTTCTTTGCCTGCGCCGACGTGGCATAACTCAACGAGTTCTTCTGTGGCTCCGACACCTCCAAAGTGTTTCGTGAGGCCCACCTCGGCCGCAAAATCGAAGAAACCTTGTTTATGCTCCATTTGATCACCTCTTCTTCATCCCGCTGTCTTTCCAAGCCGGTAATGGAAAATGCCCATGACTTTGGCGAACAGTGGAATATGGCGCATCCATTGAACGTGAGCCAGGCGCGGCTCAGGGCGACTGAAGGGGAACCACTCATCGAGCAGGCAGATGCCCTCGCCCCAGCGTTCGAGGTCTGTGCCGCGTTTCAGTCCCCAGTGATAACGGGCGCCGATTTTGGCGCGGGAAATCCTGAGCCTGAGATTGTTCGCCCGGACGATGTACGGCGAAAATGCGTCGAAGACCAGTTCCGCGCCCGGGAAATGGTCCCGCAACGTCAGCACCAACGACTTGACCTGTGCTTCTTCAAAGTACTGGAAAACACCCTCGGCCAGAAAGAGAAAAGGGCGCTGGCGATGGACGCTCACCGCGTTTAGCCACGTGCTATCGAAGGCTGAACAAGCCAGGAAATGATAGCGCGCTCCTTCGCCACCGATGAACTTCCGGCGCAGTTCAATGACGTCCGGCAAATCAAGGTCATACCACTCTACCTGGCCATTGTCCACGCGCTCAAAGCGCGCATCGAGGCCGCACCCAATGTGGACCACGACTGCCTCGGGGTAGCGGGCCAGAAAATCCCGCGCGTAGCGATCAAATTCCCGGTTGCGGAGGATAATCGTCACCTTATCCTCCTCATCCATCTTGATTTGCTCGAACCGCGAGAAATCATAGTGCATCTGTGTGACCAACGCCACGGCTTTCTCGTCTTTGAGCAGGGCATCGGGACGCTGGCTTTCCATGGCTCGAATGTAGAGCGTAATGAGCAACGTTTCAGCCACGCCGCTCAGGCTTTGATCAGTAATTTCGGACATGTTCATCCTCCTCAAGCCGCAGCATCATCTCGACGAGTTTGATCGAGTCCGCCGACAGGTCCTCGACGAAAGAGGCGTCCGGCGTCACCCGCGCCACGTCTACCCCCAGTTCTTGCGCCACGAGGCGGCGGAATTCGTCCAAGGTGATTCCCACGGTTGCCCTCCATAGGCATTAGTGGTATAACCTAGTCGTTAGTTATACAACCACGCCAGTATCATAACACAAATCCTGATTTTTGTCATTGGACAAATGTCCAATTATGTAGGACAAGATGCCATCTTGTCCCGATGGGGGGATATGTAGAACAAGAGGCCATCTTGTCCAGGCGGGGGCTATGTAGGACAAGATGCCATCTTGTCCAGGCGGGGTGGTCCAACGGCGGCCAGAGCACGTAGTGAGGGAGTAATGCACACCAAGAGGTGCACAGCATCAGTCTTTGTTCATATTCGCTAACTCAAACCACTCTTCTGCCAAGCGACGCGATTCGGCTACAAAGAAGGCTTTGACCGATTCCCACTGGACAGGTACCAGGAGTACAGGCTCATCCTGCTGGTCAGCGATGTCGAAATCAACCAGTGCTGTCAGGACGCGCATTCCAAAGCCATGTGCTTCCGGATACTTGTCAGCACTTCGGCCAAACATCTCTCGCAGTGAGATATGGGAAGCGATGAAGTACAGATCGTAAAAGTCCTTGCGCATACCTCGCCCCGCGATGGCATCGAGTTTCATAAGGCCGATGTCCACAAGCCTGGCGATCTGGATTCCGCTGATCAGATCTGTAGACTCTAACAGTGAATAGCCATAGGTGAAGAAACTTACAGACTGCCCACTCACGTCGAGAACCAGGCCCAGTGGCGAGTCTTGCAGCAGACTGACCGCATAGACTCTGCGCAATTCCTCTACAATGTGATGACGCAGGTCGTCATCCAGAACTTCGATATTCGCAAATAGGTCCAGGTCCTGTGAGATGCGGTGGCCCAATCGCAGAGCCAGTGCAGTACCGCCGGCAAGGTAGAATGAACTCAGAGCGTGCAACCGGCCCAAGACAGCCAGTAACGCCTGGGCCATTGGAGTAACGGCCTCCCAATGTGGTGTGGCTAATGGGGCCATACCCGCTCTCCCCGATGGTAGTCAGTAAGGTCAAAGAAACGCAGCCAGAAGATCAACCGCCGCCGAGGCAGGCAACGCCAGCCAGCCTGACGCACCCATTCGGCCAGCCGTGCAGGCCCATAATGGGCGAATAGCCAGCGCAGTTCTTGCCGGTCGCCCCAGGCTAGTGTGCGCTCGATCACAGTGAAAGCACTGCGCTCCGGGTCCAGATCTTCCAACACGTACTCCTGGAAGAAAGGCCGCAAGGTCACCGGGATACCAGCCGGGGTCTGTTCCA
>Ga0315285_10009153_pt1 | contig 10131 bp, 12 predicted proteins | sample YL17G09_36_MG_FD_203698 | JGI IMG/M metagenome (GOLD analysis project Ga0315285, IMG submission 203698) | Sediment microbial communities from Yellowstone Lake, YNP, Wyoming, USA - YL17G09_36 | ecosystem: Environmental > Aquatic > Freshwater > Lake > Sediment | place: USA: Wyoming | collected... | reverse complement strand
CAACACCCTGGCGTCGATAGCATTGGCGATGACGCTGGCGCTATAATCACTTCCATTCCTGCCAAATACCGCAACGTGGCCCTCGGGCGTCCTTCCGAAGAATCCCGTCACGACCGGTGTCTCTTGTTTCTCTATCATCGACCTGATCTTCGGATGTATGTTCTTTCTTGTCTCCTTCAGGTCCGCTGTGGCGTTGCCGTAGTTGCCCTCTGCTGTTATCCCTAGCTCATCCGCGTCCACTGGGACCGCGTTCACTCCGAGGTCCTGAAGCATGGCGGCGGTGATCACGACCGAGAGTCTCTCTCCGAAGCTCTGGACCAAGTCCATGGTCCTCGGGGTGAGTTCCTCAAGATAGGAGATCCCGTACAGCACCTTCTCCAGTTTGGCGAGACGCTCCATCAGCAAATTGACGGCCTGTTGCTTCGTGGTCATGTCCTTCGCAACGCCGCCGAGTATCGACAGATGAATGGTCTTCAGCCTCTCGATCAAGTTCTGTATCTCTTCATCCTTTCTGTGCTCGGAGACGAACGAGACGATCGAATCCGTGACACTCTGGACCGCGCTGACGACAAGGACCTTAGGCTCGGGGTCGGACGCGATGATCCCCCCGACCAAAAGCATCGACTCGCTGTCCTTGAGCGAGCTGCCACCGAACTTCATGACCTTCATCTCTTTCTCACCTTCCTCACGATCTCGAGAGGCGTCTTCCTGACCGCTCTTTCAGCCTCGATCTTTGTGAGCCCTGCCGCGATTGCTCTGATCAATGCTTCATCCTCGGTGAGGAGGTCCTCGGGTCCGTGCGCGTCAGTGTTCAGCACCATCTTGGCGCCGACCTCCCTTGCGATCTTGGCGACATGACCGTTCGTTGCAGAGTGCATGGCCCGGGATGTGATCTCCAATGCGATCCCATTGTCCTTCGCTGTCTGCGCCTCCTGCACGGTAATGAATCCTGGGTGGGCAAGAATATCCACGTCCGGGTTATTGACCGCGACCTTGTTGGTCCCCTTCTCGACCGGTTCACTGATAGTCTCTCCATGAACTACAACAAGCTCGGCCCCCAATCTCCTCGCCTCCGCGACAACATAGTCGATCTTCGAGACTGGAACATGCGTGATCTCGACCCCGAGTATCGCTTCCATGTTCCATTCGATCGCCAGCTCGCAGTCTCTCGAGGTCTCGTCGATGACCCTCTCGATCGTCGACAGCGAAACATGGTCTGTGAACGCTATTCCTTTATGTTGTTTTGCAAAGGCTCTCCTCGCGAGTTCTATCGGGAGGAGGGCCCCATCGCTGAGCAACGTGTGAGTGTGAAGGTCGATCCTCATTTCCTCCTCTCCGACAGTTGTTTGAATATCTCCTCGGGCCTCAGTTCCAGATGTTCCATGAGTACCATTAGGTGATATATCAGGTCCGCCACTTCCCAGGCCTGTGCCCTCTTATCGTCGCCTTTTGCGGCGATCACCACCTCAGCCGCCTCTTCGACCACTTTCTTGAGCAGCTTGTCTTCATTCTGGAAGAGCTTGCATGTGTAGCTTCCCTCTTTCGGGTTCTTCTTTCGGTCCTCTATCACTCTCTTCAGATCCGGAATGATCGCGGCCGTAGAAGTGATGTCTCCATGGAGGACCTCCTCGAAACATGAAGGTCTGTTCATGTGGCAGGCGTTCCCGGTCTGTTTCACTCTCACCAGAAGGGTATCGGAATCGCAATCCAACTGGATGGATATGATATCTTGCACGTTGCCCGAGGTCTCTCCCTTCGTCCAAAGCTTCTGCCTCGATCGGCTCCAGAAGTGGGTCTTGCCGGTCTCGAGCATCTGCTCATACGCTTCTTCGTTCGCATACGCCATCATGAGAACCTCGTTCGTCGTTGCATCCTGAACGATCACTGGGATTAGACCGTCCTTATCGAGCTTGAATGGAAGTATCATCTGACCCTCACCCCTCTGTCACGAAGATACTCTTTGACATCCCCCACGGTGCTCTGACCGTAATGGAATATCGAAGCGGCAAGCGCGGCCTCGGCGCTTGTCTGACTGAAGACATCGTATATGTGCTCGAGCTTTCCGCAGCCGCCCGAGGCTATGACCGGTATATTCACAGAGTCGGAGACGGCGGCGGTCAAATCGAGGTCGTATCCGTCCTGGGTACCATCTGCATCCATGCTGGTCAGGAGTATCTCCCCTGCCCCTAGGTCCTCTGTCCTGATCGCCCATTCGACGGCGTCGAGGGAGGTCTTCCTTCTACCACCGTGTGTGTAAACGACCCATGAATCCGCCTCTCTTTTTGCGTCGATCGCAACGACGACGCATTGTCTTCCGAAGTCCTCCGCGCATTCCGATATCGTTTCGAAGCGCTCGACCGCCACAGTGTTGATCGAGACCTTGTCGGCCCCCGCGTTCAGAGCGTCCCTCATGTCCTTCTTCCCTCTGATCCCTCCCCCAACGGTAAGGGGGACGAACAGTCTCTCCGCCGTCTTTCTTACGACATCAAGAAGCGTCTTCCTGCCTTCCACGCTCGCTGAGATGTCGAGGAACACGATCTCATCCGCCCCCTGCTTCTCGTACTCCGCCGCCATATCTGGAGGGTAACCTACCTTTTGAAGATTCTTGAACTTGACCCCCTTCACGACCTTCTCCTCAGTGACATCTAGGCAGGGGATGATCCTCTTCGCGAGCAGGTCTATTTCCTCCTTGTCTTGGGTTTATCCTTCGTGCTGAGCAGGGCGGCCCGTGGGATCGTCGCCTTCCTCAGGGACATGCCGAGGGCCTTGAATCCTGCCTCGATTATGTGATGTTCATCGAAGCCTCTCTCGACCATGATATGCAACGTGATACCAGCGGACATGGCAAAGCTCCTGAAGAAATGCAAGCAAAGGTCGTCCGGACAGTCGATGTCAACGTACGGCCTGCCGATCATGTCGATGGCCGCCGTGACGACCGCGTCATCCATCGGTACGGTCGCGGATGCTACCCTTTCGATCGGCTTGTCCCCGATGGCTTGCCTGAGCGCAAGACCAAGCACTATCCCGACGTCCTCGATGAGATGGTGACGATCGTCTCCCACCGCCTTCAGCTCGAGATCGAACGATGCGTACTTCGTTAGGGTCTCCATCATGTGCCGTAGGAACTGGTCCTCACATTCCACCTTTCCTATCCCGGTTCCGTCGAGCGTGAGAACGATCTCAACGTCCGTCTCTCTCGTTTGCCTTCGCAACCTAGCCGTTCTTGCTTTCATGCTTTTCGCCCCATATCTCCTTTGGATCAATGCTGCCGGTATAGAGGGCCATGCCCACTATCGCCATATGAGCTCCGAGATCAGAGAGTAGAATGATGTCATCCATATTCTTTATTCCGCCAGAGGCGATGACGGGGTGAGGACACGAGCGGATGAACCCGCTCATCTCACCGGCGTCTATTCCCGCCCCTCGGCCTTCGACGTCGACGTTCGTGTGCAAGACACTGGCCAGCGGGACATTTCGGATCTCTTCGAGCAGTTCCTCTATCTTTCTGTTGGATGATTCCCGCCATCCTTCGAGTTGAACAAGCCCCTGCCTGACATCGAGGGCCAGAACAGTCCTGCCGGGATTCCGGACCGAGACCACTTTAAGCCATTGGGGCTCCGTTATCGCCCTTGTCCCAAGGATCACCCTCGCCGCCCCCAGATCGATAAGTGTATCGACAATCTCAGTGGTCCTGATTCCGCCTCCCACCTGAACAGGAATGGAAACCTCTTTGACTATGGTCTTGACCATCTCCAGGTTCGATCCCTTCCCCAAGGCTCCGTCAAGGTCCACGACGTGCAGCCCGGGAGCACCAGCTCTTTCCCATCTTCTAGCGACGGCCAACGGGTCCGGAAGAACCACTCTTTCAGTGCCTGGTCTTCCGCCAACGAGCTGGACGACCTTGCCATCGAGAATGTCCACGGCGGGGAGCACTATCACACACACCCCTCCGCGAACCTGACGAAGTTGCCAAGGAAAGTCATGCCAGAGACACTGCTCTTCTCAGGGTGGAATTGGGTCCCGTATGTGTTCCGTTTCCTGAACAGGGACGGAAATCTAGAGCAGTACTCGGTAGTGCCGATCACGACGTCCTCTTCGGGTCTACCGTAGTACGAGTGGGCGAAGTAGAAGTCTCTCGACTCGATGCCTTCGAACATGCTGTCGTCGGTCTCGACGGTGTTCCAGCCCATGTGAGGTACCCTCTTGCCTTCGAGCCTGATGACATTCCCCTGTATGAACCCGAGACCGGGGCTTGAACCTTCCTGGCTGCTCTCGAACAGTATCTGCGCCCCGATACAGATCCCGAGGCATGGAACTCCAGATTCAAGAAGTCTCAGGATGTCCTTTCGATATGGAAGCAGCTTCTCCATGGTGCGGCTGAAAGCACCGACACCGGGAAAGACTATGCACTCAGCTTCGAGTATGTCCTTCATGTCGGTGAGCACCTTCGCTTCCGCTCCGCTGTTCTCCAAAGCCTTGCGGATGCTGTGAAGGTTCCCGACGCCGTAGTCGGCGAGCGAGATGCTCACCGACACTCCCCAAGCACCTCCCGCAGCAATTTCAGCAGAAAGGCGTTCATCTTTGCGGTACCTATCGTGATACGAACGCAATTCTCCATCATTCTCAGTTTCCCAAAGTCCCTGATGAGGATCCCCTTATTGGCGAGCTTGGTCACAAGTTCATCCGAAGGGATCGGGGATCTTACCAGTATGAAATTAGTATCGGATCGAAAGACCTTGAATCCGAGGGATTCTAGACCTTTCGAAAGCGGTCCTCTCTGCCGGTCGACCATCCGTATCGTCCTCTTCACGAACCCTGTGTTCTTCAGAGCTGCGATCGCGGTCATCTCACTCAGCAGATTGAGACTCAGCGGGGTCTTAGCCCTCAGAAGGATATGCGCGAGTTTCTTGTTGGAGACGGCGTATCCCACTCTCATACCAGCCAATCCGAATGCTTTAGAGAATGTCCTCGTGACGATCAGGTTGTCATAACCGTTGACTAGTGGAATGAACGAATCCTTGACGAACTCACCGTACGCCTCATCGACGATAACCGGTCTATCTCTACCCTCGATTATCTCCTTGACATCCTTCATGCGGAATGCATTTGCCGTGGGGTTGTTGGGCGTGCACAACAGAACGATTTTTCCATCGGTCTTGTTGATCTCATCCGAATCCAGTTGGAATCTCTTGTCAAGGTCCACCTGGACTATATTACCCGCATTCACCTTGACAAAGAACGAGTGGAGCGCATAGGTCGGATAAGGGGTGACGACCGTCTCCCCGCACTGAAGCAGGGCTTTGAAGCAGACATCGAGCATCTCATCGGATCCGTTCCCCGCGACAATATTGTCCATTTCCAACCCGTAGTACTCGGCCAACGCGGTTCGTAATGGATCGGAATACGTCGTGGGATAGAAGTTGACGTCCATATTGGCGAATTTCTTCAGGACCTCCCTCGCAACCGGATTTGGCCCAAGAAGGTTCGCATTGTTGTCCATTCTGAATGCTGTGACCTTCGGGTTGTAATAAAGGGAAACGTCTCTGAGCGTCGAACGCACCCATTCCTCGCTCATTTCAGATCACCTATGGGACCATCCTGTCAATCGGGACGATGAGTATGCCGGTGGCGCCAAGCTTCTTGAGTCTGTTCACCGAGTCGTAGACCTTGTCCTTGTCGACCACGACATGAATCGCAACCACGTCATCCCTGCCCATTATGTTCATGATAGTGGGGCCAGCTATGCCTGGCAGGAACTTCTTGATATCTTCAAGCGATCCGACCGGAACGTCGGCCATGAGGTACTTCTTATCCTCCGCGTCCGAGACGCTCTTGATGGCGGCGACGATTTCCTGTATCCCGGCTTTCTTCGACCTAACGCTCTTCTTGTTTCCAATAAGGACGGCCCTCGACTCTATGATGACGTCGATCTCCTTCAGACCGTTCGTCTTGAGAGTCGAGCCGCTTGAGACCAGATCGACTATGAGATCTGCGACCCCGATCTGTGGTGTGACCTCCGCGGCCCCCGAGACCCTGGCGATCTCCACTTTCTTGCCTTTCTCGGAGAAGTGCTTCTTTGTCAGATTCGGGAACGACGTCGCAACGACCGAACCGCTCTTCACTTCTTTGATGCAACTTATACCTGAACTTTCTGGAACGGCGACCGAGAGACGGCAATATCCGTAGTTCAGCTCGATCAATGTTGCTACGCCGAGTCCTGCCTCCAAGACCAGATCCTTCCCTGTTATGCCCAGGTCGACCGCGCCTTGGTGAACGAACCGAACTATGTCCTGCGCCCTCAAGAACATGATCGCAAGATCCCTGTCCTTGACCGCCGCGAACAACTTCCGGTCCGATCCGTCCTCGATCTCAAACCCAGCCTGCCTCAATATCTGGACGGACCTCTCGCTCAACCTCCCTTTGTTCGGTACGGCAAACCTCAGTGTCATGTGTTCACCTGTAGCACTCCTCCACATAATAGGAAATGCCTACTTATACGTATCTGACTTTGGTGCAGCATCCAGAGGCGGAATCCAAAGAGGTCATCTCAGAAGACCAGATCGCGCTTCGCGATGTCATCGATACGAATGCCCGATTCCACCAACGATGGCAGTGTCCCTTTCATGGCGATGCTGTCGCCTATGACTATGAGCGCCCCTTCGATCCCTTTTATCGAGCATACTCTGTCGAGCGCTTCCCTCAGGACATCATCATCTCTTGACGTCACCAGGTTACCTAGACACGTCGCACAAGCGTCGGCCAGCGTCACATCCTGAGAGACGACGGTCGCCGCATCGGACATACCGAACGAGATTGACGGTCCAACCGTTCCCGATGACGTGCATATGCCGAAGACATCATCTCTGGGCTCACATCTGAACCCCAATCCCGTTACGCGGGACTCGCCCGCGTACAATCCCACATCGATCGGTTCGGTCAGAAAGAGAGCGATGTCGCCTCCGTTGTCGACCACAGCCTGCCTCGCTCCTCTATCGATCATGGCTTGCACGGCCTCCTCGGCGACGATTCCCGCCACGGTCGCCATCGGTCCAACGTTTGCCTTCCTGGATGCATCGCACATTCTCTTTATCACGGGATGCGCATCCGTTGGCGGGTCATATGGTTCCAGTGTGTGGAGGAATATCGGATCCGATCGGATGAACCGCTTTATCGTTTCCCTTGTGCAGAAAATAGATTCTCTAGCGACTGGCACGAATTCTGGTTCGGCCACGATGGTGACCGCGGTCTCTTCGATTTCGAAATGCGTCCTGATTACCATATGCGCAGCTTCATTGCATTCGGGGGGCATGCATCAAGGCACAGGCCACATGCGATGCACTTGTCCGACTTGAACTGGACCTTGTAGGTCTTCTTATCCATCTCGAATGCGTCAGCGGGGCAGACGGAGACGCACATGCCGCAGTGCGTGCATCGCTCCTCTTCCTTGCTGACATACTCATTCAGCTCCTTGACGTCGACACCTTTCTCCTTGAGGTACTTCACACCGCTCGTTATCTTGTGAGGTTTGCCCTCGATCTCTAGAAGAAGGCGTCCTCCCCGCTCGTCGATCTCCGCCCTTAGTATGTTGACCATGAGGTCGAACTCCTTCACTATGATGTAGGTGATAGGCTCACCGACTCTTGCAGGCGAGAACCCCAAAAGGTACTTCCTCCTGGCCATCACTTCACCTCCTCTTTGGAAACGATCTCGAGCGGTTCGAACGCCATGTCTTCGGGCAGTCTCTCAACTGGTTCGGTCAAAAGGAACTCACCCTTCTGGATCATACCCTTCAGCTTCTCCGCGATCTGTCTTGCCAAGTAATAACTAGATAGAGAAGAGGTCTTCACTTTCTTCCCGAACAGTTCGATTGCCCCGCTCCTTAGCTGGGCGTAACTGACCTCCTTTATCGGCTTCCTGTTCCTGGATTGGATCGAGTAGTCAAGAACCGGTGCGAAGATATCTTTGTCACTGATCGCCACGCATTTCATCATCTGCTCGTCGAGGATGGGTATCGGTACGCCGATACCGACTGCCAGGGACATCCCGTATTTTCGAAAGTCAAGTGCTCTCATGTACTCGGTAGACATCTGCTTCATGTCCCCGATTACAGCGAGGGTCCTAGAGGCTCTGGTCGGAACGTTGTTCTTCATCGGCGTCCTAGTGTTGAACTGAGTCCCTTGCCAGGCCACATATCCCTTTGCCCCGCCTAGGAATATCCTTGTTCCGATGCCAATCGTCCTGCATTCTGGATCGTTGAGAAGGGGAGACAACTGACCTGCGCTGCTGTAGGTCGCGTTACCATAGCTCGGGAGGAGCTTTCCCATATAGGTGAAAAGGGTTGTATCGGAGGAATTCGTAGCGACGCTGTAGTTCTGGTATGCGTTCCTCGGATTGTAGATATAGGCCTGGTTAAGAGTCTTCAACGACACGTATGTCTCAATCTTCCTTCGCGGATAGCAATCGGTCCCATACGCGATCGCCTTGAGATGGATCGGCTTTCCGGCTATCAACTCCTCGATCACGTTGGCCCCGGCATAGTCCATTTTCCCATTCTCTCTAAGCTCGGTCGCACCGATAAATGCGTCCACGGCAGCCAGACCAGTGTAGGCCGGGACATCGTTAAGCCAGACTTTCTGCATCTTGATCGGTGGTTCTGAGTGTCCAAAGTTCAGGAATGCACCAGAAGAGCACATAGCGCCGAAGGTGCCCGTTGTCACGACATCCACTTCTTTCGTCGCCTTGTCAACACCTTCTCTTCGGACGACGTCGATTATCTCCTCTGCCGTCATCACCAAGGCGTCGCCCTTCTTTATCTTCTGGTTTATCTGCTGAACCGTTCTCACCACTCGATCACCCGCTTTTTGCGACAGTTCATGTCTCACGATGGGCAAATATTATGCTATTTCCCTTACTTTAACAATCGCCTCGCATAGGCTAGCTCTGCGTTGAGAACGGAACCACCAGCACCGCCTCTGATAGTGTTGTGAGATAGGAGGAACATCTTGTAGAATCGATCTTTCATTCTAAGTCTCCCGACAGTGACCGCCATGCCCTTTGCCCTCTCAGGTTCACCAGCGTTCACGTCGATCAGTGGTTGAGGTCGGTTCTCCTCCGGCCTGACTATAATAGGAATTCTCGGAGCGATAGGAAGCTCCAACCGTTGAGGCTCGGCCCTGAACGAGGAGAGGCATCTCCTCAGCTCTTCTATCGTTGGGTCCTTTCGAAGAGTCATCGTCACGGACTCTAAATGCCCGTCCATCACTGGGACTCTTGCGCAGCTCGCCAGTATGTTGAAATCAGCATTCTTGATCGCATCGTTCTCGAACTTGCCAAGCATCTTCAGCATCTCCTCCTCCATCTTCTCCTCCTCGTTCTTTATGAAGGGAATTATGTTCCCAAGAATATCCAGGGAAGGCACGCCTGGATGGCCAGCACCTGAGACAGCCTGGTACGTCGTTGCGACGACCGTGTCGAGGCCGAAGGCATCATCGATTGCTTTCATTGGAATCGCCAGACCTGCCGCCGAGCAGTTCGGATTCGTCACTATGTAGCCGCCGTCTCCGTATGTGCGCTGGGTCCTGACTATGTCAAGGTGAGATGCGTTCACCTCTGGAACCAGGATCGGCACATCCGGGCGCATTCTGTGCGATGCCGCATTCGAGAACACTGGTAAGCCCGCTGATGCAAGGGACGATTCGTACTCCTTAGCAATATCGGATGGGAGGCCGCTGAACGCAAGATCGCACTCGTCCACTATCTTCTTGGTGTTTATCTGATCTATGACCATCTTCATTGTGTCGTTCTTGAAGATGTGGTCCTTCAGTTTGAGCACGTCCTCGAGTCTCTTTCCCTCAGACCGTTCCGAAGCGTACAGACCTTTGATTCTGAAATATGGATGATCCTCCAACAACTGGACGAATCTCTGTCCGATCATCCCTGTCGCACCCAGGACCGCCACGGCCATCTTCTTCATTCAATTGCCTCCAAAGTATCTTCTCCCATTCTCCATGATGTTCGCTAGCTTTCGTTCATCACCGCTCGAGGTTGCATCTTTGACTTCTTCGACCGCTCGAGTGAGCAGGTCCAATGCTCTTTCATTATATGGATTTAGATGTTGTATCTCGTAGTACA
>Ga0315285_10009150_pt1 | contig 10133 bp, 5 predicted proteins | sample YL17G09_36_MG_FD_203698 | JGI IMG/M metagenome (GOLD analysis project Ga0315285, IMG submission 203698) | Sediment microbial communities from Yellowstone Lake, YNP, Wyoming, USA - YL17G09_36 | ecosystem: Environmental > Aquatic > Freshwater > Lake > Sediment | place: USA: Wyoming | collected... | reverse complement strand
CTCCGTTTCGGTCTCGCGTCCGATCACCGGATCGAGTTTGCCCTCGCGGGCGAGCTGAGTCAGGTCCCGGGCGAAGGTGTCGAGCGCCAGGGTCTTGCTTTTCTCCCCCGGCCCCGAGGCCGCTTCCTTCGCCTCATTGGCCGATCTGACCCCTCCGGAAGACGTCTCGGCCGCGCTGCCCTCGATCAGATTGACCACCTCGCGCTGCATCTTGTCGTAGTCCACCCCGTGGTTGAGCAGGCATTTCGCCGCGATGCTGTTCCCCTCGCGGATCAAAGCCAGCAAAAGATGCTCCGTGCCGATCCACCCGTGGCTGAGCTGCTGGGCGACCACCTGGGTGAGGTCCAGCACGCGCTTGCCCGAGGCGTTGGGCGTGAAAATGCCGACCGTCGTGCCTTTGCCCTTGCCCAGCTGCCGCTCAATGTCCCGTTTCAGTGCGTCGAGATCCACGTTCAGGTTCCGCAGGGCGTGGACGGCCAGGCCGTCGCCCTTGCGGATAATGCCGAGCATGTAGTGCTCGGGACCGATGAAATCGTGGCCGAGACGTCCCGCCTCGTTCGTACTGAGTTTGATCACCTCCCGCATGCCGGGAGTATAGGGGGTCTTGTCGAACATCATCTCGCGAATACTCCTCGCAGAGCGCTCGGGTCGCGCAGTCCCGTCACAGCCGTTTCTTGCGCGCGCCCTTCAACGCGCCCTTCCTGAGCGGGGAAACCTCCGGGACCGGGAAGACGCCGGAACCCGGACAACGCCGCGCTCCGCAGAAGGCCCCGGTGATTCCCTCACTCCTCATCCGGTATTCTACCAGTCTTCTCCCCCCCTGTCAACTCCATCGGACACTCCATCGGACAAACGCCAGCGACTCCGCAACTTGCCCTCTTCACTCGGTCTCGTGTTCCTCATGCTTCTTTTCGGCGCCGGCCGGCTTCCCTACCGCGCGCGACCACGACCCGATCGACCGTTGATTGACGGCGCCAGAACGGATGGGCAATGGGAATCGGAAGACCCGCCGCGCTTGATGCGTCGGAGGGCGTCAGGATCCAAGAGCCATGTCGATCCGTGAGAGACCTGCCGCGGTAGGAACGCACGCAGGCGCGCCATCCCGCTGCGCCATTCCATCTTGACAGACCCGATCCGCGCGAAATACCATTGGCCGGACGTGTTGCGGGCGCGCGGCAAACGTCTCGTAGCGCGCGCGGTTCTGCTTCTTCGATGGACCACGGCCCTTCGGCGGCGTCGCGGGGGTGAAAGCGTTTTCATTACGCGACGGCCGAGGGTGCAGCGTCCTCCGTTCGGGCAAATCAACATGATCGATTTCGTCACCGCAACCCTGGGAAGCCCCAGTGGGGACCACTCGTCTGGGCCGGTCTCCCGGCGCATTCTGATGCTCAGCCCCGACTGTCACGTTATAGACCGGCGGATTCTTCAAGAAGCGCGGTCCCTGGCGCGGGAAGGTTACCGGGTGGCCGTGCTGTCCGGGTTTGAGTGCTCGGAAGAAGAGCATTACACGGAGCAGGGAGTGGAGGTGCATCGGTACCAGTACGATTGGGATGACGAACGCATCAAGGGGGTGCGCACCCGCATCCGGAACGAGAGACTGCGCCTGGCGTTCCACCGGCTCTTCATGGCGTTTGCGCGGCGGTGCTTGGAGTTCAACTCCTTCGAAACGTTCATATTGTCCAAGGCGAAGCAGTTCCGCGCGGACATCGTTCACGTGCACGACCTCCCTTTCCTTCGAATCGCCGCCCGCCTCGCCGCGGCTTGGGATGCTCCCCTGGTCTTCGACGCCCACGAGATCTATTACGTGCACCATTCCATTCCGCGAGGAAGGAGAAAGCGGCTTATCCGAGACGAAAGGCGCTTCGCGAAAAGGGCGAGCCTCTTCATCACGGTCAATGATGCGATCGCGGAGTTCTTCTGCCGAATGCACGGGAACCTGAACTACCTTGTCCTCATGAATTGCGCCGACGGCTGCCGGGACCCGGACCGCGCGGCCTGCCGCGCGGAACTGAGGAGGATGGCCCGTCTTGCGGAGGGCGACCGAATCGTCCTTTATCAGGGCTGGATCGCGAGCGAACGCAACCTCGACACGCTTGTCCGATCCGCGGCCGGGTTCCCATCCGACGCCTACCTTGTCGTGATCGGCTACGGGGAACACCAGAAGGACCTCGAGAGGATCGCCGAAGAAGAGGGGATCGGAGACCGGGTGCGCTTCCTGGGCAGGATCGAACCCGACCGCATCATGTCGCTGACTCGGGGCGCCGACCTCGGGGTGATTCCTTACCAGCCGGTTGACTTGAACCACGAGCTCTGCTCGCCCAATAAGTTCTTTGAGTTCGTGCAGGCCGGCGTTCCGGTCGTCGCACACGACCTCGTGTTTTTCCGAAATATGAAAGCGCAATACGGAGTCGTCGAAACCGCCGACCTGTCCAACCCGTCGCGCATGACGGCCGCCATAGTCGGCCTGCTCGAAGACGCCGAACGGCTCGCCGAGATGCGCGACGCCTGCGAGCGCGCCGCCGGCCCTCTCAGTTGGGAAACCGAGTCCCGCAAACTCGTGAGGGCCTACAGGGCCCTTCTCGCGTAAGCGACGCCCGCCTCCTCTCCCTCCCTCTACGGCCAAATGCTCGAAACTGCTCCCCCAACGCCCCTTTTGCGGCGTTGGGGGAATCGACTTCCTCCTCCACTCCGATACGATGGCTCCCTCATCGCTGCGGAGCGGCAGCGAGGCCCGTGCTTGGGCGCGCGGAGAGGTCCGTCGGAGGGGAGAAGGAAGATGAAGGCAATCGTTGCGGGGAAGAGGGCGAGAAAGAGCTCGTGGTTCGCCGTTTGCGCCGCCTTGGCGGCGCTGGTTCCGGCCACGGCGTTCGCCCTCCAGACAAACGACGTGGAACTGGGCTACTCCAGCGTTTACGACGGTCAGGTTCGCATCCAGCGGAACGCGGGCGGACAGATGACGTTCCGGGACGCGGAGATCACTTCGCCCGTGCTGCTTTCCACGCTGACGGAAGGCGTTTCCGTTCACGGGGCTCTCACGGGCCTGAGCGCCGACGATCATCCACAGTACTTGACCGATCCTCGCCACTCAACCGCGCATGGTTCCGACTTCAACTCCTCCCTGACGATCCCGTCCGACGTGGCAGGGAACACAAATCTCGGCGACCACGTGACCGACAGCGACATCCATCTGCCTCGGGGCGAAACCGTCGAGGTCACGGGCGATTGGCGCTTCAGCGGGATGCCCCAAGTCTGGGACGGCATGAATTTCAGCCAAAACGGCGCGGCGGGCAACGTCTCGCTGAGCTTCGAGGCCGGCGCCGACGACGCGGCGATCCAATGGGATCAGTCAGAAAACCGCTTCAAGTTGAATCGCGGATTGCGGGCGAGTTCGGACTTCGAGAGCGGCGGGGACGGGACCTTCGCCGGCGACCTGGCGGTCGGCGGGTCGATCTACGGAGATCCGGCTTCCCCGCCGAACCGGGCCGAGTACATGCACTTGGCCATGAACGATAACGCGGCGAGCTCCGCCCTCACGGATGAGACTGGCCACTTTCACCAGACTCTGCTCGATCCGGGCGGGGATCCCAACACCGACGCGCACACGACCGCCAGCCTCGACGGAACGACGATGGGCACGATGGGCAGAGCCCTGGCGTTCGACGGAGTCGACGACCGCGTGGAGATCCCCGCGTCGGACGTGGACCCCGTGCTCGGCGCTGGGGCGGATTTCACGATCGCGTTCTGGGCCAAACAGGCCCCGGTCACGGGCGGAAACACCAAGTACTTCATCTACAACGTCTCAGCGGGCGTCAGCACGGGAATGCGCTTCACCTACGGTTCGTCGGGCGTGGCCTCCTGGCGCTTGTACTATGCGGGGAACGTCTCTCCCTACCTGTACCCGGGGTACACGGCGAATAACACCTGGCAACACCACGCTCTGACGCGCCGGGAAGGTATCGTGACCGTCTACCGGAACGGCGGCGTCTCATCTACGTGGAGCAGCGCGTTCAGCAACGGCTCTCTGGGCGATGGACGGGTGATGGATCTCATTGGGGGGTCCGTGTCGTCCGGGCGCTGCAAGTGCGTCGTGGACGACTTCCGGATCTACGCGGAGGCGCTGTCGGCCGGCGAAATCGCCGCGCTCCACAACTCGGGGAACGGCACGGCTTCGAGTGCGCGATTCGTTACCGAGCTCGACGGCGCCGCGTCCGTCGATCAGCTCGCCCTCGATGGCGCGTTCACCACCTCGGCCGCGCGCTTGCAGGTCAGCGAGGGCGCTTACTGCGACGGGAATTCCTGGTTCAACGTCTCAACGCGCGCGTCGAAGACTGGCGTCGCGCCCGTGTCAGTCATAAAGGAATGGAACACGATCGACGGCGTCGAAGTCGTCGAGTTCGCCTACAGGAAACGCAATCCCTACCTCGGACAATGGCTGGATCCGTCCGGACGACCGTTGCCGGCGGACAGCCCGGTCCTGCAAGCCCTTCTCCAGGAGAAAGGCGCCGAAACGCTGACGGCCCAAGGCTGCCGGATCGACGGGCGGAAGTTCCTGGATGAACCGGAAGCCCGACGCCGACTGGGGTTCGTCGCGGAGGACCTTCGGCGGACCGATCCGCGCCTGTCGCAAGGCGACGGCGTAGCCGCCATCGAGATCGCGGCCTTCAATACCGCCGTCCTGAAGGAGGCAAAGCGCAGGATTCTCGAACTCGAGAACGAACTGTCTTCTCTGGCCGCCCGCCAGGAGGAGATTCTCAATCGCCTGAAGGCCCTCGAACCGTGAGACGCGGGCGGCGGACTTGCCGCGAGCGGCTAGTCCGCCGCCAACCTCACCAAGAAGACCGGGCCACCCGCTCGCCGGCGCCTTGCACCTCCTGATGATCTTCCGCGAGACCCCGCAACGCCTTCGCCAAGAAGCCAGGACCGGAAAGATGTGGCTGGCAGCGGGCTTTTGGCCTATAGTCAGCCTTTGGAGAGGTCCGGCCTCGAAGAGGGCGTTCCCTTGCTGATGTCGGCGGGAAGCCGGGAACGGTCGATCATGGCGAGAGAAAAGCCCGAGCGTCCCCCTACGAGGCGCCGATGGGCGCTCCGAAGCGTCGCCGCTCTCGCGGGCGCGGCTCTTCTCGCCCTCGGCGCTTACGGCGTCTACCGGCGTCACCGCGCTCTGGACCGGCAGATCGAGACTCTGCAGCGCATGGCGCTGGCCGACAAGGTCGAGCGGATCGTTGCCGGAGCAAGGACGGATCAGGAGAGGTGTCTGCGCATCGCGGAGTGGATCGCGGCCAACGTCTCCAACCGCGCCAGGCTCGGGCGAGACGCGTACGAGAGTCTCGCCACGCGGTCGGGGGTCTGTTCGGAGCGGGCGGAGCTCTTCGTTGAGATGGCCGACCTGTGCGCGATTCCCGCCCGGATCTTCAACATCTACAACTTCGGCGGCCCCGGCGGAGGACACAGCTGCGTCCAGGCTTACTGGGACGGGCAGTGGCATTTCCTGGACGTCATGTACGCCGGCGCCTTTCTCCGCGACGGCAAGGTCCTTTCCTGGGACGAGATCCGCGCCGACCCGGAGGCGGCAGTGGCGGGGATGCTAGTGTTCCAGGCCACGTTGGACCGGTACGGTAACATTGGGGAGGATCTCACGAAGAGAGACCGCGTCGACAACAACGAGCGCATGCGGGGAGCCTACACCGCGAAGGCGCTGCGCGACGCCAAGAGCTACGGCTTCCTGAACGGCGACGACGTCAAGATCCTCTACCCCACGATCGATCTGGAGAAGATGGGGAAAGAACTCAAGATCGGGGAGTTGGACGGCGACTCGCAGGACGTGCGGCGCGCGGGAGTGAAACTCGGGCTCAGCGAACGACTCGACATGGGACTGGGCCGCCACACGGATCTCTTTCACACGGAATGGACTTTTCAGGGCCGCAAGCCGGGCGACACTCTCGTCATTCGATATCACATCACCCGGTCCACTCGTCCGGGACTCGCCTTCTGGGCCAAGGGAAGGAACGTGAAGATCCTCGCCGGGGAGACCTTCTCGACCTCCAGGCTGCTCGGAATCGGCCGGAGCACATGGGAGATCCGCTTCGAGTGTCTTGAGGGGAACCCGTGCTCCGTGCGGGTGGGCTACGACTTCCGGGATCCCCGCAGACGAGCGTACGTCGACCAGATTGAGATCGTCCGCGAGGAGTGACTGGGGATCGGCCGCACGCGTCGCCCCCGGTAGGGGGATCTCGGCTACGCCGCCGCAACAGGCTCATGTCGAAGATTCTCGTTCTCTCCGCCCACGGCACGCAACTCGATCGGCGAATCGTCGCCGAGACGAACGTGCTCGCCGCATCCGGGCGCGATCTCATTCTCGTCTCTGTCCCAACTCGACTCTCGGCGGAAGGATTGGATCCGAGGGTTCGCGTCGTCGTGGAGAAGAGCGATTCCTTCGAGAGTCCGAGCGTCGCTCGACGCCTGGCCAAGCGGCTTCCGGCTGGACTCTACGACGCGGCTCAGAGCGTGTGGTACCGATTCGGGGAGGGGCCCTCTCCCCATAACACCGCCTATTTCCTGCGCAACGCGCCCGGGGATTGCTACGACGCGATCCACTGTCACGACCTGAAAACTCTCCCCGCGGGCGCGGCAATCCGAGAGCGCTGCTGTCCCGAGGCGAAACTCGTTTACGACTCCCACGAGTACTTCCCCTTCCAAAGCGCAAACCGAAGCTTTCAACGTTATTGGACTCGCATCGAGCGCCGCGCCATAGCAGAAGCGGATCTGATTATTACGGTCAACGAGTCCATCGCCCGGGAGATGGCCGATCTTTACTCCGTGGCGCGCCCGCGAGTGCTTTACAACAGCTATGGCGCCGGTTCCTCCGGGACGGCTCTCTCAGAGAACGAGTTTCTCAGTTATTTCCGAGCGCCGCCCGGCGATGGAGCCAAGGTTCTCTTCCAGGGAAACCTTTCCCTCAACCGGAACCTGAAGAACCTGGTCGCCGCTTTTCCGCGACTGCGGGGGCGGGCGCGGCTTTTTCTCCTCGGCGATGGATCGGAACGAGCGGCTTTGGAACGCCTCTGCCGCCGCAAGCGGATCGGCAACGTGCACTTCGGGCCCTGGGCGCCCCAGGACCGTCTTCTCGATTTCGTGCGAGCCGCCGACGTGGGTGTGATTCCCTACCAAGGCGGCCGCTTGCTGAACAATCGCTACTGCACGCCGAACAAGCTCTTCGAGTACATCGAAGCGGGCGTCCCAATCTGCGCGAGCGATCTGCCGGAGCTGCGTCGGATCATCTGTGAATGCGGAATCGGCGGGGTGTATCCGATGAACTCGCCCGGCGAGATCGCCCGCGCACTTTCCGATTGCCTTTCACGCCGAGAACGGAAAGAATTCGCGGCTGAGTCCTTCGCGTCGGCTCGCGACCGATTCTCGTGGAGAACACAGGCGGCCAAACTGCTCGAGTGGTACGAAGAACTGGGAGTCTGAGAAATGTCCGGCATTGCGGGTCTCGTGCATGTGGATCCTCGTTCCGGCGAGACGATGGAAGGAAGACTCTCGTCCATGCTGGCGGCCATCGCTCACCGCGGCCCCGACGCCGAGGGGAAGTGGACGGACTCGGGCGACCGATGCGGCGCGGGGACCGCGTGCGGCGCGGGGGCCGCGTGCAGCCTAGGGCACCGTCTCGCCGCGACGATCGATATCGAGACCCTCCGCCAGCCGATGGTGAGCGATGACGGCGCGGTCGCCGTGACGTTCGACGGCGGCATCTACAATTTCGACGACATCGCTCGCGAACTGCGGCAGAAGGGCCATCGTTTCCGCACGCGGACCGACACCGAGGTCATCATCGCGGCCTACCGCGAATGGGGCCCTCAATGCGTCGAGCGCTTCAACGGATCATGGGCCTTCGCCTTGTGGGACAGCCAAAAGCGGACGCTCCTGTGCTCGCGCGACCGCCTCGGGAGCAGGCCGCTCTATTACTCATGGGACGGCGAGACCTTCGCCTTCGCCTCGGAAATCAAGGCTCTCATCGCCGCCGACGCGATCCGGGCCGACCTCGACCTCGACGGGCTGCGGCAGTACCTCACCTTCCAGTATTGCATGGGCGCTCAGACCCTGTTCCGAGGCGTGCAACGACTCGAAGCGGCGCACAATCTCGTCCTCAAACTCGGCGAGGAACCGCGCATCGCGCGCTACTGGGACGTTTCCTTCGAGATCGACGAGGAGCACGGCGAGGACTGGTTTGTGGATCGCCTCGAAGCCCTTCTCCAGGACTCCGTGCGCCTGTGCCTCAACACCGACGAACCGATCGGCGTGAATCTGTCGGGAGGGCTCGACTCCTCGACCGTCGTATGCCTGACGCGCATGCTCTTGGGAGAGGCGGCGCCGATCAAGACGTTCACCGGCGCCTACCTCGAAGGGGAGAAGTACGATGAGCGGCCCTTCGCCAGACTCGTGGCGAAGGAAGTCAATACCGAGTACGTGGAACTCATCATCACGAGCCGGGACTTCGCCGACTGCATCGAGCGGGTCATGTACCTGATGGACGAGCCGGCCGCGGGCGTCGGCGTCTTCTCCGAGTACCTCGTGGCCGAAGTCGCCAGCAAGCACGCCAAGGTCGTTCTCAACGGCGAAGGGGGCGACGAGTTCTTCCTCGGTTACGCCCGCTACCTGATCGCCTATCTCGAGGAGTGTCTCAAGGGCGCCATCGAGAACACGGCCGACCGCGCCCGCTACGTGGCGACGCTCGAGACGATCGTCCCGAGTCTGCCGATGCTCCAGAACTACGTGCCGATGCTGCGCAACTTCTGGGCCGAGGGGCTCTTCGAGGCGCCCGTCAAACGCTACTATCGCCTCATGGACCGCTTCGCCGACAGCAAGGCGTTTCTGAATCCCAGCCTCGAGGTGGACACCGTCAAGACCTTCGAGGAGTTCCGCGCCCTTTTCGAGAGCCACAACGCGGCCGCGATGATCAACCGCATCATGAACGTCGAACTCAAAACCAGCCTCGCCGCGCTCCTGCACGTCGACGACTGCGTCAGCGCCGCCTGGGGGCTCGACGGACGCTCTCCTCTTCTCGATCACCGGCTGTTGGAGCTCATGAGCTCCGCGCCGCCCGTCATCAAGTTCAAGAACGGCCGCCTGAAGCACCTCTTCCGCCAAGCCACCAAGAACATCCTGCCGAGGGAAATCCGCGAGCGCAAAGACAAGATGGGTTTCCCTTGCCCGCTCGGTCTTTGGATCAAGAACGATCTGCGCGACTTCTTCCACGACATCCTGTTGAGCGACCGCGCGCGCGGGCGCGGCATTTTCGACGCGAACGCCATCGAGGCCGCCCTGAAGTCCGATCTCGGCTTCAACCGCGCCATCTGGGGCGCCCTGTGCGTGGAGATCTGGCACCGCCAGTTCGTCGACGGCGAGGCGAAGGCGTTCCTTCCGTGAACTGCTTGGGGTGGGCGCCCTCCGCGCGCAGCGAGTGTCCAGGGATGCGCCTGGACTTCCCCGCCCCGCCCCCGGCGACTGCCCGGAGTGAGGATTCCCCTCTCATGTGCGGAATCGCAGGACTTCTCACGCGCGCCCCCGCGAGCGATCTCGACGCGCGCCTCACCGCCATGCTCGAGACCCTCGCCCATCGCGGTCCGGACGACGAGGGAACGTGGACGAGCGCGGATGGGCGGCGCTTGCTGGGCCACAAGCGCCTGTCCATCATCGACCTCGCGGGCGGTCGCCAGCCGATGGCCAACGAGAACGAGTCGGTCTGGATCACGTTCAACGGCTGCATTTACAATTACGAGGATTTGGCGCGCGATCTGCGCCAAGCGGGCCACGCCTTCCGCACCCATTCCGACACCGAGGTCATTGTCCACGCCTACGAGGAGTGGGGGCCGAACTGCGTCGAGCGTTTCAACGGGATGTGGGCCTTCGCGATCTGCGACGAGAAGAGGAAGACCCTCTTCTGCTCGCGCGACCGTCTGGGCATCAAGCCGTTCTACTACGTCTGGGACGGCGAGACCTTCACCTTCGCCTCGGAGATCAAGGCCCTTCTGGCGGCCGGCGCCGTGCGAGCGGAAGTCGACCCGGACGGCCTGCGCCAGTACTTGACCTTCCAATTCTGCCTGGGCGAGAAGACCCTTTTTCGGAACGTCCGG
>Ga0315285_10009148_pt1 | contig 10134 bp, 10 predicted proteins | sample YL17G09_36_MG_FD_203698 | JGI IMG/M metagenome (GOLD analysis project Ga0315285, IMG submission 203698) | Sediment microbial communities from Yellowstone Lake, YNP, Wyoming, USA - YL17G09_36 | ecosystem: Environmental > Aquatic > Freshwater > Lake > Sediment | place: USA: Wyoming | collected... | reverse complement strand
TTAATTGGAGAGGGCGCCGTCGGAAAGACGAGTATCAGGCAAAAATATATGGGTAAAGGATTTACGGGCGAATATTTAAAAACTATTGGCGCAGACTTCGCATCGAAAGTAGTCGAAATGACGGATAATAAAGGAGAAGCAATCAAGAGCATTTTTCAAATTTGGGATCTTGCAGGGCAACAAGAATTCAAGGAAGTCCGTGCCAGTTTTTATGGCGGATGCCAGGGCGTCCTCTTAGTCTTTGATTTAACACGGAAAGAAACCATGGACAAACTTAAGGACTGGATTTTAGAGGCGGCAAAGAATGCCGGCGGCACCATAAAGGCCTTTGCCCTTATCGGAAACAAATGCGATTTAGGACGGGTTATTAGCGAAGAAGAAGGTTTAGAATTCGCCAAATATCTGGCTGACCGCCTAAAATTCCCTATGCCTTACATTGAAACCTCTGCAAAAACTGGCGATAATATCGGGTATCTTTTTGAAAATCTTTGTCGGAATCTCTTGGTGAAAGAAGGCTTTCAAATTGCTGAAGCTACTAGACCCACTAAGGGCGCAGCCACAGTGCCTCCCGCAGCGCCTATCAAAAAACCTGCTGCGGCGCCTGAAGTTCCTTCTCCATCTGAAGCTTCCAGTGTCTCAGAACCTTCGAACATCCCCGAACCCCCCGTCATTCCAGAACCTCCAAGTGTTCCAGAGGTGTCCGGGATCGAAGCACCCCCCAAGGTACCCGCAATTCCTTTACCAAAGACATCCTCTGAAGAAATTCCAATTCCGGAAATTCCTGGACCGTCCTCTACAAGCGATGCGGAATTAGCAGCCCGACTATCCCAATTGGAAAAAAGGGTGGCTCAACTTGAGGAAATACTCAAAAAGATAGCTCAAATGGCTAAAAACTTAGCCTAATTTTTTTTTAAATTTCTTCTAAAATCCCGCCCTATTTTTTACCGAGCATATTTTTTATTTCAAAAAGTTTCTTCAGCAGGAGTTCCTCCTCTGAAAATGGCTGATCTTTGATAGTCTCTGGTGGAGACGCAGCAGGTGGCACTGGCGAACTTGGTGGTTGCAGAGGGGTTGTTATGGCTACGCTTGGTGGCGAAGCTGGAAAGGCTATCGGGCTTTTCTCTTGTGGTGGGCGTGCTACGGAAGCTTGTGGTGTTTGAACTGGAAAAGCCATCGGTGATTGAGTAAATGGTGCCATGGGCGCGTTTGGAGACATTTGACTTGGAGCCTTTTGTCTAGCGCCTGGAAGCAGATCAGCGATATTCGGCGCACGATCTGGATTGAAATTCACTGGGGGCTGTGCGGGTGGAATAGACGGTCTGGTAAGCACAGGAGGGGCAGGTACTGGCGGTCTATCTGATGTAAATGGTATAAAAGGCTGTATATTAGAATTCTCAATCGGTGGTTGTGTGGCAGAAGGCGAAGGATAATCCGGAGCGGCTGATGCTGCTTGTGTCGGAGGTGCTGAAGATATTGAAGATCCAGTGGGAGCCGATAAATCAGCAATGAATTGATTTAAAGTATCTTCCAACAGTTCCGCTTTCTCAAAGTTTCGTAGATTGCGTAATTCTGAAATAACATATTTCAGATCTGTTATTGCTTCTTGTGTTTTGCCTTGGAGAATTCGTCTTTTGACCTTTTTCTCAAGAGATTCAATAAAACCGAGAATTCTTCCTGAATCCCCCGTGGCCTCAGAAGCCTTTTCTGATTCCTCAACGGGTACCGAAGATTCGCTGAATTCCTCTAAATTGATATTAAAGGCAGTGGCAAAGTTTTGCAATTCTGTTTCCAGCAATCTTGCCTTTTCTACTACCCCAATGCTCTTATAGCCTTGTATTATCTGCACTAACGTTTTAATCGCTTCTTCATTCTCTTCTTTTAAAAGAAGCCTGCGCACCTTCTTCTCGAGAGCGCTGTAATACTTCAGCTTTTCCTGAAACTGAGTTCTTGCATCCATTTTAAAGCCTTACACAGACTTACTAAATTCATTGTCATTTAGACTCTAATCCCATTGAAGCATATTAAATTTATCACAGCGAATAAGAGTTTAGATGGCTGATTTTTTGAAATGAAAAACGATGTGTGCCAGCAAATAGGAAATAAAACCGAAGAGGAAAATGATTACAGTATCAGTTCCAGCTTCTAGAATACTGAATCCCTTATAGGCCATTGTGGTGAAAGCACTTTGCGCCCGATAGAGCGGAATCACGTCTCGGAGAAACTCCAATCCCCCGAACCAAGTAAGCACAAACATTAAAATGAATCCCAAGAGGAAATATTGGCTTGCCTGAAGTCGTGATGAGCTGACCACCGAAATTAGAAGTCCAAGACTAATTCCGGAAAATCCGGTTAAGAATAGGAGCAGCAACACTTCTCCATACCCGCATCGAATAGGAAGCCCAAATAACCCCCATGATATGCCCAGGAGAATTTGGATTTGGAAAAATAAAATCAAAAGATACGCCATTAATTTGGCAAATAGTACTTCTGTCTTTCGTGCCGGCGTCAGAAGCACGCGCCGGAGCGGTACATCTCCAACGATACTCTGTGCCGCCGTCATCATGGTTGAACCCAAAAGCGTAATGCAAAAAACTGCAGGCGCCGCTCTGTATAAGCTGGAAGTGGATGTATAGAGCGTTGTCGGAATATACAAAACTTCATCCCGCACATAACTCAAATTATATTTAAATTTGAGGATTGCTACTTCCAATTTTCCGATGACAGCCCCAGCTCCCGCGTAATTCGTATCGTCTAAATAAAGGTTGATGAATGCGATACGGGGCAGTTCCTCCGAAGAGAGGTTTTGCTCGAACATATCCGGAATGATTATCAAACCTTCTATTATCCCCAAATACAAGGAGAGATTGGCAGCCGCAATATCCCCTGCAAAATTGATGACATTAGTGTTCGGGATAGCTGCCAGGGTCGCCGTAAAATTATTCGATAAATCAGGCCCCGGACTGTTTGCCCCACTTGTGGTATCAAGATCTACGATCCCAATGGTCGCATGCGCGCTTCCGCCACTTGATGAGGACCCTATCGCAAATATCACAAGCGTTGGTAGAAGGAAAATTATGAAAAGCGCTTGCTTATCTTTCAATAGTGATTCAATTTCCTTTTGTGCAAGCGATAATGTCCGCTTTATTCGCTCTAACACAATTCTTCACTCTGATTTCCAATTGAATTCAAGATCTGGATTTTATAGATAAGAACTTTAGCTCTTCGCTCCGATTTTCGACCGAATTCAAGGTTCGGCTTTTATAGATTCGTAATTATAATTTCCATTTAGATTCGTAATTATAATTTTAATTTAATCTTATCCGAATAAATAATATAGTGTATAAAAGTTCCATAGAACGGGTATATCGATGGAAATAAAATCCTCTGAGAGTATAAAAAAGCATATCATTTTCATCTCACATGTCTCTGTTAAAAAAGAGGATGCAACTATAATTGAGGATGTGAGTTTAATTGCCAATCAAGGTGAAATTTTAGGCATTATCGGGGAATCAGGTTCCGGGAAATCGACCACCGTGAAAGTTTTAACGGGCCAAATAAAGCCCGATAGGGGATTCGCTAGAATTGCAGGCTATGACGTTTTTCTTGATCGCGCGAATGCGGTTCTGAAAATGGGCTATGTTCCACAAATGGGCGGTTTGGATGATATATACACTGAATTTTCTGCCCTCAAAAATGCATACTACTTTGGGAAAATGTACGGTCTTTCTAAACCCGACATTGAAAAGACCGCGAAACAAATCCTACAAATTTTCGGATTTTCCGAGGAGCTCATGAAAAAACCCGTGAAACATCTCTCCGGCGGCGAAAAAAAACGCGTCTCTATTTGCGTAGGGATGATCCATAATCCCGAAGTCTTAATTTTGGATGAGCCTACAACGGGCTTGGATGCACATCTTTGTACTGAAGTCCTTAACTACCTAAAAATCCTGAATAAAACCTTAAACACAACCATTGTCATGGTTTCACATGATCTCGAAACTGCTCAGTATGTCGACCGCCTCGCTATTCTGGACCATGGGAAAGTGATTGAATTCTCCACCCCTAAAATGCTCATCGATCTCTTTTTCCCGAGTCAGGGGCGAACCATTCTCATGACCTTTAATCTTATTACAACTGAGCTTCTAAACAAACTGAAAGAGATTGAAATGATTCAGTATGTTCTGAAGGTTGGTCGACATTCCGTGAAAATATTCAGTACCGGTATTCCCGAAAACCTGCACGATCTAATCCAGGCGATTCAAGCGAAGGGACTCAAATTTCAAGGCTTCTCTATCGATTATGCCACCTTCCTCGATTACTTTCGTCTCCGAATGCGAAGGCAAGCCATGAAAAATTGAAATCCTCTCCTGGATAAAAACCCAATTTGTTAAGAATAAAGAAGGAAGATGAAACGAAGGAAAATAATGTGAAAACCAAACTATATGACTCCTTTTCAGAAAAGCTGCTTGGAAAAGAAATAACTTTACTCGGGTTGGCTTTTGATTCCAAAGCAGGAGCCGTTCTAAAGTTAAAAAACGATATTATCGTATATATTTATGATTTAGTCTATTGGCCTGCTGAATTTCTAAGGCAAAAAATGCGGGTAACCGGAATCCTTCAAAAGAAAAAAATGATTCCGGATGTAACCATTGACGAAAATGGCGCAATAAGTCAAGGAGCCCCCGGTGAGCAGTATCTTTTGGAAAATATAAAGGAAATCAAGAAAGGTTCATGATGCTTGCCGCAATTGATTATCTGTCCCTATCACTCCTCTGGTGCCTTATGAAAATAGGATATTACTCATCACTTTTAGAAAAGCAAACTTTTATAATCGTGGCTCTCTATCCTAGAAGTATGAATCTGAATTCCTTATTATCTCAGGAAGAACCCGATAAGATCACCTTCCATGATAAGCTTTCGCTCATAGTTTTAGTAATTGGCGCTATTTTCTTGGGGATGATTGTTCTTTCTTTAACATTAAATCTGTTGGACTTCGAAACAATGGAATTTAACATGCCCTTTGGGTAAGTTAAAAGTTTTGAACGGCGCATTCTTCACCATCAATGAAGGCTCGAATTCTATACTTGTCTTCTAAATCTTTTAAAGGAACATTTTCAATAACCTCAAACGGGGTCAGAACCATTGCTCCAAGTCTGCCCGTTTTTTCTGTCATTATCTTAATTTCTATTACATTACCGTATAATTGGTAAGTATGATTCTTTACCTTCCAGGCACTGTTTCTAAAGAGCCCTTTTATTCGGACGCTCAAAGTTCTATCTTTTTCCCAATCTTTCGGGTTTAACACCTGAATTCTGACTTCTAAAGGTCGGGATTTCTGCTCCATGACTTTTCGCCTCATCTTTATAAATACTTCTGAAATAAAGAATAAGGTAAAGGATATTTTATAGCCTTTTGAGCAAAGGGACGTAACATATGATTAAACGCGAATTTTCCTTGAATATGACTTTAGTTGATGTTTTAAAGCTCGTACACGTTTGGTTGCTCAGTAATGGATTCAAAATAGAAAAAGAAGTAGTGAAGAGCTCGAGATCAGCTACCATCGCGAAGAATCCAGCGCACCACTCACTTGAGATTTATATAAGTAGCAATGCACGCAAATCTAACGTCCTATTGAGAGGAAAAGATGAAGTACTATCGCTTATCACTTTCTTACAATCTGGCGGTATATCATTACAGCCACAACTGCAGCAGCAACAGCAACAACAGCAGATCGTAGTTAATATTGTGCCCCCATCGCCTCCCATCGTTCAGCCCCCTAGTACTAACCTAGAATGTCCCTTTTGCCATGCCCAACTACAGAGCGCGTATGCCATATTCTGCGAGCGGTGTGGGCAGCGGCTCATACCAGTTCAAACTGCCCCTCCTCCTACCAGCGACTCTGTCATGTTTTGCAATAAGTGTGGTGCGCGCCTGCGCCTGGGTGCGGCGTTCTGCCGGGAATGTGGGGTTGCGATAACAAATAATACCCCAATCGAAAGCATGCGAGAGGCACAGCCACCATTAGCACACGATCTAATCTTCTGTTCACGCTGTGGTGCCGAGAACGCTGGTACCGCAGAAGCCTGCAGCGCCTGCGGCGCTCCCTTGCACCGATAATGAATTTAATAGACGAAAGAACAAGGTTATATAATTATTTGTGAAATCTGATTCTATGAGTGATTTTGGCGCGTTTCTTTGCTTGTTCATCATGTTTTTTCTTGGGGTCCTCCTTTTCCTCTTATTTAATACCTCCGAGACCTATGTCACGCTTGCCTCGAAATGGGGTATAATTTTAGGCTTAACCCTGATATTTAAAATACCCATACGCCTACTCCGAAGGATTTCACGCACCCATTTGGTTCCTTGGAAAATTGAGAAAAATCCTCCCGACTGGGTTTCTGAAAAGGTCCTCCACGAAAAGAATCAAATTTCCTGGCTGGATCGCGCTCGATTCTGGTACTTAATTTTGAGTTACGGCACGAAATCAGCACACCAGATTGTTGGACCCCGCTTTTTACCCCAGTTATTCGCCCAAATTTGCTGGAGAACCTTTCGACGGATCCGAAAAATCTTATTAGAATGGGATCGATCCGCTCGGCTTTTTGCTCGTAATCCTCTTATTTCATATCTGCATTTCGCAGGAAGTCTCTCAGCGGGTGCATTGAATTGGATTTCCGAGTCCATCTATCGGAAAGCCTTTCTGACGGCTACTCGAGATGCCGCCAAGAAGTTTGGGCACCATGAAGCCCTGCGGCTCATAAAGACGGGATGGTTTCCGGGAAATTCAGTAAAAACCCTTATGGCTATGATTATGTATATTTATGTCGTCTATGGGCTCGTCAGCTGGATGCGGTACTGCTATCCACACACAGAACCCCTTGTTGAAGCGACTGATACCTATTCTATCGTACGTTTTTGCCAGGGCCCCTTCGAATGTCCGCATCGCGGCTTGAAATACCCTGCATTTTGCCATGCTTTCGTGTCTTGGGAGGCGGCGCTTGCCGAGACCGTTAACCCGAAACTCACGACTATTGCCTCTAAACGGGCGATCGCTGGGGATCCAGGCTGCGAAGTAATGGTAATCTTTAAAAAGTAATTTTATTGAATTTATTTTTTCGATGGCTTTGGTTTTTCCGTTTTGGGAGGCTTTTCTGCTTCCATTTTGGGGGGTTTTTCTCGTTCAACCTTCTGTGATTTGGATAACTCTAATTCCATGACCCTGAATTTTTCTTTAAATCCAATCTTTTCGTATAATTTGATGGCCCCACCTGCCTCTTTTCGCACGTTGATGCGAATGCTGTTTGCGCCCCGTCGCCCTAAATACATAATCGCTTTTTGAATGAGTAATTCGCCCACTCCCTGCCCTCGATATTCCTCGTCCACAATCACGCTGCTAATGTAACCGTATGATCCCTCTTTTGGGCCTTTCATCTCCGCGAAACTCATGCCAATCACTCGCTCCTCATCTAAGGCGATGAACATCCCCTCTTGCGCCGTTTTTCTTGTTAGCAGTGAAGTGCGCCACCGAAATTCATCAAATTTCTCGCCCATCAACTCCGTTAATTTGCGCATGAGATCCGTAGTTGCGGTATAATCTCTATCCGTGTATTCCCTGATGATTATCATTTCTTCACACCAATTAAACTCTTTAATGAAAGTAGAATCGTAATGGAATAATTATCTTTCGATATAATATAACTTTAAAAAACTCTAATATGATGATAGTATACAAGCATACTCGAATAATTATCTTTCAAAACTCGAATATGACAATTCTAAAAAAGGTGAGTACAATGAGTAATTTCCTAAGCCGTTTGAATATCGATATGGAAAAACGAACCTTCTCCTTCCTGCTGGTCTTCCTGATCATATTTCTCGGAATTGATATGGTGTCTATTCTGATAATTCAACTTTCAGGCTTTTGGGTAATTTTCCTCTATGGCATTCCCTTGATACTGACACTAATAATAGCTGGTGTGATTATCGATAAATTGGCAAAACGCACTTGGTTTCTTCTTCTATTGATTCCTGAAGGATTGCTGACACTAGTTTTAGGGATGAATATCTCGGATCCCGTCACCAATACCATTCTATGGATTTTCATTGGTATTTTTTCCGGTTTTACGATTGTTGCGCTCTTAGGATTCTTTACAGATATGACAAAACAAGATCAACGTGGCAAGGTGGCAGGTCTTGTTTTTGGTTTAGCTTGGCTGGTTGCTGCTATAATTCTTTCATGGTTTAGCTCCACCCTTTTTGCGGCAAATGTCTTGATGTATCTATTTGCTATAATAAAACTCGCAGGTGGCGGCATCAGTTTCTATCTCTTGATCCGGAAGTCAGAATCGGGTGGTGAATCTCCGACCAAATTTCAAGCTACCGGACAAGGCTTTCTGGGATATCTGAAGGAGTCATATAGTTTCATTTGGGCCGACAAGAAATTCCGTCTTTACCTTATAGCTTTCGTTTTGATCTGGGTCGCTCAAGGCATCTACACTCCTATTGGCGGATTTGGCCAGGTTAGTCCCCCTATTTATCAACAAATAGCAAGTATCGGCTTTGCCGCTGGAGGTCTCTTTCTTATCATGACGGGTTCAGTGATAGATCAACATGGTCGAAAGGTCATGCTCATCTACGGCACTATTCTAACGCTGTTCTCCTTTCTCTCGAGCTACTTTCCGCTTGGCGCCGTTTTTCTCGCAGGTCTTCCTCTACTAATTGCGATCATCCTCGTATTTTTGGGTGACATCGCCCCTAGTGATGCAAAAGGACGATACTATTCCATATTCCTCATGGTCAATTTCCTGGGATTCTTAATCGGAGTCATTATCGGTTTAGCAATAGGCACTGGATCTGTTGGGGTCGTCTTGGCGTGCATCATCATTACTGCTATTGCCCTCGTGTTGATCTTATTGAAAGGGGAAGAGTCCCTTGAAACGTCGGGTATAAAAATCAGCGAAAAAATCTCTCCTGCGACCACCACCGTTATTGATCAACCCTAAATCCCCCTTTTTTTCCATAAGAAACCTAATTCCATCCCTTCTTTTTTTATGAAAAGGTCCTTTGAGTAAAATTTAATTCAGCAAGTAGTATTATTAAAAATAATATTCGAGACCTAGTTCTGATAAGTAAATGTGGTTTCTTTTGGGTGTTTTCTAAGCTATGGTCAATATTGAGGAACATCTTGCAGATTTAAAGGATCGTCTAAAGCAGACAACGCCAAATAAACATACAATGCGCGCCATTTGCCAATTGAAGGCACAAATTGCCAAGCTGGAACATGAACGGATGGACCGTATCTTTGCTGGGATTGGCAAGGCTTCTGGAACTGGCGGGTTTGATGTAAAGAAAGCGGGTGATTCCAGTGTTGCTTTGGTTGGTTTCCCTTCCTGTGGAAAAAGTATGTTGATGAACCAACTCACTAATGCAAACAGTAAGGTTGCCGCTTATGCATTTACTACCCTCGATGCAATTCCCGGTTTGATGGAATACAAAGACGCTCGAATTATGGTTATCGATCTGCCCGGGATCATCAAGGATGCATCGCGAGGAAAGGGGTTTGGGAAGCGGGTTCTTTCCGTAGCTAAAACCTCTAACCTAATTCTCATTCTTCTGGATATTTGGGCACTCCCCCATTTGCAGTATCGTACCATTTTGGAAGAATTATATAATACGGGAGTACGTTTGGACCGCTATCCACCTTTAATTTCAGTAACACTCTTAAAATCCGGCGGTTTGGCTCTTAATTCAACCGTACCGCTCACTCACTTAGATGCTTTAATGGCACGGGACATCGCGCATGAGTTCAAAGTAGGTAATGCCCAAATAATTGCCCACCAAGACATCACCGCTGAGGATCTCATCGATCATCTGAGCGGAAAATGCGTTTATACCCCGTCCTTAGTGGTTTGTAACAAAATGGACATCTCTACACCCGAACAGGAACAATTCCTCAAAGAACTGGAGGATGAAGGGCGCGAAGTCCTCCGCATTTCAGCTAAAACCGGGCTGAATTTGGAGCTTTTACGGGAAGCCATATTCCGAAAATTAGATTTAATCCGCATTTATCTCAAGCCAAAGGGATCGAAAGCCGACTTAGTTGAACCCTTAGTGGTCCCCCGCGATTCAACTATA
>Ga0315285_10009146_pt1 | contig 10135 bp, 8 predicted proteins | sample YL17G09_36_MG_FD_203698 | JGI IMG/M metagenome (GOLD analysis project Ga0315285, IMG submission 203698) | Sediment microbial communities from Yellowstone Lake, YNP, Wyoming, USA - YL17G09_36 | ecosystem: Environmental > Aquatic > Freshwater > Lake > Sediment | place: USA: Wyoming | collected... | reverse complement strand
CTATGTGGGCTACATATAGCTCACCACCTATCACAAGTGCAGCGGTCAGCGTAGTACCCATGCCCTTCAACTCACCGTCGGTGGCGGAATCCAGAACCTTGCGGTTAGCCTTCTTGAAGGCAGCGGCTAAAATAGAGAGGGGTGGAGCAGGGGATTGGGCGAGAAGACCGGAAATAGACTCTGCATGGAGGGTCCTGGTGGCGAGGTCGCTGGCAATTTCACCGGCACTGTGCCCACCCATACCGTCTGCCACGGCAAAGAGGCCAGCGGCGATCGCTCCCAGGTGGGTCCTGAGATCGAAGCTGGTGCATAAGACGCTATCTTCGTTGAGGTCTCTTATTAGCCCTGTGTCCCAGCTATAACCTGTTTCCAATCGGTCCTCCCGCGTTTCTGTTTCATTTCGGCTGTTTCAACAATCTGAAAGTCAGTGTAAGTTCCGGCTGACCGGCCAGTTCAATCTTATCGCCGTCTTTGAGAGCCTTCTTTCTTTTGTTATAGATATCAATTCCGTTAAGCTTGGTATGGTTGGTGCTGCCCGTGCCGTCGCGTCCGTAGTCCTTCAAGTAGCATTTGCCTCTATCACAGGTAATCAGGATATGCTGCCTTGAAACTCTCATCAGTAAATCTTGTGACAATGTGCCGTTAAAATCGCTGCGCTCTATGAACACAGGCTCACCCGTGAGCGTGATTTCAGTACCGCCCGGCATCATCACCTTAGCTTTTGGTGTAGAAGACCGCAGTGCACCCCGTTTCTGCCTAACTGATCGCTTGCTTGTCTTTGTCTCATCTATATCGGCGAAATATTTACCGCACGTGTAACAGAAGAAACTGGCGGCATTGTTTGTGTTCTGGCACCTGGGGCAGATGATTTTGTGTCCAGGTCCGTCTGGCCCTATGGCGGCAAGAGGCAGCCCGCATCTGCGACAGACTTTTTCGTGCGGCTCATTCTTTGTATGGCATGTCCGACACAGTACTTTCGCTCGTTTAGCCATTATTTTAGCAGTCCGTGGTTTTAATAATAGTGTAATTGATTGATGAGGACTTTGCTTGACAGCTTTCTGACAAATGCCTAATATAAATCTGATATACTCATGGTTCCAGGATGATTGTGACGCATATATTATACTACAGGGAGCAAATATGGGCCCAAACGGTTGGAGGTTAGGCGTGGCTTCTCTAATTGTGAAGAGGGGTAATGTGGAGGATATCGGTAAAATCTTCACTTTGAACAACCCATATACCGTAGTGGGTCGACTCACTTCGCAGAATAAACCTGATATAGAATTGAGCGCCGATGTTATTTCCAGACGGCACCTGGAAATCCTGCTGCAGGATAACAAGTACTGGGTGAAAGACTTGGGCAGTACCAACGGCACCATGCTCAATGATGACAGGATAATTGCCGGCAATTTATACGAACTCAAGCATAACTGCAAGATCGGCCTTGGGGTGGAAGGCGCTTCAGCGCACACCGTTCTGGTGTTCAAGGAATCCGAAGACACTAACATAATGCACGGGAAAGAACCCCCTGCTGGAAAGCACGGCACGTTTCCTGCAGTGTCATGGCTGAAAATCGACGAGGGGAAAAAGGAAGCCCTGGTAGACGGCAAACAGAAGAAGCTATCCAAAAAGGAGTATGAGCTGATACTGTTGCTTTATAGAAACGCTGGAAATATATGCTCTCGTGACGAGATAATTGAAGCCGTGTGGCCTGGAAGCAAAGACCCTTCAGCTATATCCGATGCCACCATCGACCAGCTAATTCACAGGCTGCGTGAAAAAGTGGAACCCGAACCTGCCAGACCCTCGCGTATCATTAGCAAAAAAGCATTTGGCTATATGCTGGTGTAAATGAGTTTTTGAAAGTACTGAACGCAAATGCTGACTACATGTGTAGGTAGCGAATAAAAATGGGATGGTTAGGAGATGGCGCTGGCGTGGCGGAAGCTACCGATGCCTTTGTTTGAAGGCCTCGTACATTACCAGGGCGGCAGCGACAGAAGCGTTAAGCGAGGTAATTTCGCCGCGCATTGGGATATGCGCCATAAAATCGCATCTCTTTCTAACCAGCTCGGATAATCCCTTGCCTTCACTGCCGATGACAATGGCTGTCGGTGACTTGAAGTCCATCTGTCTGTATTCGACTTCGCCGCTCCGGTCGATGCCGATGACCCAGAGGTTGTTTTTTTTGAGGGTTTCAATGGCCTGGGCAGGGCTTGATACGCTGGCTATCGGCATATACCACACGGCGCCGGCCGATGCCTTAGCCACGGTGGCGGTGAGACCGGCTGCCCTTCTTTCCCTGATAATCACTCCATGAATACCACTGGCATAAGCAGTCCTCAGGATTGAGCCCAGGTTCTGCGGGTCTTCAATGCCGTCTAGAATGACATAGAGCGGTGGCTCATTCTTTTCTGCGGAGATAGCCAGCAAATCATCCAGGCTGACATATTCTTTGACTGCGGCGTAAGCGATAACTCCTTGATTGGCAGGGGTTATGCTCTGTTTGTCTATAATATGTCTGGCCACACGTTCCACGGGTATACTCTTAGCTCGAGCCAGGTGAAGTATTTCAGTGACAGCATCACCCGGCTTAACATTGTCGGCCAGCAGTATTTTGCTGATGGGATGGCCGGCCTTCAGCAACTCTATTACCGGGTTCTTACCTTCGATGATGGATACCATGGCACTTGGCATATTGTAACAAAATCAAAGACCAAAAGTTAAAAATCAAAATGACAGGTAAAAATGAAAAATATGATTTTCGATTACAGCGATTAAAAATGATTTCAGAGATAGAGATTGCCACGTCCTTCAGCGGAAGGACTCGCAATGACAGGAGAGGAAAAGCCACGACCCTTGAAGGGTCGTGGTGGACGAGGTTAAAACCTCGCCACTACATGTTGAATTTTACCTCGAGTAGGTTGTGGAGAAACGGTTCCAATTGTGCCTGGAGCGGATGCTCCAGGCTACCTCTTTGGGTCAGTCGGTGAAGACGTAGCTGCCCTTTTTGAGATAAGAGTAGAAGGTTAGTATGGTGGAGATAATCGCCAGATACATGAGGGCGGCAAGCAACCAGTCAGGGCCGATACCAAAAACGGCTATCACCAGCGGCGCCAGCCAGAACCAGAAGTTAACCTTGGCTATACCTGTGGGCGTGGGAAAATCCATGGCACGGCTGCGGCTTTTCCAGAGATAGGAGCCTATGCCGGCAAATACGGCAACTCCTCCGGCAAGCGCCAGCACCGCGTAGGGATAGGGATTGAAGGGCATCAGGTGGTCTGCCCTGGAAAACAGTCCGGCCATTATGGCTAGAATCAGGCTGGGCATAAACAATATCTCGTCGGCCACCAGGTCGAAAAGCGACCCACCCAAGCTCGACTGCCCCAGCCTGCGGGCCAGTAAGCCGTCCAGTCCGTCGGTACACGCAGCAATAACGATTAGAATGCCCGCCGCCAGGAATTGTCCTTGCCACAAGAGCCAACAAATGATACCAGCCATAACCACGCGCACCGCGGTTACAACATTGGGTACATTGAGGGACAACTTTAATTCCTGTTTCGGTGTCTGATTAGCTGGTTGTTTCGATTTCATATTTCCCTCTGCTTGTCTGAGAGGGCAGGATAGCACGAGGTGCAGACAGCTGTCAATCACAGGCATCGTGGCGTTTAGGCTGAATACAGATTCTTCGACAAGCTCAGAATGACGGAGAATGAAATGCTGCCTCAGAATGACAAGGGACGAAAGGTGCGCTCAGAATGACAAATGAAGATGTGGCGATACTTTTAACTTTCGACTTGTCATTTTGCATTTTGGTGTTTAACCTTTGCATTTAGTTCGCCAGGATTAATTTGAACGTGTTTATAAACCTTTTGTGGTATTATTCGTTCTATAAATATATAATTGTTGACATAAATCTAAGAAGAGGATAGATGTAGATGTGGCAGATACATTTCTGTCCCAGTTGCGGGGCTCGGGCCGCGTACAGCGGCAGATTTTGTGGCACCTGTGGTCTAAACTTGGCCTCTGTAATACAGCAAGTACCGCCTCCTTCGTACGACTATCAGTATACTTATCAGCAATGGGTACCGCATCAAGAGGGAGCGCCTGTCAATGCTGACCAATACCGGCAGAGAAATGCCACACCTATGAGCGCCGAGATTTCAAAACTGCTGGGAGATTTATTCGATAAACGCTATAAATACAACAAGACGTAGCGGTGCAAGCAGCGGTATGGAGTAGCGGTGCGAAACGAGGGACAGCCTCGAAGTTATCGAGGCTGTCCTTTTTTGTGCCAGCTCATCTTACGTCATCTAATGGTACTTAATCGGCAGGTGATTATAAAGTAGAATCAGTGTCCATCTTATCTGTAGCATCTGCTGTCTGTGAGGTCGGTGGTATCGGCACGGTTGGGACCTCAGTAATTACGGGATAGGCCGTGGTAGCTGGTGCAGGTGGCTTTTTAAGTACCGGGTCAGGTACAACAGTCGGCGTGGGATATGTTGCCAACGTCGGTTCAGAAGCCGGCGCTGGTTCAACAGATGGTAGGGAATCGATCACTGTTGGCAAAGTTGGTGCTGGTAGTCCTGGTTCGGGCGTGATTTCCGGTGACGGAACTGTTGCCACCGCAAAATCCGGGTTTAGCTCATTTGTGGCTTCCGGAGTCTGTAATGTCTCAGGTGCCGGCGTGGCTGGAACCTCAGTAATTACGGGAGGCTCTGCTGCAGCCGGTGCCGGTTCGAAAGCCGGTTCGGCTGAATCTGTCACTGCCGGCGAAGTTGGTGCCAGTGGCGCAGGTTCGGGCGTGATTACCGGTAACGGCACTGTTGCCAGAGTAGAGTCGAGGTTCGGCTCATTCGTAGCTTCAGGAGTCTGTAAAGTGTCTGGTGACGGCGTGGCTGGGACCTCAGTAATTACAGGAGTCTCTGTTGCTGCTGGTGTAGATGGCGTCGTTTCCAGCACCCGGTCAGGGACATCAACCGGTGTCGAATATGTGGCTAGGGCAGGCTCCGGAGCCGGTGTCAGTTCAACTGAGTCTGATACTGATGGCTCAAATGTTACCGGAGATAGTGTTGCTGCGGGGGGCTCGGCAGTTGTTAGTTCATTCGCTGCCATAGGCTCGGTTGCCGGAGTGCCGGCTGTTACATCTGTTAATATCGGGTGCGGGAAGGTTACGCACGGTGAGTCAGGGCTGGGTGAAGGATGTGGATGCGGAGACGGCGAAGGGTGTGGCTGCGGGCATGGTGAAGGATGTGGATGGGGGCAAGGAGGTACATAATTTACCCAGGGGTTGTAGGGATTATAAAAAATATACGGAGAAAAATAATAATAAGGCCATGAATATGGTGAATAACCGATCGGAGTACAGGTTGGCTGGTACGAGCAGGGATTCGAACAATAAGGTGTACTTACCACATTGTTGTTAACACAACTTTGTGCCACTTTATCACAGGTGCTGCACTCCGACGATGTCTGTTGTAGTTGGTTTTGAAGCTGTTGGTTCTGGTTCTGCACGTTTCTAAGAGCCTCTTGTGTGGCTGACAGGTTATTTTGCGTCGTTGCCAGCGATAAACTCAGCGCCTGTACTTGATATTGAAGTTCCTGCAGGTCTTTCTGGCTGGCAGCAGGAGTACAGGCAGCACCGAGGAATGTAATTAAAAGTAGCAGTGAAGCTAGCCCGAATAACTTTTTTATCATTGCGCACCTCCATAGTGAGGGATACTACCGCCTAAACCATGGTTGTTCAGGAAACGACCAAGCAAGTGAACAACCCATGTTTAAGTGGACTAATTAAACTATAAGTCAGGAAATGGGGTTTGTCAAATAGCGACAGGCGTGAACATGCCGTTATTTAGTGAATCGGTAAAAATTTTACAATTCATTTCCGCTTTGCTAGACTTACGCGGATATTTAAACGCCTATTAACGGAGGGACGATGAGCAAAGTTCAGATGCTATTCATGCTCGCATTACTCACGGCAGCGATGATATTATCGGCCTGCAGTCAAACGCCTGCCGAGACAACTACGCCAGCAACATCGACCACAGAAGGAGGTAGTGCCATGCAGTGGTCCAGCCCGCCACCGATGACTATCGACCAGAACAAGCAGTATACCGCGACCATAAAAACCAACTACGGAGATATCGTACTGGAACTCTTCCCCAAAGATGCACCTATTACCGTGAACAATTTCGTCTTCCTGGCTCGCCAGGGCTTCTACAACGGCGTGAAGTTTCACCGCGTGGTTAAGGGTTTTGTGATTCAGGGCGGTGACCCGACTGGTACCGGCACCGGCGGGCCGGGATACAGGTTTGCCGATGAAAAAATCACTAGAGACTATGTTGCCGGCACTCTGGCTATGGCCAATGCCGGGTCCGATACCAATGGCAGCCAGTTCTTCATCACCTTAGTAGACCTCAGCGGCAGCCTGCCCAAAAAGTATACCATCTTCGGTCAGGTGACCGGCGGATTTGATGTGGTACAGAAGATAGGGGATGTGCCGGTGCAGGGTTCGTCGCCTGTAAAGGACGTCCTTATAGATAGCATTGCCATTGAGGAAAAATAGCTAAGGCAATCCTGAGTCGAAAGTTGCATGTCATGGCGAAGGGCTCGCAATGACAGTGCTTTTGCTTCTATCGTGCTTGGAGCACCTGCTCCAGGCAACCCGTTATGTTGGATTTTTGGTGCTCTGTTCCCTGGGTTCTCTGCTGAAGCCTTCTTCTTCCAGCTTTTCCATAATCCGGGCGGCTCTGGGATAGCCGATGCGTAGTCGGCGCTGTAAAAAAGAAGTTGAGATGTATTTGTGCTCGTTAGCTAGCTGCCTGGCGGACTCCATCATTGAGTCTTCACCGCCTTTTTCTACCGAGGCGAGCTGGCTCATATCCTCAAATCTGATTGGCGCTGTCTCGGGCCGGCGCTGATTGCCCCAGAAATAGACTATGCGCTCGGTCTCGGCATCGGAGATGAAAGTTCCTTGAAGTCGCTTTGGCTTGGCGGCGTCGGTGGGCATGTAAAGCATATCGCCTCTGCCCAGCAGCTTCTCGGCCCCGGCGGAATCAAGTATGGTACGCGAGTCCACCTGTGAGGTAAGTGCAAAGCTGATGCGGGTGGGGAAGTTGGCTTTGATGAGGCCGGTGACCACGTCAACCGATGGACGTTGAGTAGCCACAATTAGATGTATACCCGTGGCGCGTGCCAGTTGGGCTAAACGGCACAGCGTGCGTTCTACCTCGTCAAAAGCTGCCATCATCAAGTCAGCCAGCTCATCGATGACCAAAACCACATAGGGCATTGACTCACCGGGATGCCGGCTCTTGTTATAGCCTTCGATGTTACGTGCCCCAACCTGGGCGAACTTATGATAGCGGTTGTCCATCTCCTGATTGAGCCAGCGCAGTGCCAGCACCGCTTTGTCGGCGTCAACAACCACCGGAGCCACCAGATGTGGCAGTGAATTGAAATTGACCAGCTCCACTCGCTTGGGGTCAATCATGATGAACTGGACATCATCCGGGGTGTTTTGCAGGAGCAGGCAGCAGATGGTGGAGTTGAGGCAGGCGGTCTTACCGCTGCCGGTGGCTCCGGCAATAAGCAGATGAGGCATCCGGGCGAGGTCGGCGGCCACTGTTTCACCGCCGGCACCTTTGCCCAAGGCCAGGGCCAGTTTCGACTTGGCATAGGCTTTTTGAAAAGCGGTGCTTTCGATTACACTCCTGAGGTTGACCAGGCCGAAAGTAGTATTGGGGACTTCGACACCTACTATCGATTTTCCGGGCACCGGAGCTTCAATCCTGATGCTTGATGCTGCCAGAGCTAAAGCCAGGTCGCTGGCCAGGGCGCTGATACGGTCTACTTTAACCCTGGTTTTCGATATTTCCTCGGTGCGTACTTGAATTTCGCCGTTTTTATCCCTTTCTCTAATCTCCTTGTATTTGCGATCCCAACCCGGCTCGACTCCGAACTGAGTCACCGTGGGACCGACATTTATCTGGACTACCTTGGTATCAACCCCGTAGCTGGCTAAAGCTTCTTGAATGAGCTCTGCCCGCTTTTCGATTTCGCTCTGGCTTAGCTCTACTTCTGTGGGCTTGTCCAGTATGGTTATTGGTGGCAATTGCCAGCCGCCGGGTGTGAGCACCGGCTGGTATTTTCCTGGCTCCCAGGCTTCGGGTGGAGGCGCCTCGGCAGCTTTCACTGGCGTAATAACCGGTGGTGGCGCCGCTGCTTCTTCGGTTTCAACTTTCTTGAATTCGATTTTCTTTGGTTCTGGTTCAGGTTTAACCTTGGGAGGGCGCTGGCTGGCCTGACGAATGGCTTGCCAGATTAGCAGGAAGAGCTTGCCTATACCTCTGAATATGCCCTTGAATATGTTGGTTATTAAGCTCCATGTCCATCGGGGAACTATGATAAGTATACCCAGAAAAATTAGACCGGCTAGTCGTAGTGCTGCTATCGTGTAAGAATCGGTGATGATGCTCTTGCCGATACTGCCGCCGAGAGTTGCTTCGCTGGCTACGCCGCTGCCCGGGCTGAAAAAGGCCAATATTCCCCAGGCGGCAAAGGCTAAAGGTATTCCGCCCAGCCACCATTTCCAGTACCTGGTGAAGAGCCAGAACCGTCCGCTGGCAATCATCCAGATTAATATTCCCAGGAATACGGCGGTTAAGGCTAGTCCCAGCCCGAAGAGTCCAAGCAGACCTTCCCAGGTGGCGACAGCCCAGTCGGTTATATTTCCCCAGTTAGTTATCGCCCAGTTCGATATATGGGGCCAGAACCAGACTATAAGTCCTACGATAATGACTGCCAGTAGCAGCCTTAAGATAGGCCCCAGGTAATTCTTTTTTTTCTTGCCTTTGCCGCTGTCTGAAGTTTTGGTAGTTTTTTTCTTTTTAGGCATGGTCTTAATGAGACAGATATTTATTTATCTGCGTGAGAAGCATATTTTTTCCTGTCATTGCGAGGCGTCCCGAGTGAAGCGAGGGAACAGCCGCGGCAATCTTGACTTTTTTCCATGTCATCCTCAGCCCTTCATTACGGTCATTCTGAGCCTGTCGCAGAATCTCCACTCAGGGTAAAATCCGCGAAGGATCTCAAGGTCAATTGTGAGATTCTTCGGTCGCTTTACTCCCTCAGAATGACATAAAAAGAAAAGTGTTCTCTCAGAATGACAGACGGAGAAGGATTCAGAATGAGACGTCTGGGTGGTTGGCAATGACAGTAAGGAATTGCTAAACATTCGTTATACTTCTACAGCCGTGGTGAGAATCATGGGGCGGCGTCTGGTTTGCTCGTAAAAGAACTTGCTCAAGGTATCCTTTACTTTAGTATTTATGAAGCTCCATTCCAGCGGGTGCCCGCCGCTGTGGTCCAATGCAGCTTTTACCAGGTCTCGTCCCTGCTCCAGTATAGTCTCGCCTTCTTTCATATCGACGAAGCCTCTTGATACGATATCAGGGCGACCTACAATTCTTCCTTTCTCTTTATCTATGGCGACGATTACCACCACAATCCCGTCCCGGGACAACAGCTTTCGGTCACGGAGGATGACGCTGGCGAGGTCTCCCATAACCAGGCCATCTACATAGACGTTACCTGTAGGCAGTTTGCCGGCTATTCTGCCCTTTTCACGGTCCAGCTCAAGTATGTTTCCGTTTTCCATGACGAAGATGTTAGTTTCAGGTATGCCCAGGCTTTTAGCCAACCTGGCGTGCAGGCTCAAGTGGCGGTATTCGCCGTGTATGGGAACGAAGAACTTTGGCCTGACCAGGCTGAGCAGAAGTTTCAGTTCCTCCTGGCTGCCATGCCCATGAACATGTACCTGAGCTAACTTCTCATAAACCACATTAGCACCCTGGCGAAACAGGTTATCAATTGTCCGGTTAACCAGCGCTTCGTTGCCCGGGACGGGCGTGGCTGACATTATTACCGTGTCACCGGGGATAATTTTGACCTGGTTGTTGTCCCGATTGGCAATGCGCACTAGGGCTGAAGTCGGCTCACCCTGGCTGCCGGTGGTTAGCAGGACAATCTTATTGTGAGGGAAGCGGTGGATTTCGTCGAAGCGGTGCATGACATCAGGTGGAAAATTGAGATAACCTAGCTCTGAAGCGATGCGCACCGTGTCCCTCATGCTACG
>Ga0315285_10009145_pt1 | contig 10136 bp, 12 predicted proteins | sample YL17G09_36_MG_FD_203698 | JGI IMG/M metagenome (GOLD analysis project Ga0315285, IMG submission 203698) | Sediment microbial communities from Yellowstone Lake, YNP, Wyoming, USA - YL17G09_36 | ecosystem: Environmental > Aquatic > Freshwater > Lake > Sediment | place: USA: Wyoming | collected... | reverse complement strand
TCACCGTCATAAGAACATCACTCGATAAACTTGCCTACCAAATGATCTTCCCTTACCTATCGATCTACATTCTCGCATTGGGGGCAACGGTTACCCAGTTGGGTATCGTGAACAGTTTAGGAATGATTGCTGCCGGTATCGTTGGTCCGCTTACTGGTTGGTTCATCGACAGAAGTGGCCCCAAAAAGATTTACCTGATTGGCATTGGCTTCCTCGCTATTTCCTATTTAACCTACGGAATAGCTCACGATTGGATGATTACGATCATTGCGATGGTAGCCTACTGGCTGGGTTTTTCGGTAAGCATCCATAGCTGCGCTACAGTTTGTGGGAACTCGCTGGCGAATGAGGATAGGGCTACAGGGATGACAATCTGTGAAACCTTTGCCGCAGGTCTGCTTGGGATGGCAGGCCCTATGCTTGGGGCGTGGTTAGTTACCACCTTTGGTGGTGTGAATGCCAGCGGCATTAGACCCGTGTTTTTTTTCAGTTTAATCATTACCGCATGCACATTCATTGTCGTATGGACCCAGCTATCAGATAAGAAGTGGAGAATAGCAACTCTAACCAAGCCCAATATATTTCGCGACCTCCACCAAGTGATGAAGGAAGGACATCACTTGAAACGATGGCTTCTTATCGCATCAGTCAACCAGGTGCCACAAGCCATGGTTTTTCCTTTCTCTCAGGTATTTGCCCATGAGATGAAGGGAGCTGACCAGTTTATATTAGGAGCAATGGTTACGGGCTCTGCGCTGGCTTCCATAATCTTTGCAATCCCTCTGGGCAGGCTGGCGGACAGTGTGGGAAGAAAGAAAGTCCTATATATTACAATACCGCTTTTCTGGATCTCCAACCTGGTCCTTGTGTGGTCACCCAAGCCAGCATTTTTGTTGATCGCCGGTATCTTACAGGGCTTCCATTTTATTGGCACACCGATTACAGGAGCGATGGAAAGGGAATTAGTACCTCCTGAACAGATGGGCAGGTGGCTAGGAATCGCGCGATTTTCCAGGATGTTTATAAATGCTTTTTTGGCTATCATAGGCGGTATGATCTGGGATAGAATGGGACCGCACTACGTCTTTTTAGCCTTCATCGGCATTGATGTTTTTTTGAGGGCACCGTTGCTAATTAGCATGCCCGAGACACTTCGTCTACGGTTTGGCAGATAAATCCCTGAGAGCCTAAAGGGTTGAGTTTCTTGTGAACTTTTTTTGAGTATTGGTTATGAGGCCCGAGTATCCATTACCTGATCTTTACGTGAAGGTGGGGAGAATGGTAGGAATGGAGGTGGATAAGTAAACCCCGTTAGAAATGACGGGGATTTAATCCCCCCCTTTCTGCTTGGAATTGAAGCTTTATTTTATATTATCCCCGCCATTTATGGCGGGGCTTTCTAACGGGGTAAAATTATAAAGGAGATAAAGAATATGCTGTCGAAAATGCCATTGGATCTCGAGAAAGTCACGAAAGGAGATCTTAATAAAGAAATATTGAGAGCGGGAATCATCGCCGAACTGGATGCCATAAACCTTTATGAACAGATGGCTGCCTTAACCGAGAATAAAAATATCAGGAAGATTCTCTTGGACATCGCAAAAGAGGAGAAGACCCATGTAGGGGAATTCCAGGCCCTCTTATTGATGGAGGACAAGGAACAAGAAAAAGAATTGGAAGAAGGCAAAAAAGAAGTTAAAAAAGAAACGGGAATATAACTAAAACAAACTTAATAAATGAAATTGCCTCACCCCTCATATCCCCTTAAGGGGGGTGAGCGGGTTCATGATCTTATTCTGCAAATAAATCTGATCTTCTTAGGACTGCTTGTTAGTCTTGGAGCAGGATATGCTCCAAGATGAAGGGCGGTTCCAACCTTTTTATTAAAGATACCCCTCTGAAATGATTGAATGGTCTACTCGGTTTTCAGCGGGGATCATGCCGGCTTCCACCTCATTCAGTTTGATTTTACCATCCATAAAACTGGAGGAACTCGTTGTGACCTCTTTCGAAATGATATCGGGATGAAGTTATTGAAAGATTTGAAGTAGCTTTTTCGAGTTATACTCAAAAATATCCTCCAGGCTCTGAGTATGATCCACTCCAGGGAAATTGATCACCTGAATATATTTGCATTTTGCATTCTCTGCGATGACCTGAGCCACCGGAACATGGTAAATATCGACGACCAGCTCGGGATTCTTAGCAATGGCATCTCCGATCACCTTAGGGGTCAATTCCCCGGGGCTCACGATCTGAACAACCTGCAGTCCTGCCCATTGAGCAAAGGGCTGGGCAAAACGGTGGACAATGGCTCGCTTTCCTGAAAATGGACTGATCTTTTTCTGAAGCTCTTTCAATTTCTCCAAGAACTTCCTTTCCCAGATTTGTTCCTCCTTTTCTGTTTTTAAAACCTCGGAGACTTTCTTCGCTTGTGAGATTAAATTCTCTGGAGAAGTATCCGTATTGATCTGAATGGCAAGAACGTTTTTATTTTTGGATGTCTCCAGAAGCTTGGAGACCATCCTCTCATACCCGCCGTAGATCACCACCTTTGCTCCTTCAAATTTCAAAAGATCGGATGGCTTCAAATCATATTCTGGGGGGTGCCTCATTTCTGAGGAAACAATGACCCGAACTTCCTCTGCACCTGCCGCTTTGGCGATTGCTCCTGCTAATGAGGTCGAAGCAACCACAGCTTCTTGTGCCAAGGTAGACGATGGGAAGTTCAAGAGCAATATCCAGCCCATCAAGAACATCAAAACACTCATCCTCCCCCTTGTAAAAACCTTCTTCAATTTTTGCATGGTTGACCTCCTCTGTATTAGAAAACAGACTGCTATGATTAAAGACGCCACGATAATAATGGTTGAGCTTGTTGGAATGTCTAAGAGAAAAGAGAGGTAGAGACCGATTATCCCCGACATTAAACCGAAGAGGGACGAAAAGAAAAATATCTGTTTCAAACTTCTCGAAATGAGGACCGCTCCCATAGCAGGTAAGAGAATAAAGGCATCCACCAAAAGGGCCCCGATAATCCGCATGGATACCGCAATGGTGAGGCCGAGCATGAAGATAATCAAAGAATAGAACATCTTCTCCGGAATTCCTACTGTTAGGGCTATTTCACGATCATAAAGAACGGCCTGGATCTCTTTAAAAAAGAGGAAGATTATACTTAGAATAATAAGACTTATCACAATCACAAAGATAAGATCCAACCAGGTGAGGGAAAGGATGTTTCCCCATAGGATGTTAAAGGCCTGGAGGACATGAATATCGGCTTTATAAAAGAGGATGAAGGCCAAGGCAAGAGTAAGGGCCATGAAATAACCAGAAATGGTGCCCACGCCCAATTTCGTCTTCTCAGATATCGGCCCCAAAGCTAAAGAAGAGATGGCACAGAGAAGCATACCTGAAAATATAGGATCCACTCTTAGAAAAAGTCCGATGGCCCCTCCCAGTAGTGCGATATGCATCATGGCAAAACGAAGGGGGATGAGATTGAGGGAAAGGATGAACACGCCGATCATGGGAAAGGCGATCCCCGCAAAAAGGATGGCAATGAGGGCGTGCTGCATGAAAGGAAAATTTAGTGTCTGGATCCAGCTCATATTCTTATTTGGTCAGATAACTTTTCCCTTCTTTCAAGAGATAAATTTTATCGCTGTATTGTTCCACCAAACGAGAATCATGGGAGACCAAGAGGGTCGTTAATTCCCTTTGATGATGAAGGGTGTGGATGGTTTCCATAATCTCGGATTGGGCTGAACTATCCAGGTAGGTGGTCGGTTCATCGAGAAGGAGAATCAAAGGTTCCTGCGCCAAAGCCCGGGCAAGAGCGACCTTTTGCTGTTCCCCTCCCGAAAGTTCATGAACCAGTTTTTTGCAAAATTGTCTGATCCCCACCGCCTCCATGATTTCAAAGGCTTTATCCCAATCCTCTTTCCTCGGCCGTCGCATCAAACCGATCTTTCCATACCGGCCCATGAGCACTGCCTCCTCCACCCGGATGGGAAACCGGATGGAGTTAGACCTTTGAGGCACGACCCCGATGTCTCTTCTCAAAAAATTAAGGCTCTTATGTTGGGAGAGATCGTGGCCTAATACAAAGATTCGACCTTTGAAGGGTGTGAGCGTTCCATTTACGATTTTTAGCAGGGTCGTTTTCCCGGCACCGTTTGCTCCTACCACAGATATTAACTCGCAAGGCCTTGCCTCGATATTTATTCCTGATAGGACGTCGACATGTCCCAAGCGAACATGAACATCGATCAACTCAACAGAGTGATGCATTATATCTTCTTTCCTTTAGCTAAAAACTTCCCGGGTTGATTGATAACCGAAACCTCATAAAGTCCGGAATCCCTCATAAGGTTTCGGATCCGCTCGGTATGGGGAAGAAGATCATGGACTATTGGTCCTCCAATTCCTTGGTGAAGCTGGTTGATCTCTTCCACGCTATGAAGGTGTGCAATAAATAGTTTGCCCCCGCTTTTCAGTACCCTTACCATCTCTAAGAGGGCTCTACTCTTATCGGGAAAATGGGGAAAGGCTGAAAAGCAAGTGACCCTATCAAATCGATCAGACCGAATCGGGATCGCCCCTATCCCGGCATTGATGAGGACCCCTTCCTCAGCATTCCTCCGCTTTTTTGCCTGATCCAGCATGTTGAATGAGAAGTCCATTCCAAAGAGCTTTCCCTTCATTCCAATCACTTCTCTCAAGAGAGGAAGCAGAACTCCTGTCCCTGTTCCCACATCAAGCACCCAATATCCTTCCTGAAGTTCGAAGCCTTTTACGATCTCTAAGAGTTGAGAGAACTTCTTCTCATATTGGAGTCGATCATCCCAGTGTTGGGCATGACGGTCAAAAAATTCCTTTCTTTTTTCTATCATTTCCTCCTCCCGAGCCAAACCGCCTATGGTTTTCAAATCACCCAAACCTTGAGGGAATTAAAATCGCACTAATATAAAATTTGTGCTACGCTAATTTAAAAAAAATATCTCCTATTCAATATCCTTACCAGTACTTGACATACTCAAAGTCCCATGCCTTACTCCCTTGACCGATTTCAATATATCTGCCAATTTTTCCACCTCTTTTGAACTTCCCTTTACTGCCAGGATCTCTAAACAGTTTTCATTGTCTAAATGTATATGCTGGGTAGAAATAATGAGCTTTTGAAAATCGTGCTGGATATCCATGATCTTATTTAAAAGATCTCTTTGGTGATGATTGTAAACGATAGCGATTGCTCCAGCAACTTCCTTACCCTCTTCCCATTCTTTCTTTACCAATTCCTGACGGATCAGATCTCGGAAGGCTTCGGAGCGGTTGGTATATCTTTTTTCTCTGATCAAACGGTCAAATTTGTCCAAGAGCCTTTTGTCTAATGATATCCCAAATCGAAATAATTCTGACATACTCATCCAGTATTACTTTTTCCAGATTAATAGCACAAATGAAAAAACGTGTCAAGAATTCTCTTCTGCCCGGGTCTACGACAAAAATATGGGTAGATTTGACAAACTTATTTATTTAGCCTATAATCTGAATGCTTGTTAAGCAATCAGATTATAGGAGGTGACTATGGAAAAGACCCTGGGGAGCCTCGAGATGAAGAGGAAGTCTTTGTATCAGAAGTTGGAAGAGATGGGGGATTTCAGACGTGGAACGATCTCTGTCAATTACCGCAGATGTGGAAAGGAAAACTGTATTTGTACCGAGCCGGGGCATCCTGGCCATGGTCCCCAGTATCTATGGAACACCACCATTAAGGGAGAGAGCTATGCGAAGAACTTGAAGTTAGGTCCAGAATTGCGGAAGTACATGGAGGAGACTGCCAATTATAGGAATTTCTTAAAACTTTGCGAAGAATTGGTTGAGCTGAGTGAGAAGGTTTGTGATTTACGTCCTGTCGCTGAAATAGAAGACGAGAATGGACAGGAGGAGCTGAAAAAAAAATTACAGAGGCTCTTCAGGAAGAGATTGAGAAGGAAGTGGACCGTATCGTGACTTTGTCTTTGAGAGACAGAGAGAGGTGTGGTCACTTTGATCTGGAAGCTCTTGAGATTCATATTCGTTCATCCATGCATTCGGTGGGCAGCTTTTGGGAGTGATCAAAAAAGATTAAATCCCTGGGCAAACAAACGGCGCAAGGAATTAGATCGGGGGGAAGTAGAACACGTTATGAAAGCTATCCAATACCTGTCAGCCTCCACAAAGCAACAGCAAGAGGTCTTCGAAGGGGAAATCGCCTACTTTGAGAAAAATAAGGACAGAATGCGCTACGAGGATTTCAGAAAACAAGGGTTGTTCGTCGGATCTGGAGTGGTTGAAGCCGGCTGTCGTACCGTAATTGGCCAACGCCTTAAACAGTCCGGAATGCACTGGACTGTAAGGGGAGCAAACAATATGATAGCTCTACGGTGTTGCATTCTCAGTAATCGCTGGGAGGATTTCTGGGAGGATCGAATCCCTGCTTGAATATTTACCCATAAATTTGTCGTGCACCCATTACAACTTTAAGCCTTACACCTTGGTAGAATGTTTGGTATAATCACCCAAGGGGTGACGAATACAATCAGACCCGGAGTCGTGAAGAAGATTTGACTTTCAGGACATTTAGTGGCATATGAATCTCAATACGCCCGCAGAATACGCTCAATGTAAATCAACAGAAAGAACAAAACCTATGAACCACTCAGATACTCTCGGGATGTCCGTCAATTTTGAGGTCGTACAGATAAAAAAGGGTAACACAACGAACACCATTGCATCAGTAGCCACAGAAGTACCGCTCACGATTGTGGCGAACGATGAAGAGATTGCCACGCTCTCAGGCAGCCCTGATCATCTGCGGGAATTCGTTTACGGATTCCTATTTACCGCCGGTTTCATTCAAAAGGCCCATGATGTCCAAGCTTTCTGGTGCGATGAGACAAAATGGCGGATCGAAGTGAAACTGAACAATCCGCCGGAACCTAACCTGCTTACAAAACGGCTCTATACGTCGGGTTGTGGAAGAGGCGTTATGTTCTCCAGTGTGGTTGAACTCGCTCTACGAAGACCTCTTGCAGATGAATTTACAATTGACAGCGATGTTATTCCTGGACTTATGCGATGGCTGCAAACCTCATCGCAACTTCATCGAAGCACAGGAGGAGTCCATACCGCTGCATTAAGCAAAGGAGGAACACTGCCGGAAATAGTCTGTGACGACATTGGCAGACATAATGCAATTGACAAAGTCATAGGTTCCGCCCTCATTACAGGGGTTGATTTCAAAGTGTCGGTACTACTGTGTTCAGGACGCATTTCATCGGATATGCTTTTTAAAGCTAAACGGTGCGAGATTCCCGTGGCGATTTCCCTCGGTGCGCCAACGCATCAGGCAGTCCTGCTTGCGCGCGATATGCATATGACGCTGGTTGGTTTTGCACGAGGATTGTCGTTCACTATATTTTCGTACCCGGAAAGAATTATCATATGATTTCTTTTAACGAAGCGGTCAGCACTGACGCAAATTAATTATCCACAAGTAAGGGAAATAAAGGTTTTTAACTAGTCCAAAATAAAAATGTCGCCTTTTCACACAAGAAACGACAGCAAATAGGTCAGAAAAATGGCCTTTCATTTACTACTTCATCTCCGAAACAGGTTCAGATAAGCCCCTTATCGATTACCAGTTGAAGTCTACACATTTTGGTGAAACCTGTCAATCATTGACTTCAGGAAGGAACATGCAATATTTGGTTTATTGTAGGTCTATAGACGAGTAAAATCCTCACTCCATAAACCAATAATCGATGACTAAAACCTGTTTGTTCCTTCCCGTAATCGATATTATGGTGATCCGTAATGCCCCTCAGATGGCCGCTCTCAAAAAAGTTTAAATGATGATTTCAAAAGGAAGGGGTGGTTGTGAGGTTCCAATTCTGAATGACCCTACTTCATGAAAGTACCCCCCATTAAATGTAAAGGATCATATATATCACCACTTTTCTAACAAGGGTAAAATCATTTGACTTTCTCTGTTTATGGAAGTAATTTGGTAAATAAGATTCTCATAGTAGGGGGTTTGAATATGGCCAAGATGTCTAAAGAAGTCATGGATGTCTTTAATGATCCCGGTAGTGCTAAAGTTTTAGCTACAGCAGGCTCCACGGCCTTAGAAATCAATGCGGTACCCAAAGGAAGTCTGAGAGCTGTCAGTGAAGATGTTATAGCCTTTGCCGACATCTTTGGAGATAAAACCAATAAGAATTTGCAACTTAACAAAAAAGTGTCAGCATTAGCCTTTAAGATGAGTCCAGTGGCGGGCTACCAGATAAAGGGCACCTTTCTGGGATTTCAGACCTCCGGAGAACTTTTTGATAGATTTGCCAAAGAGGTGAAAGAAAAGATAAAGCTGGATATAAGAGCAGTCGGAACTATAAGAGTGGATGAGGTTTATGCGGTAGCTCCGCCTGAACCTGGTAAAAAGATTGCCTAATAAAGACATGAATTGACAGACACTGATAGACTAACCCTTTTAGCCTTTTCAATATTTTGCCAAAAGCCAATTTAACCAACTTGACGGATCGATAAGAATTTAATAAATATTTTCTCCAATTTTGTGGAAGGGTTATAAAATTGAGAGATTCTAAAATACCTGAGGGGGCAATTAGAAGATTATCGAGATATTTGAGATATTTAGAAGAGATAAAAGAGGATGGAAAGAAGGAGGTTTCCTCTGTCCAACTGGCAACCAAATGCATGGTAAATGCTCCTCTGGTGAGAAAAGACCTATCCTATTTCGGGAAGTTTGGGGTTCGTGGTGTAGGTTATTATGTGAAAGACCTGCTCTACGATATTAAACGGATATTGGGATTAAACAAAGGGTGGAGAATGGCAGTGATCGGCATTGGGAATTTGGGTTCTTCCCTTTTGGCTTATAAGGATTTTTTAAAGAAGGAGTATCAGATTGTTGCGGCATTTGATATTGATCCTCCAAAAGTGATTGGGAGGGTTTCAGAGAAGTTGGGAAGGCCCATGGAGGTTCTTCACATCAATCGAATCAAAGAGGTAGCTAAGGCGAGGAAGATCGAGATCGGAATCATCACAACCCCTCCTTCAGAAGCTCAGAATGTAGCCGATATGCTGGTGGAGGCAGGGGTAAGGGGAATCCTTAACTTTACACCCGCGCAGATTACAGTCCCTGAAGGATATGTGGTGAAGGATGTCTTCTTCACAACGACCCTGGATAATTTAGCGTACCTTCTATCGAATATTTAAAACAAGAAATTTCCTTTTCGTAGAAAACACCTTCCTAATTAAGATTATAGAAAGGAGTCTGCACTACAGACTTCACCTACCTATACGTAACAAAATTGATTGACCGTTAGAACGGCTAAGGGTCATTATCTAGCCTGCTTTTTCTTGAAAGAGAAAAGGAGGAGAAATGACCAAGGTACAGCCGATCACCAATGAGTCAGTCAAAAGTGAATCGATAAGGCGGTCTATAAAGAGGAGATTCTTGAGGTTCGCAAACAAGGCATCGCCTATGACAGAGAAGAGTACACTGAGGGGATGGTTGCCTTTGCCATACCCATTAGGGCAAACAGCAGGGATCTTCAAGCCGCCATCTGGGCTGTTGGCCTGACGCGCCAGGTGCCCAACTCGTCCATCCAGGAGTTAACAGAGTTACTGAAAGGGATTTGTGAAGAGATTAATTGTCGTTTACAATAAGGGTAAGGGTGCAAAAAATATGAACAATCTGCGCAGCTGAAAAAAAACGGTAAGGAGAGCGCTTATCCTCTTGACAGGAGCATTATAGTCTTGTTATATATAATACAAACGCACGTGAAAATATGTACAAACTACGCAGCTAAAGGCCATGGCTGCCGAGATACCTAATTAGAGAGGCTAAAAAATGAGGTACGCAGAGACAGGGTTTAATTTAGAAATTGATCTATCCCGAGGAAGCATTGAGAGGGTAGAAACTGACCAAAGATTAACCGAACTTCACCTGGGGGGCTTGGGTACTAACGCCAAGATATTATGGGATAGGGTTCCCCCTGAAACTGAACCCTTTTCTCCTGATAATCTACTAATATTTGCCACTGGTCTTTTAGTTGGCACACCTGCTATCG
>Ga0315285_10009144_pt1 | contig 10136 bp, 10 predicted proteins | sample YL17G09_36_MG_FD_203698 | JGI IMG/M metagenome (GOLD analysis project Ga0315285, IMG submission 203698) | Sediment microbial communities from Yellowstone Lake, YNP, Wyoming, USA - YL17G09_36 | ecosystem: Environmental > Aquatic > Freshwater > Lake > Sediment | place: USA: Wyoming | collected... | reverse complement strand
TAGACCGTCGCGCCCGTGTCGATCGAGAAGAATGCGGGGACGTTCTGCTCGCGCAGCTTCCTGACCTTGAGCATGACCTGTACGGTCTCTGGCCGCCACAGGAGCATCTCCCTCTCGCCGGTCATCGTGATGCCGTGGAGCATGAGCGTGTCTCTCTCCGCGAGAGTGCAGATCTTGCCTATATCCCGCTGCCTTATCGCGAGCTCCATCTCCATCAGCGAGCGAGGCATCTCCGCGAGGCGTGCCCTGAAGAACGGGGAGGTGAGGACCTCCCTGTGAGCGGTCTCTGTCTGTTTGTAGGCGGGGACTAGCGCGACAATTATCCCCATCTGCAGGTCCTCGCCCGCTAGCTGCTCCGCGTAGCTGTCCTCGTCTCTATTGCCCATCCGCCATTTCGAGAAGGCGCCGGTCACCGCCCTGGTGGCCGAGCCTGCCCCTCGCCTCGCGAGCTTGGAGACTTCCTGGAGGTTGCGGTCCAGTCCCGCCGCATCGCACGCAGCGAGCGCGAGCGCGGCGAAACCCGACGCCGAAGCCCCGAGGCCCACGTTCGACGGGAAGCCGTTGACCGATTCCACGCGGAACCTGTCTTGGATCCCCGCCTTCGCCCGCACCGGGTCAACAACCGCCAAGACTCTTTGCATCTCGCGGCCGGAGAGCGGCATGCCGTCGACGACCGCATCGTCCCTCTCGAAATCGCCGAACTCGATCGTCGTGCGGGTGATCAACGGGGCTGTGCAGACCGATATGGAGTCGTGGTACGGTAGCCTGAGCAGGGGGTCCTTGAGCCCGTGGTATTTGATCAGACCCTGGATCGGGTGAGCTTTGGCTGACGCCTTCCTCGACAACTCAAAGCCTCCTGACTATGGTGGGCAACTCGGAGAAATGGTGTATCTCCGCGTCAGCTTGGTCCGTCTTCGCGCCAGGCCATATGCCGGTGTTGTACCATACAGCCCTCATGCCGACGCTCTTCGCACCGCTCACATCATCCAAGACATTGTCGCCGACATGGAGGACCTTCTCGGCGGGCAGCTTCAGCCCCTCGAGGGTCTTCTTGAAGATCGCCGGATGGGGCTTCCGCACACCGATCTCGTCGGAAAACGAAAGGACATCGAAGAAGTCCTGGATTCCATACTTCTTCTGGAGCCCGATCAGGGCCCTGCCCCACGTGCGGCCCGTGTTCGAGATGACCCCTATCTTGTAGCCGTCTCTCTTGAGGGTCGACAGGCAATCGACGACTCCCGGGTTGAGCGCGGGCGGCCTGTCGAGGACGGCGTTGCTGAACGGCACTCCGAGCCTCGCGATGAGGCCGCCGTCGGCCATTCGCCCAGCGCCTGCGTATTGAAGGAATAGCGCGATCTGCTCCTCGCCCGAGAGGTCCATGTTCCTGTCCCATACATCCTTCAGGTGCCCGGAGAGCATCTCGTACGCATCGGAGAGCTTCTCCGGGCTGATGTCCATCCCCGCCTCCCGCAGGATGTCGTCCATGCCTTTCAGCCTGTAATCCTTCGCCCACCTCGCGAACTCATCCGACTGGACCGGCATGTTGGTGATCGTGAACCACCAGTCGAAAGTCACGGCCTCGAGCATTTCTCACCTCAGATGTCGAATATCACTCGCGCGATGCCCTTCCTAGGGTTCACCTCGATCATGTGGTAGGTAACCGCCTTAACGACCATGTGCAGGTGGTGCCTGCCCCTGTCCATGACCTCGCCGTCTATCTTTGCATCCAAGGCGTTCCTCTTTACCTTCACGTCGAACCGTTTGAAAAGCAGCCTCTGTGTCTCATGCAAATACAGCAATTCACTTAGCCATGCCACCATCAGGTCCTCGGGCGTGTCTGCCTTGAGCTTGACATGGTACTCGCCGACCGTCCTGACGCCCCTCAGGTCGGTGATGAGGCTGAACATGCCGGCCGCGGCATTCGCGAAGAGATCGTTCATGCTCTTGCCGTATGCGGCAATCCCGACGTCAGCGGTGTGGGCAATCTGCTCATAGCGTTGTCTCGCCACGGATTGCGGTAGAAATGGCGGGTAGATGAATGTTCGTCTAGACGCCCTTCTTATCTCCCCAGATGATCTTGTGGAGCTGGGGCAGGACTCGGACGTCCAGACCGTCCTCGATGACCCACGAGACCAAGGGCAACATGTTCCTGCCGCCCTCGGGCTGGAGGACTACCGCGCACGGTATCTCGTACTTGCCCATGATTTCCTTGGCGTAGATGTAGTCGCGGCGGTCAGCGACAACGAACTTGACCTGGTCCTCCTTCCTCAGCTGATTCAGGTTCTCGAACCTCATGCGCTTTTCCGTCCCCGATGAGGGACACTTGATGTCCATGCTTATCTCGATCCCGGGAAGGCGGGGGACGCCGTCCAGGGGCATCGCGCCGTTTGTCTCGAGGAGCACGTTGTAGCCCGCCCTGGCGAGTCTCTCCATCAGGGTTCCCGCCTGCTTGTGCGCGAGCGGCTCTCCGCCAGTCAGACAGACATTCTTGGGAGGAAAGGAAGCGACCTTCTCCACGATATCGTCGATCGTCATCACCGTGCCGTCGTAGAGCGCCCTCTTCTCGTCGCACCACTTGCACCTCAGGGGGCACCCGGTCACCCTCACGAACGCGGAGGGCAGACCCATCTGCGGCCCCTCTCCTTGTATGGACTGGTAGATCTCGCAGATGAGCATCTTGTTCGGGTCACTGGGCAACTTGGGCATCAACGGTTTATTCTCGCTCATACTCGATCGGGTCCTCCATTCCCGCCTCGGCAAAGGCTTTGAGCCTGATCGTGCAGGAGTCGCATTTACCGCAGGCCTTCTTCCCGCCGAGGTAGCAGGACCATGTGAGTTCGAACGGGACTTTGAGTTCCTTCCCGCGCTCGATTATTTCCCGCTTGCCCATGCGGATCAGAGGCGCCTCGATGCTGACAGGCTTGCCCTCCACGCCACGCTTCGTTCCGAGGGCCGACACTCTCCTGAACGCGTCAAGGAACTCAGGTCTGCAGTCCGGATAGCCCGAATAGTCGACGGAATGAGCGCCAATGAAGACTGCGTCCGCGCCGAGGGCCTCGGCCCACGACAGACCAAGGCCGAGGAGGACGGTGTTCCTCGCCGGAACGTAGGTGGCGGGGATGTCCGTTCCGATGGCTTCGCTTGGACACCCCTCGGGGACGTTGATGCTCTTGTCCGTCAGCGCCGAGCCGCCGAATCCCGCCAAGTCGACTCGGAGGATTCTATGCACCTTGACGCCTAAAGCTGTGGCAACCCCTTTCGCTGCATCCAGTTCCCGGAGGTGTCTCTGTCCGTAGTCGACAGTGAGCGCATGGACATGAAAACCTTCGTGTAATGCGATTGCAGCCGCGACTGCAGAGTCCAATCCTCCGGAGAGAAGAACCACCGCCTTTCCGGCCATGATGCTTGAACGGGAGGCTTCCTGATAAGTCTTTACTTTGACGAGGCTAACCGAACGTGAGCGCTCACACCAGCGCATCGATGGCGGCTTCGTAGGTGGCCTTGCCGCCCGACACTTGGCCCTCGAAGACATTCCTGACTACACCTACCTTGTCGAGGATGTATGTTCTCGGCGTCCCTGCCAGGCCGTATTGCTTGGAGACGCTTCCGTCGGTATCGAGGGCATATGGCCAGTATGTATTGTGAGCTTGCTTGAACAATTCAATCCTTGCATTAGTGTCGGCATCAAGATAGGAGTTGGCATCGACAGTGAAGAAGTTAGCCACGGAAACCCTGTCGTTGTAAACTTGCGCGAGGACGTACCCCTCGGCATCGCAGTGGCCGCAATCGACATCCATGAACTCGAGTAGTGTCGGCTTGCCCCTCAGGTCGGACAGCTTGATTGGGTTGCCATCGGAGGTTGTCAAAGTGATTTCTGGCGCCGTCTGGCCCACGCCAATCCCGGTGGCGTTGGCGGTTGGCTTTTGAAGGGCGACGAAGAGGACAACGACGATTATGATCGCAAGGACCGCAAGCGGCCAGGCACGTTTCATCTCGAATTTCGGTTTGCTCGATGCCTTGGCAGCCTTCGCCTGAGTCATCTCCTCCTTTGTCAGGACAGATTTGAGGTCGATATTCTTGCGGGGGTGCTGCCTCTTCACGTGCCCCTCGAGGTTCTCCAGCTTCACGGGAACGCCGCAGACCGGGCACTTCTTCGTCGCCATTTGCGGTAGAATGAGAAGTCTGGAACCTATTGAATCTTGCGAAGCGAGGGTCCAAGGCCAGACAGGGGCGTCAGGACTTGATCTCGTCCATCTCGTAGTCTTTCCACTGCCTCTCGCCCAGGACTATCTCGAACTCCTGCGGGGTCAATATCGGCTTCTTGAACATCAGGTAGTCCTCTATCGCGACCCTCGGACAGGCTGTGTTGACCCATGCATCGATCTTGTAGCCGTCGAGGGCGTCCTGGCTCACGAGGTCCATGATGAATATCTGCGCGAGCTTGTCGTGCTTCTCCGCGAGGCTGAGGAGGTATTGAGCCAGCTCCATCCTGTGCTGTCCCAGCTTCGTGGAGACTAGGATTCCGAAAGTGCCGGCGGACTGTGCGGTCGTTATCGCACCGTGCCTCTGCCTTATCGTCCGGTCTCTTTCCTCGTCTAGCCGTCTGGCCGTTCCCTTCTCGAAGTCAGCCACGACGACCGGTTTCGGCGTCATGAGGGCGACCGCGAGCGGGTGGAAATCACCCGAGCCGACATAGAGGAAGCAGTCGACGTCCTTCTCCACTACCCTCGCGACGGAGTAGTCGCAGCCGAGGAGCTGTCCCTCGTACGCAACGCGACCGCCAGTCTTTCCGACGAAGACCGTGTAGCCTTTCTGCTCCAGGTATTCCCTGACCTTCGGCACCCAGCCGCGGAATTGCGTGGTCGTGAGCAGTCCGACGTTCATCCCTGGTAGGGGTAGGGCATTGTCGAGGAAGGCGAGGTTCTCCGGCGGCGGTAGCGGGTTGTCGTAGAAGAACACGTTCTTATAGTGCAGGTCAGGGATCGGCGCGTGCCCGAGGTGGACGATCAGGTCGACGGGCATCTGCTTCACGTCGCAAGCACCGAACGACGGGTCTGCCGACAGGATCACCGGGACGTCCGACTCCAGTTGCAGCTTCCTCGCGATCTCGACGGCCCTCGTCTTTAAGCCGGCGGGGAACTGCAAGCCCACAATCTTCGCTCCACTGTGCAGTATGGCCTCCACGCACCTGTCGAACTCCAGGTCTTCTCGCTCCATTGTGTGCAACCTACGCCATGCTTCTATTTCAGCTTGACCGGTTTCGCGCGGCCGAAAAGCTCAGATTTCACCGAGTTTCCTGCAGCATTCCACCAGATCCTCGGAAAAAGCCTCGGCGGCCTTCGGCGAGATGTGCGGCATCACGACAATCCTGAGGCACCTCGGATGGCGGGCGGCGGATGTCCTCCACCCGTGCTTCTCGAGCTGCCTCTGCACGGCGCCGACATCCTTGACCATGACGCCAAGCACGTTCATCAGCGGCTTGACGGCGATTCTCAGGCCCGCTTCCTGGACTCGCTTCGCTATCAGCTCTGTCGCCTTCACGCACCGCCTAACGACTTTGATGTATCCTTCGCGGCCTGTCAGCCGCATCGCGGCGTAGGTGGCGGCGACCCCCGCGCTGTTCCTGGTCCCCAGGAGCGAAGTCTGGTAAATGCTAGTGAGATATGGCGACTCCACCGCTATCTTGTTGAAATGGTCGGCCCGTCTCACCAGCAGTGCCGAACCGGGGATGGTGGCCATGCCCATCTTGTGCGAGTCGAGGACTATCGAGCTCACGCCGGACACCCTGAAGTCCCAAGGAGGGACGTTGACGCCAATCTCCTCAAGGAAAGGCAGCACGAACCCGCCGAAGGCCGCGTCCACGTGGAGGGGCACGCGGTCCTTGCAGATCTCCCCAAGCTCGCCAATCGGGTCGACCTGGCCAAGCTCCGTCGTCCCCGCCACCGCCACGACGGCGGCGGTGTCCCTGTCTATCTTCTTCCGGGCCTCGTCAACCCTGATGCGGTATTCCTTGTCGAGGCCGACCGGCACCGGCTTCAGCCCTAGAAGGTCTGCGGCCTTGAGGACCGAGAAGTGGGCATTTTCTCCATAGACGACCTTCCTCTTCTTGGTCACGTTCCTCGCGAGCCAGAGCGCGGTGATGTTCCCCTCGGTCCCGCCTGAGATCGTGAAACCGCCGCCACCCCTGCTGTGCAGCATCTCGCCGAGCTGCTTGATGACCTCCCTCTCCAGCCGCCATGTCCCCTTGTAGTAGGCGGGGTTGCCGAGGTTCACCTCGAGGAACTGCGCGTGGGCCTCGGCCGCGAGCGGCAGCGGCTCGGTGCACATGGAACCTAGGATCCTCTGATCAGAGAAGTGGAGGTCCTCCTCCCACGCCTTGCGGAGTTCCTGGAGGACTTTCTGCTTGGAGCTGCCGTACTTCCACATTGGGGTCGAGTGAAAAGAACAGCGGATATATCAGGCCTGTGCCCCGCGGCTACTGCCCCATGGGGTGGTACTGGGCGCGCTTGCCGCCCGTCTCGATCTCCATGTGACACGGCGTCGGCAGCTTCGAACCGCCCTTCCTGAGCGCTTCCTTCGCGTGCGGTATGTTCGCATCGGTGGTGGATATCGTGATTATGCGCATCCCAATCCTCACTCGCGCCGCCGTGCCGACGGGGGATCCGAAAGCGCGCCTCATCCCCTGGGATATCCGGTCCGCTCCCGCACCGACCGCTATCTTGTTCTCGCGCAGGACGTTGTGCGGGTAGAGCCTCATCTTCAGGTGGTAGTTGGTCCCCGCCATCTTGGCGATGTACCTGTTGGCCGCTATCCTGGCGGACTCCAGGGCGATGTGCCTTATCTGGCAGGGCTCGTTCGCCACGAGGTGCACCGCCACGGGGAACTTGGTCTTCGCGTCCCCTATGTCAAACTGGGTGATCCTGTTGGCGGGGATGCCGCCCATGTACTTCTTGCGGGTGTAGGCCTGCCCCATGATTCGACGATACATGCAGTTGGGTTTTCGGACCATGGCTATCGGAGTTGAATCCTAACCTTCGAGTTCTATTTAAGGCTTGTCTGGTGAGTGATTTCGCCGAAACAGCAGAAGCCCCTCGGGAGGGAGGGGACATCGCCCCCCTTCGCGCTCACGGGACTACCTTGAACGAGAAAATCTTCACGCCCGGGTCGCTCCCGTCGAATATGCCGTCGTTGTTCGTGTCGAACCAACACTGCCCCCTGACGGAGTATGAGCCGACGACCGCTGTCCATGCGCCTGAAACGACCACGATGCCGCCCACGGGTATGGTCGCCACGTTCGACTCTATAGTTGCCTTCAAGATCCCGGTGTTGGCGTCGAATATCTGGAAAACAACCTTGGCGGCGACAGGTCCGGGTCCGACGTTCGCGACCTTGCCATAGAGCGTCTGAGTGCTACTCCTGCTATGGATTGCCAGGTGGTGGAAGTCGGGCCATGCGCTGTGGCCAACAAGCTCCGCCTTCAGGTTTCCGGGCGGAAGCGGGTTCACCGTGACAGTCCCGTCGTTCATCTGGTTGTTGGCGGTGTTGTTCTCCCCCGTCACCTGGATGATCTTGCCGCTGGTCAGGTATGTGCCCGGCGTCACGGGCGTCGTGTTCCATGAAAACACTGCGTTGGCGGTCGCACCGACTCCGAGGCTCACGCTCTGGTTGCCCACAAGGCTCGCTCCCGTGAATGCCTGGACGGTGGAGGTCTCGCTGACTGTCCCGAGGTTCTTTACTGTGACTGTGATCTGGACTGTTGCTCCCTTGATGACCGTCAGAGGAGATGCGGAGACACTAGTTACCGCGAGATCGTGGACCGTCGGTGGTGGAGGCGCCACTGTCTTCCACGTGCCGTGCATTGTGCCCGGGTGTATCGTGCAAATGTAGTTGAATGTGCCAGCCAGAGAAGCTGTGAAGGTGATTGTCGTCGTGCCAGTGAATACTGGCGAAACAGGCTCGCCGGCGTCGGCGATGAGGTTACCATTGTAGTCCAGAAGGAACTTATGGGGTATCCCGTCCTCCGAGTGCAATGTCAGAGTGACCACATCGTCCTTGTTCACGGATATCTGCGGTCCGGGTATCGTCTCGGAACCCGGCGACGTTCCCCAGCCCCCCATCATGGTTCCATACAAATTGAGGCTCACGGAGGCGGCGCGCACTCCGGGCACGGCGGCCACTGCTACGGTTCCCACAAGCATGCTCACCAATAGAATCGCTATCAAAGGTGACTTCAGTCTTGTTTCCATGTTATCTACTCCCGTTCATTAGGTTGGCGGATGCTCAATGTTAGGTATGCCTAATTATTAACCCTTGCGCATTCGCAGCCACATTTCAATCCGGGCTTGGACATGCCGCCACGGACTGCGCGGGCTCAGCGATGGAATCAGGTCATCGCGGGACGAGGACTATGTGGAGGATTGGCGACTGCTCCGTGAAGATCTCCTCGTCCGAGCCGACGAAACCACACCACCCCGGATAGAAAGACCAGTCGAGAGAAGCGACACCGATGTAGTCCCCGATGAAGGGCTGGCCCGACCTTGCGACAATCGGCCTATCGGTGATGCGGCGATTCTTGAAGGTGGCCCCGCCATTAGACGAAACGCCGGCGTAGACGTCCAGCAGGATATCGTTCGGATCCAGCCTCCGGTCATAGAACACAACGTCGACGCGGCCGGTCGGGGCGACCGAGACGAATGGGAAGAACTGCGCATTCGTAGTCGCGTCATCGTTCACCTTCTTCGCGGCGGACCACGTCACTCCCCTGTCGCGCGAATAGGAGACGAAGATGTCTGAATGGCCATTTCTCCCATCCTGCCAGACGACGTAGATCGAGCCGCTGAACTGGCCCGATGAGTGGTCCGTGGCGCTGCTCGGGATCGTTGGCGTCCTGTAGTATTCCGGCAAATCCCCCGGGTCGACGACATTGGACACAAAGACGGGCGTGTTGAAAGTAACACCGCCATCGTCGGACCTGGTCACGTAGAGCCTGCTCTGAGAGCCTGAGTAGCTGATGAATGAGACGTAGACTTCGCCAGCAGGCCCGACGGAGGGCTGCGAGCCTTGACAGTACGACTGCGTGCCACTGATTTTCATCGGCGTTGAGAAGCTGGCGCCTCCGTTCACGCTCCTGGAGAAATAGATGGGGCTCGCACCGCCGGAGAGGCTGGAGAAGTTGGTCCAGCTCACGTAGATGTTGTTCTTGTGGGGACTGCCGATGGAGGTGTCCACCGCCATGTAAGGTTTGTCGTGAAACGGCGGCGTGCTGGCGGTGGAGACGACGTTCACCGGAGGAAGCCACGTCATTCCCCCGTCCGTGCTCTTCGTGACCGCTATGGTGTTGTTGGTGATGAAGGGACCCGCGCGGACGAATCCCAGGCATGTGAAGTACGCGTTGCCCATGAGGTCGAATGCCGCGCTCGGATCCCCCGCCGAGCTGCTCCAGCTGAGGGCCCCTGAATGTGGAACGAGACCCATGTTCCAGTGCCCGCCACTATCGAATGAAGTATAGATGCCGCACCACGCACCAGCCGCGCCAGTGCCATCCCAGCCCCTGTAGTCGTTCGCGCCCTCGATGATGTTGGCGGGGTTCAAGGGATTGATTGCCACAGTGACCTCGTTCTGGTCTTTGTCGCTGTAGGTCACGCGTATGTCCTGGCCAGGCACGTTGAGCATGCCAGGGGGCACGGGGGTGGGCACGATTGCGAGGATCGAGGGTTTGGGGGCGGGGGTTTGTGGCTGGACCGCCGAGGTGGACACGGAACCCGCTGACGCCGTTGAAGGTATCGCGAACAACACGACGAGCAGTAGTGAGACGAGGATGCTCGAAGTCTTCATGCAATCACTCGAACGATGAGTCAAGAGATGGACTGTCTTAAGAATCCTCGCAATGAGTATCTTGGCTCGGCCGCGCGGTCCCGGCCGTTCCGTTTCCGAGGGAATTGCCATCCTTTCGGCGGTCAAGTCCCGCTGTCGGGTCGTTTCAGAATGAATATGATTCCACGTGGAATGGACACCATTCCGGCCGGAACAGGGACCGTTCACGAGGGAGCGACCACCTTCCACGTGGAACAAACCCATCACGACTTGAATACTCGCCGTTCCGCCTAGAACAACAGCCATTCCGGGCTGAACAGACA
>Ga0315285_10009142_pt1 | contig 10137 bp, 10 predicted proteins | sample YL17G09_36_MG_FD_203698 | JGI IMG/M metagenome (GOLD analysis project Ga0315285, IMG submission 203698) | Sediment microbial communities from Yellowstone Lake, YNP, Wyoming, USA - YL17G09_36 | ecosystem: Environmental > Aquatic > Freshwater > Lake > Sediment | place: USA: Wyoming | collected... | reverse complement strand
CGGCGTACGCAATAATAATCGGGAACATCACGATGACACTGTTAAAAAGAATTGTAATTGGGAAAAAGGGATAATTGCTCGAGTACGGAGCACTGATGCAATAAGAAGAAAATATCGGCACGAGTGCACCAAAAGCGGTGAAAAGTTTCACGTCTCCACCCGCCCAGCCGCCGATTAGCCATAGTGCATATCCTACCCCAAATGCTGCGGCGGAGCCAACAGCGCCGGAGATAGCGAGTAGGAGGTCACGCTGGTAAGCACCCCAGATGATGTAGAATACGATACCAATTGGAATGAGTGGGAAAGTGAGCCAGTTTGGGATTATGCGCTTTTTAAACAAGTCTGTGTAGGTAGCGATGCCCGCCGCACCCAAAGCCAGCGAAACTGGTATCAGCTCAATCATTTTTGCCCCATCCACTGGGCATTAGCCTTTTGAGGCATATATCTTGTAGGATTTCTTAAAAATGGGTAATCAGAGATGTTTTAGTACTGTTGCACGATGAATTCATTGCTGCTGTTGTCGTACCTTAGCACTATGTTGTCCCCTATGCTAATTTGTCCAGTTAGATTTTCCAACTGAATTTCTATGGTTGGCCCAAAATCGCCGCTGGCCGAGTACCAGATGCTATCTCCCGCCTTTTGATATTCAAAACTCCAACCTGTGATCACCGAGCTTCCGGATTCTCCCCTGAGCCAGACGGTGTTATCGCTTGTCTTCAGTTTCGCGCTAGCGCTGATAGTTTTTGATCCTATCACGGTCACGTAATAGACAGCAACTGCAACGATGATTATAACGGCAGCGAGCATCAGCAAGTATTCGGTGGTCCCCTGTCCACGCTTATTCATGAGCTTCATCGTTTACCTCAGCTAATCGATGATGGTGAAGAGATATAAAATTACCGCGGATAAAAAGGAAGACCGAAAGGGATAAAATTAGGGATGCTTATTAGGATTAGAATTCACTAGTTATGAGGAGGGATTGTATGGCAGCTCAATTAGGTGGTAGGCCAATACTGGTGCTGTCGGAAGGCACCAGACGGTCCATGGGCCGAGATGCCCAACACATAAACATCCTTGCAGCGAGGGCCATCGCTGAATCTGTGAGGAGTACGCTCGGACCGCGCGGAATGGATAAAATGCTCGTAGATAGTTTGGGAGATGTCGTCATCACAAATGATGGGCGGACAATATTGGATGAGATGGAGGTAGAGCATCCCGCCGCGAAAATGATAGTCGAGATAGCGAAGACGCAGGACGAGGAGGTCGGTGATGGCACGACGACTGCCGTTATCATCGCAGGCGAGCTTCTCCACAAGGCGGAGGAACTTTTGGATCAGAGCATCCATCCGACGGTGATAGCAACTGGCTATCGCATGGCTGCGGATAAAGCACAGGATATCTTGAATGGGCTGGCGGAAAAAGTGTCGTTCGATGACGATTCCCTCCTAAAAAAGATAGCAATGACATCGATGACTGGGAAAAAGGCCGAGAGTGCAAAAGAGAAGCTGGCAGATCTGGCGGTGACAGCAGTCAAGCAGATAGCAGACAAAAGCGATGGAAAGTACATCGTGGATATTGACTATATAGGGGTCGAAAAGAAGCAGGGCGGCAGCACAGATGATTCGGAGCTCATCCATGGTTTGGTGATCGACAAAGAGCGCGTTCACCCTGGCATGCCGAAGCGAGTGAAGAATGCGAAGATTGCTTTGCTCGACTGCGCGCTCGAGGTGAAGAAGACGGAGACAGATGCCGAGATAAGGGTGACGCGACCTGAGCAGCTTCGAGCTTTCTTAGATGAAGAGGAAGACATGCTCCGCAAGATGGTTGACAAAATAGTCGCGACCGGTGCAAACGTGGTGATGTGTCAGAAGGGTATAGATGACATCGCCCAGCACTTTCTATCCAAGGCTGGCGTGTACGCCACCCGTAGGGTAAAGAAATCCGACATGGATAAACTTGTACGCGCCACAGGTGGAAAAGTTGCCACGAGTCTCGACGATTTAACCTCCGCAGATCTTGGCGCTGCTGGTTCGGTGGAAGAAAGAAAAATAGCTGATGAGAAAATGACGTTCGTCGAAGGTTGCAAGGACCCAAAGGCTGTGAGCTTGCTCGTGCGCGGCGGTACCGAGCACGTTGTCGATGAAATTGAAAGAGCGGTGCACGACGGCGTCTCTGTCGTTGGCGCGGCGGTCGAGGACGGCAAGGTTGTCGCGGGTGGCGGTGCTTGTGAAATCGAGCTTGCCAAACGGTTGCGAGAATACTCCGAGACGGTCGGCGGCAGAGAGTCGCTCGCCATCAACGCATTCGCTGACGCTGTAGAAATTGTGCCTCGTACACTAGCCGAGAACGCTGGGCTCGATAGTATAGACATGCTCGTCGATCTGAGAGCTAAACATGAAAAGATGGATGGTAAGAATATGGGGCTCAACGTCTACGAGGGCAAGGTCGTAGACATGTTAAAGAATGGCGTCATAGAGCCTCTGCGCATAAAGACTCAAGCCATAAAGTCGGCGAGCGAGGCGGCTGTGATGATTTTGCGCATAGACGATGTTATAGCTGCGACCAACAAGGGAATCGGATCTCCAGCTGGCGGCCCTGGGGGAGAAATGGGTGATGAGGAGTAGCTAAGGCAGAAATACAACAGCTGCCAGCGCTGCTCCATGACTTTTGACGATGTGGCCAGCTGAGATCGAAGTCACCTTCGTAGGTTCTAGGCCACGCTTTTCCATCATGTATTTGACCATGGCTTCCGCCGTCTGATCGGCAGTTTTCTGGCTGATGCCGATGTCGTGATATTCTGAGATCATCCCGTGCGATGTTTCACTTATAGCGATGCCGAGCGCCGCAGCTATTTTTTGTCCGGGAGTTGAACTCGAGATTTTTGCTATCACCACAGGCGTGATCATGCCTGGTTCTGGCCTAGGCATCTTTACTATCTTGCAACCGAGTGGCCAAATGCTCGACAAAGTCACGAGGTTCAGCTCGGCGATTCCGGCCTTGCGCAATGCATTGTCAAAAGCTACAAGTTCAAATGGCCCATCGGCGTCTGCGGCCACGAGAGCAGCTTTAGTTGGTATATTCCACATTTTTATCCCGCACGAGGTGTATGTGTCAACCTTTCTAACAATATGCTTTCTATTTTTATTGGTGGATAACGTTTTGCCAAGCTCAGCGCATCGTCAAGTTTCTTCTCGTGCTCTGCGTAGATTTCAAAAAGTGGTTCGCCCTTCCCAACTTTGTGCCCTTTCTTCAGGATTATTTTTATACCAGCGCCTCTGTCGCGAGGTGCTCCGACTGCGCGAGCGATGTTGATGATACGGTGGTTGTCCACGTTGGTGATATAGCCATCGTGCGGGGCGGTCACGGTCTCCCTTTTATCTCCGATCGGAAGCTCCTCTGGCTTGACATTTGGATCTCCACCTTGAGCTTCGATGATTTCACGGAATTTTTTATCAGCTTTACCAGAATTCAAAATATCGAAGGCCATCTGTCTCCCCATGCCGTAATTTGCGACTCCACCGAATTCCAGCATAATGCCCGCCAAACTTATCGATTTTTCCACAAGACTGCCAGGGCCCTTTCCGGCCAACGTTTCGAGAGCTTCTTGAGCTTCCAGCGCTGGACCGACGGCATACCCGATCGGTTGCCCACCGTAGGTCAATGCTGTTTCTACTTGAACGTGCATGCGGTGGCCAAGCTCCAAGAAGTCGTGCGCCAAACTCCTAGCTTCCTCAAGAGATTCTACCTTTGAGTCCGGTCCAGTTGGAATATCTATTAGTACGTGGTCTGCTCCAGCTGCTATTTTCTTAGACATGACACTGGCTAGGAGTTGGCAACGCGGGTCTATGCTGAGTATACGTTCGACGCCTATCAGAACGTCGTCCGCTGGGGCCAGCTTAAGTGCGCCGCCCCACGTGAGGGTAGCGCCGATTTTTCTGACTATGCGCTTTATTTCTTCAGCACTTAGTGAAACATTTGTTAAGACTTCCATGACATCAGCGGTGCCTGCAGCGCTTGTTATCGCTCGACTGCTTGTCTTTGGCACAGGTAAACCCGCCACAGCCACGATTGGCACAGTTATCAAAGCATATTTGTTACCTGGTACTCCCCCTATGCTGTGAACATCCATCACAGGGCTCGTCTCAAAATCTATCTTCTCGCCGGAGTCCACCATCCTTCTTGTCAGCGGGACGATCTCGTCCATAGTCATCTCACGAATGTATTGAGCGGTGACGAAGGCGGTTAATTCAGCTGTGCTTAAATTTCCAGCCACGATGTCATCTACTATTGCGAAGACCTCTTTTTCGGAGAGTTGTTCGCCTCGCATTTTTTTCTTGATGGCACTTGCAGATTGCGGATAGGGAGCCAACACCACCGAAACAATATCCCCTGATTGAACATCGAGCGCCCTCGTCGCTTCAATGGATGTTCCTATCTCACCTTTTTGTACCAGTGTGCGCGCCGTGTTGATAATAACAACGAGGCTTCCTTTATGCGTAGTGACTTTTATACGGTCACCTGGGTAAGCGCCTAGATCCTTCACATCCTCTTCATTTAGAAGAACTACGTTTCTCCCACTTTCCATTGAAATTGGTTTAACTTTCAAATTTTCAAGTATCATCTGTAAATCCTCCCATCTATTTGAAACGATTGCCATTAGTTATCTGCAAAGTATTTAAAAGTCTCACTTATTTCTTCTTCTTTTTCTTGGATGCACCACAACAGGGCATTTGTTCACCCTCTAATAACACCACTTTTAAGTTGAAAAATCTTACTGTTGTGTATAATTTTGGCTACAGGTGGTTGAAATTAGTCCAATAGAGACAAAGAATATCAAAATAGATGGAAAAAATGCTGTTGGTGTGAAAGTCGACTTGGAAGGTGCACCTCTTCTTCTGATCATTGCGTCGAAAGGGTATGTGATGTGTGGGTACCTCAACTTGGAAACTGCTGAAAAATTTGGTCAAGTTGCAGCCATCGTCACCGGGATTAAGAGTTTTGATGATGTTTTGAGCGCCAAAATAGCCAAGCTGACGATGAAAGCGAAAGGGCTTGGGATAAAAGAGGGCATGGCGGGGCGAGACGCTTTAAAGCGGATGTTTTAGCAAGCTGCCTTCAATGATTTTGCAAAACGGTCGAGTTCGTTCAGCATCTTTCGCTTGTTATTCTTGTGTCTGGCAATCAGGCCGACGAACGCGCTTCCCACTATCGCGGCATCGGCTCCGCAGCTCAAAACTTCGCGCACGTGCTGGGGCTTGGAAATACCGAATCCGACCGCGAGTGGTATTCTGCCTTTAGATGCTGCTCGTGCGCTTGCTACAACCTGTTTAACTTCTTTCGGCAGCGTTTTTCGCGCACCTGTCACGCCAAGCACTGAAACTATGTAAACAAAACCACGCGAAGCGCTGCAGATTCGTTTTAGTCGCTCGGACGGTGTCGTTGGGGCGGCCAGGAGAATCAAATCGATGCCATACTGCTTGGCAATTTTGGAAACATCTTTTGCCTCATCAAGCGGCAGATCGGGAATGACTATGCCATCGCCTTCCGCGGCAGCAAACATCCGCATGAAATTTTTCACGCCTGGCCTGAGTACGGTGTTGAAATATGCGAGCACGACTATCGGGACGTCACTCCTCCCTCGTATCTTTTTGATTATCTTGAACAATGTTGCAGGAGTCGTGCCAGCTCTGAGTGCCCGTTCGTCCGCGGCCTGAATAGTTGGCCCATCTGCAATCGGGTCTGAAAAAGGGATGCCTACTTCAAGGATGTCTGCGTGCTTCGCGAGTACTTCTGCTATATCAGGCGTTGTCTTCGGATTTGGGTCGCCTGCGGTAACGAATGCGATGAGCGCTCCCTCCCTCCGCTTCCGTAACTCTTTGAACTTCGCTGATATCCTGCTCAAATTTTTACCCCCATGTACTTGACCGCGATATCCACATCCTTATCGCCACGTCCAGAGAGGTTGACAACAACCAGCTTGCCTTTTCCGAGTCTTCGCGCGAGTTTCGGAAGATACGCTAGCGCGTGTGCAGATTCGATTGCTGGCATGATGCCTTCGACTTCGCTGAGCAGTTTGAACGCTTTCATCGCCTCGGCATCTGCTACGTAATCGTACTCGATACGATTGCGCGACTTCATAAACGCGTGTTCTGGGCCGACTCCGGGATAGTCTAGACCCGCGGCGATGCTGTGTGTCGGAAGAATTTGCCCGAATTTATCTTGAAGCAAATAACTGCGGGCCCCGTGCAGCACGCCTTCCGAGCCAACGCATAGGGTTGCGGCATGTTTACCAGTGCGAATGCCTTTTCCACCCGCCTCGATGCCAAACAGTTTGACGTTGTCGTCAATAAAGTCATAGAATATGCCAATCGCATTGCTGCCACCGCCGACGCACGCGACGATTGCGTCAGGCAAGCGCCTCTCTTGTTCGAGTATCTGTTTTTTCGTTTCCTGCCCGATAACCCGCTGGAAGTCACGCACAATCATCGGGTACGGATGAGGCCCAACGACAGAGCCGAGCAAGTAGTAGGTCGTGCGGACATTTGCGGTCCAATCGCGTAACGCTTCGTTGATCGCATCCTTCAACGTGCACGAACCACTTTTGACCGGGATTACCCTCGCTCCGAGCAAACGCATCCGAAACACGTTGAGGCGCTGCCGTTCCATGTCTTTCGTACCCATGTAAACATCGCATTTCAGACCGAGCATCGCGGCAGCCGTAGCGGTCGCAACGCCGTGCTGTCCTGCGCCGGTTTCTGCGATGACCCGAGTTTTACCCATGTGCTTAGCGAGGAGGGCTTGGCCGACTGTGTTGTTTATTTTGTGTGCGCCAGTGTGAGCGAGATCCTCACGCTTTAGGTAAATTTTTAACCCGATTTTTTTCGACAAGTTCTTTGCAAAGTAGAGCGGCGTGGGACGACCGGCGTAATCACGCAGGTAACGGTCGAGTTCACGCTTGAATTTTGGGTCGTCCTTGAGCTTCAAGTAGGCCTTCTCTAGCTCTTGTAGTGCGGGCATCAACGTCTCTGGCACGAACTGTCCGCCGAACCCGTTGAACTTTCCTTTGATGGGGAACTTGTTGACGTACATCACATCGCCTTCGCAGCCTCGATGAACGCGCGCATCAATTTTGAATCTTTCTTTCCTAAGGCGGACTCGACTCCGGTTGCCACGTCTAAGCCGTATGGCTGAACCACTTCGATCGCGCTTCTCACGTTTTTCGGGTTCAGCCCTCCTGCCAAGAATACAGGTTTGCTGACGGCATCGCGGATCTCTCGGCTGAACCTCCAGTCGTGTGTCAGGCCGGTGCCGCCACCTGAGGATCCTTTTGTATCTAGCAAGATGTAATCGACGGCCTTGCTCACCCCGATGGCTCGGTCAAGAATTTCTTTTCTATCTAAAATTTTCTGGGGGATGGCCACGACGCCGATGATTTTTTTACCGGAAAGTTTTTTTATCTCCGCCAACTGTGCAGCCGAGAATTTAGAGTGAATTTGTAGATAATCTGGGTTTAGCCTGCGCGCCACCGCAGACGCTTCGGCTGGGCTATCGGGCATTATCACAGCTACTTTATCCACATCTTTTCCAGCTTTCAGGACATCCTGAGCTTGTTCGAACGTGAGGCCGCGCGAAGAACTATGGATAACAATCACGCCGACCATGTCGACGCCCAGATCTGACGCAGCTTTCACATCGTCCGCACGCGTGAACCCACATATTTTTACCTTGACCATGTGCTCACCTCGCGTTTACCAGCGCCTTCACTTTTTTCTCGATATTATCTGATTTCATTATGGCAGTACCAACCAAAACAGCGTCAGCTCCTGCGCCGAGCGCGAATCTAACATCTTTTGGTTCGCATATCCCGCTTTCGCTGACCAGCGTTATGTTATGTGGTATCAGAGGAGCTAGCTTGGCAGTTTTGTTTAGGTCGACGTTCATGGTTTTGAGGTCGCGATTATTTATTCCAATGATTTCGGCGCCAGCATCACATGCGTGCTTCAACTGTTCCTCGTCGTGAACTTCTACGAGGCTCTCCATACCCAAACCAGATGCGAGTTGAATGAATTTTTTTAGGTCTCCTTCCAATATTTCAGCAATCAGCAGTACGGCATCGGCGCCGAGCGCAACTGACTCGTAGAGTTGGTATTCATCGACGATAAAATCTTTCCGCAGGACGGGAACCTTGACAGCTCCACGTATCATCGGCACATAGCTGGGGTTTCCCTTGAAATATTTTGGCTCCGTCAACACTGAGATGGCGATCGCCCCACCGTCCACCATAGCTTTTGCTGCTTTGAGCACATTTACTTTTATACCGATGGTTTTAGACGATGGGGAGGCGCGCTTTACCTCAGCAATCAGCGGCACCTTCTGAGCATTTTTTATGGCAGCCAGCAAGCTTCGTCGTGGAGATGTTTCTATTTCCATCCGCCTTGCTGGTCTGATTCTACTCTGTGCTCTTACACGTGTTTGGACGTCCCTCACTATTTGGCCTAGAACATCTTTCACATCGAGGCCTCCAGCGCCTTCAATTTCTGCATATCCCCACCCGTGGCTTCTATGAGTTGTACGACTTTTTCATAGGCTTTTCTGGAATCTATAGATCTCTTGGCAATCGCTATCCCCTCGAGCATTGTGCGAGCTTTGCCGCCAACGACGATCGCTGCTGCAGCGTTCAGCACGACGATGTCCCTTCGCGGCCCCTTCTCCCCGCGCAGCACCCTGAGCATCATTCGTGCATTTTCATCCAAGTCAGCGCCAGCTATCTCATTTTTGTTTGTGCGTTTGATGCCAAACTTTTCTGGCAATATCTTGTATGTCTTGACCCGACCGTTTTTCAGCTCGGAGATTTGGGTCATCCCGATGGTTGAAATTTCGTCCAGTCCATCCAAGCCATGCACGACCATCGCTCGCCTACAGCCCAACCTTTTCAGCACGCGCGCTAGTTTCTCGGTGAGCGCTGCATCGTACACGCCCATCAATTGCGCATGCGCCCCGGACGGGTTCGTCAATGGACCCAAGATGTTGAACACTGTCCGCGCGCCCATCTCTCGCCTTGTGCCAATCGCGTGCTTCATGGCGCCGTGAAATAGCGGGGCGAACATGAAACCGATGCCTATGGTTTCGATGGTGTGCTCGACTTCCTGCGGTTCTAGGTCCAGCCGCACCCCGAGAGCTTCGACGACATCCGCGCTCCCAGCCTTGCTCGTGACGGAGCGGTTGCCGTGTTTGGCGATCGGCACTCCCGCTCCAGCGGCCACGAACATGGCGGCGGTGCTCACGTTGAAAGTTTTAATTTTGTCTCCGCCCGTTCCGCACGTATCGACGAGCGTGCCACCCACTTTTGGTGTTATCTTTGATGCGAATTTTATCATGACTCTAGCGAAAGCTGTAATCTCGGCGATCGTTTCGCCTTTCATGCGCAGTGCCGTCAAGAAACTCCCAATCTGCGCTTGTGTCGCCTCGCCAGACATTATGCACTTCATCGCAGCTTCGGCCTCAGCTTCAGTCAGATTTTTCCCTTCGATCAGTTTTCCAATCGCTGATTGCATGATTTTCATTTGGTCACTTCACATCTCCAAAAAGTTTTTGACTATAGTTTTGCCATGCTTCGTCAATATTGACTCAGGATGAAATTGGACGCCATATATCTCATGATGTGTGTGTTTTATTCCCATCAGCTCTAGATCGCCGTCCACCGTCTCAGCGATCGCCTTCAGACACTTCGGCAAAGTCGTGCGATCGATGACCAAAGAATGGTAACGAGTCGCCTTGAATGGATTGGGCACGCCTTTGAATAGCTCATCGCCATTGTGTTTTATCGACGAGACCTTTCCGTGCATAAGTCGTTTCGCTGGCACGATTTTTGCGCCAAAAGCGTAGCCTACCACCTGATGCCCCAAGCAGACGCCCAATGTTGGTGCTCTCTTGCCGAGCCTTCGCACAACTTCGACGGAGATGCCGGCATCTCTAGGCGTTTTTGGCCCAGGTGAGATCACTATTTTGTCTGGCCTTGATTTCAAGACTTTTTGTATGGGGGCGTTGTTCATGAAAACCGTCGGCTCCCCACCGAGCTCGCCGATGTACTGCACGAGGTTGTAGACGAATGAGTCGAAGTTATCGATGACGGTGACG
>Ga0315285_10009141_pt1 | contig 10138 bp, 6 predicted proteins | sample YL17G09_36_MG_FD_203698 | JGI IMG/M metagenome (GOLD analysis project Ga0315285, IMG submission 203698) | Sediment microbial communities from Yellowstone Lake, YNP, Wyoming, USA - YL17G09_36 | ecosystem: Environmental > Aquatic > Freshwater > Lake > Sediment | place: USA: Wyoming | collected... | reverse complement strand
CGCTGCTGGGTGGGCTGTTGCGCGACCTGACGGGCGCCGCGCCCGCCCCCGTGCTCCTCCGCCTGCCGGCCCCCATCGCCGGCCTGGCCGCCCTGCCCTGCCTCTCGCAAGCCGAGCTGGCCCCGCTAGCCGCGCCTTCCATCCACGCTGGTGGCCCCACCTGCCCCTGCCACGGCGCTCCCGTCTGGGTGGGCGGAGCGACCCCCGCCTACCCGGCCGCCGTCTGTCCCGTCTCCGGGCGGGGCGTGCGGCTGGGTGGGTGCGCCCTCAACCCACGCGTGCTGCGGGTCGGGGTGGGTGGCAGTGGCGGAAATGGTGGCACGCCCATCACCCTGGCCCCAACGCCCGCGGCGGCCGCCGCCGCGGCGGACCTGGCTTTCCACCCACCGGGCGGGGGGGTGCTGGGCAGCAGCGCCGGCGGGTGGGGCGGCGGCGGCGGGGAGGGCGGTGGGTTTTCCTCCCCGACCACCCACACCCTGCACGTCGTCGCCTGCGTCCCCGGTGCCAGCCTGGAGGCGGGGCGCCTGTTTGGGGTGCCCACCATCCTACAGGCCGACCCGCTGGCGGACGAGGAGGAGGAGGAGGAGGAGGAGGAGGAGGAGGAGAAACCTCCCGCGCCGCGGCGCCCGCCCCCTCAACCCCGCGTGCGCCGCCGGTGGGGGTGGGGCGGCCCCCGCGCGGCCGACCCCTTTGCCGGGCCGTCCTCAGATGAGGATGGGGATGAGGCGAGCGCCGCCGCCGCCGCCGCCGCCGCCGCCGCCCCAAGCCCCGCGGTGAGTGATGCCGCTCTAGCACTGGGCCCCGCCCCCGGCGTTGCCGCCCTGGCCGCCCTGTGCGGGGCGCTGCGGGCGCGGGGCGACGCCCTGGTCGCGGCCGGGCGGGTCGACCTGCTCTCTCCCGCGGGCCCCACCCCGACCTCCCTGCTGCGGTACTACGCCCTCCGCCCCGCCACGGACGCGGCCTGCCTACTGGTGGTTGGCCTGGCGGGCGATGAGGAGCGGCTGCCCCTGTCCGTCGTGCCGCCCCGGGCGTGCGGTGGAGGCGAGCACGACGCGCGTGCTGTAGCGGACGCTGGCGCCGCGCTGGACGCCGTCCGCATCGTGGGCAGCATCGGGGCGGGCGCCCTGGTGTGTGGCCTGCATGGGCGGCTGGCCGCGCTGGCCGCCCGGTGCGTGGCCACGGCCGCGGTCGTGCCGCCCCTGCCACCCGTGGCGGGGGGTGGTGGCGGGGGGGGGTCGGGTGCAGCGGCTCCTCAACCTGCCCCGCCCACTGCTACTGGCAATAAACGCCGCAAGCCGCTGGCCGCCGCAGCGGCCCTGTGCATGGTGGCACCGGCCGAGCGGCACTGAATTCAAAATAGAGAGAAGAGAGAAGGAGAGAAAGAGAGGGAGTGGGCGTGCGTGCGTGCAAAGCAAAAAGTAATGAAAAAAAATAAAAATAAAAAACCACTCGTATGTTATCATCTTCTTGACAGTTTCATTCGTTTGTCTCTCTCTCACACGCCCCGCACACGCACACATGCACACGGCTCGCTCTCGCACACACACTCGCACACAACGCTCGCTTTTTTTTGTTTATAAAAAATTGAGGTGTCCTCCCTCATCTCCGCCCCAAGGTAAAAAGAAAAAACACCACACGCCCCACCCCGCCCTCCAGCCCCTCAATCAGAGAAAACGGAAAAAAGCAGCACATACACGTACGCACGCGCGCGCACCAAGGACAGGTCAAAAAAGGGGGGGAAGGGTGCGCAACCGCACGCCGAAATATATAGAAGAAAAAAAAGAGAAAACCAAAAACCACCTGTTCTCACGCCGCCGCGCGCGGCCCGGCCGCCCCGGCCGGGCCAACCCCGCCACTCCCACCGCATGCCGCCGTCGGCACGGCCTCCGGCAGGCTGACGACCGGGTCGGCGAAGCCCTTGCCCGCCGCGGGGACGACCGCGTCCCGGGTAGGCGAGACGAGCAGGGAGGCGGCGGGGGCGAGAGAGGCGCCGGGGCCGCCGCCCACGCCATCCATCACGCCGTCCATCGGGTCGTCTGTCGCCAGGAGGGCCGCCAGCGCGTCATCCTCATCCTCCACAGCGCCGCCGCCGCCCACCAGGCCATCCAGGCCCCCGCCCACCGAGGCGGAGATGGAGAGCTGGTGAGGCATGGACAGGCCCGCGGTGCGGGCGCCACGCTTGGGCGGGCGGCCACGGTGGCGGGCCGCGCTGGCACCGCCGCCGCCACCACCGCCACCGACAGACACGACCTCATCCGCGCCGCCCAGGCCGGCCGCCGCGGACGCGGTCAGCCCCGTCGTCCCCGTCGTCGTCGTGACCGTGTCGGAGGAGGGCGGCTTGGCGGGCTTGGGGCCACCACCCGCCGCGCCCCGGCGCGCGCCGGACGCGCCGCCGGCCTTGACAGCCGCGTCAAAGCGCGCGCGCTCCTCCGCCTCGGGCCCAGCGTGGCGGGCCGCAAACGCTTCGTCGTCCGTCGCCTCATCCTCCGAGCCGTCAAAGGGCGGGGGCAAGGGCGGGGGCGGCGGGGCGGCGGCACCGTCAAAGCCGCACGCGTCGGCGGCGGCCAGGGCGGCCGCCAAAGCGGGCGGGAGGTCCGACAGCAGCAGCAAAGCGTGGGTGCCCACAGCGGCAGTGTTGCCACCTCCTGCGGGAGGCGCGGCCGCCTTTTTGGCCGGCCCGCCGCCACCCCGCGGCGACACCGGCGGCGGCGTCAGGGACGGCCCGCCGTGGCGCGCCCGGGCGGCAGCGGCCGCCGACCCGGGCGCCTTCTGCCCGCCGCCCGACCGCAGGTGGGCGCGCAGGGCGGACACCGTCGCGTCGCGCGCTTTCAGGGCGGCAGGGTCGAGCGAGCGCACGCGCGGCGTGTTGATGGGCGCGACCGGCGCGCGCTCCACGAACTTAGGCGCCCCGCCCGGGAGGGAGGGCATGACGATCTCAGACAAGTGGTACTCGGTGCGGCGCCGCTTGAGGGAGGGGCCGGTCATGAGGAGGTGCGGGGTGGTGGAGCCGTGGGGCCCGCCGCCGCCGCCTCCATTGAACCCGCCGCCCCCACCCCCGCCGCTGCGCGAGGAATCGCCGCCGACCCGCCGGTCCCGCCGGTCCCGCCGCTCGCGGCCGTCTTTGGAAATGCCACCACCACTGCCGGAACGGGCGCCCAGGCGGTCCCGGCGGCGGTCGGCGACGCCCTTGGCGGATCGGTCCCGGCGCGGGGCAGGCGCGCGCAGGCGGGGAGGGTTTTGGAGCCCGCCGCCGCCGCCGCCGTTGGCCACAGCGACGGCGGCCGCCGCGGCGGCTTGCGCGGCCGCCGCCTGGGCCGCCACCGCCCGCCGGGCGAGCGAGGGCGGCATCAGGCGCAGGCGGAGCGCGCCCACCGCCCGGCCCACCGCGTCCAGGGCGGCGGCCGCGAGCGCGGGAAACGCACGCGCGTCCGCGGCCAGGGCCTCCGCCGCCGCGCCCGCCGCCGCCACGCCGGGGGGCGGGCGCGGGGCGGCCGGGATGGCGGCCAGAGCGGCGAAAAAGGGATGGACCGCCAGGTCGGACGGGGCCAGGCCGGGGAAGGGGGCCCGGGCGCGCCGGGCGCGGGGGGCTGCCCCCCCGCCGACGGGGGGGGTCGCGGCGGCAGCGGCCCCGGCCTTGCCGCCACCTCCCTCGCCGCCGGCCGCCGCCGCCTCGCCTTCCGCCTCCGCTCCCGCTTCCTCAGCCTCCATGCGGGCCAGGCGGGCCGCGTACCGCCCCTCCGCATGGCGCAGTTGGCGCATGCGGGCCTCCAGCCAGCGCAGGCGCCATGCCAGGGCTTTCGCAGGCGGGGCGGCCGGCGCGGGCGGGTCGGGCCCGACCTCCCCAGCCCCGCCCTCCTCCACGACCTCCACAGCCGGCCGGCCGGCCGCCCAGGCGCCCGGTCCCGCCGCCGCCCGGTCCGCGGCTTCATCATCGGACGAGCCCGCGTAGGCGGAAAAGTCGGCCTCATCGTCGCTGGCCCGGTCGTCCAGGCCCCAGGTGGCGGGCGGAGGGGGAGGGGAGCGCTTGAGGGTGGGGGCAGCGGCCGGGTGGCCTCTGCCGCCGCCCAACCCGAGCAGGGCGGCCGCCTCGTCCGCCGCAGTCTCGCCGCGTTTGGCGGCGGCTGCCACCGCGCCCGCATGCTGCTGGAGCTGGTCGGCCTCGACCTTGAACAGCCCCGGCCCTCCCATGGAGACGGCGGACGCGAGGCTGGGCGGCAGAAGCGCGGCGGCCGTCGAGGCGGGGAGCAGGGCGGCCGTGGCCGCGCCGTCGCCCGCCGCCACGGCCGCCACGGCCGCCGACAGGGCGCCGCTGACGGGCGGCCCCATCCAGGCAAAGCCGGCTCCGGGAAGGGAGGCGACGCCACCCATACCGAGGCCTCCTGCGGCCCCAAACTTGATGCCGACGCCGTTGCGGGCGCCGGCGGCGGCAGCGGCGACTGCGACGCCCGCGGCCGCCGCGCGCGGGCCGCGCGGGGAGGTCGAGTCCAGTGTGGCAGCAACGGCCGCCCGGCGGGCGGCAGCGGCGGTCGCGGCGGCCGCAGCCGCCGTCGCGGCCACAACTCGCTCCGCAGCCTCCGCCGCGGCGGCCGCGGCGGGGCCGTCCGGGTGCAGGGCGGCCAGGGCGGGGCGGCCGACCGCGGCCGCGGCGTGCCCGGCCAGCGCTTTCCGCCCAGCCCGCTGCAGCGCCGCCGCCGCCCGGTGGACCTTGGACTTACGCCGGTTGAAGGCCAGGCCGTTGCGGCAGATCAGCTCAAAGTCGGAAGTCAGCTGGCGCCAGGTCCGGTACTGGCGGGCGCGGACCTACGGAGGACAGGTGAGGGAGAGAGGTGAGAGAGAGGTGAGAGAGGAAGAGGAATCAAGACGAGACAAGCGCCCCGGGTTGGGGTGCGGCGGGAGAACGGAGAGAGAGGAGCGCCGGCGCACGCGCTGGCGTGCACCCACACGCCAGCGTGCATCCCACGCGGCCCCCGCCCGCCCAGGCGTGGGGGAGTGAGGCTTGTAAGCTCCAACGCCCGGCGAGGCGAGGCAAGGGAGCGTGCCCGACCGCACCGCCGCGCCGCAGGAGGGGGCGAGTGGCCAGGCCGACGATGGACGGCCCGCCGCCCTCTCGCACCCCCGCAGCTGCTTTTCGCATCGGCATGGTGGGACACACGCACACACGCCGCACGCTCCGCCCCCCGCGCCCGCCGCCCCTGCCACCCAACCCCCGCACGCACACACCAATGAGGCCCCCCCACTCTTGTCATGTGCGAGCTCACCTTGGCCTTGATCATGGCGAAGCTCATGGGCCGGGCGACGACGGTGTAATAGTTGGGGCACTCCTGCACGCGGACGGGACGGGCGAAGAAGCCATCCGTGTCGGCCGCCGCCGCCGCGTCCAGGATGGCGTCCAGCTGGGCCGCCGCCGCCAGTTCGGTGGGGCCCAGGTTGGGGTCCGGGTCGGGCAGGACGGGCGGGATGCCGGAGCCTGCCGCTGGAGCGGCGGACGCGCCCCCTGGCTTCCGCAGCGGCGGCGGCGGCGGGCCGCGGGGCGGGCCGGGCGGCTTAGCCTCAGCGCCAACCGCCGCGCTGGCCGCCGCCTCGCCACCGGGAGGCGCGGACCCGCCACCAGGTGAGACTGGCATGGCCGCTGCCTTACCAGGTGCAGGTCCCATCGCGTCAGCCACCGTGCCAGCGTCCGGGCGGGCGACGGGTGCGAGCGCCGTCTGCGCCGACACCGACGCCGTCGCCGCCGCGGCCGCTGCGTCCACACCCGCTCCACCTCCCGCGCTCACGGCCAACCCTTCAGCCGGCGACATGGCGGCCTCCAGTGTATGGAGTTCGTAGAGGGGCACCCCAGAGGTGTGTCGGCGAGGAGGCCGACGTTCCTCCGCTTGTGTTTCGTGGGGGTGCGCCGGGGTGAGAGGGAAAAAAGAAGAGTGAGCAAGCGTGGGGTAAACTCTCTCTCACTCTCACTCTCACTTTTTTCGACGCCCCGCTTGAGCGCAGACCCGCGAGGGGGGGGGCGCGTGCGCGTGCGGGGCACACACGCAGGCACGCACACAGGGGGACCCCGTTCGCGCACTATGGCCACCCAGGTGCGTCCGGCTGAGGAGATGAGGGGGGCAGCGGCCTCTGCTCTCGCTCGGCGGGCCGATCTCAACCTTTTCCTCCCCCCCCCTTTCTCCCCAGGCCGTCCGCCCCTCCACCCCACCCACGCTCCCGGCCCCGGCCTCGCCGTCCAGCAATGCCGCGACCGAGGCCGCCCTGGCCACCCTCGAAACCGCCCTCCGCACGCCGGCCTCGTCCTTCTGGGCCGGCCTGAGTGGAGGCGGCGGCCCAGGCACGACCACCCCGGCTGCCGCGGCCCTGGCCGCCGCCGTGGACGTCCACCTCCAGTGCGGTCGGTGAGAGAGAGCGAGAGAGCGAGAGAGAGAGGGCACAACAGCATGGAGCGCACGACCCCTCACGACTTCCCTCCTCCCTCCCTCAAGGCGCCCCCACGACGGGGCCTCACCACCCGTCCTGCCTCCCTCCCCACCCCTCCACCGGGCCACCCTCCTCACCCTGCTCCGCCTGGCCTCGCCCGACGAGCCCGGCGGGCCAGGTGGAGGCGTGCAGGCGGAGATCCTGAAGGCCTGCGCCCTGCTCACCCTGCCCCGCCTGCTGGACGCGGCCGCCCTGTACGCGCCCTCCTCCTCCCTCCCGCTCGTCCGCGCGCTCTTCCAGCACGCGCTTGCACTCCTCCCGGACCTCGCCCCCGCCTGGGAGGGCGCCCTCCCCGACCTGGCCGCCAACCTGGGCGGCGTGCGCGGGTCCCTAGCGGGCCTGGCAAGCCAGGTAAGGCTGAGTGGAGGGAGCGACCTGGGCGGCATCGCGGCCGGCGTGGCGCTGCTGCGGGACGGGGCGGCCACGCTCGCGGCCGCTGCGGCCGCCTCGCCCTGTCCCCTCGCCTCCGCCCTACTCGCGGCGGGTGGGGGCTGCATCCCGGGCGCCCTGGCGGCCCTGCATGACGACCTCCTGCCCGACCTGGCGGCCAGCCTGCGTGGGGCGGTGGCTGGCGGCGGTGACAATAGCGAGCATGCACTTGAGGTGAGACCCAAAATGAGGACACGGATGGAGAGGGGGGGGGAGGGGGGGGGGGGACATTTTTCCGCACCTGATCCGAGCTGAGCGGGCGACAGGGCATTCTACACAAATGCCGCCCAGGCCCTTCAGTCTTTTTCAGTCGTGCCAGAGCATAGACCGCGGCTAGATAACCCGGCTGGTGTTGGGTGGGAGGAGCGGGCGCGCGCGCGCGCGTGGGAGGTTGATAGATTCGCTCCGTCCCTCACGCGCGCCCGTGCGTGCCCGCCCCCCTCTCACCTTTTTATTTCTTTTCCAGTCACCGACCCGGGCATGATCCCCGCGCGACACTCACTGCACAAACATCACACACAGGTGCTGGCCCAGGTGGACGCGCTGCGGGTGGACCTCGAGGACGCGCTGGGCGCGGCCGTGCGGTACGCGCTGGAGGGCGGGCAGGCGGAGGGTGAGCCGGCCGGGCTGGGCGAGGCCCTGGTGGCCGCCCTGTCGGCCGCGTCGTCGGCGTCGCCGCCGCCTGCTCCAGCCGCCTCCCACGCGCCCCTGTTGCAGGCCACAGCCGCCCGGTGTGGGCTGGCCCCCGCCATTGCGGCCGCCCTGGACGGCGGGGTGGTGGCCCTGGACAGCGTGCAGCGGGAGTACCTGCAGCTGCTGCTTTTGGGGGGTGAGGGTGGGGGGGGGGGGGGCCACACGGCGCCGCCTGCTACGCCCTCCACCTCCACCACCCCGGACCCCGCCACCCGGGCCTCCCTGGCCGCCGCCGTCACGGACGTCCTGCCGCACGTGGGCGCGGGCTATGCGACGGCGTGCCTGGCGGCCCTGGGGTGGGACCCCGAGAGCGTGATCGCCTGCCTGCTGGAGGCCAACCCGCCGCCGGCCGTGGCGGGCGTGGACCCGGCGGCAGCGCGCTGGGACCCGCCGGGCAGTGCGGTGGCTGACCCGAAGGGCAAGGGCAAGGCGGCCGTGGGCGCGGTGGTGGTGGCCGCGGCGCCGCCGGCCCCTGCCCGCCCGGGCCCCCCGCCCGGCCCGGGCGCGCTGCCGCCGCCCCCGCCGCCGCCACCCGCCGTCTCTCACCGGTCTGTCGCCCGCTTTTTGGAGGGCGACGGCCTGCCGCCCGGTCAGCGGGCCGCCCTCCTAGCCGCTACCCGCGCCGCCGTCGCCGCTTTCTCAGACGAGGAGGGAGGCGGCCGGTCGGGCGACGGCGACGATGACGACTTTGACGAGGAGGGCGACGCCGAGCGCGGTGGGGGCGGCCCGACCGCTGACGGCCCGGCCGAAGCAGAGAGTGGCTTGGGCGGTGTCCCGCCCGCCTCCGCTGCCTATCCCTTCCCCTCCTCGTCGACGCGCAACAACCGGGCGTCCACGTTCTATGTGGACGGCGGCAAAGTGTACAACTACCGGCGGGCGGGCGGCCTGGCCGTGAGTGGCCAGGGCGGCGTGGCGGCTGCCCTTGGCGCAGCCGCGGCTGCATCTCAGGAGGTGCACGGCTTGGGGGCCGGCGGGAACAAGGGGGTGCAAGGTGGGGGGCCGCCGCCGCCGCCACCGCTTGTGCCTGGCCCGCCGGGTGGTGGTGGTGGCGGTGGCGGGCGTGGGAGAGGAGGGCGCGGCCGCGGCGGCAGTGGTGGCAGCGGTGGCAGCGGCGGCCGCGGCGGCAGTGGCAGCGGTGGCAGCGGCGGCGGCGGCGGCGACGCCCCTCCTCCCACCGGCGACGCCCGCGCCCACGCCCATGCGGAACGCTACAAGGCTGCCGCGGGCAACCACCACCGGCGTGATCGGGCGGCGAAGAAGGCGTCGGGCGGGATGCTGTAGACAAAAGAACAAGGTTTTTTTATCAGGGACCCCCCGCAGCCGCCCTTTCCGCCCCCGCGCCCCCTCCGCCCGCTCTCACCAGAAGAAGGGCCGGAGGGTGATAGAGGTGCGGCCTTGGGCATTCATCCCAACATGACCGCGCCGCACACACGCCTGGCGTACGTGTGTGCTATGCTGTCCGCGGATGGAAGAATACAAGAGGAGATGACGGAGAAAAATAAAAAAAGTTTTTTACCAAAACACGGGTCGACAGGCCTCTTCACTTTGCCTTTTTCTGTCGACCACGTTTTTGTCGACCACATAAAACGAACCTTCCGCCTCTTCGCGACCCCCCCAAGACCAAGGCGAGTGCTCTTTAGACAAGCCACGAGGGAGCATGAGGGGTTAGGTAGCGCGTAAAGGTCGCGCGCGAGGAGTGTTGTGGACGGACCGGCGCGCGACGCGCGCTGTCTACAACGACGTTTCCACATAAACGTCGTGTGAAAGCTGACCTTCCGCCTCTTCGTGACTCCTGCCCACCCCCCAAGACCGAGACGAGTACTCTGTAAAGTCGTGCCGAGGTAGCGTGGGGGAGGGGGCAGCGCGGAAAGGTCGCGTGCGCGGGAGTGATATTCGTACTCGGATGTCTCGCGTCCTGCGAAGTCGTCCAAATCTGCCGTTCCAAGGCCCGCTCTCGAGCGGGTCGGGGGCCCACCCGCGTGTGCATCCCGCCTCACCCCCCACAAATGCGAGCACCATAAGACCCTGCTCACATGTGGGGGATGACCGGGTGTGGGCTGCGGGAAAGGCGAGCCGCGGCGGGGCCAACTGTCGTACTTGGGTGCGCGCATTCTAGCCGGGCCGCCAAGGCGCCCATCTTTCCCCTTTTCGCGCGCTTTTTTTCGCGCGCTTTTATGTTACGCCACCACCACCCCACGCCCCGCACACTCACTTTTCTCGCACACACCGCCCCCCTATCCACAGACTCAAGAAAAATGTCTACTTTCCGCGCCTTCGACTGGCCTGTCATCCCCAAGGAGTACGCGCCCGGTGGCTGGGCGAATGAGATGGAGCGGGAGGAAGCCGAAGTAAAGATGGCGGTGGCCGTGCATGAGCAGCGTGCGGCGGCGCGGGCGGCCACCGCAGACGCCGCTGGCCCGGACGCGGCCGCGCTGAACGCCCTGTTTGCCGAGGTTTCTGATGACTGGAAGCTGGTGAAGGGGAAGCCAGGCACAGCCGCCAGCCCGGCTTTCCCCTCGTGGATGGTGCGTGCGTCGTACGACGGTGC